>Ga0210386_10004404_pt1 | contig 11648 bp, 11 predicted proteins | sample IncBWH32OmetaG_FD_160091 | JGI IMG/M metagenome (GOLD analysis project Ga0210386, IMG submission 160091) | Forest soil microbial communities from Barre Woods Harvard Forest LTER site, Petersham, Massachusetts, United States - Inc-BW-H-32-O ... | reverse complement strand
GCGGCTGGCGCAGCATGGCGCCACAGTCGCGCTGACCGCCCGGACGATGGAGCCCGATCCCAAGTACCAGGGCTCGCTCAGCGGGACGCTGGACGAGATCGTCACCGCCGGCGGTCGGGCCGTCGCCGTCCAGGCGGATCTATCCCACGCCGAAGAACGCGAACGGCTTTTCGCCGAGGTGGTGAGCGCCGTCGGCGCCCCAGACATCTTGGTCAACAATGCCGCGGTGACTTTCCTGCGGCCCCTGGACGGCTTCCCGGACCGGCGGGCCCGGCTGATGATGGAAATGCACGTCCTCGGCCCACTGCACCTGAGTCAGTTGGCGATTCCCGCGATGCGCGAGCGGGGTCGGGGCTGGATTCTGAACCTGACCTCGGTGGGCGGGGACCTGCCGCCAGGGCCGCCGTTCTCCGAATTCGACCGCACCGCGGGCTTCGGCATCTACGGCACGGCCAAGGCCGCGCTCAACCGGCTCACCAAAAGCCTTGCCGCCGAACTGTATGACGACGGCATCGCCGTCAACGCCGCCGCGCCGTCGAATCCCGTCGCGACCCCGGGGGCGGGCACGCTGGATCTGGCCAAGACCGACACCGAGGACATCGAACTGATCACCGAGACCGCATTGCGGCTGTGCACCGGCGATCCGAAGACCTTGACCGGGCGCATTGCGCACACCCAACCGTTCCTGGCCGAAGTCGGCTGGTCGACGCCGGCCGGCTGACTGGTCGCACATGGTCGAACTCGACGTCGAACAGCTGAGTCGGCGACTCGCCGCCGCGGAGGTCACCGACGTCGCCCCGCTCGCCGGAGGCGCCTCGAGCCTCACCTTCGGCGGCGCACGCGAGGGGCGGAAAGTCGTGATCAAGGTTGCGCCGCCGGGCGTCGAGCCGGTCGCGCACCGCGACGTCTTGCGGCAAGCGCGCATCATCAAAGCGCTTGCGGGGAAGCGCGTTCCGGTTCCCGAGGTGCTGTGGGAGGATGCGGGAGATCCTCCGCATGATCCGCCGCTATTCGTGATGTCCCATGTCGAGGGCGACTGCGCGGAGCCGTTATTCGACGGTGTGTCGGCTGACGCTGATCTGGCTGATCGTTATCGCAATGCGTGCCGGACCATGGCGGCGTTGCACAGCATCCCGCCGGCCACCCTGGGCCTGGATGGTGAACCTGTCGTCGACCCGGCTGCGGAGGCTGAGCGCTGGTGTGCCACGTTGCAGACCGTCGATGCGGCGCTGGTACCAGGCTGGCAGTCCGTGGGTGACGTGCTGTTGCAGTGTGCACCAACGGCTTTAGAGCCATCCGTCGTGCACGGTGATTTTCGGCTGGGCAATCTACTGGCCGTCGGCGCCCGTATCAACGCGGTCGTCGACTGGGAGATCTGGTCGATCGGTGATGCGCGTATCGACGCGGGCTGGTTTTTGATCAACTGCGACCCGGACACCTACCGGCGTGTTCCCGCATCGGCCGGCATTGCGCCGCCTCCGGCCGAACTCGCCCAGATCTACCGGCACGAGGGCGGCTCGGTCGGTGACTTGGCCTGGTTCGCCGCGTTGGCGTGTTTCAAATCCGCGGCGACCTGGTCGTTGATCGTCAAGCACAACCGCCGGAGACGCTCGCCGCGGCCCGAATTGGAGGCGATGGTGCCCACGCTGCCGAGGCTGCTGGCGCGGGCGCTTTCGCTGGTCGACTAGGGCAGGCTAGGACCGAGACTCGGCACCGCGCGATCGTATGCCGCGGACGAACACACCGACGTGACGTCGTGCCGTCGATGACCAGTCACCACCGTGCGGCAGCGGCGTGGCGATCAGCGTTCCGCAGACCGCAATATCCTGCGCCGTGACGTCGGCATGCACCGACCCTTCCGCCTGACCCTGGGTCAGAAAGGCCTCGATTGCTTGCAGGATGCGGCGTTTGGCGTCGACTGCCGCGTCGTCGGGGAGTGGCTTCACCCCGCGCAGTGGCAACGCGACCAGCTGATCCGCGAGCTGCAGGCATTCCTCCAGATACGCCTCGACAGCGTCGGCGCCCGTGCGCCCGTCGGCCTCGATCCGGGCAAGGGCCTGCAGCAACAGGTCATAGCCGCGGCGCTGCAATGCGTCGAGCAGTGCCGCGCGGTCGCCGAACCCACGGTAAAAGGTGCCCACTCCAACACCAGCTGCGTCCGCGATCTCGGTCAGCGGCACATTGTGACCTCGGCGCGCCATCAGTTCGGCCGCGGTGCGCAGGATCTTCTCCCGATTCTCGATCGCATCTCGGCGTACCGCCCGGGATCGCTCCGCCCCGCGCACATCCGGCTTGACGGGCCGCAGCCGCTGGGGAATGCTCTGCATAAGCGGAAGATTACTTCCGCTATGGCTTGATCGCAAACGACCGCCATGTCTGAGCCTCGAGGAGGCTCGAGGAGGTAAAGGTGTCCGAAAACGATTTCAACCGCCGGAATATCGAAGAGTTCCGCGCCAACCACGGCCGGGTCGGCGGGCAGTTTGATGGCGCGCCAGTTCTATTGCTGCACAGCATCGGTGCGCGCAGCGGCGAAGAGCGGGTGATCCCGATGATGTACCTGCCCGACGGGGATCGTTACCTGGTGTTCGCCTCGGCGGCGGGCGCCGACCGGAATCCCGCCTGGTACCACAATCTCGTGGCTCACCCCGACGTCCGCATCGAGGTGGGGGACGACAACGTCGAGGTCCACGCGTTCGAACTGCACGGCGCCGAACGCGACGCCAAGTACGCGGTCCAGGCCGAGCGCTATCCGGGCTTCGCGGAGTATGAGCGCAAGACCACACGCACCATTCCCGTCGTTGCGCTCGTTCCCAGCGAGACGCCGTCGTGACCGACGCCGTCGGCGGCCTGCGTGCGGAATTGCCCGACGTCGTGCATGAGCCCGGTGACGAGGCATACGCGAACGCGACAAGCCCGGATAACAGCAGCTACCCCCAGCGGCCGTTCGCCGTCGTCCGGCCGCACTCGGCCGAACAAGTGGCGCAAACGGTGAAATGCGGATGCCAGCTTGGCATTACGGTCGTCGTCCAGGCCACCGGGCACGGCGCGGGACGCGAGATCGGCGACGATGAGCTGCTGCTCGACACCTCCGCGCTGACGGGCGTCACGGTCGGCAGGTTCCCGGCTACGGCACGAGTCGGTGCGGGTGAGAGGTGGCCCGCTGTGCAGGAGGCGGCGCTGCCGCACGGTCTGCTCGGCTTGAGCGGGACGTCGCCGTCCGTCGGCGTGGCCGGCTACACCTTTGGCGGCGGAGTGGGCTGGTTCGTCAGGAAGTACGGCCTCGCGTCAGCGGCACTGCGTGCGGTGGAATACGTCGACGGCGCCGGCCAAGTGCGCCATGCCACCCAGGACGCCGAGGATGAGCGTGACCGCGCGGCGCTGTGGGCGTTTCGCGGCGGCGCGCCAGTCGGGATCGCCACATCGATCGAGATCGAGTTGTTCCGGGTTCCCGAGCTGTGGACTGGCTACCTGTTGTGGCCGGCGACTGCCCTTCCTGCCGTCATCGGGGCCTGGACATCGGCCCTTGCAGCGGTGAGCCCATCGGTGACCAGTACGCTCTCGCTGCTGAAGTTGCCTCCCGAGGGGCCGTTCCCCGAAGAGCTGCTGGGCACCGCGGTCGTCCATCTGTCCTACGCCTCGCCGGACGGCGGAGCACACCTTGACGTGATGCGTGACGCGGTGCGGAGCGCGGCCGAGCCCGTCGTGGACACCACCGCGCGAGGGGACGTGCAGTCTCTGTCGGCAATTCACCTCGATCCGCCCACGGCTGTGCCCGCTCGGGGAACCGGTCGATGGATGGCGGACAACGCGCCCGACGTCGTCGGTGCGATGTTCGACGCCGCCCGCATCGGCCAGCCCGGCGGCTTGAACATGATTGAGTTGCGCCACACCGATGCTGCCGCCGGTCCCGACGGTGCGCTGGCCAGCGTTCCGGCGCCGTTCCTCATGCACGCTGTCGGGGTCGGCGGCGACGACGACGCGAGAAGTCGAGCGGACAACCTCCTCGGTCAGGTCGAAAGCGCGGGTGAAGTGGCCGACATCGGCTGCGCATTCCCGCCATTCCGCGACGGGCAACCAGACGTCGCCGACACCTGGTCGGCGGCCGACCAGGCGAGCTTGCGCAACGTCAGGGCCTCACTGGATCCCGAGCGCGTGCTGGCCTTTCAGCGACACCCTGCGTTTTAGTGTTCCGAGCGTGCGCAGTTGTACAACTGTGACGGCGCGTCTGCGTACGAACACGCACGCTCACGGCTAACTGCGCGGGATGTCGGCCAGCTTGTCGGCGAACTTCGCCTCGGCGGCTTCGCGCAACCGCAGCAGGTGTTCGGAGGGAAACAGGTCGGGCGACGGGGCACGGTCTTTGAGCAACTGGCGGGCCAGCGTCACCTTGTGCACTTCGGTCGGACCATCGGCCAGGCCGAGCACGAACGACTCGACCAGGTACTGCACGAACGGCATCTCGTGTGTGGTGCCCAACGATCCGTGCAGCTGAAGCGCCCGGGCCGACACGTCGTGCAGCACCTTCTGCATCATCGCCTTCACCGCCGAGATGTCGGCTCGCACCGCCTTGTAGTCGTTGAATTTGTCGATCTTCCAAGCCGTTTGAAGTGTCAGCAGACGGAACGCCTCGATCTCCATCCATGAGTCGGCGATCATCTCCTGCACGAGTTGCTTGTTGGCCAGCACCTCGCCCTGGGTGTAGCGAGACACCGCCCGCTCGCAGATCATGTCGAAGATGCGCCGGACCAGTCCGACCGTGCGCATGGCGTGGTGGATGCGCCCACCGCCCAACCGGGTTTGCGCGACGACGAAGGCTCCGCCGCGCGGGCCAAGCATGTGATCGGCGGGCACCCGTACGTTCTCGTAGCGGACGTAACCTTCGCGCCCGCCGCCGGTCGGCTGATAACCCAGTCCGACATCGCGCAGCACGTTGATGCCCGGGGTGTCGCCGGGGACGACGAACATCGAATAGCGTTGGTAGGGCGGCGCGTCGGGGTCGGTCATCGCCATCACGATGATGAACGACGCCATCGAGGCAAACGACGAAAACCACTTCTCCCCGTTGATGATCCAATAATCACCGTCGGCGACCGCGTTGGTGGTGAACACTTTCGGGTCCGCGCCGCCCTGCGGTTCGGTCATCGAGAAGCAGGACACGATCCGGTTGTCCAGCAGCGGCTCGAGGTAGAGCGCCTTGAGCTCTGGCGTGCCGTAGTGAGCGAGGATCTCGCTGTTACCGGAATCGGGCGCCTGCGAACCGAAGACGATCGGTGCGCACTCCGACCGGCCCAGAATCTCGTTGAGCAGCGCCAGCTTCACCTGTCCGTAGCCCGGCCCGCCCAGGTGCGGACCCAGGTGGGTGGCCCACAGCCCGCGCTGTTTGACGATCTCCTGCAGCGGGGGGATCAGCGCCTGACGTACCGGATCATTGAGATCGTGGGACTCCTTGACGATCAAGTCGATCGGTTCGCACTCGGTGCGCACGAAGTCCTCGACCCACTCCAGTTGTTGCGCCCACTGCGGGTCGGTGGAGAAGTCCCACGACATGTATCAGCCCCTCTTGCTCTGTGTCACCACGCTGGCATGTTCGAGCGCGGTGATGGTGTCCAGGTCGAATCCAAGCTCGCGCAGCAACGTATGCGTATGGTCGCCCGGCAGCGACGGGGGCGTGGGTGCCGCGGGCCTCGTTCGCGAGAAGCGCGGGGCCGGCGCCGGTTGGGTTACGCCGTCGACGTCGATGAACGTTTCGCGTGCGACTAGGTGGGGGTGCTGCGGCGCCTCCGACAGCGAAAGTACCGGTGTCGCGCAGCATCCCGGCGAGTCGAGGATCCGTTCCCACTCGTCGCGGGTCTTCTCGGCGAAACGCGCGGCCAATTTCGCCCGGTGTGCCGCCCACGCGGCCGGCTGGTCGTTGTCATGCGGCACGTCGACGCCGAGGCGCTCGCACAGCTCGGCGTAGAACTTCGGCTCCATCGCGCCGACCGCGACGTGGCGCCCGTCGGCGGTGGAATACGCACCGTAAAAGTGGGCGGCACCGTCGAGCAGATTGTCTTCGCGGCGGTCGCGCCACGTGCCCTCGGGAACCATCCCGAAATAGGGTGCCAGCAGGGTCGCGACGCCGTCGACCATCGCGACGTCGAGAACCTGACCCTCACCCGACTCGCGTGCCTCCAGGATCGCGCTGAGCAGGCCGACCGCCAGCAGCATGCCGCCGCCGCCATAGTCCCCGACCAGATTCAGTGGCGGCAAAGGTGTTTCGGCCGTGCCGATGCCGTGCAGGGCACCGGTCAAGGCGAGGTAGTTGATGTCGTGGCCAGCATGTCCGGCCAAGGGGCCGTCCTGGCCGAATCCCGTCATGCGGGCATACACCAGACGCGGATTGCGCTCGCGCAGCGCGTCGGGGCCGATGCCCAGCCGTTCGGCCACGCCGGGCCGGTACACGTCGACGAAGGCATCGGCGTCGGCGGCCAACCGGTGCACGAGGTCCCTGCCGCGCGGATCCTTCACGTCGGCGGCAAGCGAACGTTGGCTGCGGCGGACCGTGTAGTCGATGGGCAGCGGACCGTCAACACCGGCGACGGGATCGACCCGGATCACGTCGGCGCCTAAGTCTCCCAACAGCATTCCGCAGAACGGGGCCGGCCCGAGGCCGCCCATCATCACGATGCGCACGCCTTTCAACGGGCCGGTCACGAAGACCACTTTTTGCGGCGTGCGGCCGCCTCGTCGGTCGCGTGCGAGATCACCTGATTGCGGTTCTCTAGATCCAGCGCCGACGCGAGGCTCGGCGCGTCGGTGTTGACCTGCAGCGCACGCTTGGTCAGTTGCGCACCTAGCGGGGCAAGGTCCGCGATCAGCCCTGCCAGCTCGACGGCGCGTTCGTTCAGCCGGTCCGGTTCGACCACCTCGCTGACCAGGCCACGCCGATCGGCCTCGGCGGCCGGTACCGTGCGGCCGGTCAGCATCCAGTCCGCGGCGACGCTGGTGCCCACGATGCGCGGCAGGTGATAGCTCATGCCCATCTCGGCGCCCGATAGCCCGAGCAGGATTGCGCCGTTGCCGAAAGTTGCTGCTGTAGAACAGATCCTGATGTCTGCGGCCAGGCAGAGCGCGAATCCCGCACCGACGCACGGGCCGTTGACCGCGGCGATGACAGGCTGTGGCAAGTCCCGGATGGCTTCGGCCAGGGCGGCCATTGTCTCCTGAAACCGCATGCGGTCCAGCGCGGGCGCGTCGGCTTCCACCGTGTTCGGCCCGAAATCGCGCACGTCGATCCCGGAGCAGAAGCCGCGACCGGTCCCGGTGAGAACGACGGCACGGACAGTGCGGTCGCCGGCCAAATCGGCCAGCGTCCGGGTCAATTCGGATCGCATGGCCTCGTTGATGGCGTTGAGCCGATCTGGGCGATTCAGCCGTACGATGGCGACGCCGTTGCGCGGGTGTTCGAGATCCAGCGTGTCCGGCACCGTTACAGGGCCGCCCTTGGCGTTGTGGGCATCACCCGATCGTAATGGGTCTCTCGGCTGAGAAGAACAATCTTCTCCTAAATGGCGAATCCATTCTCGGCCCGCACCGCGGCGCGCCGCGCGGACTCCGTGTGCTCGGCGGCGGTCACCACGACCGCGTCGCACCCCGGGTACACCGTCGCCTCGTGCCCCGTCACCAGCCAACGCACCACGTACGGCGGAGAACCGTCTTCAGCGCGCACCCCGATGATCTCCGCGTGCTGATCATGCCGCTCCGTGGTTGTGCCTTTGACCACGAGGAAGTCGCCGATCTTGGCCTTCATCGCCCGCTCCTTTCTCGATCCTGTGAGATCGCGGACATCCTCATCGTGCGCCCGTTCGGCACCGAACGGAAGCGTGCAGCAGAAGCGATGAACAACCAGTCATCGCCAACGGGCCCACACGTAGGGCACCAGCGCCCGCAGGAAGTCCAGATCCCGTCCGGGCCGGGCCTGGGCGAAGGCCTGCTCGAAGTACTCCTCGGCGACCAGCAGAATTCCCTCGGCGTACTCCCGGGTGAACGTGATGCTGCCGTATTCGTCCATCATCGCGCGAATGGTCCGAACGAGTTTCTCCGAGCGCTCAGATCGATTCCGGCGCAGGTAGTCGCTGACCACAGCTCGGTCGGAGCCCTGAGCGGTCGTTATCAGGTGCACCAGTGCCAGGCTCCGTTTTCCCTCGTACAGATCGCCGAGGATCTCCTTGCCGTACACGCGGGCGTCGCCGACCAAATTCAGCAGGTCGTCGCGGATCTGGAATGCCGCCCCGAAGTGAAACCCAAAGCGCAGCAGGGGCGCCAAATCGGCGGTGCCACCAGAACCCACCATCGCGCCGACGCGGAGCGGGTGGATGGTCGTGTACCAGCACGTCTTGTGCATTATCAGCTCGAGGTAGTCCTCCGGACCCAGCTTTTCGATGTTGTCGAGCTGCCAGCCGGCCTCCGTTGCTTGGCCCTCGAGCGTCCGCATCGCCATCGTGTCGAACTCGGCCAGCACCATATCGGCGACGTCGCGATCGAGGCGCCGGGCCGCTCGGCGCAGTACCTGGTTTGCCACGATCGCCAAGCCGTCACCCGCATTGAGTGCCGCGGCAACCCCGTAGGTGACCGCCAGCGTCGGGCGGCCGCGGCGCATTTCGCTGCCGTCGGCGATGTCGTCGTGCACGAGAAACGCGTTGTGCAGCAACTCGATCGCCACGGCGATGCCCAGCAGATCGTCGGATTGTCCACCGAAAGCCCGGCCAGCCGACAGGCACAGCGCGGGCCGCAACGCCTTGCCCGGCCGCGACGGGTACTCGCGCATCGGGCCGTACAACCACTGGACCGGCTCGCCGTCGGGCATCGCGTCGAGCATCGACCGGCGCACGGTCTGCGCTACCTCGCGCAGGCGATTCTCAACGGCGGCAACCAGTTCCGTCGCATCGGCGGTGCTGGTCATCCGGCTGGCGTCCGCAGCGTGAGGGATACGGGCAACCACAGGTCGGGATATCCCTCGACGAGCAGCGTTCCGCGATAAACCCCGACAGCCGCGTCAGGTGCCACGCTGACTTCCACCGCGACGCCGCGGCTCGATCGGCTGGGAAGGGCGCAACATTCCGGAGTGAACCCCACGGCATCGGCGCGAATCGCTGCGCCGTCGTGGGCCAGCAGGTCGCCGCATCGCAACCCCACCGACCCGATGTCAGCCGAGCCGCCGTTGTGCAGCCATACCTCCCCGACGACTGGACCGGACCCGTCGGTGGTCAGATGCACACCGCCGTTGGCGCTTTCGGCGGCCAGGTCGAATGTGGCTCCGTCGCCACGTGCGGCGGCCGCACCGGGCATCGATCGCAACAACCGGCCCCACAGCGACCACCACGTATTCATCATCAGATCGATGTCGGCGTCGGCGGCCCTGCCGTTCGGGTGGGCTTCCGCGCTCGTCGTCGCTTTCGTTGCAGCGGGATTGGTTGACGATTCGGCGATTTGTACGAATCGGTCTACGAGTTGGCTCGCCGCGGCAAAGCCCCGCGCCTGAATGGCGCTGAGGGCACGGGCATTTGCGACGGGGTCGAATACCGCTGTCCACGGCAAGTCGCTGATGTTGCCATCGTCGCCACGATTCACGGAAGATTTCCTCTCATTAAATCCGGCGCATACATCCGCCCCACGGTATGCTAGCTGCGCAAACATGCGCGGAGGGTGTAATGCCAGAACCGACTGAATCTGAATCACCCGGACACCTGTACAACCTGCTGGCTCTTTATGCCGCGCTCGATAAGGCGGTGTTGAGCTCCGATGACCCGGCTACCGCCGCGATCGTCGAGGGATTTCTGCCCGGAACCACCGGCGAGGGTCAAAGGGGCTGGTCGCGAGATCTGGAACGATTTTTGGGGGAGCCATTCCCTAGTGTGAACACCGCGTTGTCCCGCTTCTTGGACGCGGGAACGGCGCCGACCCGCCCGCAGCTGTCACGGTTGGTGTACGTCCTCGGCAGCATCGCGCACGTGCCAAGTGCGCGAGTCGGAATCGAAGACGATGAGTTGGCGCGAGGGCTCGGCCTTGCCCGGCCGCAGGGCGAGCCGCTCCCCGCCCAGACCCCCGGGCGCGACTTTGCGGGTGGTGTGACGGACCCGGGAGGTCGACTGCTCCAGGTGCTCCTCGAGCGATTCAAAAATCTGCACGACTGGATACCCGCCACCCGCGAGGCGGTACTGCTCAACTGCCTTGACGAAATTGTTGCGCGCATCGCGCTGTGCAATGCGTGCGTGACCACACAGAACAACATCGAATGCGTTCTGGTCGACACGAAGCTTGAATCCAGTTCGGTTTCGCTGGATCAGGTGAAAGCAATCCTCGATCCGAGGAACTGGAACAAAACCGCCGGCGAATTCTTCTGCAGCATGCAGGATCTGGGAACCAGTAACGCTGCTGACTACCCGCAATGGGGACGCATCCTCGAGACGGTGAGCGCGTGGTGCGGAACGGGCCTGCCGAAACTTGAGACCGACCTGCTGTTCTATAAGGCGAATTATCCGGGCCAAGCCGTCGTGCAGTACGACCTAAACCCGTCCGGGACCGAAGGCGACGGCAAGGTCACGGTAGACAAGGGCTGGCTCAAAGTCGGAACCAGAACGGGTGGCAACGCGGGAGTGGCCGTCAGCACGAGGAAAGTCGTCCACATCACGGGGCTGCCGCCTGTTGCCCAGAAGATCTTCGTCTGCGTCATGGGGTATGGGTGGGCCTCATGGGAGATGCTGTTAGGCGGGGCGATTCAGTCACCGGCGGGTTTGGTTGCCTGGACCGAACCGCCGACACCACTGCAGGGCGTACAGGGCGTGCTGCACTTCACGTCGTCGTTCGTGGGCACGCAGGCGGCGCAGCCGGCCACGACGCCGACCATTACCCAGCCGGCCGCGACGCCGACCAGTACCGGCACGCGTCCGAAGACCGCGGCCGGGTTGGCGGTCAGCATGTTCTCGGACTACCTTGCCCAGCTCGCCAACGACAGCGCCGCACTCGCGGCCAAGTGGTCCAACCGCGACTTCACCGTTGACGATCTTGCGAAGTACGGCGCCGAGTACGGCGCCCGGCTGGCCGCCGAACCGTGGCGCTTCGTCGAGAGGCTTACCGAGCTGCCACCGCGCAAACCAACTTGCCCGCCCATCATTGGAGATGACGGCTTTTGACCGATTCACCGCATGCCGCACACCAATTCACCGCGACCACGAACGCGGCCGTGGCACAAGCTCGGCTGGTCGCGCGAGACGCCGTCGCGAAGATTGACGCGGGCACCTACGGTTGCGAGGACTGGTGCCGGTCGCTGATCACGTTCTTCGACATTGTGGCGCGGGGTTCGGCCACCCACTTCAAGACCGCTACCACCGCCCACGTCTGTTTCGGGCCCTCGTCGCCTCAAGAGGCGGCAGCTTGCGGGTTGGGGCCCTCCGACCCGATTATCGTCACCGCGGACCCCGATTATTCGCGACAGCTCTCGATCACCGCTTCGTTCCAGCGGGTGGGTACGCAAGTGAAGATTCCGGACCACCTGATCCGATTCGAGCCGCCCGTCCTGGCAGCCGGCGCAACAAGTTTCGTGGTCTATGTCCAAGACGCCCAGTACATCGGCAGGAGTTACACGGGAACGGTTCGCCTGACCCCGGTCC
>Ga0210386_10004402_pt1 | contig 11649 bp, 12 predicted proteins | sample IncBWH32OmetaG_FD_160091 | JGI IMG/M metagenome (GOLD analysis project Ga0210386, IMG submission 160091) | Forest soil microbial communities from Barre Woods Harvard Forest LTER site, Petersham, Massachusetts, United States - Inc-BW-H-32-O ... | reverse complement strand
ACTCCACCCGGCGAGAGAGAGTGGGATTCGGACGCTCACCGGATATTGATTAACAGGCAAGTTATTGAAAACACGATTTGCATGGGTATCCGCCCGGCATCGTCTTTCGTTTTCTAGTATCCTTAAACACCGCCACCAGTGACAGTAGAGGAGGCTGACTTTCGTATGCAACCTTCTGGCGCTCGCAGTTGTCCGAACTGTGCTGGCGAGGTCCGTGACGGCTGGGTAGTGTGTCCAGCCTGCGCGATGCCGCTTGCCGCGGAAGCCGAGACGAAGACGGAGCATTTTCGAGAATCCCAGTCATCTTCCTCAGTAAGCACGGAAGAGGGCCGCTTCCCCGCTGGAACGGTTCTAGCGGGTCGATACCGCATTCTCGGTTTGCTGGGACACGGCGGCATGGGCGAAGTGTACCGCGCCTATGATCTGATCTTGAATCAAGCCGTAGCGCTCAAGTTTGTCGCGCGGGCTCGCATGAGCGAAAGCACCCTGGCGCGGTTCCGCAACGAAGTCCGCATTGCGCGCCAGGTCTCGCATCCTAACGTTTGCCGGGTCTATGATATCGGATTCGTCGAGGGTTTCCATTTCCTTTCGATGGAGTACCTGGATGGCGAGGATCTCGATTTTCTCCTGCGCCGTATCGGCAGGTTGCCTCAGGATAAAGCCATCGAGTTTGCGCGCAAGATCTGCGCCGGACTCTCGGCGGCGCACGAACGCGGCGTGCTGCATCGCGACCTGAAGCCCTCGAACATAATGATCGACGGTCGAGGGCAAGTGCGGATCACCGATTTTGGCCTGGCGGGCATAGCGGCGGAGATCCCGTTGAGCGATTTGGGTAGCGGCACACCGGCCTATATGTCTCCGGAGCAGACCGCTGGCAAGGAAGTCACGACGCGCAGCGATCTATATTCGCTGGGCCTGGTGTTGTATGAGATGTTTACTGGTAAGCGCCGGACCAGCACGACGAGCAACCCGAGTGATCTGGTGAAGGACCTGGATCCGGCGGTGGAACGCGTGATTCTGCGCTGCCTGGAAGAAGACCCGAAGCGCCGTCCGTCGTCAGCCGTAAGCGTCGCGATGGCGCTCCCGGGCGGCGATCCGATCGCAGCCGCGCTGGCAGCGGGCGAAACGCCATCGCCGGAAATGGTCGCGGCGTCCCAAGAGAAAGAAGGCTTCAGCGTCCGAACCGCGGTGCTAGTGTTTTTAGCCGGCGTTGCATTGCTCGTAGCACCTCTGATGAGACCGAGACTAGACCTGTTCGGACCAGGCAGAGCCCAGATTGACATCCCGCCGGACGCCCTAGCGTTTCGCGCGCAAGAGATTCTGAAGCAGTTGGGTTACACGGAGCAGCCTCGGAGTAGTGCGTACGGGTTCGACTGCTGCGACGCACCCAACTTGCGCTTCATCGAAAAGCAGGGAGCACGGCGCGACGCGATTCTGGCTAGCCACCAACCTCCCGTGATTCGCTTTTGGTACCGCCAGCAGCAGGGCCAGTTTCTTGCCGAGCCTTCATTTAGCGCGATCACCTATGACCTCCCTGCGAACATTGAACCTGAGATGGTTCGACTGGCTCTGGATGCCACGGGAAGACTGATCGCATTAGAGGCCCGGCCGTCCGCAGCGGCGGTACAGGGAACAGAGGCTGAACAGGCATTTGATTGGCGCAAGCTGTTTGCGGCGGCTGAACTCAATCCCACGCGGTTCACGCCTGCGCCGCCGGTGGCGACGCCGCCAATGGCCTTCGATGCGCGCGCCGCGTGGATCGGCACCTACGCGGCGGACCGGCCGGAAGGGGTTCGCGTTGAAGCCGCCGCATGGCAGGGCCGTCCAGTTTATTTCGACCTCGCGGGAGACTGGCATCGGCAGAGCGAGTCAACCACTCCCCCTCGACCAGTGCTGGCGGTCTTAGCCTTCCTCGGTGTATGTGCGGTCGGGGGCGCGGCGCTGTTGGCTTGGCAAAACCTGCGGCTCGGGCGCGGTGACCAGAAGGGCGCTCGAAGAGTAACGGCATTTGTGTTCTTGAGCTTCACATGTTTTTGGCTACTCGGCACCGCACACGTGGCCAGCCTGTGGGAGATCCGGCTATTGTTCGTCGGAATTAGTGAAGCCGGATTCGCCTCCGGGCTCGTATGGCTGGCCTATCTCGCAATCGAGCCTTACGCGCGGCGGCACTGGCCGGATTCCCTCATTTCCTGGAATCGCCTCCTGGCGGGCCACCTTCGCGATCCACTGGTTGCGTCGCACGTCTTGGCCGGGTTCTTCGTTTTTTGGGCCGCGGCTCAAATCGTACTCTTGGTCCATGCTGTGATATCCGCGCCCCCGATTGTGCCGTTTCCCACGGCGATTACGGCGCTGGACAGCACGACACATTTCGCGGCTGGCCTGCTAGCTCATGCTGGAGGTGTCCCTGCCCTCGGAATGGCAATCCTTGTGCTCGTCATTCTGTTACGGCTTTTGGTCCGGCGGGTAGAGATCGCGGATCCGCTCAGTGCTGCCCTGCTGGCGCTCACCGGAATAGCGTTAGACTTCAGCAATCCGTACCGCTTTGCGGTCACGTGGGTGTCCTACGTGCTATTTTTTTACGCGTTCCTGTGGGTGCTTCGCCGCTTCGGGCTCTTAGCCGTCATGACTATGTGCTTGATGAATAATCTGGCGCTGGCCACTCCGTTTACCCCATTCACATCTTGGTACGCAGCCCGTGTGCTGGTATCAACCGGAATTATGTTCGCAATCGCCGCGTGGGCGCTGTGGGTGATTCTCTCGGCCAAGCGCGGCTCTGGCTCGGCGACAGCAGAACCATAAGAACGGCAGAAATGCCAGAGGCTGGCGAAATGCCGACACGCCGTTGGTCTAGAGGTGTCAAGAACCCCCATCGCAAAAAGAAACGCCCGGGCGGCCTGGCGTGAATGGGGTGAACGGAGTGGCAAGCCGAACACAAATGCCGTGACTCTTCGAGGTTCGAAACGCGACATTGTAGTCACCTGACCCGGTGGTGAGCTGACCCTGCGCGATGGTCATGTGACTTTCGAAGTGCTTCAACGTCGCGAGAATGGTCTAGGACGTCGGCGTGCGATGCATTGGATGCAGATCCTCTATTCGACGCGACGGTGGCTCGCGCCAAAGCCTGTTATGTGGTGTTATCGGCTGCTATTCCAGGTTCCCTGAATCTCTCCAGCAACGCCGAGCCTATTCGACCTTCCGCGACACAAATCCTCAACTCGTGCGTGCTGATCCCGAGTGCTCGCGCCATCGTTTGGGCAAGGCTTTCATTTCCGCTCTGGACGAACCCGTGGTCGCACAAGTAGCCGCGGGCCGTTTCGAGCCACAGCCCTGCTGGGCCAAGCCGCTCTAGTTCTTCCCTCAGAGTGGCAAGGGACGGTGGGTCTCTTTCCTCCGCGATTTGGAGAAGCCTATCGCGGACTGCCGCCATGCTCCCCCATATCGTCGCGCTCGCTGCCACGCGAGCAAAGACCTGCTCCAGCTTTTCAAGCCGATTAACGATCTTCCTCATCGTTCGTCACAACAAACCTTGAGGCGCTCTACTGCTGATCTCTCTTCGGGCGTAGGCTCGGCAGATAGTCCTCCGCGCTGGGCGAGATTGTGAATGTGATCTAAATCCGAGTCGCTCAAACTTCCCAAAGCCTTGGATAGCATTTCCTGTTCGATAGACGCGGACCGAGAGAAAGACCTTTGTTCTAATCGCGAGAGCCGAGATGTGAGTTTCGATTTCATGGTTGTACGGCGCCGGCGGCCGTGTTATGCCAGTCGATTTCTGCAATCCATTCGCGCTGTCTTTGCGCGTGATAACGCATTCTCTGGCCTAAGGTTAATCGCGAGAGGGCGGCCCGCTCGCTTTCGGTGAGTTCGGGCATTTTTGGTGCGGGGGACTCATAGCCCAAGGCTTTCATACGCGCCTCGGCCGCGGCCATTCGTCGACACAGTCGTTCGTTTGCCTCGCGTACACGCCAGCCACCTTCCGTTTCAACCGGACATAGGCGGCCGTTCTCAAGCTTTCGAAGGCGACTGAGGATCGTCTTTGTCGTAGTTACCTCTTTCGACCAGATCCGATGATGGCATCGCACACCTCGAGTGGGATACAGCCCGGCTCGCCAGGCTCTTCTCCAATGATGAGGCTGTCAACCCTGGGCAACCAGTAATCCCACCATGCCTCGGTATTCGGCACAACGCCACTGCGATCGGTCAGTCGTGCTTCGAGCTTGCGCAGCCTCCGTTCGAAATGCATTTTGTCAATTTAAGCGAACTTCAAATCTCTCTTTCACTGGAGAGCTCCCAGGAGTTTGAGTGGCACGGGAACGGCAAATCGCGGCGCCGTTCTGAGCCACAAACCGCTTCGTCTCCTCCGCATTCAGTCCAACCGGGATCTGGGCTAGATCAACCATCGCGACGCCGCGCGCCGGAAGAAATCCGCCGTCGCGGAGGATCCGAACACACGTGTCGTCATCCAGACTGCGTCTTCCCGCATCGCTCAATATCACTAGGAATAGATCCTTCGTAACCCCTATGGGATTCTCCAGCTTGCCAAGGCGCCGAGCGATACTCGTCATCGCCCTGACTTCCCGCTCGCCGCTGCCTGTTCTAGCGCCGCTACACGTGCTTCGATGTCTTCGATCTCAATCGCTTTGGCCGCGTGCGTAAGCACGCTCTCGGCGGCCCTAACGCGGGTTGAGTGCGGAGTACCTGCGTCGAGCATCACCTTGAGAAGGGTAGTCGCCGCCGCGGCTGAACCTTGTTGTAAGCGCGCAATCGATTGCGAAAAAGCCTTTCGGCGAGCCTCGCGGTAGGCAGCATCAAATTCTGGCAGCTTGAGCCAACGGAGCAGAGTCCTGACTCCGACACCCGCCACCCGAGCTGCATCCTCTATGCTCCTCTGCGACAGAAGCGCGGCGATCGCATCTTCCTGTTTGCGTCCCAGAGTGGAGCCGCGTGCTGCCATCAGATGCCAAGTGCTGCCAATTGCGGGCGGCAAACGCGATCATCGCCATTCCATCGCCTCTTGAGGTTTCCCGCAGAATTGCCTTGCAATCCAGCCGGTCCGGAGTGATGGATGTCGTGACGGTAATCACCGCCAAAGGAGAAACTCAAATGACTACATTGATCACAGAAGAAAGCGCCACCAGCCCAGCTCCAGCTACGGGCGAGAAGCCGAAAGCGGCCAAGAAGGCCCGTGTTGCGCCACAGCGCGCCGACGTTGCGAAGAAGAAGGGCAAGTCGGGCAAGAAGGCCAGCCCGGCCAAGAAAGCGCCCAAAGGCGCGAAGAAAGCCGCCGGGGCTCGCGATGGCAGCAAGACTGCCAAGGTGCTCGACCTGCTTAAGCGACCGGGCGGCGTCACAGCCAAAGAGCTGATGAAAGCCACTGACTGGCAGCCACATTCCGTACGCGGGTTTCTGTCGGGCACGGTAGGCAAGAAGATGGGGCTGACAGTGACCTCTACCAAAGGGGAAGATGGCGAGCGTACCTACTCCGTCAAAGCCTAAGTCCCGCCTGTTCCACTTCCATCGCGCCGCTGGGCATCCGCCTGGCGGCGTTTTTCGTTCTCCAGTATCCTCAGCTCCGCCCACCAGTCCGACAGCGCGCGGCACAGCCCTTGCAGATCCGGATGGCCCGAGAGAATCAGTGCTTCTAAGTCCGCAATCTTCCGGCGGCAGCGCTTGATTCATTCCGATCCTCCGCGGCGCTCCTGCCCGACGTCATCGAACGTCCGGCTGTTAGCGTCGAGCGTGGCCTGCTTGCCCGTCAACTGCTGCCAGCGTTGGGTCACGACGTCGACGTATTTCGGATCTAGCTCGATGCCATAGCAGATGCGCTCAGTCAGTTCGGCGGCGGCCAGAGTCGTCCCGCTGCCCAGGAATGGGTCATAGACCAGTTCGCTACGCCGCAGGTGATTCAGGATTGGGCGCCGCATCAGGTCCACCGGCTTCTGTGTCGGGTGATCGTACTTGTCTTCGTCTGAGCCACCCATGATGAACTTGGGCGATGCCGAATCCCAAATCGTCGAGTTCTCGCCAGCTTTGCCGTGCCAGGGCGCATTCTTTTTTCTGACGTACCAGCAAGGCTCATGTTGAAACCAGTAGTGGGTCCGCGTCAGGACGGTGCGCCCTTTGTTCCAAATGATCTGCTGGTGATGAAGGAACCCGATTCGCAGCAGACCATCGAGGACTTCGCGCGTGAACTTCGAAGCGTGCCACACATAAGCCACCTCGAGACTGGGCGCGAGCGCGAAGGCTTCGGACCAATCGGCGCGTGTATCACCGGAGATTGCCGTCTCCACGTGGCCTTTAGTGCGCTTCTTCATGTAACTAGGCTCGGCCGACCCGTGGCCATTAAGTCCGGCACGATCCCGCCATTCGGAATCCAATTCGATTCCATACGGCGGATCAGTGACCATCAGCCGCGGCTTGCGCTCACCCAAGAGTCGCGCAACCGTTTCCGCGCTGGTCGCATCGCCGCAGAGCACCCGATGTGGCCCGAGCAGCCACAGATCGCCAGGCTGGGACACGGGCGATTCGGGAAGCGGTGGCGTGGCGTTTGCTTTTTCCTCGTCATCCAGCGCGAGCAGATTGTCGATCTCCCCCGGGTCGAATCCGGTCAACGATAGATCGAAGTCCGATTCCTGGATCTCCTGCAGCTCAAGCGCAAGTAACTCCTCGTCCCAGTCGGCCCAAGTAACCGATCGGTTCACCATCAGCCGAAAAGCTTTGACCTGCGCTGGTGTCCACTCGTCGCAAAGAATCACCGGAATCTCGGTGATCCCGAGCTTGCGTGCGGCCTTGAGCCTGAGATGACCATCGACGACCTCGCCGTCGCTTCGGACCAGACACGGAATCTTAAATCCGAACTCGCGGATCGAGGAACACATTCGATCCACTGCGGCATCGTTCTTGCGGGGATTTCGAAGGTACTCGCGTAACCGATCAATCGGCCAAAGCTCGACGTTGTGTTCCGTCGCGAGCGGAACGACTCCTGAAATGCTGGGCATAACACCAGTATAAAGCGGTTCGATTGCTTGTAAACTACTGAAATAACAGGTTGTTATCCATTGCTAAGGATTGCTCAGCAGAGCGAAAAAAAGACCGCGACGGGCTGTTGCGTTGGTTCAACTATACCTGGACGGGGTCTTTAATTGATACGCTTATCCGGTGGCTTCTGATATCGAAATCGAGCGTGGTTTGCATCCTCGGTACGCCTCACGTGAAATCCAGGTGCAGGTTTTCCGGCGCGACCGATGGCTTTGCCGCTGGTGTGGATGCCCGGTGATATTCGCTCCAACGTTGAGGTACCTTGCGGAGTTTGTAAGACAAGAAGGATTTGCTGCGCCGCTGGCCTACTACAATCGCAACTGGCGCAGAAGAGATGCGCCTTTGCTGGATCGCTTGGGTGCTGTCATAGATCACGTCGAAGCGCATAGCGGTGGCGGTGCCTCTGATATCGCAAATCTCGCCACCGCGTGCAATAAATGCAACGGACGAAAGAGCAATGCCCGCGCTGAGGAGTTCACGAAGCGACATCCACTCATTCCGGTGAAGGGAAAATACGGAGATCCACTAGACTGGGACGGACTATCGACCCTGTTTATGATTCTGGTAGCGAAGAACAAAAATACCGCGACATCGACCGAGTTGGCGTGGCTTTGTGTGCTGAAAAATTCAAACTGAGCCATTACCAGAGGGCCGCGGGATTCTGTAGGGTCTCGGCTGACTGCCCGGTTGAGCTAGAATCAAGCATATTTCAGCGTGCAAGGAGGCGTGTCGAAGATGTCGCCTCAGCAATCCGGAGCCAACGACCCGGACACCGAAGTTACCTGCTCAACCGGGCCCAGTGAAGCGACCGTCGGAACTGTCATCGGTCCCTATCACATGCTACAGTCAATCGGCCGCGGTGGCATGGGCGAGGTGTGGCTGGCTGAGCAGAAGGAGCCAGTACGCCGACGTGTCGCCATCAAGCTGATCAAAGCAGGGATGGACACGCGCGAAGTAGTGGCGCGCTTCGAAGCCGAGCGGCAGGCGCTGGCACTGATGGACCACCCGGCGATCGCCAAAGTCTTCGATGCCGGCTCGACGCCGCAAGGTCGGCCGTATTTCGTGATGGAATACGTGACAGGCATTCCCATCACGGCCTACTGCGATCAGCACAAGCTAACGACACGCCAACGCCTGGAGCTGTTTGTCCGGGTGTGTGAGGGTGTGCAGCACGCGCACCAGAAAGCTATCATCCATCGTGATTTGAAGCCTTCCAACATTCTGGTAAGTGATGTGGATGGAAAGCCGCTGCCGAGGATCATTGATTTTGGTGTAGCCAAAGCCACCTCACAGCGGCTGACGGCCGACACGATCTTCACCCGCGTGGGTGACATTGTGGGGACGCCCGGATACATGAGCCCGGAGCAGGCCGACCAGACAGGGGTGGATGTGGACACGCGCACGGACGTGTACTCGCTGGGAGTAGTGCTGTATGAGCTGCTGGTGGGTGCGCTGCCGCTCGATTTCCGGAATATAGCCTTCGAGGAGGTCTTGCGCAGGCTGCGAGAGGAGGATGCGGCACCTCCCAGCGCGAGGTTGCGCACGCTCGGTGAACAGTTCAGCATTACTGCGCAAAATCGCGGAACCGATCCTGCTAGCCTCGCCCGGCAACTGCGAGGTGATGTGGACCTCATCACGCTCAAAGCGCTAGAAAAGGACCGTTGGCGGCGGTATTCCACGCCATCTGAGCTGGCGGCCGACATCGGACGATATCTGCGTAACGAGCCGGTTCTCGCTCGCTCATCGAGCGCCGGTTATCGGGCTCGCAAGTACATTCGGCGCCACCGCGTTGGTGTAGCGCTGGCCGGTGCAGCGGTCTCGTTAGTGATTTCCGTCGCCATCGCCCAAGCTTTCGAGTTGCGCCGGATAACGCGGGAACGCGACCGCGCGAACCGCATTACGGACTTCATGAGGCAGATGTTCAAGGTATCCGATCCCAGCGAAGCACGTGGCGCCAGCATTACCGCCAGGGAGATCCTCGACAAAGCTTCGAAGGATGTCGACGCCGGTCTCGCCCACGATCCAGAGCTTCAAGCCCAGATGATGGCCATCATGGGCAACGTGTACGAAAGCCTAGGCCTCTATTCTCGTGCAACTCCGCTGCTAGAACGGTCCGTGGGCCTGAGCCGGCGTGTGCTAGGGCCGGAGCACCCGGAAACTCTACGGTCCCAATCCCAGCTCGGCTGGACGCTTCAGGAACAGGGCCGCAACCAAGAAGCAGAGAACCTGGAACGAAAGACGCTGGATAGCCAGCGCCGCGTCCTCGGGCCCGAACACCTGGACACACTGAAGACCCTCGGTAATCTGGCGTGGACTCTCGAGCAGGAAGGCCGCTATCCCGACGCTGAAAAGTTCAGCCGTGAGACAGCCGACGCCGAACGTCGCGTGCTCGGCCCGGAACATCCGGGCACGTTAAGGAGCGTCGGCAATCTGGCATGGATACTGGAACAGGAAGGCCGCTACACTGAAGCGGAAAAGTTGCAGCGCGAGACACTGGACATCCAGCGGCGCGTCCTCGGAGCCCAGCATCCAGACACCCTGGCAACAATCAACAACCTGGCCGGCACCCTATACGAACAACACAACTACGCCGAAGCAGAGAAGCTGTATCGCGAGACGGTGGACATTGCGCGGCATGTTCTCGGACCGGAGCATCCGGACACATTGACGACTGTAGTCAACCTCGCGTTAGCCCTCATGGACCAAGGCCACTTCGCCGAAGCGGAGGCTTTGCAACGACAGACGCTCGACATTCGGCGGCGCGTGCTTGGCCCGGAACACCCGGAGACATTGAAGACTACCGAAAACCTGGCGGAGAGTCTCGAACATGAAGAGCACTACGCCGACGCGGAAAAATTGCACCGGCAGACACTAGAGATTCAGCGCCGTGTGCTCGGGCCAGAGCACCCGAACACGTTGGAATCACTCTATAGCCTGGCCAGGACGGTGGCCGATGAGGGCCGCCACGCCGAGGCCGAGAAGATGTATCGCGAAACGCTCGCTCTGCAACGCCGTATCCTGGGAGCCGACCACCCATTCACTGCCAACACGATCTACAGCCTGGGTTGCGTTGCTGCGTTGCAAGGACACCGCACTGAGTCGCTTTCTCTTTTGCGTGAAGCGCTCGACCACGGCTTACTCCCCAATAAGGCTCTCGCCATCGAGAACGACAGCGTTCTCAAGTCCCTGCATGGCGACCCGAGATTCGACGGACTCGTCGCCCACGCCAAAGAGAGGGCCGCTGCCGCGCTAAAGACAAAATAGTGACCGTTGGATCAAGGCTTGCGCGGCATAGTGAAATAGCATCCCCACAAAACTCCCCACACTTGGCAGCGGAAGTAGCGTGTTGGCAGAAATTGAGGCGTCTAAGTATTTGAAAAGTTTGGCTCCCCACCCTGGACACGTTTCGAACTTCTACGGCCCAACTGGCCTTGTGCTCGAACTTGTGAAGCGTATTGAAATGAGAATCCTCCAGATCGCCTGACGGGTTTATCTATTCTGGGCACCCAGTCTGGACACATCTCGAACTAACGTGCGCTCGGAATCCGGGCCGACATCGATTCACTCACATGCGTCATGGCGCGCATCCAACTACAAAAGACATGACTGCAGCCGAGGTCTGCCTGCTCCAGATCATGCGGGAGTGCCAATTCGGTCGCATCGAGAATCTGCCGGTCTGTGCCGGGCAACCGGTGTTCAATAGCAATGTGAAAGTGGTGCGGGCCGCGCGGCTGGGCGGCGATGGTCCCACGAAGTTGGTTGCTGGCGACGAATTCGAACTGAAGCGCCCCGTCCGAGATTTATTCGACGCATTGGCACGTCTCGGAAACGGCATGGTGGTCCGTCTTGAATTTAGGCATGGATTGCCGTCCTTGCTCGAAACCGAAGCACCGCTCGAAATCGATGCCCTCGGCTAGGCGGTTGGTGAAGCAGCAATTACATTTTTCTCCCGCCACACTGACACTCGCGACTAGGAAACGCCTCCCGATTGCGGCTCTCTCCGGCCAGGGTGTTCCTCAATAAGTACTCGGGCTTCGGAACCACTTGGGGCCATAGCGAGCTGCACGACTTAAAACACCGAAGGCCACTGCTGATCCAGTGGCCCTCAAAATGTTTCTCCAAGCGGTTACCGCCGCTTTGGGCAATGGATTTCAAAACATGTCTATCTCATCCCATAATCCTAACGATTGTAGCGTAACACAAAATATTGCTGGCGTAGCACGCTGTTCGGGAAATAATCTGCGCCACGGCCACTCACGCGAGAAACAGCAACGCTGTCGGCGACCGCGACAGATCCGTCTCACTGAAGAGGAGGCACGCGCCGTAGTCAAGACTTTCGGCGATACTCGCTTTCGAGGCAAGCCGTATTACGCACTGCCGGCCTGGCATCTCCAGTTTCTGATCAGGTTGCCAATTAAAGACCAGCGGCAACGTGTGGCGTGTCAGATGGCCTGGGAAAATGCCAAACGCCAGCAGGAGCTATCGAAGGCCACGCGGCCGCCAGGGCGCCCGAAGCGCACCTTCCGAACTGAAGATATCGACCGATTAAGAGCGCAAGGCTGGAGTGAGCGGAGTATCTCTGCCGAGCTTGGGATTCCACGCCGAACAGTGGCG
>Ga0210386_10004398_pt1 | contig 11652 bp, 12 predicted proteins | sample IncBWH32OmetaG_FD_160091 | JGI IMG/M metagenome (GOLD analysis project Ga0210386, IMG submission 160091) | Forest soil microbial communities from Barre Woods Harvard Forest LTER site, Petersham, Massachusetts, United States - Inc-BW-H-32-O ... | reverse complement strand
CCGCGTGTTGGCGTTCGGCGTCTATCTGCACGGACTCGCCGGCGACGTCGCGTATGCGGACGCGGGCGAAGCTCCGCTGCTGGCATCCGATTTAATTCATGCGATTCCGCGGGCGTACCAGGAATTTTATTCCCATGCTTGACCACGAGCCCATCCGTGGCTGACCGCGAAATCCTGACCCGCTCATCCGAAGAAACGATAGCGCAAGGCCGCGAAATCGGAGCCAGACTCACACCGCCCGTGTTGATTTTGCTTTCGGGGGACCTCGGAGCGGGGAAGACAACTCTCACGAAGGGAATTGCGGCCGGCCTCGGCGCCGCGCGGGAAGACGACGTCACTAGCCCTACCTTCACTCTCGTTCACAAATACGAAGGCAGCACGCGCGTTTACCACGTCGATCTTTACCGGATCGAAGACCTGCACGACTTCGAAACGCTGGGGCTCGAAGACATATTTGCCGAGCAGGCGGTTGTAATTGTTGAATGGCCGGAGCGGATGAAGCTACGCACCGACTGGCCCATCGTGCGGATTCAACTGGAACACGTCGCGGAAGACACTCGCAAAATCTTGATTACCGAATAGTCTTGCCCCGGATCGCAGTTAGGCGAAGCCCTTCACTTCGGAGGCGCTGCAGGAGGATCCAGACCCATGATTTGGAATCCGGCGTCCACATAGATTGTGTTGCCGGTCACGCCGCGGCCCAGATCGCTCGCGAGAAACACCGCCGTGTCAGCCACTTCTGCAATGTCCGTGTTGCGCCGCAGCGGCGCGTGTTGCGCCACAAAATCCAGCACCTTCGAGAAGTCCTTGATGCCGCGCGCGGAAATTGTCTTGATGGGGCCGGCAGATATGGCGTTGACCCGAATTTTGCGCGCGCCGAGTTCACTGGCGAGATATCTCACTTCGGCTTCCAACGCAGCCTTGGCGACACCCATCACGTTGTAATTGGTGACCACCCGCGTCGACCCAAGATATGTGAGCGTCATGATCGCGCCGCCATTGGTCATCAGCGGAGAAAGCGCCTTCGATACCGCTACAAGCGAATAGGCGCTGACGTCCAAAGCCAGTTTGAAACCATCGCGCGATGTGTTTAGGAAGGGCTGGTTCAGATCTTCGTGATTTGCGAACGCCAGACAGTGCACCACCGCATCCAGTTTGTGGCCATCTCGTTTTAGGGATTCGGCGAGGCCGTCGATGTCCGGCTGCTGCTGCACGTCGCAAGGGAAATATCCCTTCGCGCCAAGTTCGTTGCCGAGTTCCTCTACCGTGGGCTTCGCGCGATCATTTTGGTAGGTGAGCAGGAGCGTCGCTCCTTCGCGTGCGAAAGCCTGCGCAATCGCGTAGGCGATGCTCCATTTGTTCCACACACCTAGAACAATTGCAGTTTTACCTTCCATCAACTTGGACATGGCCCGATATTCTACCCGGAATCCCGGATTTCGGCGCCAAGTTCTCCTACTGCGGGCCTTGGGACGCCGGCAAACTCAGTGGGAATGAATCCAGCGGAGCACTTCGCGAAGCACGTCGGCGAGAACGGGCCACATGGCAGCAAGGATTCCGATCCCGGCAGCTAAACGGGATGCCGTGCCAGTTGCCGCCTTTGCGCCACCGGGTTGATGCTTGGCGCAGAACCCACCGGCACTTGCTGGGTTGCTGCACCTTTGACCCTTGGAGCCCAGGTAAAGGCACGGGCCCTGATCGTAGTTTTTCGCGGCGGGGTTGGTGGAGCCGTTGATCTCCCAGTCGCCGCCAGCGGTGGCGGGCCCGGAGTCGGCGCCGAAATCCCTTACCGGATGGGGATTAAATGGCCTATTTGCCGCTGTGCTGCCCGGAAAATCATTAACGGTTACGAACCGTTCCATTGCGCCGTACGCCTCGCCTCGCTAGAGTCAAACTTCGTCTCGCAGCGCCCGTATGCCCGACACCCGCATCGCGCCTTCGCCCGACCATCCTGCCCGGATGAAGCTGGAGCCCTACTCCGCCGAGATTCGCTTGCCGAATCTGACCCCGGGCGTGGACAACATCCATTATGACGTTTTCCTGAGCCCGCGGTTTGTGGATTTTACCAAGAAGTATCTGCAGGATCTGGTGCGGCAGAGCGTCAACGTTAGCCTATTTTACGGTAAAGACCGCAAACAATCCGGCGCGCCGGAACATGGCGCGTTCCGCAAGCTTCTGACCGAAGTTCTGCAAGCCTCGGTCACTCGCGCCAAGTTTCAGCAATCCATCGAAAGCGACATTTTGCACCAGCTCGCGCTGATCAAGCATCTCACATCCGAAATTTCGGTTCAGTTTTCGAGCATCCTGGTGGAGTGCAAGGATTGGATTCGGGCACGCGGCGAGCATTTCGAACACAGCGAACAAGCGCACGTGCTGCGCGCGAAAATCGCGGAAATGCAGGCCGACAAGAAAAACGTCTTTCGCCAGGTAGGCGAGACGCTTTGCCGCATCTGGCGCGAAGTGGAAGAGGGAACGCTCTCGAAGTCGCGCCGCGCGCTTTTCGGCGAAGATTTTCACGACACTTACGAACTGCTGCAGAATCGTTTTCTCTTCGTCGAAAACGGGAACGATGATCATCTTTTTCTCGAGCACTACGTCCTACTCGCGAATTTCGTGAACGATCCCGACCGTTTCGAAATCTTCGATACGCTCTTGCTGGATTTGCTCCGCGATTTTGTGCTGACAGGCGACAATGTTGACGATCTCGGTAAAGCCCGCAAAGCGCATGAGCGGTTGCTCGAACAAGCGCGTCAGAAACGCACCGAGATCACCCGCATGGAAGAAGAACTAGAGGAGGCCGCGGGGCGCGCGGGCGACGGTGATGGATTGTTTCCATCACTTTTCAAACGCAAAACCGGCTCAGCGCCGGAGTCCCACGCGGAAATTACGGCGCTGCGCAAGAAACTTGCATTAGCAGAAAAAGACCTCGAAGAGCTCGGGCCACAGATTGATTCCGCCAAGCAGCACATGAATTTCCGGATCGAGGAGTATCGCAACCGGCTGGGCGATTACCTCAACCAGCCGCAGAACGCGCGCCGCCTTTTCGATGCGCAGGCTCCCTCGGGAGACGGCGAAAGTGCGCGGCAAACTCGTTCGCAGCTGTTGGAAGAGTGGTTCCACCGCCTCGAGGAACGCGACCTCCTTTTTCACGTGCTGGCTGGATACGAACTGCGGCGCATTTATGCCGATTACTGCCCTCCGATCCACTTGCAAGCGCTGAAGAAAGCCCTCGTGAATCGCGACGAAGCCAAGCGCGTGGAAACGATTCTCGAGCAATTTCCGGCGCGCAAAATTTCGATGAAGCGGCTCGACGACGCGTCGCGTGCGATTCGCCGGCGTACGCGTGAAGAACAATTGACCACGGTTTTGCAATTCGCGGAAGACCTGATGCGTTTGCGGCGCGATCGCCGCAACTACCAGCACGTGGCCGCCTGGATGGAGCGCATCAACCTGGTGCGCTCGGAGCGCGCGCGCGAACTTTCGCGGGTCAATAAGAGCCTATACGAGTTTCTCCACGCCGATGAAGGCCGCCCGACCGACGATCCCGTGATCAACCACACTGTGATCAAAGCCGATGTGCGCGGCTCGACGGGCATTACCAAGGACCTGCTCGCGAAGGGCTTGAATCCCGCGTCACATTTCAGCATGAACTTGCACGAGCCGGTGAAGCGCATGTTGGAGCGCTACGGCGCTGCCACGGTATTTATCGAAGGTGACGCGATCATTCTCGCCATCTACGAAACCGAATCCACGCGAGCCACCACGCGCGGCGTCGCTCGTGCGTGTATTCTTTCTCGGGAAATTCTTGCTGTGACGCAGGCTTACAACGCGCGCACCAAGTCCACCGAATTGCCACAACTCGAAATCGGAGTAGGCGTGGCATTCCAAGACTCAGCGCCGTCACTGTGGATGGACGGCGAATCGAAAATCATGATTTCGCGCGCGTTGAATTTGTCTGACCGTCTTTCCAGCTGCACGAAAATTGCGAAGCGCCTGTTTTTGAGTAATCCTTCGCCGTTCAACGTGTTCTTGTTGCAACCCTTGATGGAAGATGCTGCCGAAGACGAAGGCGAAGAACTTCTGGTCCGTTTTAATCTGAACGGCATCGAGCTGAACGAAGAAGGGTTTCAGAAGCTGAGCGCCGAAATCGCCATGGCGCCGATGGGTGGAAATTTTCCGATGCCCTGGGGGAAAGAGCGCGTCCAGCTTTATTTTGGCGAAGTGCCGCTCGGCGATTCGCTCGAGCCGGTGGTCATCCGCAAGGGATTCGTACACCAACTTCTGCCCGGAGCCAAAGTCGGTACGCAGGGCACGCGCGCCTACTACGAAGTATGCACCGATTCGAAACTCCTTGATCTCGCCCGCAAGAAATTCGCCACCGTCGGCCCGAAGACCTGAAGCGCCTGCACGGCAATCACCGAATCCGTACTTCAGCGGCTTAAAGCCGAACGCAAGTTACGCAGATTACTTCGTAGCGAATCATGACCTACAAAGGCTCTCGCGTCGTCATTCAGCTTTGACGTGGCACGTAGAAAGTTGAAGCACTACCGCGGGCCCCCTATAATCTTCCAGCGCGACTAGCAACATGAGACGCTATTGTGTTCGCGAAGTGGAGGCGAATAGGGTCCGGAGCATCAGCGTGAAGCCCAATAAACTTTCATCGGGTTCTCCACCTCACAGATGGCCTGCTTTTCTTGCGCGGAAAGCGATCAGCCTCGGAATATTATTACCTCTTACGTTACCAATCAACTAACTGCCTAGCTCGTGATGGTATGACTCTCGGCGTGGAGGTACCCAGCCCCGATGAAAATTACACAAGCAGCGCGGAAGGTGCTCTTTACAGTCGCCTCTAGCTACGGACTCATTGTTTGTATATGCCTCACCATCAAGCCTTGGCGGACCTGAATTAGGCGGCAGTACGATTGTTGCATGAGCAGGCATTTATCCCTCTCCCATGCTACTTTTGCCACAAGGCGTTCGCTGCCTTCACCGATGTCATAACGTCCCCATAACCTTTTGCTTCCCCTCCGCATGAGTACATCTGAAGTGGAGCGGAACACCTCACGGTTGCGGGAACGGCTTCGTTGCCATCGTAAGCATTGTCCAGCAACGTCACCAAACCCCAGTTCGTTTCTTGTGCCTTATTGTCTGTAAACGCGAACCATGACAGACCAACAAAGGGATGCGACCCAGTTTTGCTGTAGGCGGCAGTTCGGAATAGTAACATCTCGTAGTGGTATGCCGTGCCTCTAGTTGCTTGATTAGGAAAGTCCAATGACGACGAGTAGGCTGAAAACGGAGAATCAGGATTTGCTCGCAGGTATGAACCAGTCATCAGTGGCTTGTCACCCAAGTAGTGCTCGACGAAATCAAGTTTCGGTTGATATGTAGAACTGAGCGCGACGCCTACGCCCCCTATCATCACATCCAGTGTCGCAGCCGCGGCCCGTAAAACTGGAGCGGCAGGAGGTGCTTGCCAACCGCCTAATCCATCCGGCCCGAACGTAAGATAGTGGGGAAAAACTTTCTTGATTTCATTCTTGCACATGCCCAAATAGCGAGTGGCTGTTTGGTACAAGAACGCATTCATGTCTGCCTTCACGTTCAGATTGGAGTTAGACAGTGCGACGAAGTCACTTCCCAACCATACCTGATGTGCCTCCCTTCCGTCCTCGTCCATCAGACCTGTGCCTACGCCCCAGCCGTCAAAAACATAGTTAGTCGTTATCTTGCTCCCTGCAGCAGGAGGCGTATGAAAAAAGAGTGCTAGCGAAGAGTTCCCTGGAGCATGAGGGACAATTGAACCGGTCAACGTTGGCCCATATAATTGTCCGTTCCCAAGGTCCCCTGCGATAGGAGTGTCGTTGAGAAGTATTTGTACTGTGTACGGTGTCGAAGTGCGAGCCGTTAAGAGATGAACGAAGTTTGTAGTTCGACCGTCCCCTACTGCTACTGCCTCTCCAATAATATCCCTTCCTGAAGAACCAAACGTCGTATAGTTCGAGCCCCAAGCCGTATTCAACGCCTGAATCGTACCGTACTTGAAAACCAGATAATCATGCCACGCCTTTTTAGTGTAGACGGTCCCGTCTAAATAGACCGTGGGGTATAGTTTCAAGGCAGTTTGGATTGGCGTCATAGTTGCAACCAGCCAACTCAGGTTAGGATCATTATGACCAGCCGGCAGAGTTTGAAAGTCGGGTCCTGCTCCAAAGCCGTACATCTCGTCACTGTCATCGAAGGTGAAGCCCATAACGTAATTAGCGTACGGCGAATTGTGCAGATTAGGTGTGGCATTCATCAAAAAGGAATCCAACCAAGTCTGCATGTTGCCGTCAAAATAATCCGCTATCCCATACGAAGGACGATAGCCTTTGAAGTTCGGACTCCAGCCAGCCTCCATGTCCTTTACTTCATGCCCTGGAGGCAATAACTTCTGTGGTTTGTAATTTATCGTGAGCGTAGGGTTCTCCATCGAATACATCGCCGGTCGAATCTGCATCACGAAGGGCAGCTTCACAGGAATCGAATGGAGGCCGTGACTGTCAACGGGGTACGACTTGTCAGTTGCAAAAGGGATGACCGCGGCATCGGCATAGAGATTCAAACTATTGAATCCCCAACTTTTCAAGCGCTGCAGAGTGGGAACGGCCCATGCGACTGTACCCCCGTACTTCTTTATAACTTTTGCCTCATAGCCAGCGTTCTGCCCGTAATCCACCACATAAACCCCTTGCATGAAAAAGGCATTCCCTAGAGGCGTGCAGAACCACCATCGTGTTCCTATTTTCTCAACATGAAAGTAGCCAGTTGCCGTCGCACACTTCACGCTGGTCAGCCCGCCATATATATCCTGCTGGGCCTTGCAAGGGGTCACGCACAGCAAAGGCAGGGCAAGTAGCAGCAAACGCCTAAGTAGCCTCATTTTCTTACTCTCCTTTTACCAGTTGTCACTATTCGCAGTATCCGTTAACGCCTCGTTGATTAGAGTGCTAGTCACGACAGCCTGGATATCAACTCCCAGCCTGCCGTGTTCGCCTCCGTCCAGGAGTGCGTGACGCTCGTCGCGCCTACTGCGCTCCGTGCAGCGCCTTGAATAAGAACGGAGGCGGGAAGTTCTGGGCGCGTCCGATAATGCCGTCCATGTGGATTCAAGTTCCCGATTACGCGGCCAGGCGTTACAGCACGAAAGAACTTTACAGCATTCCGCCGCGCCGGATTACAGGAGAACACCGATAGCATTGGTGGCACACCCTACATATGCTCCCCATCAGGCATTCACCGGCACCACCGCTTGGTTGAGGTGCGGAGATTTGAACCGATGGCCACCTGGGTTCTCGACTGCAAGAATTGCGGCGAAGCTTTCCCCTATTGTCTGTTACCAGATGTGCTGGCCTGTCCGCGCTCGCTGCCTCCATTCCCACCAAAAGGTGAGAAACGCAGGTGCCTCCACTGCAGAACAAAGTCTACCTACCAGCCATGCGACCTGAGATTTCAGAACGGGCGTTGGAGTCGTCCAGTCCGATAAGCGCGTCGGCTTTTCCGCGCGTGCTTTGGTGGCGATTCGAACAGACGTTCTCCGTGTTTTTGCGTAAGGGCTGAACTCCGCATGACTCAGGCTATTACCCTACGCATTGGTTCGTGCCCGCCGTGCGCGCGGCCGGAATCAAAAACTTCCGGTGGCATGATTTGAGGCTCTGTTTTGCGAGCCGTTTGCGCCAGACGGGAACGCCTCTCGGCAACATCGCGGAATTGCTCGGGCACAAGGGCCTAGCGATGACGCGCAGGGTATGCCCACCTCTCAATCTCAAACCTGCATGAAGCGGTCGCCCGCATAGCCACTCCAACCGACACCACAGTAGCACCGGAATCGAATGCCGGAACGCCCGGTGTTGTCTACGTCCAGTAAGCCGAGTAGTCTATTGGCCTTATGAAGCACGGAGGCGAATAGGGTCCGGTGACCCTCGTGGCCTTCAAAGCCATTGATCCTGTCCTTAGCGGCCAGGATGGTGGGTTCGACTCCCACACGCTTCCGCCAACCGATTGCACCTAAACAGGTTGGCGTGGCTCTATTGTACTAATTGGCACAACTGTACTGATTGCGGCCCCTTCTACGGCTTGCCGCTGTGAATCGGGAAGCACGTGCGCGTAAACCTCGAGCGTAGTGCGCACGTCGGCGTGCCGCATCTGCTGCTGAAGCGTAGGGATCGGCGTTCCCGCATTTGCCAGCTCGTCGAAGATTGAAATCACGGATATGTGCGCTCCGAAATGGCTCGCGATTCAGAGCAACTCTGTACTGGGTTGGCGACCACCCCAGACGACTACCTGTACTGACTACCCCCCTGCCACTACCCCTTATGACCACTAGCAACAGCTACCTCCAAGAGAGGTAAATACAATACATAAAGAATAAAAGAATAAGTATTAGGAGTAGTGCAGGACCTCCTTGCAAGGAACCGATGTATCTCCCAAACGGCTTTCAACCCTTTTGGGGGATAATAAATAATAATCAACAGTGGGGTGCAGCAGAAAGTAGGCATCAGCTCTCCCTAATTTAATTCCTCAGCCCACTGTTGGTGGAAACAATGATGATAAAATAGCTTTAGCGACGGCTCTTCCAGCACGCAGTCCCCCTCAGGACGCTGATACGTTGGGAATCTAGTTGGGAGGCAGCGTGCATGCCCCGAACTGCAGTTCGGATTGGTAACACTAGCACTCAGGCAATCGTGCGGTCGGAGCGACCGCATTGGGACCATCCACCGAAGAAAAGTCGCCATTCTGCACCATCAGTAACCAAATTGCCCTGTCCCCGCATTCCCAGGCCGCAAATCGAGCGCATCAAGCAACGGCACATCATGGGGCAGAGTCAGCGCGAAATCGCACGCGCTGAGGGAAGGTCTCGGCCGACAATCGCAAGAATCGTCAAGGGCGAGGAGATGCAGGCGTTCGTCCAAGAAATGCGCGAACGATTTTATGGCTTGGCTCCCGACGCATTGGCGACGATTGAATACGCACTACGAGAACAGAAGGACGCCAGGATTGGTCTTGAGGTGTTGCGCGATATCGGAGTGCGCCCGCAGAAGGGGGAATCGGTGCAGTTGCCGGCGACGACACCTACCGAATCAGGTTACGAAGACAGCTCAGGCTCATCGCAGCTGTTTTGCTCGAAGCGAACCAGCAGATGGGAGTGCCGTTGGGGTCGGAAATCGAAACGGCGTTAGCAAGAGACTCGCAGGAAAGCACGGAAACTGCAAACGTCAAAAGATAACCTGCCACGGCTGTCTGACTTCAGCGGAAATGCGAGTAGGAGGAGGAAGGTAAACTGCAGGAATTAGCACGACCCAGAATCCCGCCGCAGAGCATCAGCCAAGTGCATAGGTATTCCCTGCATCCCGACTCGCAACGGTCGCCCTAGCAGCCGCCAACCGCGCCTAGCGGTATGCCATCGAGCGGTCGCGCATCGGGAAATCGAGTTGTCCCTGGGAGTTCTGTGAAACAATATACGGACTGGAACCCAGACCGAAAACGGTTTCAAAGAGACTGAGTTTGCATCGGAAATAAGAGGGACCGCTGCAGGCGGGCCTCTCCACGCGCTAGAAGCGGAGAGGGGGTTGCGTTCAGCGCTGGTACCGACTCCACAACAGGCTATCGACCGCATCGGGAGTTCGAGCGAGCCGGTGACCAGTATGCTGTTTTTGCCCACGGAAACCTCGTCCGAATCACACGGGGTCGTGCGCAATCAGAACACGTCCAGCCGAGGCGTAAAAGGGGCCTGCGACACGGTCAGCGTCAGACCAGAACTTCGGGAACTTCCATGCGACCGGCTCGGAAGGCCGCGTGGAACGCCTCCACGACCTTGGGATCCCAATCGCTGCCCGCGCCTTTCACAATCACATCTCGCGCTTCGAACGGCGTGATGGCCTTGCGATAAGGCCGGTCGCTGACCATCGCGTCGTAAGCATCCGCAACGCTGATAATCCGCGCCTCGATCGGGATGTCTTCGCCTTTGGTAGTATGGTAGCCGCTGCCATCGAATTTATCGTGGTGGCTCAGGATGATTGGCAGAACCCGGCGAAGCGTTCCGCCAACAGGCTTCAGTTTGTCCATGCCTTTGTTCAGATGCGATTGCATCTCCACGATCTCTTCGTCGCTCAGCTTCGCGGCTTTGTAGAGGATTTGCCGGCTGACTTCGAGTTTGCCGATATCGTGGAGCAAAGCGGCCGCTCGAATGTCTTCCACTCGCTGTTCGGGAAGCCGCATCTCGTCGGCGATGCATGCCGCATAGACCGAGGTGCGATACGAGTGGTTCTGGGTATATTTATCGTTCGAAATCACGCCGCAAAGAATCTGCAGCACACCGTAGTAGGTTTCCCGCAGCTCGGCGAGGCTTTGTGCCTCTCGCTCGTAGAGCGTACCCATGGCATACGCGGTAACAAGCAAGAAGCCACCCCAAATCGCGATGTCGGACCACACTAACAAGGGCCGCGCGGGAAGGCTCATTCCGCCGGCCAGGGCGACCGGGTTCATCAGGTTCAGCCAGCAAACGACAAGTACGGACGCGAGCGCAGTCTGCACGGCGCGCGAACGGCCGAAATAGTACGCGGCGAACAGCGTTGGAAGATCGTAAAACGAAAGGACCAGTTTCTGGCCGGCCACGAAGAAATTGATGACCGCGGTGAAAACGATGATCGAGAAGATCAGCAACAGCTCCTTATTGATCTTCATCGCGTTTTCGAGCCACTTACTCTTCATGAAGCCTTTGCCGATGACCAGCGGTCCCTGCGACCCAACTGCCGCGGCGGACAACCAATATCTTAGCAGTGTGGAACGGAGGCGATTCGCGCGCGGCCGAGCCGATGCTCAAACTGGCACGGCCGTCGAGCTGCACCCCCTCGTGCATAAGACACGCGAGCAAGTGTTGTATTCCCTGCACGCACATTTCTAATCCAGACCGATTACTGCGGACGCGTTCGGCAAAATCCCTTGTAAGAGCTCTACGAAGATGAGCGAGCGCATCTTGCGAAAACCACAAGGACCGGCATGCTTCACCCCAAGCATCATGTGATAGACCTTTCCTGAATAGTATCCTCTGGGGATTCCCAGACCCAGCCGAGTAGCCCACCCGCTCTCTGCGCACCGTTGTTCAAGCACTCTAGCCTAACGTGCGGCTCATTTCAGTTTCGCGTATTCAGCCTTGGTAGCGACTGTCTTGGCTCAGCCTGAAATGGAGAAGCGACGTTCTCCGTTAGTGTAGATTCCGCCCCTGCGGGGCAGGGATTTTCAAGGCATGAGGTCTATCGTCCGATGACTTCCTCCGTCAGCGTGCAGCGCGAGAGAAGAACCTCCCGCGCTGCTGAGCATCGGCTCGATGAGCCCTCCGGGTTATCCCTCAGCATGGTTGCATCCCTGCAGTGCCCGCTTCCGTTTCACCCGGCAAGTTCATTTTAGCTCCGCCGCGCCCTGCTGTTCTCAACTTCCATCGTGAGAATCAGGACTACCGAACAGGGAAACCCCTCACCATGTGGGCTGCTGCAAACCTGCCTTCATTTTTGAGGTTTGGGTTGCGAGGACTGTTGTTGTTGTGGCCGCGGGCGGCTTGCGGGCGGGACGATACCGTTCATCCGCAGGTACTCGACCATCTGACCGTAGTGA
>Ga0210386_10004397_pt1 | contig 11653 bp, 8 predicted proteins | sample IncBWH32OmetaG_FD_160091 | JGI IMG/M metagenome (GOLD analysis project Ga0210386, IMG submission 160091) | Forest soil microbial communities from Barre Woods Harvard Forest LTER site, Petersham, Massachusetts, United States - Inc-BW-H-32-O ... | reverse complement strand
AATTACGATAATTAAAACTTTGCATACTACCATCTATCCTTGCATCGGCATTTTCTTTACCTAAGCCTTTTCCTTTAATTGTTGCCAAGGATGTTACGGTACCCATATCTTTCACTTGCAGGAACCTGCCTACGTTAAATGACTGGGTTTGAATTGAGCCTTTATAATACGCTGTTTTCTCAGTTGTATCTTGCCTTAAATTAAGTGATGCCGTTATATCTCCAATGTCTGTTTTAAGTACTCCATCCGTATTAAAATCAGAAATATATCCGTCAAAATTGCCGCTGAAATGTATTGTGCTTAAATATGATATGTTTTCAGGAAGCTTAATATTTTCCTGCTTATCAAATGGTGGTTCAGGCAACTGCTCCACTTCACTCTTCGATGTAGTAAGATCTGATATATGAACCTTGATGTGTGTCTTATCAATATCAGGCAAACCATTCATGTCGGCTTCACCCTTAAAGGAGGAAAATTTACCCCAGCCAATATCCATATCTTTTCCGTGCAGGTGGCTTATAGTTCCATCATACTGGCCCGAAATAGAAAAGCAATTATGCACGCCTCTGAGTCCGGGTGCAAAATAAGCGATATCTTCAAAACACACCGTGCTCTTTTTAAAAACAGCATGCATATTCACATTCGTTACAAAGTCGTTAAAATCGGGGAATCGATTGTATTTAAAAATAAGATCGGTCGAAAGCTCAGTATGTGAAGTAATAATATGTAAAGCATCTAGCTCAAAACCATGCGAGCTAAGCTTTACATAGCACGACATATTTTTTAACACAAAGCCGCAGGCCTCCTCTGCCGTTAGTTTTTCTATAGTACCTCTAATTGTATCACCTTCAAATTTAATATCACTTATTTTACTGAAAATATTACGAACCTTCAGGTTAGAATAATTCATTCCATACACGGGTGGTGCATCAGTATCATTACAATTCTGCAGGTGAAAATCTACATTATTCAAAGTTATACCTTCCGAAGCAATATCCCATTTTGCTCCGCCTGGTTTTGTAATAGTATCTCTAGATGCAAACGCATCTACTATAAATTGCAGGTTCAGCTCATGTGTATTTTTATAGGTTATCAAGTGAAGTTTTGTGTCTTGCACTTCTATATTCGACATATGCAATAAGTGCTGTTTAAAATCAATTGAACTTATATCTAACTTCAATGTACCTGCATATAGCAATGTATCGCCATGCTGATCCTGCACATATACATTCTTCAGAACCAGTTTCTTAATAAATTCAAAATCGACCTTACCTACCCTTACTTTTGTATGCCATTTAGCTGAATAATAGCCAGCTACGCGTTGGCAAAGCCAGGTTTGCACTACCGGAAAATTGAGCAAAAGGTTAACAAATACGAGTAGTAAAACCACCGTTGAAAGTACATAAATCAATATTTTCCTTACCTTTTTAATACTTTTGAATATTGATAACATACAAAAGTAGCTATAATGAATGATGATAGGATGAAGATTTTAGGTATCGAATCCTCATGTGACGATACAGCCGCGGCAGTTATCGACAACACATTACTTTTATCGAATATAATTGCCGGCCAGCAGGTTCATAAGGATTACGGAGGTGTTGTACCGGAACTTGCCTCACGCGCTCATCAGCAGAACATAGTACCGGTTATTGACGCTGCCTTGAAAAAGGCAGGTGTTACAAAGGAAGAATTGTGTGCAATTGCATTTACAAGAGGCCCGGGGCTTATGGGCTCGCTTTTAGTTGGCGTATCGTTTGCCAAGGCTATGAGTTTAGCCCTGAACATACCACTTATTGAGGTGAATCATCTTCAGGCACATATACTCGCCCATTTCATACACACACCCAATGAAGAATACCGTTGCCCTTCTTTCCCGTTTCTTTGCCTTACTGTTTCAGGTGGCCACACGCAAATAGTATTGGTAAAGGGCCATTTGCAGATGGAGATCATTGGGCAAACGCAGGATGATGCAGCTGGCGAGGCATTTGATAAAGCAGCTAAAATAATGGGGCTGCCTTACCCGGGTGGGCCATTAGTTGATAAATATGCGAAAGAAGGAAATCATGATGCGTTTACGTTTCCTAAGCCTAAGATACAGGGACTCGATTTCAGTTTCAGTGGTTTAAAAACATCGTTCCTATACCTGATACGAGATGAAACAAAAAAGGATAGTGAGTTTGTATCTAAAAGGCAGAATGATCTCTGCGCCTCATTTCAGTATAGTGTTGTAAACATTTTGATAGACAAGCTTAAACTTGCATCAGAACAAACCGGTATAAAAGAAATTGCAATTGCGGGCGGCGTCTCGGCCAATTCAGGTTTGCGAGATGCCTTGAAAGTTACGGGGGATAAACTTGGCTGGAACATATTTATACCTAAAATGGCATACTGTACCGATAACGCAGCCATGATTGCCATTACAGGCTATTTTAAATATTTGAATAAAGAGTTTGTTGATATTGATGTAACGCCTGTTACAAGGTATCCGATCTAAGGCCTCTTTTTTTCTTTGAAGCCGGTAAAGGCTATACCTGCCATAAGGCATAACACAAAGCCACAAATCCCTGTTAATCGCAAACCCAGATCATGCCCGGGATCTTTACCATAAATGGTTAATGCCGCAAAAAGCGCTATACCAAATGTTTGTCCCAGTTTAGCTGCAAAATAATTCACTGCGAAATAAGTTCCTTCTTTACTGTCTCCTGTCTGCTTAACATCGTCATCAACAATATCAGCAAGTATAGCATTGGGCAATATACCAAGCGCAGCAGCAGGAAAAGCTGCAATAGCCAGTAATATAAAGAGTTGCACCATTGGGTCAATGGGTAACCTGCCTACCGATGAAACACCTGTAAATGCAAGGGCCAGGATAAAAAAGGCAATTATCATCAGTTTCTTTTCACCTGTTTTTCTGACTATAAAGTTTACCAGGGGGTAAAAACAAAGTGATAACAGCACCATAAACCCCATAAACCTGAAACCGTATGATTCCGGGAGGTTTGCCAGAACTGTAACATCGTACATCAAACCGTTTGTAATAAGATTTAATGACATGAAATAGGAAAAATATGCAATTAGAAAGTATATAAAATTCCTGTTCTTCAGGCTTTCTTTAAGCGCCTTCATTAAAGGCATTGTTGATGGTACTGAGTGCGAGTAATCTTTTTCATTGATTGCCAGTACAGGCACCAGCATTAATATTCCTGCAATAATTGCCATAATAATTACCGCATATTGAACAGCAACCGTTCTGGCACTCAAATGCAATGCATGCTGAAACAGGTCAGCAAGGTTATTGGTAAATGAAGAAATTACAATACCTATAACAAAACCTGCCTGCTGGTAAGATGATAGCCTAACCCTTTGTTTATTGGTTGTTGCAAGCTCAGGCAAAAGAGCATTATACGGAATTATATAGGTAGTAGTAGCCACAAAAAACAATGAAAGCACCACTATCAGCCAAACGGCATTTACGGCAGAAACAGCATATAACGGAGGAAAGAAAATGAGTATGCAAAAGAATACCGATGGTATAATACTGTATAACATGAAAGGTATCCTTCGCCCCCTTTTGTTTTTAGTAGTATCACTCTTTCGGCCAATAAAAGGATCGTAAAAGGCATCTATGAGCCTTCCGCTTGCCGTAATTATGGCCATCAGGTTAAACGCACCAAAAATTGCAACCTGCGATATCAGCATATTCAACCCTTTTCCCTCGGGTGGAAGATAGAAATACACCAGCATGACCCCAATAAGATTGAACATTACTGACCACCCCATCATTCCTGAAGCGTATGCTAATCTCTTGCTAATGGGAAAACTCTTCAATGCTTTGTTTGATATAAAAACAATACAAAGGTAAGAAGCTAAACCTATTCCTATTATAAAAGTCTATAAAGTAAGGGTGAGCTATGGCATATTCATGTTTTCTACCGATAAACGTCAAGGGCTTTTGCCTAAATAGCCTCTATTCCAATAAATTAGGCAAAGTAAATAAGGCAGGCTTCTGCTATTACTTTATTTCATTGCCGTTTTCATCATAGTTCTTTGCTCCAGATTTCAGTATACCATTATGATAAGTTGCGACTCTCTTTAAGCTCCCACCTTCATAATATTCTTTATATACTCCATCCAATCTATCATCCTTAAAAGATTGCACATACTGCAACATTCCATCTTCATAATAATGCTTTTCCACTCCATTCTTATTCCCATTAATATATATGGTTTCCCAAGACATATTACCATTTTCATAATAATTTTTTTCAACCCCATTTTCTTTACTATCGATATAGGGTTTTTCAGACCATAATTGACCATTCTCATAAAACTCTTTTTCTACCCCATTTATTTTATTATTAACAAAAGGAGTTTCAGACCACATAAACCCCCTTTTATTATACTTTTTCTCTACCCCATTTTTCTTATTATTTAGATAGGTATTTTCGCTCCTTAATTGCCCATTGTCCCAATATATTTTTTCCACTCCATCTTTATGAGGTCGCTTACATACAAATGCGATTATACAGGTTGTAAAAACAAATAAGACTAAAATCGCCTTTACCCTATTCTTAAATGCACTTGCTTTCATTTCCATATTGATGAAAGTTCTTTATTCAAATTATTTACTATTAGCATAAATACCATTTAGAACTGAGGGGGGGGGTAAATAAGGATACAAGTATGATTAAGAATGGCTTCATTGAAGTGGATTTACTTTTCATTAAGTAAATTTACTCAAAAAGGATAACCAAGGCGAGACATGCCATTAAACGCAGTAAACACAAAGGTTTTCACACATATATCTACCTATTTCACCCGTAAACATTAGCCAATATTTGATGAAATAGCCTCTGCTCCAATAAATAGAGTATATTTGCAGCGTTTTACATAATCGATATCCTTATCGAAGCGTGTTTTTTCAGTCGTAGCTTATTGAAAACACCCCTCAGTAAGCTATCATAAATACATAATAATGAATTCATTTGAGACCTTAGGCCTTCCTACGCCTGTGCTAAAAGCTATTAGCGAATTAGGATTTGAAAACCCAACACCTATTCAAGAAAAGGTAATACCTGTTCTGCTGGAAGGATCGAAAGACATTGTTGCCCTTGCCCAAACCGGCACAGGAAAAACAGCCGGCTTCGGCTTGCCAATGGTGTCGTTGGTTGATTTTTCAGCCAGAAACACACAAGCGCTTATACTGGCTCCTACAAGGGAACTGTGTATGCAAATAACACAAGACATTAAGAACTTCTCCAAGCATATGCAGGGATCGAATGTTGTTGCTGTATATGGTGGTGCAAGTATTATGAACCAGATATATGACCTGAAAAGAGGTGCACAAATTATTGTTGCTACTCCGGGCCGTATGGTTGATATTATCAGCCGTAATAAGGTTGATCTGAGCGGCATTAAGTTTGTAGTACTTGATGAAGCAGATGAAATGTTGAATATGGGCTTCCAGGAAGACCTTGACGATATTCTGTCTAAAACACCAAAAGAAAAGAACACCTGGTTGTTTTCTGCAACCATGCCTGATGAAGTATTGCGCATTTCACGCAAATACATGAACCAGCCAGTAGAAATTACCGTTGGTAACAAAAACCAGGGTAACGACAATATTGAACACGTATATTATGTTACACATGAACGTGACAGGTATGCTGTGTTGAAACGTATAGCCGATTTCCATCCTGATATTTTCGGGTTGGTTTTTTGCCGTACTAAAATAGAAACCCAAAAGGTTGCCGATGCGCTTATAAAAGATGGTTACAATGCCGATGCATTGCATGGAGACATGTCGCAGGCACAGCGTGACCATGTTATGAAGCGCTTCCGTGGCCGCACATTGCAAATGCTTGTTGCTACCGACGTGGCAGCACGTGGTATCGACGTTAATGATATTACCCACGTAATTCACTACCAATTACCTGATGAAATAGAGAACTATACCCACCGTAGCGGACGTACAGCACGTGCCGGTAAAAAAGGTATTTCTATTGCCATTATCAATACAAGGGACCTTGGTAAAATACGTACACTCGAGCGCCTTACTAAAAAACAATTCTCACATGCCGATATTCCGAACGGGTATGAAATATGTGAGAAACAATTGTTTTGGCTTGTAAAGAAGATACACGATGCACAGGTAAATGAACAAAGTATTGAAAGCTACCTGGCTAAGGTATACGAAGACCTTGCTGACCTGAGCAGGGAAGAAATAATCAAGCGAATGGTATCGATAGAGTTCAACAGATTCTTAGATTACTATAAGAATGCACCTGACCTGAATGCAAATGCAGCAGGCTCTCGTGAAGGTCGCGAAGTACGCAGTAGTGCAAGAGAAGGCATGGTAAGGCTATTTGTCAGCTTAGGTATGATGGATAACCTGAACAGGGATACCATGAAAGAATTCCTTACTACTACAGCTAATATGGATTCTGGTGTTATTACCTGGATCGATGTAAAAAATAGCTTCTCATTTATAGAAGTGAAGACAGAAACATCGGAAGCGTTTATGAATGCATTTAAGGGGAAGGAGTTTAAAGGCCGCCCTATCCGTATTGAAAACCGTGGCAATAGAGAAGAGGGTATTCCAAGACAACGTGACCGCGATGGCGGTGGCAGAGGTGGATTTGGTGGTGGCAGAGGCAGAGATGGCGGGAGTGACCGTCGCCGTTCAGGATCGAGAGATGGTGGCTTTAAAAGAAGAAGCGAATACAGCAGCAATGGCGATAGAAGCGCTCCACCAAGAGAAGGCTTTAAAAGAGACAGTGGTGGTTCAAGAGATGGCGGCTCGAGAGAGGGTGGCTTCAGAAGAGATAAAGACAAGAAAACCGGTGGTGATTTTCCTAAGAAAAGAAACACTTTCCGCAAAGGCTGGTAACAGTTTTTGATATACTTAAAGCACCTTACCTTATCAAAAATGAGTAAGGTGCTTTTTTGTTTCGTTAACATCTCATTAACAAGTAAGGCTTACGCCTTATTGTATATTTGCATCAGGAAAACGACGTAAATTCAAATTTGCTTATAAATTTATATATTTGTCTTCGTAAAAAAAATCAACCATGACCAAGAAAGGAATTATAGCATTTTTATTTGTTCTTTCAGCAGGGTTTTGTTTCGGGCAAATACCTGCACCGCAAGGCACACAGCCAGCAGCAGTTGCACCTGACCCTAATGCCCCTGATATGAATTTTCAGGTTACAGAACATGACTTTGGCACTATAGAACAGGACGATAATGGTACATTTTTATTCTTATTCAAAAATGTGGGAAAAGAACCGCTGGTTATTAAAGAAGCTCATGGTTCTTGCGGCTGTACCGTGCCAAAATGGCCGCACAAACCTGTTAATCCCGGCGATATGGATACTCTAAAGGTTACTTATGATACTCACCGTGTTGGCGTTTTTGTAAAGACCGTTACCATTACATCAAATGCTAAAGAATCTCCTAAAGTACTGACCATAAAAGGTAAAGTACTTGCTAAAGATAGTTACCCTGCATTCCCTACGAATAGCGATAATGCAGGTGGCGTTCCCTATACCAATAATTCAGATAAATAATAATTAATTCCCAATCTAACCAAAATCACGAAATCATGAAAAAGCTCTTATTATCAGTTACTTTATTTGCAGGACTGCTTGTAACAGGAACGTTGAAGGCGCAGGACGCAGCTGCTAAACCTGATCCTAATGCACCTGTAATGAAATTTGAAACCGATACCATCAATTATGGTACCCTTGCGCACAACGCTGACGGATACCGTTATTTTAAATTTACCAATACTGGTAAAGAACCTTTGATTATTAAGGAAGCTCACGGTTCTTGTGGTTGCACAGTGCCAACCCCTCCTACCGAGCCTATCCAACCAGGACAGAGCTCTCAGATCAAGGTTCACTATGCTACCGACAGAGTTGGTGCATTTACCAAAACCGTAACTGTTACCAGCAATGCTAACCCTGGTACCAAAGTATTAGTTATTAAAGGAACCATTTTGCCTGATCCTACTCCGGCACCTGGTACTACTCCTGCAACAACACCGGCTACTACAGCTCCTGCAGGTAAATAATTATTCTTCGTTTTATTATAAAGCCTCTCGAACATTCGGGGGGCTTTTTTGTTTATAAATACTACCTTAGTAATATGAAAAGGGCTGGGCTTTTAGTGTTGCTTTTATTCCAGATTGGGATATGTATTTCACAACCTGTAATCAAGTTCACCAAACCGGTTCAGAACCTTGGGTTTGTTACGAAAGGAGACACATTACATTTTCAGTACACATTCACGAATACCGGCAATCAGCCACTTGTAATTAGCGACACAAAGGTGCAATGCAGTTGTACCACAGTTCAAAAGCCTGATGCACCCATATTACCCGGTAAACAAGGTATTATAAAAGCTACATTTATTACCACCGGCGCAATCGACAGGCAGGACAGAACCATTATTGTTACCTGTAATGCCTCTAATTCACCAATTGAATTAAGATTTAAGTGCGTGGTGTTGAAATCAAACAAGAAAACCTGACAGAAATCCTGTTCTAATGCAAATAGGTTATTAATTTTGCTATCCCAAAACACAAAGCGATGAAAACTATTGACGACTACAATTTCAAGAATCAACGAGCATTGGTACGCGTAGATTTTAACGTACCGCTTGATAGTCAATTTCATATTACCGACGATACACGTATTCGTGCTGCTATACCAACCCTGAAAAAAATACTTAACGACGGTGGCTCATTGGTCATTATGTCGCATTTCGGCAGGCCTAAGAACTTGCCGGAAGTAAAATTCTCTTTACAACATTGTGTTCCCCTGCTAAGCCAGTTATTAGAAAGGCCGGTTCTGTTTGCAAAAGATTGTATTGGTGCTGCTACTAAAGCAATGGCCGATAACCTGAAACCGGGCGAAGTATTGTTATTAGAGAACGTCCGCTTTCACGCTGAAGAAACAAAAGGAGCAGAGAATTTTGCAAAAGAATTGGCCTCAATGGGTACATTATATGTGAACGATGCTTTTGGCGCTGCACACAGGGCTCACGCATCTACAACAGTAGTTGCTAAGTTCTTCCCGGGCAAAAAAATGTTTGGTTATTTAATGGCGCATGAATTGGAAAGCATTAATAAGCTGCTCAACCAAACCAAAAAACCTTTCACGGCTATTTTAGGTGGGGCTAAGGTATCGGGTAAAATTGCTATTATTTCAAACCTGATGAATAAGGTGGATAACCTTATTATTGGTGGAGGAATGGCGTACACATTTATTAAGGCATTAGGCGGAAAGGTTGGTAGTTCATTAGTTGAAGAAGACAGATTGGAAATGGCCTTACAGGTTATTGAAGAAGCAAAAACAAAAGGCGTTAAGCTTTATATACCTACCGATACAGTTATCGCTGATGCTTTTTCAAATGAGGCCGATAAAAAGACCTGTGCTATAAATAACATTCCTGATGGATGGATGGGGCTTGATATTGGTCCTGAAACTGAAAAGGAATTTGCCAAGGTTATTGAATCATCGCATACCGTTCTTTGGAATGGCCCGATGGGAGTATTTGAAATGGACAGTTTTGAACACGGAACAAAAGCAATTGCAATTGCCGTAGTAAACGCAACTAAAAAAGGAGCCTACTCATTAATTGGTGGAGGAGATTCTGTTGCAGCCATCAACAAATACAAAATGACAAAGGATGTAAGCTGCGTATCTACAGGTGGTGGAGCGATGCTGGAAGGACTAGAAGGCCAGGTATTACCAGGCGTAGCTGCTGTAGAAGAAGATGCTGAAAAGATAGCTCACTAAGCAAATCTGTCCGGTATCTCTAAAAAGCCAGATGAATCCGGTAGGTATTTAATCTTGATACCCATTTCAATTGTAGCTCTGGCAGGAATTGAACCTGTAATGCATGTTACTGATTATTAATCATTTGCATTGCTAGCTAAGCATTAGGTGAAGGAAAGGTGATACATCTTTCAAATTAGTAGATATTCACAATAAAGATCTCTTCCGTCATTGAATCATAATACTTGTGTTACCCAACATCCTCATTTCATCATCAAACACGCGGATAGAATATGAACCTTTTGACATAGATCTAGTATCTAATTTACATTGCTTACCTGTAAACACAATCCATTGTGGTTTCTTTCTCTTACTCTCAGAAATTCTCAGGAAATGCTTGCCATGTGTGTTGACGAATACAGTAGGCGTTTTTTGAAAAAGCTTATGACAAATTTTTACATAGCTATAATTTCTTGACCCCAGAGTTTGTTTTGGAATTGAATCTTTAACCGGGTATTTATAAAAAGGTATAACTTCTATACCACTGGTATTAGTTAACCAGTTATCAGCATGCTTGTATTGTGAAAGACAGGATGCCGTAATATTCTTTCCCGGGTATTTGGAAAGAAGAAAAATAATTTTGTTACCCTTTGTAATGATAGTATCAATGGTAGCCCCTTTGGTATTTTCAACTATATAATCCTGAACCGGTAATTTCGGATTGTGAGGGATTATTGAATTCGCTCTTTCTGTTATTACAAGCGTAGCTGAATCGTTCAGGTAGGCCGATGTAATCATTGGTGCATCTATTTCACCTTTGGGTTTGATTCCATACATATCACGCGCTATCAAATCATATATTCTGTTGCCAAATATTTCGTATCCACCCTTGTAATCAAAGTGTAATACACTTTTATCTTGTTTTAAGGTTGATGTTGGTATAATTTCAATATCTGAATCATGCTTTACGGCTAATTTTCGCTGTGCTTCTTCTATTGCCATTAACCTGTCTATAGGGTACATATTCTCTGTTCGGGTTTGGAAAATGTATATTTTTTTTGGCCCCGGGTAATCTATGCTCCATGTTTTCAGCATCGATTCAAACGCAGTTATATATTTGGCTGTAGTGGTTCCATATAGCGCATCTGTTTCTCCCTGGCTCCAAATAATAGCTCTCACGTTTTTTTCGAGCCCCGCTAATCGTAACCTATCGTATTCCCTTACATAGTTCGATTTATAGTTATCTCTATAATTTGCCGGAACCTCATAATAACTAATAGGTGTGCCTCCGCAAGCTCCATTAAATATGGCTACCGGTATTTTAACATTATCTACCAATAAACGCCCGAGTCGCAAGCCCCATTGACCAACGTGACCATTTTCTTTGATTCCACCATTTGCCTGCGCCATAAACCATTTTAAATTTTTCAGTAAGCCATTAGTGTTTGAATCGGAATTACCAAAAACACGGATAAATTCACTTCGGTTCTCATTAGCGCTTTCTCCATCTCTCATCATAGCGAATGCGTTCGATTGTCCCTCGATCATATACACATCACCTGCAAGCAATGCATTAACAGACCTAACGGGAGTTGGCACTGACTGTTTTATGCCATATACAGATATTTTGTATTCATTAAGTTCAGCCGGTATTTGGCATAAGAAATCAAACGATGCCATGTTTCCGGTATACGTTAAACCCTCATACATTGAACGTATAAGTGTATTGTCCCTATAAATCCTGAGCGCTATTGAATCAAAGGGAGTATTCAGGTTATTTACCTTACCTTGTATATGAATAGAACCCAGGTTAGTTTTTAAATCACGTGCAACTAATTCAGAATCCAGGGGAATAGCTGTGAATGCAA
>Ga0210386_10004395_pt1 | contig 11654 bp, 5 predicted proteins | sample IncBWH32OmetaG_FD_160091 | JGI IMG/M metagenome (GOLD analysis project Ga0210386, IMG submission 160091) | Forest soil microbial communities from Barre Woods Harvard Forest LTER site, Petersham, Massachusetts, United States - Inc-BW-H-32-O ... | reverse complement strand
GACCGAACGGCGCGCCCTCATACGAACCCGTCAAGAACACCGGGTCCTGTGGCTTGCCCGCCTGCGGCAACACGATCGGGTCCGAGCCGACACCCGCCGCCGCGCTCACATGCCCGATCTGAGACGCGGACGAGCACGTACCGGCGTTTGCCTGCGCTTCGCCACACAACGGCACCCCGGCAACGATGCCCGCGAGACCCGCCGGCAACCTCGTGGTCACGGCGGCCAGGCGCTGTTCGCCATCGCTACGCGTCAAGCTCAGCGTGAACGGGCTGAAGCCGCCCGCTTGGTTCGACTGCGTACCGGCCGCCAGGACCGGGGCAAAGCCAGGGGCGGCACAAGCCGAGCCGCCCGGCCCCGAGCCGATCGCAAACTGTTCGACGAACGGATTCACGGCCGTGCCGGGCTCTGCCCACGAATCGAGCGACGCGCTTGCGCCGTAGGAGCCGCAGGCGCGAGGGGTCGCAAGCGCCGCACGCTGTCCGCCGAAGAAGTCGAGCTTCAAGTCTTCGAACGGCAGCTGCGGGTTTTCGTCGAATGTGGTCGTCAACTGACCCGTGAGCGGATCCAGCGTGACCTTCCCCGCCAGCTTCACGACGACACCGGTCTGCGGATCGTCGATCCCAATGTACAAGGCAAGCAGCGAGCCGAAAGGATTAGATCCCAGCGCCGTTCCACCGTTGCCCTGCTGTGCGAGGTACACCGAGCCCGTGAGGGTGTGGTCGATCAGCGGCGTCGTCAGTTCGACCGAGCCGATCTTCGACGCATCCGGGCATTTAGCGGGTTCCGGGCCTTTCAGTTCGATCTGCGCTTCCGAGCAGCCGGCGAGGCCGCTTGCGGCCGCCGGATTGACGGTCATGCCCTGCGGCAAGGTGACGGAGGCGTCCCTCAAATCGGCCTCGGCGAGAGAGCTTGCGCTTTCTTCCTGGGGAATGTGCAGATCGACGTGCAGGCCAGTGGGGGAGTCCGCCGCGCTACTTTCCGGCTGCACCTTCATCGTCGGCGAGAACCGTAGCTTTTCGCACCCTGTCATCCCCGGCATTTCCGTGCGTGCTTCCACGAATTCGCCGGGCTGCTGGTAGGAATCCGCCCTAACGCTCGCGCTCAACAGTCCCGAACACGATGTCGGATTAGATAGCAACGGCCGCAACGGTGCACTCACAGAACACGGCGGCGGAAGGTATGCCACATTCGAACCTTTGCACGAGCGTGCATCGTCGTGGCCGGGATCCGCAGGTACACCCCACACTTCCACCGTCACGCTACCAATATCGGAGAAGGACGTAATTTTCAGACTGTCCGTTCCGATCCCATAGCCCTGCCCGGTGCGAACATGGGCAAGAATGAACGCACTCACAAAACCACTAAAGCGACCACTGAACTCCGCCGCATAACCCCTCGGCGGAACAACATTGACGAGCGGGACAAAAATCTCTTTGCGTTCAGCTCCGGCTTCGATCAGTTCGACGCTGATACGTCCTACCTCCGAGGTTACAGGACAACGCTTCGTTTCGGCGGCCAGCGCCGAGCACCGTTCTGTCGCAAGCGGATTGCCGATGAGTCCTGGCGGCAGCGCGACCTGCACATCCCTGATGTTGCCGCTAGAAGCCGATGAGGCGTTGAGAGCAATCGTCCTGTTGAAAGCGATCGTAGTAATAAGGCTAAACGGGTGCCCTCCCGCCTGCGTATAGGGCTGTTCTTTTTGGTCGATGTCGTCGATGGAGAACAATTCAAGACCGAACGTCGCAAACGTCTGATCGGCGCTGATGGCCTGACCGTATTCGTTATTGACCACAAATTGGAAATGGTAGAGAGTGTCGATTGCAAGGTCATGCAACCTCACGATCGCAAACTGTTCACCCGAACTCGCCGACAACGATTCAGGCGCACACGGCACCGTCGCCGCACCCGCATAACCAGAGCTGGTGAACTGCGCATCGCTCACATAGCGCACCTGACACGAACTGGCCGTACCAAGCGTATCCACCTTGACTTTCAAAGTCGCATCGCGCGCGCCCGCGATCCACGGCTCGTCTTCAACACTCGCAACCGGAGACGTCGTGACTGTCTGGTCCGGCTCTTCAACCGTACCCTGCGAGTTCGTCGCCACGAAACGGTAATGATAAGTCGTATTCAATTTCAGCCCTGTCACTTCCTGGCTGACAAGCTGCGCGGCCGTACCCGCACCGATATCGATAGGAGTTGCCGGCTGAGTATTCCCGTAAGTTGCGGTTTCCCCGTATTCCAGCTTGTACGTGGTATCCAAACCATGCGGGTTGATCTGCGCCTGCAATGTCGCCTGCGTACGCAGGACGGCGGCGGGGGATTCGGCAGCGACCGTCGGTGGTCCGTCCGTTTCAAACGTGCCGTCTTCGCTATGGTTGGCGCCATTGGCATTACCAACAACAAGACGGTAATGGTAAGCGGTACTAGGCGTCAACCCCGTGAGCGCTGCGCTTACATCCGTAGCGCTCACGTACGGCGGCACCGGCACACAGGGCACAGTTTCCCCATAAGATGGTTCCGTACCGTATTCGAACTCGCACGACGTGACTTCCCCACCATCAACTGGATCGACATGCCCGTGCAAGCTCGCTTCGGTGGACTGCACGCCCGTAGGAGAGGAGGTAGTCGCGTCGGGAAGTATCACGCCAGGCCCAAAGATCTCGATGCTGTCGTTTCGAAGATCGGAAACATAAAGGTCGCCACTGGTGGCGTTGATCGCCACGGACGCCAGAAACCCTATGTGCGGGTCTTCGATCGTGCTCAAGTATGTGCCTGTAGGACTGAACTCATCGATGCTGGTTTCAGTGGTTACATACAGGTTTCCGCTCGCTGGGTCGACGACATCGCGGAAGACAAACGGAAACCCGCCGCTAGGCGTCCCGGTCAACTGCGACAACTGGGCGCCGGATGAATCATAAACATCCACGACAGTGGCGGCAGAATCGACTGCGTACACGTCGCCAAAGGCCGGACTGGAGGGATCGTCATCCACCGCCACGCCGCTCACTTCTCCCAGCCCGCTCGCGAAAATGCTCCAGGTCGATGTCGCCGGATCGTACTTTTCCACGACGCTGCCAAAGGTCGCCACAAAGATTTCACCGGTCGCGTTGATCGCTACAGCGGCGGGTTCGCCTTTGTTTGGAACCTGGATTTGCGCCATGTATTCGCCATTCGGTTCGAACTCGTCGACAACGCCCCCGCTCCCGCCCGTGTCGCCAACGAAGAAGTCGCCATCCGTGTTCACCGCGCTCTGTGCCGCCGGGTGCGAAAAGGGTTCGGTTGGAGTGCCCGTCAATTGCGACAGATGGCTACCTGACGCTGAGTACTTGTCGACCACTCCTTCGATGTATTTACCCACGTACACGTCGCCCGCAGAGACACTTGACGAGTTATCGACCGCTACGCCATACGGCGCTCCAGTCGTGGAGAAGCTCGAAATGAAGGGATGAAATAGCTTAGCCGACGCTGACGAGGCACCCGCCACCACCGACAATGCAAATGACATCGCGACCAGCACCACGAGCAGGCCGCGGCGGGGAATGGACAATCCACCAACCATTCTTCTTGTCGTCGGGTTCATCGGCTCGGTCTCCATATCCTCGTTTTCCCCCCAAACGTCTACCCGGTGGCTCCTGCCGAGCGCGATCATTTGCCGCTCCCGAACTTGCGCCGCGCGTATCGCCGGCAGGTAGCACGCCTGTGAAGGTTCTTGAGATGGCGACAAGCCTTTAGCGCCCGTACGAGCTTCTGCCGGTGCGTCAACTTCACCGTCTTGTCCGGTGGCCGTTCATTCCTCGGCGCGCTACTGTTGCCTGGACCAGTAAAGATTGCGCTGACGGGAGCAGAGAACACGCTGCCCGCGGGAGCGGCTTCCCTACAGCCTTCCCCGTTGCACGCGGCCGCGCCGCCAGCCGATTCGGCAAAACCACCTTCTACACGCGCATCGTAGAGGCTGAGCGCATTGTCGCCATCGCCCGCCACGAGACCCTGTGCGGTGCCGAAGAATACATCCTTACCGTCTGGGCTGGCGTCGTAGAAAGCGGATTCCTCGCTGCTCGTGCCACTGGAAAGCAGGCTTGTGGCACCTTGCGCATATTCATACACATCCACCTGGCCATTGACGTCGCCGGCGACCAGTGGCTCGAGCGTGTTGAAGAACACGTGACCATTGTTCAGCACGTTGCGTTGTATATATGCTGGCTGACCACCACCCCCGTCAAGGTTCCCACCTGTGCCGATAAGCCTGGCACCGGGCAACTCTGAAAGTCCGACAGGGGCGCCATTTGGATCGCACGAGACACAAGAGAGCTTGTCCGTCACAGCATCGTATAGAAAGATCTCGAGGTCGGGCGAGCCGGTGTTGGCGTCAGTGTTGTCATAGCCCGTCAGGCTCATGACCGAGTTGAAACCGATGTAGCGCCCATTTGGGGACACCCTGGCTGTTTGCCATTCGGGCGTCCAAGCCCAACTTTCAGGGTGCCCTCCCGTTGATGAATTCCCAAGCGTCGCGATGAAGGACGGCGCCCCTCCATCGTGCACGACATACAGATTCGGCTGCCCTTCGGTGGCACCCAAGGCGAGAGAGCCCGAGGCGACGAAATAGAAATAGGAACCATCTTCGGCGATCCCGCTGGGTCCCATTACTTCGGCGTGGTCAACCGGAGTGAGATCGGTCAAGCTACCGCCCTGAAGTTCATACTCATATAGATTCTGCCCGGAGCCGGGCTGCGTGTCGCTGGTCAGCATCGCTCCGGCGTCGTCGGAGAAGTACACCTTCGTGCCTTCCGCATTGGCGTCGAGGAATTTACCTCCACCCCCCGGCCCCGAGGATTGAGAGGCATCGATCTGCACCGTGCAAGCCTTTTCCGGCTCGGTGCATTCGCCTTTGGCACCAAGCGGACTCTGTTCCTGTTCGGCGTTCTCGCGCACATACAGGTTGCCTTCGGCTTCGAAGAAGGCCCGCTTACCGTCAGAGGAGACCGCGTTCATATAAGACGCGGAACTCTGTTCATTGCCGCGATCGACCAATGAGCCTTGCACGGCAGTTCCGTTCGGACGGAAAGTGACCAGGTGAACTGCGCCGCCTGCCCACTCGTACAGGCCGTCCTGGGCTTCGGGCGTGAGTTGAGCAGCGTCTTCAAAGAAGATGTGACTGAAGTCTGTTGAGGCATCCTCGAAAATGGCGGCTGACGGCTTCACGCCAGTGGGTGTGGCGTTCACCAGTTGAAAGGAGCCGCTCGCCGGGTCGCGCAGGAAGATGTTTTGGACGCCTTCCGGTTCGTCGGCGACAAGCGACGGATCGTTGCTCGGACAATATTCGCCACTGTTATCTTCCGGCCCGTCGGAGCTGAAGCCGTCCTCGAGAATCCTCTGCGATAGATCTGCCGAGAAGAACATCGACGGGCCGCAAGTGAGATCCGGTCCGCCGTTGGTGGACGTAGGAGGTATGACACTCGCGCTGGACCAGCCCGCTTCCGTGCGCGTCGACAGATTGAAGAACCCACCGAAGGATTCCGAGAGCGGATAATAAGAGGCCCATGCGATATCACCGCTGTCGACCGATGCACGCGCCAGCCCCGTCGCTTTGACTTCTCCCGGGAGCGCTCCACCCAAGCTCCCTTCGGTGTACGGAGATGTTCCGGGCGGACTCACCAACTCATAAGCCCGGCAATCCGGCAAATAGGTCGACCCCTGTTCGACACGGCGCGCTTCGTTTTCACAGCCTTCGCCCGCAAACGCAGGCGAAGCGGCAGAAGCACCGCCGAGGGCAAGCAGCGCAAGCATCGCCCCGATCCCGAGAACCCGGCGAGCGCGTCCACCGCCACTACGTGAAAACCAGACCCTTGCCCTCATCCCAGATTCCCCTCTCCCGAGCAAGGCCTGCCGAGCCTGTCCAGGTGGACAGGGCAGACGCTGCCGTCATGGCATCTACTGGAGTCAGGCTATGGCCCTTCCACTGCCTTGACAAGTCGGAACGTGGAAGGTTCTAGTTTGAGAATAACACCGGTAGACGCCCTCTCCCGAGCCGCCGCGCCGCTCCCACCCGCGCACCCGGATAGGCTCCAGCCGTGCCCCCCGTCGAGAAGATCGTCCCCAGCTTCGCCGCCGAGCCGCCCCGGGAAGGGCTGCCCTACGGGCGCTGGGCCGAGCGCCTGACAGAGGAGCTGCATACCTGCTGGGAGGCGCTCGACGGCGACGGTGTGGAGCTGGGGGAGCCAGGCGAGATCGCTTGGTACCCCGACAGGACCTGGCACGGACGCCGCTACGTGCCGGCGACGTCGATCACGACGAACGGCTACGAGCTGTTCGGCTACGTGCGCTTCGTCACCGGCGTGGACGAGGAGGAGCCGATGGAGCTGGTCGCATACGGCGACTTCACTGAGGAGACGGCCGTGCGCAACCCCGACTGGAAGCTCGACGTGTGCGACGAGGTGATCGGCTCATGGCACGGGCAGAACGGCGCGCTCGCGGCGATGACGCTCGTGTGGGGACGTCCGCTCGTCGGCGCGGGCCAGATCGTGACCGCCGAGCTGGGTCGCGCGACCGTCGACCAGTGCCCACTGATCGAGCAACGCTTCACACTGATCGCGCCGGATGACTATTTGTATGACCTGCTCGAGATCAAGCTCTGGGGCGCGAAAGGGCAGGAGCTTGCGCGCGAGTCGCTGTACGAGGGAGACGAGCAAGAGCCGAACGACGAGCACGCGCCGGCGAGCGCAGAGGATGCACCCGCAGGGCCGAGCGAGTCATCGCCGGACGCGGTCTGAGCCTCCTCTCACTCTTACGAGCCCGCGCCGGCCTCGGCGGGTAGCGGCCCTGACAACGCTCGGCTGGCGCTCTCGTTTGCTCGGCTGGTGGTACTGAACAGGCCGAGTGCCACGATCGCCGCGCCACAGCCGCCGACTATCCACCAGACGGTGTGACTCGCGGCGACGAAGTCCGGTCCGACACTGGCTGCTCCGGCGGCCGCGATTGCTCCGGCAACTGCCACGCCCAGCGTCTGGCCCACCTGGCGCGAGGTCGAGGCCACGGCGGCCGCGACTCCGGCCTGTGCCTCCGGCATGCCCAACACCGCGGTGTTCGTGATCGGCGGGTTGACCATGCCGAAGCCGATCCCGAACAGGAAGTAGGCCGGCAGCAGCGCGCCGATCGGAGTGGTGGAGGAGATCCCGGTCAGCAGCAGGCCGCCCAGCCCGATGCCGAGCCCTCCCACGAGCAGGGCCAGACGCGGGCCACGACGACCGACGATGCGTCCGGAGAGCGGCGCGAAGAAGAGCGTCATCGCCGCGATCGGCAGCGTGCACAGGCCGGCCGTGAAAGCAGAGAGGTGTGGAACGCGGACCTCCTGCAAATACAGCGTGTTGACGAACAAGAACGCCCCCAACGCGGAGAACGCCAGGACGGCGATCGCGCTCGCGCCCGAAAAAGGCAGGCTGCGGAAGAAGCGCGGCTCGATCAACGGTTCCGAGCGCCGCGCCTCGTACGGCACGAGCGCCGCCAGTACCCCACCGGCAAGCACGAACAAGCCAATCGTCTGTCCCGACAGCCAACCAGCGGAGGGCGCCTCGATGATCGCGTAGGTGAGCGAGCCGAGCAGCACGATCACGAGCAGCTGACCCACCGGGTCCAGGCGTCGCGGGCGCGGAGCTCGGGACTCCGGGACGAAGCGCATCGTCAGCCCCAGCGCCACCAGCCCGACGGGAATGTTGATCCAGAAGATCGCGCGCCAGTCGACGCCGTCGACGAGCGCGCCCCCGAGCACCGGCCCCAGCGCGAGGCTGATGCCGATCGTGGCGCCCCACATGCCGATTGCCTGCGCGCGCTCGCGCGCGTCGGTGAAGACGTTGCGGATGATCGACATCGCGACCGGGTTGAGCATCGAGCCGCCGACCGCCTGCAACATGCGAAAGGCGATCAGCCAGCCAAGGCCGGGGGCCGCGCTGCACAGCAGCGAGGCGAGCGTGAACAGGGCGAGCCCGGTTTGAAACACGCGGCGGCGCCCGAGCCGGTCGCCCATCGACCCGCCGAGCATCAGCAGGCTCGCGAGCACCAGCGTGTAGGCGTCCACCGTCCACTGCAGATCCGACACGGACGCATGCAGTTCGCGCCCGATCGACGGCAGCGCGACGTTGACAATCGTGTTGTCCAGCCCCACGATCAACAGGCTCATGCAGCAGATCGCGAGCACCAGGCGCCGCCGTGCCCGTGGCAGCTCGTGGGCGGGTGCGGAGGATGAGGGTGCGCGATTCACCCGATGCAGTCTGCCTGTTCAGGCGCGCATGCGCCGTTCTGTCCCGCGAGCGGGATCAGGATGGCGCGGGCTGGGGCGAGGGACCCGTGGGTAGCGTGGTCGGCGGCGCCGGCGGCGCCGGCGGGCGCTTGTAGGCCGCGATCCAGGTTTGCAGCCAAGACGCGATCGAGCCGACGGCGGCGAACACGGAGGGATGGCGCGTGGAGCATCTTCCGTACACGTGGTCGGCGACGCCGACCTCGACCGCTTCGCCGCTCGGTCCCGACACCAACAGCGGGCCGCCGCTGTCGCCCTCGCATACACCGGTCGCGTAGCTCGGCGGAGCGATCGTGCAGAGCTCGCTTCGCGGATAGAACGGCGGGGCATTGCGCCGGCACCATTTGCGTGCCTGCACGACGGTGCCGGCCGATTGCAGCTGTTCGGTCAGAGCCGCCTGTTCATAGGTGGTCTTGCCCCAGCCGACGATCGTCGCCGGGACGCCTGCGACCAGTCGCTTCGCGGCGCCGGCCGAGGCCAGCGTGACCGGCGGGGCCGTGGTGGGCGTGGAGAGCACCAGCAGGGCCACGTCGCCGTCGTCGACCTTGCGTACCAGGCCCGGATACACGATCACCGCGAGGACATCCGAGACCGGCTCGCCGGGCATCAGGGGATCGATGGCACCGATCACGACGCGAAAGCCGGACGGGCTGAACGCGGCGCCGGTGCGCATGTTCTCCGCGCAGTGAGCCGCCGTCAGGATCAGACTGGGAGCGATGACCGTGCCGGTGCACTGATAGGCGAACCGGCCCTGGAAGTCGACGATGTAGGCGAGCGACGGGAACATGCCGGCTTGCGCGACCGTGCCACCGACGATAGCCGCGTGAGCGAACGCACTGGAGCGCGCGCCGCTGACGCGCGCGGGAGACCGGCGAGTATGTGAGCTCCACGAGCTCCGCGCGAGCTGGGAGCTCCGGCCCCGATCGACGCGATCCGGGTGCACGGCGACCGCCGTCGGGGTCGAGATCCACGCCCCCAGGATCGCTGCCGCGATCAGAGTCGCCGCGAGCAGGCGCGCGAGCAAGCTCCGCGATCTTGTGGTTGGCATCGGGGGCATCCTCTCAAAGGCAAAGCTGCAAAGCGCAGAGTCTCATCGGCATCGGCACTCCACTGTCTTAGCGCTAGTTGGAATCTCCACGATCCAAAGAACACGCCTGCCCGAACGCAAGATCGGTCACACGGTCAAGCAGCGCAGAAGATTTGCCGAATACTTCGATATGCGGGATCGACTTGAGCTGGGCGAAAGCATCGAGCAGGCAGCGGGGATGGACAAAGGCTCCGTGCGGATCGCGCGGCTGAGCGGAGGCGCAACACCAGCCGAGTCGCCGGCCAACGGTCCGAACCCGGGCTGGCAGTCGAGCTCGAGCGCGGGTGCCACACCGACGGAGCGCATCGGGCTGAAACTGGCGCCTTTCGCCGCGGCAGCCGGGCTTGCCGCCGTGATCGCACCGATCGCGACGAAGGTCGACTGGGCTCAGTATGCGGTGGCGGTGGCGTTGGGGATCCTCGCCGGCTTGGTGAGGCTGATCCCGGCGCGGGGACTCGCCAAGGTGCACGAGATTCCCCCCTCGCTGATCTTCCTGGCGGCCGTCGCGTTTCTGCGCAGCGCCGCCGGAGGGGCGAACTCCGGGATCGCCGTCGTGGCCTTGCTGCCCGTGTTCTGGACAGCCCTGTACGGGGACCGTCGCCAGCTGTGCATAGTGACCTTCGGCATGGCCGTGTTCTTTCTCGCGCCGCTCGTGTTCGTCGGCGGAGCCGCATACCCGACCAGCCAATATCGCGCCGCGGTGCTTTTCCTGGCGGTGGGCGCGATCATCGGCTTCACCACCCAGTGGCTGGTCGCCGAGGTGCGCTATCAGGCCAACGAGGCCGAGCATCGCGAGCAGGCACTCGAGCAAGTCGCGGCTGTCATGCGCGGGATGTCCAACAGCCCCCACGCGCGCGCCGAGGTGTGCGAGGCGGCACGCTCGATCGGCAAGGCCAGTTTCGCGCTCCTGTACGAGCCCACCGGCAAGTCGGGGGCGTTGCGCACAACCGCGATGGCGGGCATCGATCTGCAGCCTTTAGAGATAGCACCGGGGAAGGGCTCGGCGACGGGCCAGGCGTTCGTCTCGCGGCGCTCCTTGCTGTGGAGCGAGGGCCACGAGCCCGCCAGCTTCGACCGGGCCATGTGGGAAGCCGTCGGGCGCCCCGCATCGATGCTGTTCGAGCCTGTCTTCAGCGGCAAGGAGCCCGTCGGCGTGCTCGTCGTCGGCTGGTCCCAGAAGATCCGTGCAGGCGGCACGCGAGCGACGCTGATCACGCTGCTGGCCCACGAGGTCGCGACGGCGATCAAGCGCGCCGACCTGCTCTCGCGGCTGACCGACATGGCGAGCACAGACGCGCTGACCGGACTTCCCAACCGACGTGCATGGGAGACCAACCTCGATCGCGCTCTGCTCGAGGGCAAGCAGCTGGTGCTGGCGATGTTCGACCTGGATCACTTCAAGAACTTCAACGACACGCGGGGTCATCCCGCCGGCGATCGTCTGCTCAAGGAGACCGCGGCGGCTTGGCGCGAGGAGCTGCGCAGCGGCGACTTCCTGGCGCGCATCGGTGGCGAGGAGTTCGCTCTTCTGTTGCCCGACTGCACCCCGAAAGATGCTCTGATGGTCGTGGATCGCCTGCGCCGACGCGTGCGCTACGAGCAGACCTGCTCGGCGGGCGTCGTCGTCCAAGAGCCCGGCGAGTCCTGCGAAGCGCTGATGACACGCGTCGATCGGGCGCTGTACGCGGCCAAGGCAGCGGGGCGCAATCGCGTGTCGCTGGTTGCCTGAAAGGCCAGGCCGTCGGCGATCGCGCCCAGGCTGCTACGCCGCCACGGCTAGCACCGTCAACGCGGAATTCCCGTAAACACAGCGATTGACTCCCAGCCCCGCCAGGAGTCGAACCTGGATTCACCGCTTAGGAGGACGACCGCCAGTGGGCGCTGAACGCCTGGAATCCCTCGCCGTCCGGCTCGCCATAGCGCCTTATCGAAGCTCGATTCCGTGACGGTTCAGCCAGTTGTGTGTACTGTCGATCAGCCCTGAAAGCCCTTGGCGGAGTCGTTCGACGGCATCCCGTACTTCCTCGGCGTCAACGTCCGGTGAGGCGTGCTCGAGACGGCCCTCCAGTACGTAGATCTCGTTCAGGAGCGCTGCTTGGTCTTTGCTCAGCCCTTTGTCGGCCACAAGCGCCTGGATGACTTGGTCGACGTGGGGGCGACGGTATGGGAGCAAGCCGATCAGGCGCGATCCGGCGGCGGCCTTGAGTATCTCGACATAGGCGTTGAGTACGGCCGAATGATCGCCGGTGACGACCATAGTACGATTTGCATCGC
>Ga0210386_10004394_pt1 | contig 11654 bp, 10 predicted proteins | sample IncBWH32OmetaG_FD_160091 | JGI IMG/M metagenome (GOLD analysis project Ga0210386, IMG submission 160091) | Forest soil microbial communities from Barre Woods Harvard Forest LTER site, Petersham, Massachusetts, United States - Inc-BW-H-32-O ... | reverse complement strand
GGCGGCGTTGGCCAAGGCCAAGGCCAAGGCCGAGCACAGGGGCGACAATACCAATACGGCGATCGTTCTGGTCTCGGTCGGGCCCTATCCGGTGCAACTCGAATACCGCACCGGCACCACCGCGCCCAGCGTGCACAAGGGCCGCGCCGAACTGATCTATGTGGAGGATGGCGGCTGCACCCTGGTGACCGGCGGCAAGCTGGTGGGCGCCAAGGAAGGCGCGGGTGGCAATATGTCGGGTACCTCCATCGAGGGCGGATCGCCGCGCAAGATTGCCAAGGGCGATTACGTCCTGGTGCCGCCCGACACGCCGCACTGGTACACAGAAGTGCAGGGCCGCTTTGTCAGCATCACCCTGCACATGCCGATGACGGCGGGGCAGTGAGAAGTGCTCCGGGCTTTTACCCGGAGCACCAAACTACTCAGTCACGGTAATAGTAATCCTTGTCCGTGAAAGTTGCGGCTTTCGAGGCAGCACTTTTTGAATTTTTTGCCAGAACCGCAGGGGCAGAGATCGTTGCGCCCCAACTTTTCCACCAGTTCCTTGTCACCATGGACGAGCCGGTGGCCTCGCTTGACGGAGGTTTCGCTGTTGAAAACCCCTCCGGCGTTTGCTCATGAATTCAAAAGCTGAAGTCCTGATTGATGCGGCGCATTTTTGCCTCCCGACTGGAATGCGGGCGGCCTTTTAAGCCCGGCTCACAAACTGGTCAATCACCCGCTTCTCGCCGGCCTTGTCGAAATTGACCGTGAGCTTGTTGCCTTCCACAAAAGTGACGCGGCCATAGCCGAACTTCTGGTGAAAGACGCGGTCGCCGCGCGCATAAGCCGAAGCGGTCGGGTCCGAGGTCTGCACGCTCCAGCTTTGCGCTTCGATCAACGGCGGGCGGGCGCGCACCGTGCCGGCCGCTGCGCGATTGGCTTGGGCCCGCTTCCAGCCTGGCGAGTCATAGCTCGAACCAAACTCAGCCGCCTGGCCATTGTCGCGGAAACCCGCATAGCCGCCGTAGAAGCCTTCATCCACCACCGCATCGACATGCGCCTCGGGGATTTCCTTGACGAAGCGCGAGGGCAGCGCCGCCTGCCAGGAACCATGCACCCGGCGGTTGGCGGCAAAGGAGATGCGGATGCGAGCCCTTGCCCGCGTCAGCCCGACATAGGCCAAGCGGCGCTCTTCCTCCAGACCGGCCAGACCGGTTTCGTCCATGGTGCGCTGGCTGGGGAACAGGCCTTCCTCCCAGCCGGGCAGGAAGACGGTGTCGAATTCCAGTCCCTTGGCGGCATGCAGTGTCATCAGGTTGATGCGGTCTCCCGACTCGTCCTGGGCGATCTCCATCACCAGGGAGACATGCTCCAGGAAGGCATGCAGGGTCTCGAACGACTCCATCGAGCGGACAAACTCCTTCAAATTGTCCAGCCGCCCCGGCGCTTCCGCCGACTTGTCCGCCTTCAGCATGTCGGTATAGCCGCTTTCGTCCAGCACCATTTCGGCCAGTTCGGTGTGCGGCAGGACTTTCGACGTCTCCGTCCAGCGCGCGAAATTGGCGGCGAGTTCTGAAAGCGCCTTGCGCGCCTTGGGCGGCAGTTCGTCCGTCTCGGCGATCTCGCGCGCCGCGGTCAGGAGCGGCAGGCCCTTGGCGCGGGCAAAGGCGTGCAGGCTCGCCACACTGGCATCGCCGATGCCGCGCTTGGGCCGGTTGACGATGCGCTCGAACGCCAGATCGTCATCGCCCTGGGCGATCAGCCGCAAATAGGCCATGGCATCGCGGATTTCCGCCCGTTCATAAAAACGCGGGCCGCCGATCACGCGGTAAGGCAGGCCCAATGAAATAAAGCGGTCTTCGAATTCCCGCATCTGGAAAGAGGCGCGCACCAACACCGCCATCTGCGACCAGGGATGGTTCTGGCGGTGCAAGTCTTCGGCATCGGAGGCGACATTGCGCGCCTCCTCCTCCGCATCCCACACCCCCATCACCCGGATCTTTTCGCCGGCATCGCCTTCGGTCCACAGCGTCTTGCCCAGCCGTCCCTTGTTGGCGGCGATCAGGCCGGAGGCAGCCCCCAATATCGCGGGCGTGGAACGATAGTTGCGTTCCAGCCGGATGACCTTGGCACCGGGGAAGTCGTGCTCGAAACGCAGAATGTTCTCCACCTCCGCGCCGCGCCAGCCATAGATGCTCTGGTCGTCGTCGCCCACGACGCAAAGATTGGCGGGCCGCCCGTCCTCGTTCTTGGCCAATATCTTCAGCCACAAATACTGGACGATATTGGTGTCCTGATATTCGTCCACCAGCATGTAGCGGAAGCGGTCGCGGTAATCGGCCAGGATGTCGGGATGGGTCTTGAGGATATGCAAACTCTCCAGCAGCAGGTCGCCGAAATCCACGGCATTCAGCGCCTTCAGCCGTTCCTGATACTGGCGGTAAAGCGGCTTGCCCTTGCCGAAGGAATAGCCCTGGGATTCGCCGTCTGAAACCTCGTCGGGCCGAAGACCCCGGTTCTTCCAGGCATCGATCATCGCGGCCAGGGTGCGCGCCGGCCAGCGCTTTTCGTCTATGCCTTCGGCCTCGATCAGCTGCTTGATCAGGCGAAGCTGGTCGTCGGTGTCCAGGATGGTGAAGTTGGATTTCAGTCCCGCCAGCTCGGCGTGGCGGCGCAGCATCTTGGCGGCGATGGCGTGGAAGGTGCCCAGCCACTGCATGCCCTCGACCACCCCGCCGATCAGGCTGCCGATGCGCTCTTTCATCTCCCGCGCTGCCTTGTTGGTGAAGGTGACGCAGAGAATCTGGCCCGGCCAGGCGCGGCGCGTGGCCAGGATATGGGCAAGGCGGGTGGTCAGCACACGGGTCTTGCCGGTGCCGGCGCCGGCCAGCACCAGGACGGGGCCATCCACCGCTTCCACCGCCTCGCGCTGTTCCTTGTTCAGGCCCGCGAGATAGGTGGGCCCTCCTCCAATTGAAGTGGGCGGAACAGGCGCCGTTTCAGACTGTTCGCTGAAGGCTGAGTCCAGGGGATCAGAGTAACGGTCGCCATAGCCACTCATGGCGCATGCACGGAATCTGCAGGCATGAGAACGATTTTAGAACGCGCGGACGAAGAATCCCACCTATTTATCGCCGTCCCTGTCGTTCAGCTTGTGACCGGAAAGGACTTGGTCCGTCTTGTCTTTGCGGGCCTCGGCCAGGTTCCTGACCGCCTTGGGCGTGCCATGCAGCACACGATTGGCCTCGGCGGCCTTTTCTTTCTCCGCCTTGGCCCGCGCTTTTCGGGCACGCCTGAGGTTTACGATCTCAACCATTCTCTTTGGCCTGGGCGCGGGCATAGGCCGGGCGGCCGGTGACGCGATTGACGTAAGATTCCAGCAGTTCTGTCTTCTCCAGGATCGGCGAGCCCATGAACAGCTTGAACGTGGTGGCGACCAGAATATCGACGGCGCTGAACTTGTCGCCCAATAGATAGGGACTTTTTTCCAGCCCGGCGTTGACGAATTCCATGACCTCGCCGGTCTTGACCCAGCCGGCGGTGCCGCGCGGGATATCCCATTTCATATAGGCGCTCATCCAGGCGGGCTCCATCACCCCCGCATAATAGGCCAGCCAGCTGACATAGGCGCCGCGTTTGGGATCGCCGGCAACCGGCCCGATGCCGTTCTGGGGAAAGCGGTCGGTGAGGTACAGCGCGATGGCCGAGGACTCCCACACCAGCGCATCGCCATCCTTCAACGCCGGTGACTTGCCATGGGGGTGGGGATTGTCCGGGTCCACCGCACCGCTCCCGTCGGGGCGGCGGATATTGGCGATGCGATGGATTTCATACGGCACGCCCAATTCTTCCAAAAGGAAAATGAAGCGCGAGGAACGGGTGCGGGGATGGTGATAAAGCGTGATCATTGCCAAACGCTATTGTTTCATGTGAAGCGCGTAAAGCCTGAGCGCGCTGGCCAGCGGCCGTGGCCCTCGGCTTGCGTCAATCTGGGCCACCAGCGCGCCCAGCGATTTGCCTTCATTTTGAGCGCATCCGTCGATCACCGCCCAGAACTCTGCTTCCAGTGCAACACTGGTACGATGCCCGGACAGGGTGAAGGAGCGCTTCTTCAGCATCATCGCACCGCCCTCCAATCCAGGATATCGAGCTGGCGCTCCAGTCTGGCGCCGCCCGGCCTGGGTGGCATCAACACTTTCGGCTTCTTCAGATTTGTGACGGCGCCGGCCGCGATCACCGCATTGCGATCCACCCAGCCGTCGGTATCCAGAAGACGCACCCGGCCCCAATGGCCGCGCATCGCCCGCACCAGTATGTCCGGGGTACGGTCATCGTCACCATCCACGATCACATTCATCAGGAACAGCGATTTGCGCCCATTGAGGCGTGAGCGCGCCAGCTTGAAGAAGGCCGGCTCCAGGAAGGCGGCCGGCATGCCTTCTTCGCCAAAGGCGTCCAGTACGATGGCGTCGTATTGGCGGCGGTTAGCCTTCAAATACCGGATGCCATCGCCAAGGTGACAGGTCACTATATCGGGCAGGTGAAAGTATTTGCGCGCGATGTCGAAACTCAACTTGTGCAGGTCCACCACCGTCACCGCGACCTGGCTCCGCGCCAGCATGGTGGCGAGCGTGCCGCCGCCGCAGCCGATCATCAGCACGTCGCGCGCCTGGGCCTGCACCAGGAAGAAATACATGGCATGGATATAGTCGGCCGTGCTCACGCCATGGGCGTCGGCCGCGCTCTGGTGATACTCCTTCTGCCAATAGGAGACCTTACCGGGTTCCCGGATGATGATGTGTCCGGGCGCCGGGATGATCCGCTTGGTGGGCATCTAGGATGACCCCTTCGATGACCGCTTCGATGACCCCTGGGGGGTCACTTCGGCGCGATCATGTCTTCGGGCCGCACCAACTGATCGAATTCCTCGGCGGTGACATACTTGCCCTTGACCGCTTCCTCTTTCAGGGTGGTGCCGTTCTTGTGCGCGGTCTTGGCGATCTTGGCGGCATTGTCATAGCCGATCTTGGGCGCCAGCGCCGTCACCAGCATCAGCGACCTGTCCAGCCCCGCCTTGATATTGTCGCGGCGCGGCTCGATTCCGACCACGCAATTGTCGGTGAAGCTGACCGCCGCATCGGCCATCAGCCTTACGCTCTGCAGGAAATTATAAGCCATCACGGGATTGTAGACATTCAGTTCGAAATGGCCCTGGCTGTCGGCGAAGGTCAGCGCCGCGTTGTTGCCGAAGATCTGCACACAGACCTGGGTCATGGCCTCGCACTGGGTGGGATTGACCTTGCCCGGCATGATGGAGGAGCCGGGCTCGTTCTCCGGCAGCGCCAACTCGCCCAGGCCGGAACGCGGGCCCGAGCCCAGGAACCTTATGTCATTGGCGATCTTGAACAGGCTCGCCGCCACCGTGTTGATGGCGCCGTGGCTGAACACCATGGCGTCATGGGCGGCCAGCGCCTCGAACTTGTTGGGTGCGCTGGTGAACATCATGCCGGTGATGCGGGCGATATGCTCTGCCACCATTTTGTCGAAGCCGACCGGCGCGTTCAGCCCAGTGCCGACCGCGGTGCCGCCCTGCGCCAGCTCCATCAGCTTGGGCATGGTCTGGCCGATACGCTCGATGCCGTTGGCGATCTGCTGGGCATAACCGGAAAATTCCTGGCCCAGGGTCAGGGGCGTGGCATCCTGGGTGTGGGTGCGGCCGATCTTGATGATGTCATGCCAGGCCAACGACTTTTCCTTGAGCGCCTTGTGAAGATGGTGCAGCGCCGGGATCAGTCTTTTCTGGATTTCCTCCGCCGCGGCGATATGCATGGCGGTGGGATAGGTGTCGTTGGACGACTGGCTCATATTGACGTGGTCGTTGGGATGAACCGGCTTCTTGGAGCCCTTCTCCCCGCCCAGCATCTCGATGGCGCGATTTGAAATCACTTCATTGGCATTCATGTTGGACTGGGTGCCCGAGCCCGTCTGCCAGACGACCAGCGGAAAATGCTCGTCCAGCTTGCCGTCGATCACCTCCTGGGCCGCGGCGACGATGGCCTCGCCGATTGTCTTGTCCAGACGGCCCAGCGCCATGTTGGTTTCTGCCGCGGCCCGCTTGACGATGCCCAGCGCCCGGATCACGGGCTGCGGTTGCTTTTCCCAGCCGATCTTGAAATTGCCCAGCGACCTTTGGGCCTGGGCGCCCCAATAGCGGCTGTCGTCAACTTCGATGGGCCCGAAAGTGTCGGTTTCGGTGCGGGTCTTGGTCATGAAATTCTCGTTTTTTGAAATGGATAATGGCGTGCCGGATTATTTCTTGCGGAAGGAATCCAGGCTCACCACTTCGCCAGGCTTCTCGCCGGCGGGGCCCGGCTTGGACGCTACCGGCTCCGGTGTTTCGTCGGGCTTTTCCGGCGCATTGGGCACGGCAACCGGGGCGGGCGCGGGCTTTTGGGCCTCCCCCTCGGCCCGGAACTGCAGCCCGAACTGCACCCCGGGGTCGAAAAAAGCAGTCAGGGCATTGAAGGGAATGTGCAGCGGTGCCGGCAGTTTCTTGAAGGTCAGGGTCACCTCGAAATAATCCTCCTTCACCTTCAGCGCCCAATATTGGTGCTGGATGATGATGGTCATCTCGTCGGGATACTGCTCCTTCAGGAAGTCGGGAATGTCCACACCCTCGGCATGGGTCTTGAAGGTCAGGTAGAAATGATGCGCGCCGATCAGGCCGGATTTTTCAATGCGCCGCAACGCGTCGCGCACCACGCCACGCAGGGCGGAATCGGTCAGAGCCTGATAGCCGATAAAGTCTTTTGCCATGGGGATCCTGAGACTAAGCGTGGCGCTTAGGGAGTCAATTGCACACGGCCCCTTTCGTCCTGCCGGGCCCCCCTATTTTGACGCATTTGCGAAGGAAAATGGAACCCAAACGGCGAAAATACCGTTGTGAATGAACCATGTCGCATATGCGCGTTTCCCCGGGGCAGCTGTCATGAGAATCGCGCAGATTGCCCCCCTGGTCGAAAGAGTGCCTCCCACCCTTTATGGAGGCACCGAACGGGTCGTCTCCTGGCTGACCGAGGAATTGGTCGGCATGGGTCATGAGGTGACGCTGTTCGCCTCCGGCGATTCGCTGACCAAGGCGAAGTTGGAACCCATCGTGCCCCGCGCGCTCAGGCTCGCGGGCATCGACAATTTCACGCCGCACAATATCACCATGATGGAGCGGGTCGCCGCCCGGCAGGACGATTTCGACCTGCTCCATTTTCACGTGGAGTTCTTTCATTATCCGTTGTTTCGCCGGCTGGCGCACAAGACGCTGACCACGCTGCATGGCCGCCAGGACCTGCCGGAACTGCCCGACATCTACCGTGCCTTTCCGCACATGCCGCTGGTTTCGATTTCCAACCATCAGCGCAAACCCGTCCCGCCGGTGAACTGGCGAGGCACGGTCTATCACGGCATGCCCGATGGCCTGCTGAAGGAAGGCAAGGGTGAGGGCGGCTATCTGGCTTTCCTGGGCCGCATCTGCCCCGAAAAGGGTGTCCTGCCGGCCATCGAGATCGCGCGGGCGGCGGGGCTGTCGCTCAAGCTGGCCGCCAAGGTGGACCCGGCCGACCGCGATTATTTCGGCAAGCAGGTGAAGCCGGTCTTGGACGCAAGCCCGCATGTGGAATTCATCGGCGAGATCGGGGATAGCCAGAAGCCCGCTTTTCTGGGCCGGGCCAAGGCGTTGCTGTTCCCGATTTCCTGGCCCGAGCCCTTTGGCCTGGTCATGATCGAAAGCATGGCCTGCGGTACGCCGGTCATTGCCTTCAATTGCGGCTCCGTGCCTGAGATCATGGAGGATGACCTCACCGGCTTTGTGGTGGAGGATGTCCAGGAAGCGGTCGCGGCGGTCGCGAAGCTTGACCGGCTGTTTCGCCCCACCATCCGCTCGCGCTTCGAGGAACGCTTCAGCGCCGGCGCCATGGCGCGGGACTATGTGAAGATTTACCAAGAGCTGGTCACGTCCGTGGAGCCGGTAGCGGTTGCGGCGGAGTGATTTGACCACGAGGGATAGGATGGAGGCGAAAACCCTCCTGGATTCGCCTGAAGATATTTCCACCTTTCATATCCAGGCGACGGAATCCATCCAGCAGCGCTGGCCGCGCACGCTGAAACAGGGCGACATGTTCGCGCTGTTCGACGCGCTGGGCGATTGCGTGGCCCCCGCGCTCACGCCGGGCGGCGTCTTCTTCAATGACACCCGCTATCTTTCCGGCGTGCAGCTTCTGCTCGACGGACAGAGGCCCTTGCTGCTCTCCAGCGCGGTGGAGAATGACAATGTGGTCCTGACCGTGGACCTTTCCAATCCCGATATCTATCAGGGCACGGCAATCGCCCTGCCGCGCGAGATCCTTCACATCCGCCGCTCCAAATTCCTCTGGCAGGGCACCTGCCATGAACGCATCGCCATCCGCAATTTCGACGCGCGGCCGCAGACGTGCTGGCTGACCATCAATTTCGCCGCCGACTTCGCAGACCTGTTCGAGATCCGGGGGATGCAGCGGGAAAAGCGTGGTGACATCACATGCGCCGTGATCGGCGGCGCCAAGGCCATCTTCCGCTACATGGGCCTGGACAAGATCGAGCGGCGCAGCGAAATCTGCTTCGATCCGCCGCCCCGGCAATTGTCGAAGAGCCAGGCGCTTTATGCGCTGGACCTGAAACCGGGCGAGCAGATGTCGCTGGTCATGACCGTCTGCTGCACCGAATCCAGCCGGCCGCGCCCGCCGGAGATGGAATATTTCTCCGAACCCTATCGCGCGGCCCGGCGCGAGGCGGCGCGCCTGATGGATCTTGGCGGCAGCGTCACCTCCAGCAACGAACTCGCCAACCGCATGCTGGCCCGGGCAAACGCGGACCTCTCGATGCTGGTGACCCAAACGCCGCAAGGGCCCTATCCTTACGCCGGCACGCCCTGGTTCTGCACGCCCTTTGGCCGCGACGGGCTGATCACGGCACTGGAAATGCTGTGGCTCGATTCCTCGCTGGCACGCGGCGTGCTGCGCTATCTGGCGGCGCACCAGGCCACGGAAGTGGACGAGCGCGCCGATGCCGAGCCCGGCAAGATCCTGCATGAGACGCGCGCCTGCGAAATGGCGCGGCTGGGCGAGGTTCCCTTCGGCCACTATTACGGTAGCGTCGATTCCACGCCGTTATTCGTGCTTCTGGCGGCGCGCTATTTCGAACGCACCGGCGACGAGGGTACCATCCGCACGCTCTGGCCCAACATCCTGGCGGCGCTGGGCTGGATCGACACATATGGCGACCGCGACGGCGACGGCTTTGTCGAATATTACCGGGTCAGCGAAAACGGCCTGACCAACCAGGGTTGGAAGGACTCCTCGGATTCCATCATGCATGCCGACGGCAGCCTGGCGGCGGGGCCGATCGCGCTCAGCGAGGTGCAGGCCTATGTCTATGCCGCCAAGCGCGGTGCGGCCGATATGGCGGCGGCGCTGGGCGAGGCGAAGGCATCATCGCAACTCTGCGCGGCGGCGGAAAAATTGCGCGCCAAATTCGAGGCCGATTTCTGGATCGAGGAGCTGGGCATCTACGCCCTGGCGCTGGATGGCGCCAAGATGCCTTGCCGGGTCAGAAGCTCCAATGCGGGGCAGGTGCTGATCAGCAGTATCGCCGCGCCGGAACGGGCCCAGGCCGTGGCGCAAAATCTCATGACCCCGGAGATGTTCTCGGGCTGGGGCGTGCGCACGCTTGCAGCCGACGCCCCGCGCTTCAACCCCATGTCCTATCACAATGGCTCGGTGTGGCCGCACGACAATGCCCTGATTGCGCTGGGGTTGGCGCGCTACGGCCTCAAGCGCGCGGCGTCATCGATCTTCGAGGGCCTGTTCGAGGCCGCGGCCCGCATGGACATGATGCGCTTTCCCGAACTGTTCTGCGGCTTTCCCCGGAGGCGCGGCACCGCGCCCACGCTCTATCCGGTGGCCTGCGCGCCACAGGCCTGGGCCAGCGTGGTGCCGTTCGCGCTGCTGCAGGCCTGCCTGGGACTGGAGCTTTCCCATGCCCGGCGCGAGATCCGTTTCCACAATCCCCAGTTGCCCCGATTCCTGGAAGAAGTGCATATCAATGACTTGGAGTTGGCGGAGGCGCGCGTGAACCTCAGGCTGCGCCGCCGCGGCGACAATACCGAAGTGGCCGTTGTATCCCGCAAGGGCGACGTCTCGATTCGAATTACACAATAGGCGCTCATCTTTTGACCGCTGGGTTCGTCGCGCGTGCTCACGTGCGCTAGGCACGCTCCGCGCGACGCTCCTGCCCAGCGGCCAAAATCTCTCGCGCCCATAGTTGCCGTTTGAAAGGAATAAGTGGAAGGTGTTTCTGTCGTCTCGCCGCTATGCGGCTCGCTTGCGCCAGCTTTTCTAATTCGCTTCGCTCATAAGAAAAGCTAGGCGTGCTCGGCAAGACGGAGAAGTGGAGGGTGCTTCTGTTGCTCGGTGCACCCTCCGAAACCGCGCTTACCTAATTAATTAGGCAGCGAGCACCATTTCGTTATCGTTGGCACTTGTACGATTAGCCCGATAACGGCGGAACCATACCGGGCGAAAGAACAGTCTTTACACGTCCGTCGATCCTGTTTCGCCCCCACAGAAACCCTCCATCGCCAAAGGCTTTGGAGGGCTTGTGGTGGAGGCGCCGGGTACCGCCCCCGGGTCCGGGCCGCTTATTACACAGTCGTTTATCGCCATAGCCGGTTGCCCGGCCTTCACAATATAGGCGGCGGGGGTTAATTTTTGAAGGCCCGCAGGAACTTCGCCCAAATGCAGCAATATCTCGACCTTTTGCGCCTCGTCCGCGATCATGGCGTGGAAAAGCGCGACCGCACCGGCACGGGCACCCGTTCCATTTTCGGCCACCAGATGCGCTTCGACCTGGCCGATGGCTTTCCCCTGGTCACCACCAAGAAAGTCCATCTGAAGTCGATCATCTATGAGCTGCTTTGGTTCCTGCGCGGCGAGACCAATGTGCATTGGCTGCAGCAGTATGGCGTCACCATCTGGGACGAATGGGCCGATGCGAGCGGCGAGCTGGGGCCGGTCTATGGCTATCAGTGGCGCTCCTGGCCGTCCACCAACGAAGGCACCATCGACCAGATCGCCAACCTGATCCGTGACATCAAGGCCAATCCGGATTCCCGCCGGCTGATCGTCACCGCCTGGAATCCGGCGGATATCCCGAAGATGGCGCTGCCGCCCTGCCATTGCCTGTTTCAGTTCTATATCGCGGAGGGGCGGCTGTCCTGCCAGCTCTATCAGCGCTCGGCCGATATCTTCCTGGGCGTGCCGTTCAACATTGCCTCATACGCGCTGCTTACCATGATGGTGGCGCAGGTCACCGGGCTCGAGCCGGGCGATTTCGTGCACAGCTTCGGCGACGCGCACCTGTATTTGAACCATCTGGAACAGGCCGATGCGCAGCTTGCCCGCAAGCCCTATCCTCTGCCCGGCATGAAGCTCAATCCGGCGGTGAAGGATATTTTTGCCTTCCGCTATGAGGATTTCACCCTGGAAAACTATCAGGCCCATGCGGGAATCAAGGCGCCGATAGCCGTCTAGACCTGAACCGTTTGACAAATGCGCCCCCGGGCTTAAAAGACCCGCGCGAAGGAG
>Ga0210386_10004393_pt1 | contig 11654 bp, 5 predicted proteins | sample IncBWH32OmetaG_FD_160091 | JGI IMG/M metagenome (GOLD analysis project Ga0210386, IMG submission 160091) | Forest soil microbial communities from Barre Woods Harvard Forest LTER site, Petersham, Massachusetts, United States - Inc-BW-H-32-O ... | reverse complement strand
AAGCATCGGAAGGTATGATATGTGCTGAAGATGAAATTGGCCTTGGCTCTTCACATGAAGGTATCATGGTATTACCTGCCGAAATTAAAGTGGGAACTCCTGCGGCTGATTATTTTAAGATATATAAAGACATAGTTTTCGAAATTGGCCTTACTCCGAACCGTGCCGATGCCATATCGCACATGGGTGTAGCAAGAGACCTGGTGGCTGCCATAAATATTCGCACTAAGCCTGCATCGTTACTTACCCTTTCAGTTCCCAAAGCGGGTAACTACACTGCAGACACTAAAGCTGAAATAGAAGTTATTATACAAAACCCTGAGGCGTGTAAACGCTATTGCGGTATTATGCTAAGCGGAATCAAGGTACAGGAATCTCCGCAATGGCTGAAAGATGCAATAAGTGCAATTGGCCTGAGGCCAATTAACAATATTGTAGATGTTACAAATTATGTAATGCATGAAACCGGCCAGCCACTGCATGCTTTTGATGCAAACGAAATTAAAGGTGGTAAAGTAATTGTGCGCAAGGCTAAAACAGGCGAAACCCTTGTTACGCTTGATGGGCTTGAACGTAAATTGCACACGGATGACCTGATGATATGCAATGAAAAAGAGGCCATGTGTATCGGCGGTGTGTATGGCGGAATAAATTCGGGCGTAAAAGATACAACCACAAAAATATTTATTGAAAGCGCATATTTCGATCCATCGCATGTACGTAAAACAGCACGCAGACAAGGGCTGCATACCGATGCTTCGTTCCGTTTTGAACGAGGAGTAGATATAGGTAATACACCTTATGCTATGCGTCGTGCAGCCGACCTTATTCTTGAAATGTGCAAAGAGGCTACCGTATCTGCTGAGCAGGATGTATATCCGGTGAAAGCAGAAGCGAGAGGTTTAGATTATTCACCTGCTTTTGGCAGGAAATTATTGGGTCATGAGGTAAGTGATAGTGAAATGGAAACGATCATTGCCCAGGTGGGAATAAAAATACTTTCGAAGAATGGCGATTGGAAACTGACATTGCCAACCTATCGTATGGACATTACAACCCAAAATGATATTGTAGAGGAAGTTGCAAGATTCTATGGTTTTAATAATATACCAATTCCGCCTACCATTAAATTACCAATGGTGCATAGTAAGGGTGTGCGTGCCGATAAGGTGTATGAAGAGATAAGTCTTTTACTAAGCGGAAATGGATTCAGTGAGATTATGAATACCTCGCTTACCTCAAGCCGTTTTGGTATTGATTCATCTTCGGTAAAGCTTGCTAACCCGCTTAGTTCTGATTTAGATATAATGCGCGGCACTATGCTGAACAATGGTTTGGTTTGCATCAATCGTAACCAAAACAACCAGCGACCTGATTTGAAATTGTTTGAATTTGGCAGAACATATACAAAGACTGAAAAGGGCTTTTCTGAAGAAGAGCATTTATCGGTTTGGATGACCGGTAACAGGGCAAAGGAGTCATGGAACAAAAAGACAGATGCAGTTGACTTTTACCTGCTGAAAGGATATGTTGAACAAATTTTGAAAAAAGTTGCCGGCAGAACCACTTGGGAAGAAAGTGCTATAACAGGGAATGAGGATCTAACCGGACTTGTTTTCTCTGCAAAAGGTAAAACGCTTGTTACGTTTGGAACGGTAAGTCAAGTTGTGCTAAAGAACCATGATATAAAAGGCGAAGTATATTATGCTGACTTTAACTGGAAGAATATTCTCAACCTGATATCTGCCAGGCAAGAGATAAAAGAAATAGTAAGGTTCCCGCTTGTGTCGCGCGACCTGGCTTTGGTTATTGAAAAGAATGTGCAGTTTGCGCAATTGAAACAGCTGGCGCTTCAATCTGAAAAGGAACTATTGAAAGAAGTATCGGTATTTGATGTGTATGAAGGTGATAAAGTGGAGCAGGGGAAGAAATCGTACGCATTAAGGTTTTTACTGCAAAGCGAACATAAAACGCTTACTGATAAAGAAATTGATAAGGTAATGGAGAAGCTGATAAAAATATACGAGGAGAAAGCAGGTGCAATTGTCAGAACCAGGTAACCTTCATTGGAACTTCATATTCGGCCAGTATCTTTGTTTCTGAAATTAATCAATAACAAAAACTGTCATGAAGAAACTAATTGTAATGCTGGTAATCCTCGGGTTCGGCGCAGGTTCAGTAATAGCTCAGGATGCTCCAAGGCACGACGACAACAAAGACCATAAGGAAAAGAAACACTCTCATCACCATCATGGCCATGATCATCATGATGACCATAAAGATGGCGATAAGAAATAAGACCTAACGGTTTATTGAATAAGAGGAGGGCGATGGCCCTCCTTTTTTTATTTGCATATCGTTATGAATGACTGAATTATTATAAGTCTGCATAACGGCTTCAAGTAACGAGGATAGTGAGTCTTTTACCAGAGGTTTTTCTTTTATAAGATTATGTGTAAGCATACTGTCCTTTTGGTAGTTGTATAGTGCTGTAATGCGGTTGCCTTCCATTTGCAAACAATAAGGATTCCGGCATATCTGGTATACATCATTTATATAGTTCACGGCAAAATGATTTGCAGTTGAATCAAAAGCATTGTTGCCAAATGCAAAATACGGATGCGGGTAGTTCAGGTATCCAAGTATCGTGGGCATAATATCAATTTGCTGAATGGTAGTGTGCGACCTGCCTTTAAGGTTGGAATGCGGCATGAAAAATATAATAGGTAACTCGTACATACCTAGCCGGTTTGAATAATAAGGATCTTCACTAGGCCCGGCATGGTCGGCTACAAACACAAATAATGTGCTGTCATACCATGCTTTTTTTGACGCTGTTTCAAAAAACTCTTTCAGGGCCAGGTCACTATAGCGTATGCACTTCAATATCTCCATTTCCTGTCCTTTTCGTGGAAACCTGCTGGCATATTTCGCAGGTATATGAAAAGGATGATGGGATGAAAGGGAGAATATATTCGCGTAAAAAGGTTTGTGTAGTGTATCGAGGTTCTTGGCAAAGTATTGGAAGAAAGGTTCATCCCAAATACCCCAAACATCATAATCCGCGTCGTTATGATATTCTGTACGCCCGTAATAATATTTAAAGCCTGCACGCTTGCAGTAGTTAGTAAAGTCCATCGTGCCGTTAGTACCTCCATGAAAAAAAGCTGTTGTATAACCTTCTTTGCCTAAAAGGGTTGGTAGTGTATTTATACTGTCGTGGCTGTATTGCGATGTGGCATAAGGTTCATCCATCCATGAAGGCATACCGGCTGTAACAGAAGGTATCCCCTCAATTGATTTTTTCCCGTCAGAAAAAGCGTTATCAAAAACAAGTGACTGAGAAATAAGTGAATCGAGGAAAGGGGTATTTGTTTTATGCCTGTTATTTAGCGCCCCTATATACTCTTTTGAAAAGCTTTCCAGTATAATAGTAACAACGTTCAGTTTACGGAAAGGCTTTGTTGAGGGATCCTTATATGGGCAATATATTTTGGTACACACATCAGGAGTATAGAAGTTCTTTTCCTTAAGCGGTGGCACACCAAGTGTTTTAAATATGCTGAAGGGTGTATTTATTACCAGGGGAACATCATGAACAGGTGCATAGTACGATGCATCTTCCAGTGTTAGCGGTCTTGCCTGCCAGCCACCCCTGAAGCCTAATACAAGAATAGCCGTTATAACCATATATGAGGCAATGGATGTAGCTACATAGTTTTTAGTGTTCTCAAAAGGGCGTTTTTTTTCGGTAAATGAATAAAGTAAGTATACCAGGAAAGTCATCAGGCCCCACAGCACAAGTATGTACCAATAATCTCTTACTACGCTGGGCATCACTTCTTCTGAATCACTTCCTAAGCTGAGGAATTTAAAAACATCGGCTGTAGATCGTTTGTAAACGAATGAGAGAAACACAGTATCGCCCAACTGCATAAAAATTGCCAGGCTGTTTATTACCACAAATATGGTTTTAAGCACCTGTTTGCGGAATATACTGTCTTCACTGCCAAATGGTACAAGGCTAAGTATTACAAATGGCAGGTTTACCATTATAATAGCAGGTACGTCGAACCTGAGCCCGATAAATAAATAGTGCAGGAATGTTTTGAACCCTACATCGGCAAAATAATGATGGTTATATGCGTAGTAGAAAATGCGACACAGTTCGTATGGAATGAGAAGCAGTAATAATCGCTTGAGCAAAATTTTACAATAGCGAGGAATATTGACCATACAAATGTTCTAAAGCTGCTTCAAATATATTATTTCATTTCGTTAATGAGCTGGGTCGCCAGGTACAGTTCATGGTCCTTGGTGATCTGCTTTAATCTTGAATTCTCAACTTTTACTTCCGATGTGTCTGCTTTCATTTCCTGTGCCTCCTGGCCAATAGGGTAAATTGCAAAAGTAGCATTGCTTGAAGCCAGTTGAGGAGAATTAGCATCTACCTTACCTTGTGAAGAAACGCCGTCAGGGCTCCATATTGCAGATCCGGCAATTGGTTTGGTTATTCTTTCAAACTCCTTATCTGTTGCCTGGCGTTCTTTTTCTTTTTTACGGTACTCATCAAGGTTAAGAGAATATAATGTTTCATCTCTCTGCTTTTTGTACTGAATGGCCTGGGTATGAATCAACTGGAATATGGAATCATTATCCGTTAGCTGTTCAAAATCCTTTTGCAACTTCGAAATATTCGGAGAGTCTTTCCACGGCATATAAGAAGCAGGGGCTATTTTATCTGACTTAATTGGGCATTCTTCATCCTTCTCTCGCGGGTATAAGTATTGGTAAGCATCAGGCATTGGGATATCGGGAGTAACCCCATCCTTTTGAGTGGTGCCACCATTTATACGATAGAACTTGCTGATAGTGATTTTAACAGAACCTAGCGGAGTAAGATCTTTGAATTGAGGATTAATATAATCGTCGAGGTTGAACATTTGCTGAACAGTTCCCTTACCATAGGTTTGAGAACCCATAATAACTCCGCGCTTATAATCCTGTATGGCAGCTGCAAATATTTCAGATGCTGAAGCACTGCCACCATTCACCAGCACAATAAGCGGGCCTCTGTAAAGAATGTTTGTATCGTATGGAGACATTGGAGTTGTCTGGTCGCGTCCGCGCACCTGAACATTAGGGCCGGAAACAAACAGGCCAAGCATTTTTACAACATCTTGTAACGATCCGCCGCCATTATCACGCAGGTCCATAACCACTCCCTGCACATGAGCAGAATTCAGTTCCTTAAGTTCCTGCTTTACATCGGCAAAACATGTTCTTGAACCTGTACCTTCGTAATTGGTATAGAATTCAGGCAGGCGTATGTATCCTACTTTTTTACCGCTTTCTTCAATTACTGCATCATGCGCGTAAGTATCTTCCAGGTGAATTACATCGCGTATAAGAGTAACTACTTTCATAGAATTATCAGGTCTCTTCATAGTAAGCCTTACTTCAGTGCCTTTTTTACCACGAATAAGCTGAATAGCTTTATCGATAGGCATACCTTGTATATCAACAGGTTCATTACTGCCTTGCGCCACTTTCATAATAATATCACCTTCCTTAATTTCTCCGCTCTTCCATGCAGGGCTACCTGATACAACGTGTGCAATGGTAATGTTACCGCTCTTATCAAGCAGTTGTGCGCCAATACCTTCCAATTGGCCCGACATGGTAATGTCAAAATTCTTTCTTTCCTGCGGTTCAAAGAATTCAGTGTGTGGGTCAAATGCATTGGTTATGCAGTTCAGGAATGCTGAAAGACGCACTTCGTTGCTTTCTTTTGCAAAACTGGTGAAGGCATTCTGGTTTGCATCCAATACCTTTTTACGGGCATCTTTCTCAATTTCGTCATAGGTCTTTATTTTAACCGAAGTGTCTTTTTTCTCCTGTGCTTTTTCCTGGTTGGCCAGGGCTTCGCTAATATGTATCAGCACCTGGTATTTTACATATCTCCTCCAGTAGTCACGCAATTCATTAGTGTCTTTTGCATAATGTTGCTTAGCCGGCTCCAGTTCTATATTCTCATCAACTGAAAAATTCATGGGCTGGGCCAATAACTGCTTTATATATACTGAATCCTGGGCACGACGTTGGTTATATATAGAATTAACAAGGTCATAAAATTCAAATGTTCCGGCAGCTATTTCATCATCAATTTTATACTCGTATTTCGATATCTGGTCCATGTCGCCTTGGGTAAAGAAATCTTTACTTTCCAATCGTTTCATATACATTCTGTATACTCTTTCAGAAAGGGTGTCATCGAGCGGAAGAGGACTGTAATGCATATTCTTAAGGCCCGACATCATCAGGTCCATAGTGGCTTTTCTTTTATCACCGCCTTCGCCCGCCGGTTGGCGCAATACTGCGCATAATAATAACCCTGAGGTAAGGGCAAGCAAAAGGTACAGGGAAAGCCTTGTTTTATTCATGAAGTCAATTATTCTTTTCATAGTATAACAAAGATACGTGTTTTAACATGCAACAAATACCCGCAACGCTCTTAAATAATGTTAAATAACCACGTTCACTATTTTATTCGGCACAATTATCATTTTCTTGATCGGGCTATCCTGCAGCCATTTTTTTGTGGCTTCATTCGCTAACACTTCTTTTTCAATTTGTTCTTTTGTTAAGGTCAACGGCAACTCAAGCATAAAACGCGTTTTGCCGTTAAAAGATACAGGGTAGGAGAAAGTGTTTTCAACTAAATAAGCCTCATTAACTATTGGAAAACTTGCCTTCAAAATAGAATCTTTATGGCCGGCTTGTTTCCATAATTCCTCGGTAATGTGAGGTGCAAAAGGAGATAAGGCGACTAACAAAGGTTCCATTATTTCGCGTTTATTGCATTTTAATTCGTTCAACTCGTTAAGGCATATCATAAATGCACTTACACAGGTGTTGAATGAAAGACGTTCAATATCTTCTTTTACTTTTTTCAAAGTTTTGTGCAATACTTTCAACTCTTGCGGGTTTGCTTTTTCTTCTGATAGTGCTAATCCTTTTTCATTAAAGAAATTCCTCCACAGTTTTTTTAAGAACCCATGTACACCGCTTATTCCCTGTGTGCTCCATGGTTTGCTTAATTCAATAGGGCCAAGGAACATTTCGTACATACGCAAGGTATCGGCGCCGAATTGTTCTATTATATCATCGGGGTTTACAACGTTCCACTTTGATTTGGACATTTTTTCAACTTCCCGTGTACAGATGTAAGGTTCTTCTTCAGGGAAAAATTCTATGGAAACCTTAAGGTCCTTAAAAAAACTAGATGCAAATGGCTTGAATTTTTCTTTATCAAGAATATTATCAGAAGAAACGTATTCAACAGGAACATGGTGAGTAGTAAAAAACATTGAATGAGATGTTCCTCTTGCAGTGCTAACGTTAGAAAGGTTAGCATTCGGATTATTTTTGATTACAACTTTCTTTAAGAATTTAATAAATTCTTCTCTTGGTTCTTGTTCAGTTTTAATTTTGTTTTCCCACTCTTTTGTAATATATATAACAGGCCAAATAGAACCGGGTTCATCGCCATGCATTTGATACATTGTTGGGTTAACTCTTGTTGCAAACGCTGAAACCCCTTGTATCATTCCCTGGTTTACTAGTTTTTTAGCAGGTTCAATAAATGGCAGGTATCTAAAGTCATTCAAAAATTTGGTCCAGAAACGGAAGTATAATAAATGCCCTGTAGCATGCTCAGCACCGCCTACATAAAGGTCAATGTTCTCCCAATACTTTATGGCATCCTTACTTGCAAACTCGTTTACATTGTTCGGGTCTTCATAACGTAAATAATACCATGAACTACCTGCCCAGCCAGGCATTGTTGTATATTCGTATTCGTACTTACCCTGGTATTTCCAATTCTTTGCTCTTGCCAATGGTGGCTCACCTGTTTCAGTTGGCTGAAATTTATCTACCTCAGGTAATACCAATGGCAGTTCTTTTTCATCTAATGGGTAAGGTACTCCGTCTTTATAATAAATGGGTATTGGCTCGCCCCAGTAACGCTGACGGCCAAAAGCTGCATCGCGTAAACGAAAATTCACTTTTCCTTTTCCTATTCCGCGTTTCTCAATTTCTTCAATTGCTTTTTTTATGGCAGCCTTAACTTCTAATCCGTTCAGGAAATCAGAGTTGATGCATTTACCTTCTTTGCCATCAAAACTTTCTTTGCTGAAGTCCCACCCTGGCGGTGCTTCAATCACCTGAGGAATTGCAAGCCTGAACTGTTTGGCAAAAGCATAGTCGCGTGTATCATGCGCAGGTACCGCCATTACAGCGCCGGTGCCGTAACCAAGCAATACATATTCGCCTATCCATACCGGTACTTTTTTGCCCGAGAAAGGATGAATAACATAGGCTCCGGTAAATTCTCCGGTCACTTTTTTCTCGGCTTGTCTTTCCCGCTCCGATTTATTCTTGGCCGTGTTTGCATAAGCCTCTACAGCAGCTTTTCTATCGGCAGTGGTTATCTTTTTTACAAGTTCATGTTCGGGTGCAAGGGTAACAAATGTTACACCAAAAACTGTATCGGGCCGGGTTGTGAATACTTCAATGCTTTCATTGTGCCCATCTAATTTAAACCGTAACGAAGTTCCTTCTGATCTGCCAATCCAGTTACGTTGAGCATCTTTAATGCTTTCAGGCCAGTCAATTGTATTCAGATCATTCAATAAACGTTCAGCATAAGCAGTAATACGCATGCTCCATTGTGGCATCAGTTTACGTTCCACAGGGTAACCACCACGTTCCGAAACGCCGTCTTTTACTTCATCATTTGCCAACACTGTTCCCATTGCTGGGCACCAGTTTACCCAAGCCTCGCTCAGGTATGCCAGGCGGAAATTCATTAACAGGCTTGACTTTTCTGCTTCAGAGAATGTTGCCCATTGCTCTTTGGTAAAAGCTGCAACATCATCATTACCAACAAAACCTTCTTTCTCAAAACCAGCTACCAGTATAGTTATCGGTTCTGCCTTTTGTTTCTGGTAATTGTAATACGATTTAAATAGTTGAAGAAATATCCATTGGGTCCATTTATAATACGCAGGGTCGGTAGTGCGTATCTCGCGGCTCCAGTCAAATGACAGGGCAATTTTATCGAACTGATCTCGGTAACGTGCAATATTTTTTTCGGTTGTAACAGCAGGGTGTTGCCCGGTTTGAATAGCATATTGTTCAGCAGGCAAACCAAATGAATCGTACCCCATCGGGTGTAATACATTGAACCCGGTGAGTCTTTTATAACGTGCAAATATGTCCGATGCTATATACCCTAAGGGGTGGCCAACATGCAGCCCTGCCCCTGATGGGTAAGGAAACATATCGAGCACATAATATTTTGGCTTTGCTGTATTATTATCTACCTGGTAGGCCTTATCGTCAGCCCATTTTTTGCGCCAGTTGGCTTCTATTTCTCTGAAATTATATTCCATAATCTTGGTACACTTGTAAGGCTTGCGAATTTATGAAAAAGAACGCTTCTCCACTTGTTTTTGCCTCAAACCCTAAAAGGGAGTTTTAAGGGTTTTGGTGTAATGTATTTTAATTTGTCTTAGGTGTGCTCTCTTTGTTCTGGTTATCGGGCCCTTTAATGGCAAGGGGTAAGTAAATATATAGCCTGAAATCAGTTATTGCTGACTGAAAGTGTTTATTAAAGTAGCGGGGTAAAATCAGTATTTTAAAATAAATTTATTCTTCATTTTAATAAACCTGCTTTCAAAAAAACGAAACGATAAAGCGGCAATAATTATGGTACCTGCTATTTTTACTATAATAATTAAGCTTATGGGCCAGCTTTTGCTATTACGGTTAATTAACATAAAAAATGGAATATGATATAAATATATTCCATAACTTATTTTACCTATATATAGCACTAACCTGTTTTCAAATAAATATGCCAGCAGTTTATGCTTATAGGTGACAAGTATTAATATAACTATAGTAATAAAAGGTAGTAAGCATGTTACCAGGAAGCTTAAATAAAAGTTTTTTGATATGAAGAAAAAGATCAATGTCATAGCAGAAAATGAAATACACAGATATCGGAAGATCAAATCCGGCTTAATTCCATTCCGTAAAAATATTGACAATAGGGCGCCAGCCGAAAGATAATCAAGATTTGAAAGGGTATTTCCCCAACCTATGTATTTATAAAAAACATACCGGTTGATTATTGAAATAAGAATAAGCATGAAACAACAAATTACCAGAGCTTTTTTCGAAAGGTATTTTACAAGGAAGGGGAAGAAAATATAAAATTGCTCTTCAATGGCGAGTGTCCAGGTATTGCCAAGCCATAAAGGAAAAGAAATATGCCAGTTATTTAATGCGAGCTTAAAGTTTTGTATGTAAAACAGGTAATACCAGGCATCTTTAATATTTCTACCTAGTATTATGGCAAGTATTATGGCTGTAAAAAGTAACAGGTAATAAACCGGGAATATCCGTAAAAAACGGCGTGAATAAAAAACGCTGAAATAATTAACCGCTTCTTTTGATTGTAAAAGTATAGACGTTATTAAAAAGCCCGATAATACAAAGAAAAAATTAACTCCCAGCCATCCGGGTCCTATACATGGCATATCGGCGTGAAATAATATTACGGCAATAGCCGAATAAGCGCGTAATCCATCCAGGGCAGGATAGTATTTTTTATTTTCAAATCGTAGCATTTCTTTCAGCTAAATGCGGTTTTAAAACAGATCTCGGTAACATACATAACTTAATTATGGGTCGTTATTCAGCGACAATATAATGTAATAAACATACATATACCATCTTCACCTAAAATAAGGGGCTTTGTACTGTATCAGGTAAACTGCTACACCAGCACTATACAGCATATATACATAATTTTCACGCAAAGCCATCGAAACCATATACCAGTAGGAGCTTTGAAACCCGCAGCGGTAACTTGAATGTGTTGGCAGAAGCAAGAGTTTTAAAGCCCCTTTATGGGTTTAGGGCTGACTAAATATTGAAGATACGCAGCGGAATATTATCTTTGCTTTAATGGATACCGCCGAATACAAAGAAGTTTCCGGAATACGGAGCTGGGCCGAAGAGGATCGCCCGCGTGAAAAGCTTTTGCAGAAGGGCTCTCATGTACTTTCAGATGCTGAACTTATTGCTATATTGATAGGCTCAGGCGTGCCGGGTGAATCGGCTGTGGATGTATCAAAAACCATACTGAAAAGTGTTGATAATAACCTTAATGAATTGGGTAAACTGACCGTTTATGACCTGAAGAAATTTAAGGGAATAGGGGAGGCTAAGGCAATAACTATTGTTGCTGCGCTTGAACTGGCTAAAAGAAGAAGGGTATCGGAAGTAAAACAGAAGGAAAAGATAAACGGAAGTAAGGATGTGTATGAATATTTCCACCATTTAGCTGACTTACGTAATGAGGAATTTTGGGTGATGTATTTGAACCGTGCCAATAAAATTATTACTGGTCAAAAAATTAGCCAGGGTGGCATTACAGGCACAGTTGCGGATACCCGGTTGATATTTAAAGCGGCACTCGATAATTTTGCATGCAGTATTGTATTATGCCATAATCACCCATCGGGTAACCTGGCGCCGAGTAATGAGGATAAAACGTTGACACAAAAAATAAAGCAGGC
>Ga0210386_10004392_pt1 | contig 11657 bp, 9 predicted proteins | sample IncBWH32OmetaG_FD_160091 | JGI IMG/M metagenome (GOLD analysis project Ga0210386, IMG submission 160091) | Forest soil microbial communities from Barre Woods Harvard Forest LTER site, Petersham, Massachusetts, United States - Inc-BW-H-32-O ... | reverse complement strand
AACCTTTCGCCTGCAAGGCCGGAATGTCCAGGTTCACCGAGACTTGCCGCTGCTTCCCTCCATAAGGCCAGGGGATTGCGGCGCCCTGCACGGTCGCCAATTGATTGCGTACCAGGTTCGCTCCAAAATCAAATAATTCCTGCTCGGATAATCCTTCTCCCCTCATGCCCAGTTGCAGCACGGGCACGCTGGAAGCCGAATACGTAATAATCAGCGGCGGGGAAATGCCCGGCGGCAATTGACGAATAATGGTTTGGGAGAGCGCGGTGATTTGCGTAACGCCTACGTGAACGTCCGCGCCTGGCTGAAAAAATACCTTAATGACGGAGCGCCCGGCAACGGTTTGCGATTCGGTATGCTCGACGTTATCGACTACCGTAGTCAGAAACCGTTCGTAGGGGGAAACGATGCGATCTTCCATTAATTGCGGCGACAAACCCGAATAATTCCAGGCGACCGCCACCACGGGAATATCGATATCGGGGAACACATCGGTCGGCGTGCGCTGCAGCACGATCGGCGTCATCAGTACAATGATCAGTGCCAGCACGATAAACGTATACGGGCGGCGCAGCGCGATTCGAACAATCCACATTCTAAGGGCCTCAGAAGTACAAAGAATCTTACCGCGAATGAATGGTCAAGCGGAGTATCGACCTCTATAGTATATCGTTATGAAACTGTGCTTACTTGGATGCTTTCATACAACTTTTCGTTACATTTCTTAATAGGCTCGCGGCCAGCCATTGAATAGACGGACTGTTGTTTTTGTCCCGCCGTGGAACAAAATGGCGCAATGCAATTCGCGCCCGGAAATTAATTTTACAAAAGCTTAATGTCGGGCAGGGTCGCTAAAACACAGGCAGGGGTGCAAAATCAGTGATCTGCATCACATCATGTTGTTTGGTTTGTCACGATTAATTAAATAGAACGATTGAAATTATTTTTGTCTTGCTGTTATAGTATTTCTCGCAGGCGGGGATATTTAAACAAATTATAAATGGAATTTTAGATTTACCCTGTAGTAGTACTAGAAGATCGGCGGAATATAATGTATGCAACACTGCCGGCTTGTATCCCCCCTTCAACGCGGTTTAGAAGCGCCGTCCGAGAAGTTAAAATAAGGCCGGAAATGCGGTCCATAGAGAGGCGCTGAGGAACTTTTTGGCATGCACCTCGGGGTGTGTTCCGAGGGGCGACACGTATGGCTCAAATTTTTCATCACAGCACAAATACCATAGCTCGCGTCAGCATTTACGGCGCGGTGATCCTGATTGCCGTATTGGGATATGCCGCGAATGTCGTGAATCAGACCTCCTACGTCACGGACGTGCATACCGCGCAGCCGCAGCCTGTGCCCTTTAGCCACAAGCATCATGTGGCTGAGCTTGGCCTGGATTGCCGCTATTGCCATACCTCGGTGGAAGTCTCCTCCTCCGCCGGCATGCCCCCGACCGAAACCTGCATGACGTGCCATTCGCAGATATGGACGAACGCGGCCATCTTGGAGCCAGTGCGGGCCAGCTATCGCGACTCAACGCCGATTTCCTGGACTCGGGTCAATGCGCTGCCTGACTTCGTCTATTTCAACCACAGTATTCACATTAATAAGGGCGTTGGCTGCACCACCTGCCACGGCCCTGTCGGTGAAATGAATATTACGTGGCGCGAAAACACTCTCTATATGCGCTGGTGTCTGGATTGCCACACCGCGCCCGAAAAGTATTTGCGCCCCCGGTCCGAAGTGTTTAACGCATTCTATAAGGCTCCCCCCGATCAGGAAGCCTTGGGCAACCGGCTGCTCACCGAATATAAAGTACACAAGCTAACGGACTGTACGACGTGCCACCGCTAGAGGATGCGGGCTCTTCGCAGCCCGCCAGATGAGGAATCAGGGAATTCATGGACAGCGATCGAAATAGCGCCGCTCAGCCCGATGTGGACATTTCCGTACTACGCAAGTCCGCGAGCGCAGGCAACACCCCCCAATTTTGGCGCGGCCTGGACGAACTGGCCGACACGCCGGAATTTCAGAATCACAAGGAAAACGAGTTTCCGCACGGTGCAACCGACACTGAGGCGAAACTTGACCGCCGCGAATTGATGAAAGTCATGGCGGCCTCGGCTGCGTTTGCCGGACTTACGGGCTGCACGAAGCTTCCCACGCAAAAAATCGTTCCCTATGTTAAACAGCCGGAACAGATTATTCCGGGGAAGGCGCTGTTCTACGCTTCCGCTGTTACGCTGGGCGGCGTAGCTACTGGCGTCTTGGTCGAAAGCCACATGGCGCGGCCCACGAAGATTGAAGGCAATCCCGATCATCCGGGAAGCCTGGGCGCGACAGATGCATTTTCACAGGCCTCCGTTCTTGGGCTTTACGATCCGGATCGCTCGCAAGCGGAAATCCACGACGGGCGTATCGGCAGCTGGTCAGAGTTTCAGCAAGAACTTTCCTCCGCACTCGGCCAGGAAAAGGGAAGCGGAGGGGGCGGCATCAGGCTCCTGACGCCTACGATTACGTCTCCAACCCTCGGCGATCAGATCGGCACATTTTTGAAGGCTTATCCATCCGCCAAGTGGATTCAGTATGAATCAGTTACGCGCGACAATATTCGCGAAGGCGCGAAGCTGGCCTTTGGCGAATATGCGAACCCGGTTTATCACGTGGATCAGGCGGATGTGGTTGTCTCGCTCGACTCCGATTTCCTGACGAGTGGCCCAGGTGCTATTCGCTACGCGCGCGAATTTGCGAGGAAGCGGCGCGTCGAAGGCACTGAATCGAAAATGAATCGCTTGTACTCGGTGGAGTCCACGCCGACAAATACCGGCGGCATGGCCGATCACCGCTTGCGCTTGAAAGCCTCTGAGGTGGAAGGCTTTGCGCGCCTGCTGGCACGCGAAATTGGACTGAGCACAGTTGCGGCCCCGGCAACGGCACCAAGCATTCCGGCCAGTTGGATTCCAGCGGTTGTTCGCGACCTGAAGCAGCATCCCGGCGCGACGCTCATCGTGGCTGGCGATCAACAACCGGCCATCGTCCATGCCCTCGCCTATGCTATGAACCAGGCACTCGGCAACTTCGGCAAAACTGTTCATTTCACGGCACCACTCGAAGTCATGGCCGACAATCAATGGGAGTCAATGGGCCAGCTGGCAGCAGATATTCGCGCTGGTAGCGTAACGACGCTCCTGATTGTAGGCAGCAACCCGGTTTATGACGCGCCCGCCGATTTGGACTTCAAATCCATTATCCCGAAGGTGGCATTCAGCGCCCGCCTCGGCTTGTATGAGGACGAAACTTCAGCACTCTGCCACTGGCATATTCCCGCGGCGCATGAACTTGAATCCTGGAGTGATGCGCGCGGTTACGATGGCACAGTTTCTGTCATCCAACCGCTGATCGCCCCGCTCTATGCCGGAAAATCTGATGTCGATTTCGTGGCTGTCCTGAATGGCCAATCGAAACCAAGCCACGACATCGTCCATGATTACTGGCAGGCGCAACGCACGAACGTAGCGCGGTTCGACGTGTTCTGGGAAAAGACGCTGCGCGATGGGGTTGTTGCCGACTCGGCTCTTCCCGCCAAACAAATTTCCGTCAAAGCTGGAATTGGAGCTGAAGCTCCAGCGGCCCCTGCGCAAGGTCTCGAAATTGTTTTCCGGCCGGATCACACGATCTGGGACGGGCGCTTTGCGAACAACGGCTGGCTGCAGGAATTGCCCAAGCCTCTCACGCTGCTCACATGGGATTCCGTGGCCATGGTCAGCCCCAAAACAGCGGAACGCCTCGACGTGAAGAGCGAAACGGCCGTTGAATTGAAGTATCAGGATCGCAAGATTGTTGCGCCTGTCTGGGTGATGCCGGGACATGCGGATGAAAGCGTCACGGTGTTCCTAGGCTATGGACGCCTGAAGGCCGGGCGAGTAGGAACTGGCACTGGGTTTGATGCGGGATGGATTCGCCCTCTTTCCACGCCGTGGATCGGCACCGGGCTCGAAGTTCGGAAAACTGGCGACACCTGGGCTCTGGCCTCCACGCAAACACAAAGCACAATGGAAGGCCGCGAACCGATTCGTATCGCCACGCTGGACGAGTACCAGAAGGATCCGAAGTTTGCGCAAGCCGATGCGCAGGAAAACCCGCTCTCTCTTTACCCGGCTTTCAAGTATGACGGCAACGCGTGGGGCATGGCGATTGATTTGAACGCCTGCACGGGTTGCGGCGGCTGCGTCGTGGCTTGCCAGTCGGAAAATAATATTTCGGTCGTCGGAAAGAAAGAAGTCCGAATTGGCCGGCACATGCACTGGATCCGCATCGACCGCTACTACGAAGGCAACATGGACGATCCGGGCACCTACCACGAGCCTGTGCTTTGCCAACACTGCGAAAACGCGCCCTGTGAAGTGGTTTGCCCCGTGGCCGCCACTGTACACAGCGACGAAGGCCTGAACGAAATGGTCTACAACCGCTGCGTGGGCACGCGCTACTGCTCGAACAATTGCCCGTACAAAGTTCGACGCTTCAACTTTTATCTCTATTCCGATTGGGATACGCCGAGCCTGTTCGGCATGCGCAATCCCAACGTCAGCGTGCGCAGCCGCGGTGTGATGGAAAAGTGCTCCTACTGCGTGCAGCGCATCAACGCCGTGAAGATTGACGCTGAGAAACAGGATCGCCCCATCAAGGACGGCGAGATCGTTACCGCTTGCCAGCAATCCTGCCCGTCGGAAGCCATCGTGTTTGGAAACATCAACGATCCGAACAGCGCCGTTTCCAAATTGAAGGCCAAGAACCGGAATTACAAATTGCTGGAAGAATTGAACACGCGACCCAGAACAACTTATCTCGCGAAATTGCGCAATCCAAATCCCGATATCGAGAAGGTAGCGGCAGTCTAGAGCGGAATGACACATGGCAGATAGCCCAACCAATAAGCTGGCAGCGGACGAGATCTTGAACGCGCCGATCCTCGGCCCGGGACATGACTTCGCGTCTGTTACGGATAAAATCAGCGCGATTGTGCTGACGAAGCGCACACCTCTGTGGTGGATTGTCGGATTCCTTATTTCGTTTGCTTTAGTCTCGCTTTTGATGCTCTCCGTCACCGTTATTCTCGTCTATGGTGTGGGCGTCTGGGGCATTACAATTCCGATTGGCTGGGGCTTCGCGATCATCAATTTCGTCTGGTGGATTGGTATCGGACACGCCGGCACGCTGATTTCCGCGATTTTGCTTCTCTTGCGCCAGCAGTGGCGCACCTCCATCAACCGCTTCGCGGAAGCCATGACGATCTTTGCGGTGTCTTGCGCAGGCTTATTTCCCCTGCTGCACATGGGCCGTCCGTGGCTCGGTTACTGGCTCTTTCCTTACCCGGACACAATGAAGCTTTGGCCCAACTTCCGCAGCCCGCTTGTGTGGGACGCGTTCGCGGTTTCCACCTACGCGACTGTTTCACTTTTGTTCTGGTTCATCGGCTTGATTCCTGACCTTGCCACGCTGCGCGATCGCGCGAAAAATCGCCCCGCAAAAATTATTTATGGCTTGCTGTCGATGGGTTGGCGCGGCTCCGCGGTTCACTGGGAGCGTCACGAAACCGCTTCGCTTCTCCTGGCAGGACTCGCGACGCCACTTGTTCTGTCCGTCCACACCATCGTTAGTTTTGACTTCGCTTTCGGCATTGTGCCCGGATGGCACGCGACCATCTTCCCGCCCTACTTTGTCGCGGGCGCGATTTACGCCGGCTTCGCCATGGTGCTCACACTTTCGATTCCCATTCGAAAACTGTTTCACCTGGAAGATTTCATCACCATGCGCCATCTGGACAACATGGGCAAAGTCCTGCTCGCCACTGGCCTGATCGTGGGCTACGGCTACATGATGGAAGCGTTCATGGCTTTCTACAGCGGAAATGGATACGAGCGCTTCATGATCCTGAACCGCATGAGGGGCCCCTACGCTCCGTTGTACTGGCTGCTGATCCTTTGCAACATTGTGACGCCGCAATTCCTGTGGTTCCGGAAAGTACGCGCCAAGATCGGCGCTCTGTTCGCCATTGCCATGGTCGTGAACCTGGGCATGTGGCTTGAGCGGTTCGTCATCGTCGTCACCAGCTTGCATCGCGATTTCCTGCCGTCCTCTTGGGGCACGTATATCCCGACGCGGTGGGACTTTGCGACATTTTTCGGGACGATCGGCCTGTTCCTGTTTTTGGTGTTCCTCTTCATTCGCTACCTGCCGCTGATTTCCATTTTCGAAATGCGGACGCTGGTAGCGAGCGAAGAAGAGAAGAAGGCGGCCAGTTAATGGGCTTCGCCGGAAATTATTTTTTGCCCATGGCTAAGGTGCGATGAAGCAACGCGAAACGATTTACGGATTAATGGCGGAGTTCGCTACCCCCGAGCAACTACTCGAGGCGGCACACCACACGCACGAAGCGGGATATCGCCGCATCGATGCCTTCGCTCCCTTTCCGATCGAAGGTCTCGCGCATGCCGTCGGATTCAAAGGCACGCGATTGCCGCTCGTGGTTTTGCTGGCCGGAATATTGGGCGGGATTTCCGGATTTTCGCTGCAATATTATGCGGCGGTGATCGGCTATCCGCTGAACGTCGGCGGCAGGCCACTCAATAGCTGGCCCGCGTTCATTCCCGTTACCTTCGAGATGACCATTCTGTTCGCCGCTGCCGCTGCCGTGTTCGGCATGCTGGCGATGAATGGACTTCCTACTCCTTATCATCCGGTGTTCAACGTGCCGCGATTCGCGCTGGCTTCTCGCGACCGTTTTTTTCTGTGCATCAAGGCGCGCGATCCCATGTTCGATCTGGAAATTACCAAAAATTTTATGAAGACGCTCAACCCGCGCGAGGTAACCGAAATTGAGCCTTAGCGCGAATCCCAGAAAACTGTTTGCGGGCCGCTGGATGCTGGCAGCCGCCAGCCTGCTATTTGTATGCGCAGGGTGCCGCCTCGATATGCATGTGCAGCCGCGCTACAACCCGTACGATCCGTCTGATTTCTTTGGTGACGGTCAATCCGCGCGCCTGCCGGTTGCAGGCACAGTTCCGCGCGGCGACCTGACACTCGGGCCGAATGAACTTTTTTATTCCGGCAAATTGAATGGCCAGGCTTCGGAAGCGTTTCCGTATCCCGTGACCCAGGAAATCGTGGAACGCGGGCGCGATCGTTACAACGTGTACTGCTCTCCGTGCCACGGATTTACGGGCGATGGAGACGGAATGATCGTGCAACGCGGCTTCCGCCATCCGCCATCGTTTCATGATGATCGTTTACGCAACGCGCCTGTGGGACATTATTTTGACGTAATTACCAACGGTTTTGGCGTGATGTATCCCTATGCCTATCGCGTGCCGGTCGCGGATCGCTGGGCGATTATTTCTTACGTGCGCGCGTTGCAACTCAGCAGACAGGTGCCCATCGCGGATGTGCCGGACGCGGAGCGGGCTAAATTGACGAGCCAATCGAAATGATCGATACGAAAGAATCCACGTTGAAACTTGATGGTCTGCCGATGAAAGTCGGCGCGGCGGGCGGCGTTGTCGTTGCGATTTGCGTCGCCGCGGGCATGGCTGACAAAGCTGAATTTTTCCACGCTTATCTGGTTTCCTTCCTTTTCTGCCTGGGCATCACGCTTGGTTCAACGGCTCTCCTCATGGTGCAGCACCTGACAGGTGGCCGATGGGCGCTCGTCATTCGCCGCATCCTCGAAGCCAGCAGCCGCACACTTCCCTTGATGGCCGTCGCCGCGCTTCCCATCATAGTGGGAATGAAGACGCTGTACGCCTGGGCGCGGCCCGACCAAACTGATCCGGCCGTCATCGCGAAATTGGGATATCTCAATCCGCAATTTTTTGTGATCCGCATGATTTTTTATTTTGCCGTCTGGTTCACACTGACGTATTTCCTGAACAAATGGTCGCGGCAGGAAGATACTGGCGGTGCGGGCCTCGAGCTTTGGATGCGCCTCGAAGGTTTCAGCGGCATCGGCCTCGTGATCTACGGATTTACCGTAACGTTCGCAAGCGTAGATTGGGGAATGTCGCTCGAGCCGCAGTGGTACTCCACCATTTATGGGTTGCTGTTCATGGTCGGACAGGCGCTCGTGGCCATGGCATTTTCCATCCTGATGTTGATCTGGCTTTCGCAGCACAGGCCGCTGTCCCAGGTGGTAAGGCCCGCGCAGTTTCAGGATCTGGGCAGTTTTCTGCTGACGTTCGTCATGCTCTGGGCTTACATGGAATTTTCGCAATTCCTGATCATCTGGGGTGGCAATCTCACCGATGAAATTCCCTGGTACATTCGCCGCATGGAAGGCGTCTGGGGACACGTTGCGTTGCTCCTGATCATTCTTTGTTTTGCGTTTCCATTTTTTCTGCTGCTGTTCCGGCACGTAAAAAGAAGGACGCGCTCACTGTTTATTGTCGCTTTCATCGTCATCCTGATGCGCCTGGTGGATATGTATTGGATGGTCCTGCCTGCGTTTGGCGGAGGCAGCATTCGCCTTACATGGATGGATGTCGCGCTTCCTGTAGGGATGGTGGGAATCTGGTTCGCATATTTCATCTGGCAATTGCAGCGCATGCCGCTTTTGCCGGCGCACGATCCGCGCATGGAAGAAATTATCGAGCAGGCGGCTCAACAGCATGGATAAACCACACAACGTTTCCGCGACTCCAGGCTATGAAACCCGCGACACCAATACGGGCGCAATCCTTAATTTTCTCGTGATTCTGGCCGTGGTCCTGGTGGTGTCTGGATTAGTTTGCTGGGGCATGTTCAAAATCTTTTCCACGCATGCGGTCGACCAGCCGGCCACCGATTCGCCTTTTGCCGATACGCGGCAATTGCCAATGGGGCCACAGTTGCAAGTGAATCCTCGCGAGGATTGGACGAACTTTCGCAAGAGCCAGGAAGAGGCCTTGCACGAGTATTCATGGGAAAACCGCTCCGCGGGAACTGTTCGCGTGCCGATCGAAGAAGCCATGGAATTGCTCGTGAAAAAGGGTTTGCCCGTGCAGGGCGTTCCGCAAACCCAACCCGCCGACGAAAAAAAACCTGCGCCGGAAGGGAGCAAGAAGCAGTGAGATTTAAATTTAATACCGCACTGCTCCTGCTGTTATCCGGGATTGCCGCATTTCCAGCGGCTGCGCAGCAGAGCACCACGCCCGCGATCTTGAAGAAGGTGGGCATTCAGCAAAACCTGAATGCACAAGTTCCACCGGACCTCGAATTTCGCGACGAAACCGGCAAGACCGTGCGCATCGGCGATTTTTTTGGAAAAAAGCCTATCGTTCTTTCACTCGTCTACTTCGATTGCCCCGCGCTGTGCACGGAAGTCCTGAACGGCGAACTGCGCACGATGAACGCGATTTCTCTCAACCTGGGCTCCGACTTTGAAGCCGTCACCGTAAGTTTTGAGCCGAAAGATACTCCGGCGCTCGCGAAAGCCAAGCGCGATGTGTACATCGGCCAGTACGGCCGCCCTGGCGCCGCGGATCACTGGCACTTTCTGACGGGCGAGCAGCAATCGATTGACGCCCTTACGAACGTGGCCGGTTTTCAGTACGCCTACGATCCCGCGATCAAACAGTACGCGCATGCCGCCGCCATCATGGTGCTTACTCCCGATGGCCATATCGACCGCTATTTTTACGGCGTGATTTATCCCGCGCGAGATTTCCGCCTCGGACTGGTGGAAGCTTCGCAGGGCAAGATCGGAACGATCACCGATCACGCCTTACTGTATTGCTACCAGTACGATCCCATGACCGGAAAATACGGCGTGGTTATCATCAATGTGCTTCGTATTGCAGGCGGTTTGACCGTGCTGGTGCTGGGAATATTCATGACCATTATGTTTCTTCGCGAACGCAAGCGTCCGGCCGGTGCTCCTCCGGCGGCCGATGCAGGGGCGCGGTGAGGATAACGACGTGAGGATACGATCTTGATGCAGAGTCTGCCATTTCAGCCGGTACAGGCTTCTTCCATTGCGAAGTCTGTCGACGAGCTGTATCTGTTTTTGACGGTCGTAACGCTCTTTTTTACGGCCCTGATTTTCTCGGTCATTTTTTATTTCATGATCCGCTATCGCAGGCGCTCGCCGGACGAACGGCCCAAGCCCATTGAGGGCAATGTTCCGCTGGAAGTGCTCTGGACAGCCGTACCGACGCTGATTGTCGCGGTGATTTTTGTCTGGAGCTCGATGCTTTATTTTAAGAACGCGGAAGCTCCCAAAGGCTCGATGGAAATTTTTATTACCGGGAAGCAGTGGATGTGGAAAGTGGAGCATCCCGAAGGGCAGCGCGAAATCAACGAAGTGCACGTGCCGGTAGGGCGTCCCGTGAAGTTGACGATGACTTCGGAAGACGTGATCCACGATTTTTTTGTTCCTGCTTTCCGCGTAAAAAAAGATGTTCTACCCGGACGCTACACTTCGCTGTGGTTTACCGCGACGAAAGTTGGAACCTACCATTTGTTCTGCGCGCAATATTGCGGCGCGTTCCATGCGGGAATGACGGGCTCGATCATTGTGCAGGAGCCGAGCGAATATGAGCGCTGGCTCGCGGGCGGAGCGGCGGGCGAATCGATGGAACAGGCCGGAGAAAAAGTTTTTCAGTCCAGCGGCTGCTCCACATGCCACACGCCGGATGGAACGGGTCTTGGACCGTCGCTTCTCGGCGTTTACGGGCAGCCCGTGAAATTGGTAGGCGGCGAAACGGTCACCGCGGACGATGCCTACATTCGCGAATCGATTCTGCTGCCCAAGGCCAAAATTGTGCTGGGCTACACTCCGATCATGCCGACGTTTCAAGGACAGCTGACGGAAGAACAACTGACTAACGTGATCGCTTACATCCGTGCGCTGGGCAAATCGCAGCCGAAACAAAAGGAAGAGGGGAAGCAATGAGTACGGCCACGCTGGAACCACGCGTGCAAGCTCCGCGCAATTACCTGAACGCGGACTATGGCTGGAAATCCTGGCTCTTTACGCAGGACCATAAGCGCATAGCGCTTTTGTATCTGGTCTCCGTCACGTTCTTTTTCCTCATCGGCGGTTCGTTCGCCGTCATGATGCGCATTCACCTCACTGAGCCGCAAGGCGCGCTCGTGCAACCGGAAACCTACAACAAGCTGTTCACCCTGCACGGCGTGGTGATGATTTTCTTTTTCCTGATTCCGTCAATCCCCGCGGTGCTCGGAAATTTCCTGGTGCCGCTGATGGTGGGCGCGCGCGACCTCGCCTTTCCGAAGCTCAACCTGTTGAGCTGGTACATATACATTGTCGGAGGAATGTTCACGTTGTATTCGGCGATTGCCGGCGGCGTGGATACGGGCTGGACGTTTTATACGCCCTACAGCAGCACGTACTCGAACACGCAAGTTACGGCCGTCGCGATTGGCGTGTTCATCACCGGTTTTTCTTCCATCCTCACGGGTCTGAATTTCATCGTCACCATCCACAAAATGCGCGCGCCGGGGCTGACCTGGTTCCGGATGCCTCTCTTCCTGTGGGCCATGTACGCCACCAGCCTGATCATGGTTCTTGGCACTCCCGTGTTGGCCATCACGATTTTCCTTCTCGCTCTTGAGCATCTGTTTCACGTCGGCATTTTCAGCCCGGCGCTTGGCGGCGACCCTC
>Ga0210386_10004390_pt1 | contig 11663 bp, 11 predicted proteins | sample IncBWH32OmetaG_FD_160091 | JGI IMG/M metagenome (GOLD analysis project Ga0210386, IMG submission 160091) | Forest soil microbial communities from Barre Woods Harvard Forest LTER site, Petersham, Massachusetts, United States - Inc-BW-H-32-O ... | reverse complement strand
CGTGACGTGCCTGGGTGCGAGCAGCGCGTTCGGGTTGACGTCGAGAGCGATAGACAGCGCCACCACATCATCGGGGCCGCACCGCCGCTTACCGGTCACGATGCGGTGCAGCACGGACGGGACCATAGGCCATCCGATGCTATCGAGCACGCCTGATAGGTCCCGCAACGAGAGGTTGCGAGCCTGTCGCAACTCATCGGTACTGGCCGCCACGTTGGCGCTGATCACTCCGAGTGGAGCGTTCTTGCTGTCGGCTGAATCGGACATGCGGCCAGTCTGACCGAATGCTGCGAACACCGCAACTCTGCGTATCGGCGGAGCGCGGCCTGAGTTGCCTGCAGAACCGTGCGGGGTCACATTTGACACTAGCACACGTCGGTGGCATCATACGTACTTATCGTTTGCACCATGCAAACGATTTGTAACAGAATGGAGGCTCGATGGAATATATTAAATTTCCGCTCGGTCGTCTGGCCGCCGGAGCGACCGTTGTCGTTGAACTGCGCGGTGTCGAGAGTGACGTCTTCCTCTTGGATGACTCGAATCTTCACAAGCTAGGACACGGCGACCTGAACCAACTCCAGGGGGTAGGCGGTCGCTACAAGCAGTCGCCGGTCCGGCTGCAGGTGCCGTCCAGCGGGCTATGGACCGCTGTAGTTATTCCGATCGGCGGACGTGTCGAGGCCTCGGTCAGCGTACATCCGGCAGTCGCATAGCGGGCCGCGTAGGTGAGAGGGTCCGGATCTATCAGAACCGGACCCTCTCACAGACACGTTGCAGCCACCCACCGGCCATCGCCTCGACGCTGACCGCGGCCGTTGACCATCCGATAATTCGGTCCGCGACGGTCGTGGCGCACCACCGTTCACCCGAGCAAACTGTGTGGTCAGCGCGATGGATTGTTATGCGCAGAGTGTTCGACTCGGACACGTTAGGTATCGCGAGATGCTGGTGTCGAGCGTCGCATAACACCTGCAGCCAAGACGGCTACGCCGTCATTTATAGATGCGTGTCCTGGCGGCGGATGGTTCAGCCGTCTTCACCGGGAGCGCCGCGCCGCCGGGCTTCGTCGCGGGCGGTCACGGCGATGAGGTCAGTGATTACCTTGCGGGCTTCCGGGCTCAGCCCAAGGATCGTGCGGAGCTGCCCGGTGTCGACGTGCGCGTCGCGGATCATGGCCAGCAGCTCTACCTGCTCTTGCAGCAGGCCGGCCTGCTGCTCGTCGAACTCCGGGAAGAAGAAGGCGGCCGGCACGCCGAAGGTCTTGGCCATGGCCTCGATCAGGCGCATCTGCGGGTTCTGTGCCTGGCCATTGCGCAGTTTCCAGATCTGGGTGTAGGAGATCTGCTCGCCGGTGGTCTTCTCGATCAGGTCGGCCACCTCGTTGTTGGTGTAGGGACCCCGGCCGGCCGGGTGCGCTCGGTCGATCAGCCAGTTCACCTTGTCCGCCAGCGTACGCAGAACGGGCATGCTCTCTGCGCCATCCGCTGCCTCGCCCGGCATCACTGCACCTCCCTCGACCGCACTGCACATCATCTTATATCAAAAGCTGACCCTGCTTGCCTCGTACTCAAGTTGACAGTCTTCCCTTTCCGGGACTTATAGTGAATCAACCTGAGTTGATTACAGCAATAGGTTCGGTCAACTTGAAGATGGCGACGGCAGACGGCAGCGCCCGCGGCTGCGAGGCGCGAGGGGAACAAGCCCGGCAGCGCGGTCAGGACTGGCGGGTCTGCGCGGCGCAGTTGCCGCCGGGCCCGTACCGGGCGTATGCCCTCCAGGGAGGCTGACACGTGACGGGCCAGCATTCACGTGCACGGGAGACGGTAGCGTCCGCGGCCCAGTATGTGCTGCTCGGCGGGTTCGCGTCGACTGCAGCCGGCATCTCCGCGCAGGGCCTAGTGGGTTTCGCCCGCTCGAACATGGCTCTCCGCGGACCGTGGCCTTACCTGCTGTTTTTCGCGCTGGACGGTGCAGCGGGAGTCTGCGCGGTGCTGCTGGTGCGCCGGGCAGCGCGGGCCGAGCCGGGCCTGGCGCCCCGGCTGGCCGTGTGGGGCCTGGTCGCCTCCAGCAGCTTCTTCAACTGGACGCACGCGCCCCGCCGTCCGGCCGCACCCGAGGCGTTCGGGCTGATGCCGGTCATCGCCGCGCTGCTGTTCGAGTTCTGCCTGCGGGAAATGCGGCAGCGCACAGCGAACCGGGCAGACCGCACGCTCGGCGCGCTGCAGTGGCTCCGCCCGGCCGAGCGCTTCCGGGTCCAGCTCGGCATGGCCGCCGACCAGCAGGTGACGGCGGGGGACGCTACCAGCCGGGTCCGGATCGATGCCGCCGCCAGGCGGCTGTACCACCTCCGCGCGCTGCTCAGCGCCGACGAGCAGGCAGCCCGCCCTGGCCTGCGCGCCGCGCGCCGTATCCGGCGGGCCGAGCGCCGCGCCTACGGGGCCCTGATACGGGCCGGGTTCACCGAGCCGCTGATCGCCTTCGCGGTGCTCCGCCAGGTCCAGGTGATGACCCAGACGGCAACGCTAGCCCGGCTGGATTATGGCACCGCCGACGCTGCCCACGCGGCCATCGCCAGATTCATCTCCTCTACCCCCGCCGCGGCACCGGTATCGGATCCCGCGCACCCGGCCGCACGGGACGCTACCGCCACAGAGATCGCCATGGAAGACCGCGTGCCTTCAGCCAGCCTCAACGGACACGGGCTCGACGGAGGCACGCGGGCCCGTGCTGTCACGGCTGCCGGGGCAGAACGGGAAATGAGCCAGCGTGAGGACGATCCGGACTCCGGCGACCGTGACACGGAGCTCGTCGCAGCCGCCAGGCGCATCGTCGCCGGCACCGGGCACGCCGGCACGCGCCTGAGCCAGGTCGCGCTGGCGGAGAAGCTGCGCGGCGAAGGTTACAAAGTCGCGAATAACCGGCTCCGCTGGCTGGCAGCCGTCAGCGGCCTGGAGGCAGGCCAGGACGGCGAGCCGGGCACGCGAGCTAACGGCGGCCGGTGATGGCCCAGACCAGCACGCCAGCACCCGCAGGCCGGCCCGGACGGGACGAGGACCGAGAGCAGCGGATCGCCGCACTGCGCATCCGCCTCCACGAGACGGCCGGGCAGATCCGCTCCGCGGAGGACTGGACCAGGTACCTGCAGGCAGCCGCCCGCCTGCACGGTGAGACATGGGCGAACGTCCTGCTGATCTCCTCCCAGATACCGGACGCGACCCTGGTCAAGGGATACGAGGCCTGGCGCGTAGCCGGACGCCAGGTCAACCGCGATGAAAAGGGCATCGAGATCTTCTCCGGCATGCGCCGACAGGAACCAGACCGCCGCGGCGCTGAACAGGCCGACCAGGACCATAGCTGGCGTGACGCCCGGCGTGTCGCCTACGTCTGGGACTTGTCCCAGACCACCGGCCAGCCCGTCCCGCTCCCGCCTGCCTTCCCCGCGCCGCAGGGGGAGGCGCCGCCCGGCCTGTGGGACTGCCTGTGCTGGCTAGCCCGCAGGGAGGGCTTCGCGGTCGAGCGGGAGAACGGCAGCCCCGATGACGGCACCACGTTCTGGGCCGCCCGGCGCATCCGTATCCCGCCCGGTCTGCCCAGCGGACAGGCCACCTGGGCGCTAGCCCACCAGCTCGGCCACGTCCTGGCGCACAGCACCATTGCCCACCCGCCGGGCACGACAACCTCCGGCTGTCATGGCATCCAGAAGGCCGAAGCCGACTCCGTAGCGTTCATCACCTGCGCCCAGTACGGCACCCGGGTCGAGCACGCTTTCTCCAGCCCGCGGACGTGGGCGGGCACCGATCCGCGTGCCCAGCCGGCAGCCGCCATCCTGACCGCCGGGGAGCGCGTCACCACGGCTGCAGCGAAACTCAGCCGCGTGCTGGACCACTACCTGGCTGGCAACCGCCTGGCCGCACGGCCGGCGGCGGAACCATCTACGACGGCAAGCCATGACGAACGCCCGCCGCAGCCCGCCGCATCCCAGGTCACCGCACCGCTACCGGCTCCGGAACCCGATCCGCGGATCTCCAGCGTCCTGGACGACGCCATGCAGTTCTACGACGGCCAGCTCGCCCGGAGCTGGGTACCCGCCTACCTCGCCGAGCGCGGCATCGGTAACGCCACGTTGCGCCACTGGCACATCGGATACGCCCCCGGCGGATGGACCGCTCTCACCGATCACCTCCGCGCCCTCGGTCACGACGACGACACGATCCGGGCCGCCGGGCTCGCCCGGCCTTCCTCCAGAGGCACGCTCATCGACCACTTCCGGGACCGGGTCATGCTCCCGGTCCATGATGAGCGCGGGAACATCGCGGGGTTCCTCGGCCGCGCCCGCCCCGGAGCCGGCCCGGGGGTCCCGAAGTACCTGAACAGTCCGGAGACCGGCAGCTACCACAAAGGCAGCCTGCTGTTCGGCCTGCACCAGGCGCGCGATCTGCTCGTCGGCGGCGCAACGCCGGTCATCGTGGAAGGCCCCTTCGACGCGATCGCCGTCACCGTGGCAGATCCCGGCCATCACGTCGGCCTGGCGCCTTGCGGTACCGCCTTGACCAGCAAGCAAGCCGATATCCTCGCGCAGGCCGCCGACCTCGACAGTACAGGCGTCCTCGTCGCGTTCGACGACGATCCGGCCGGCCGCAAGGCTGCTGTCCGCGCCCACGATGTCCTCCGCACAGTCAGCGGCCGGCTGCAATCAGCGGTCCTGTCCGGCAAAGATCCCGCCGCGATCCTGCAGACCGAGGGCCCGGCGGCTCTCCGGAGGGTCCTCCGGGACCAGGTGCAGCCGCTGTCCTCCATCGTCATCGACGCTCACCTCGCCCCATGGGAACGGCGGCTGCACGACCCCGAAGGACCGCTGCTGGCCATGCGCAGCACGGCCACAGTCATCGCCAGCCTGCTCCCCGCCGGGAGTGCCGAGGCAATCAGGCAGATCACCGGCAACCGGGAACTAGCCACCGTGGATGAGCAGATGCGGCACGTCGCGAACCCCGAACTCCCCGAGATCGCCCGCGTCCTGCCCGCCGATGCCGCCTATCAGATCATGCGGGTGGCCGAACGGCTCGGCTTCACCGACTACTCCGATGTCCTGGCCGAGGTCGCCAACGCGGTCACCCGCGACGCCGCCCGGCCGGGCAACCGCCCGGCGCCCGGGGAGCCGCAGCTCGCCGCAAGCAGCTTCCCGCACCCGCCCGCGGCCATCCGCCACGATGACGAGATTGTGGCATCCTGGCCGCCCAGGCGCGGCAGCCGCTTGACAAAGGAGCGCAGATCGCCACGATCCCGCAGGTGAACTCCAGATCGTCGTGCTGTGGGTCAGTTTGAACCGCCGTTTAGCCGCCGCCGAGCCGCCGTCACGGTACGTGTCCGTCCTAGGCGGACGGCATACCCGTGCTAGCCGGCCGGCTTTGTGATTTCGCTGGCGGGGCCCGGCCCCGTAAGCCGAGCAATGTGGGCACTGGGTGATTTACTAAGGCCATGCCTGATGCGGTGATGTCCCTCCAGTACGAGGGACCCGCCGTCGAGGCAGGGACCATGGACGTGCGCGCCCTGGCACCTGCCCTGATCGCCGCCGCCGATGCGATGCGGGAAGCTCACGCGCTCCTGGAAGTCGCAGGCCCCACTCCCCGCGTAGAGGTCCGCGCCACGCGGCCGGGATCCTTCATCATCGATCTTCTGGTTGCCGAGAGCGTTGACACGCTGTACCAGCGGGCCATCGCGATCTTCACTTCCCCACCCGTGCTGGCCGTCGATGACCTCATGGGCCTCATCGGGGCCGTGATCGGCAGCGTAAACGTCGTCAAGCTCATCCGTAACCGCAAGATCAGCCAGATCGAGCAGCAGCGCCCTGACGACGTCACAGTGATCATCCTGGAGGATGGCACTCGTATAGAGGTCCCCGCTCCGGCGCTCAGGCTGATCGTGAACGCGGAGTACCGCCGCGCGCTGGACGGTATGGTCGAGCCGCTGAGAGGAAACCGTGGCGTAGACCGGTTGACCTTGAGCAACGACGAACGCACTGAGACGGTTTCTACCGCCGACCTCGGCGCGTTCGATCTTCCGGCCGCTCGTGAAGATGACCTCGGGCAAGAAGACACGACGGTCGTGCTCCGGCCGGTAAGCGTTGCCTTCCAGGAGGGCAACAAGTGGCGCTTCAACGACGGCGAGGCGACCTTCTACGCCACGATCGAAGATCCGAGTTTCCTGGCTGCCGTCGATTTGGGGACTGAACGATTCGCCAAGAACGACATGCTCCGCGTGCGGCTCCGGACCAGGCAGAGGCGCGACGCTTCGGGCCTGCATGTTGATCGTTCCGTCATCCAGGTGATCCAGCACATCCCAGGCGCAGTCCAGCTCGATCTATTCGCTCAGGATGCCGAGCCGCCAGGTAACGGCGGCAACAGGGAGCCGCCGGACGGCGGCGGCGCGTCAGCCTGAATCGCGCGGCGCGGAGACGAACGTGCCGCGCCCGTGGGTCGTGATGATCAGCCCGCGCTCGCGCAGCACTTCCATCGCACGGCGCACGGTGCCGTAGGACACCTCGTAGTGCTCGGCAAGGCGGTTCACCCGGCTCACCAACGCGTTCTCCAAGAAGCTGGAGAACCTGACCGCCGTCGTGTCGCTGCACTTCATGTACTACAACTTCGGTCGGCCCCACCAGGCGCTCACCAAGCGGCACCGTAGGCCGACCACGCCCGCGACGGCTGCCGGGGTCGCCGATCACGTCTGGTCACTGACCGAAATCGCTGGCCTGCTCGAATCAAACGGCGGCTCAAACTGACCCACTACCAGACGGTCGTGCTGTACACATTCAGCGTCATAGTCCGGCCTGGCGGGCGAGTCAGCGGTACCTCTATGGACAGACAGCACGGGCTAGGATCGCGGCCCAGCCATGCGCGCTGCTGTTACCAGTTGCCTCTCGGAGCCTGCTGATACCGGGGAGGGTACTGGCAGGGGATATAGGTCAGCGGCGGCTCGCGCCGGGGCAGCATGAACGCCATCACCATCGCGGCAAACCATCCGACGCCGGTCGGCAGCACGTTCAGGAAGATGAGCAGGCCCAGGCTCTCGACCTTTCGGATGATCCCGATCATGGTGGGCAGGAAGTAGATCAGCACGAGCCCGGCGATCAAACCGACCCAGAAGACGCCGCTATGGGCAAGCGTGTTCATGTCCCTCCTTCCTTACCTTTACTGTCTCATGCCGAACGGCCAGGCCGGCGGATTTGCACGGTTGTGTTCGGCCGGGCGGCGGATGGTGCTGCCTGGATTGCGCCTGTGGCCGCCGCGGTGACCGCGTCGGCGGCGGTGCACGGGAAGCTTTCGGCTGCCAGCCGCGTCGCGCTGCGGTCGCCAGCGGCATGGGCTGCTGCCGTGTCCGCCGTCAGCCGGTCCTGCGCAGCCGCGGTGAGGTACTCGCCGTGCGCGATGCCGCCGGGGAAGGAGGCAGCCGAGGCACTGCCGAGATCATCCGCGCGGGTCCGCTCAGCACCCCACGCCACGCGGTCCTGGCTGTCCGCGCGGGCAAGCCGGGCGATGACATCGCCCGGCAGCGTGGTGGTGGCGCCCAGGGTCGTCACCAGTTCGTCCGGGCTCAGCGCATACCCGCGCTCGGCCAGGGCGCGGTCTTGCAGTTCCTGCACGATCTGCTGACCGCGCTGCTCAGCTTGCCGGATAGCGCTGGAATCAGCGGCGGCCCGGGCCACGCCTGGGTCGTCCGCACTGCTGCACCAGGCCGCGGTGCCAGGACTGTCCGGGGCGGCCAGGCCGCGGCGTTCGGCGACGGGGCCGCCGGGACGCGCGTGCGAGGCGCGGGCGAACAAGGGCAGCGCCTCGCGCATCGCGTCGAGCGGTGCGGCCCCTTCGCCGCGGAGCCGGTCATACCAGGCCATCGCGTACGGGTGCAGGACACGCAGCCGCTGCTCGCATTTGCGGACAGCATCCGCGGCTTCGGGGTCGGCATCGGCGTAGGCCGCTGCGGTGCTCCACGCGCGGGCTGCCTGGAGCAGGTCGGCCTGATCCAGGAACCGCGGATCGCGGGCCGGCGCCCAGCCGGCCCGTGCCAGCTCATAAGCGGCGCGTTCCTGATCTTGCAGTTCTCGCAGCGCCCGCTCGCCGCGGATGGTCTTTGCGGCGTTCCGCTGGGCCTTACGGCGGGCCTCGACCGTGGCCGCGGCGGTGACCAGCGACACGAGCTGGGCCACGCGCTGGGACGAGTAGCTGAGCGCGTCGCCCAACAGGTCGGGGTAGACATCAGAGGTGTCCATCACATTCTCCTTCGAGATCGTTGTTCACTGGCGTCGTGGTTGCTGCCCGGGTCCGGGTGGCGCTGGGGGCCGGGGCCGCGGTGATGGTTCCGGGTCGGACGGCGTGGCCGGGACCGGGCCGGATAGCACCGGGAATCCGGCACCCGCCAGCGTGGCTGGCGACTGCGCCGGGCGCTGGCCGGCTGCGCCTGGCGCGGCATAGATCCCCCTGGCAGCGTGAAGCTGCTGGGCGGCGCGCAGGGCGCCGGCGGCCTGGGCGGCGTGCCGCTGGCTCTGCCGCAGGTCGGCGACCGCCTCGGCGAGCACGGCCAGCCGGATGATCAGCACCAGCGGCCGGAACGACGGGTCGCTGGTGATGTACCCGTAAGCCGACAGCAGCCGGGCGGCCCGGCGCAGGCCATCCCCCGCCGGGGTGGGCGCAGGGGTGCGCCCGTAGGGTGCCCGTGCCGCGCGGTCGTAGGCGTCGGCGGCCTGCCGGAGGATCCGGCTGCCCAGCGCCGCGGCCGCGGCGTGCAGCGTGTCCGACGTCGCCCACGCGGCGTCAGCAGCGGCGCCCGGATCGTCCCCGGCGAGCAGGCCCCGGATGTGAACTGAGGCATGGTCCACGACCTGCGCCACGTGCTCCCAGGCCGCGCTCCGCTCCGCGGCGGTGAAACGGTCATCGCTGCCGGGCCGGTACCAGCGGCGCCGCAGCTTGGGCAGGCTCAGGTCCGCGGCGAGTTTCCCGCCGCCGTACCAGACCAGGTCCCCGGCCTTGGTGGTGTCGCCGGGAAGGGCGACGGCATACCCGGTGAGCTGGGCAGGATCGCGGGTGCTGTGGCGGGTGCGGACGAGCACGCCGGACTGCCGCAGCCGGGCGAAGAAGTCCTGCTCGCTGCCGGCCGCCGCGGCGGCGGTGCTGACCTGCCGCCGCAGCGTTACCCGCGGTGCTTCCTCCAGGCCGCGCCGGGACGCCTTCTCCGATTCGGCCCGCGACGGGCACCGGGCGGCCGTCCGGTCACCGGGCGCGGTCGACCGCAGCCCGTACCGCTGCTCGGCAGCCAGGCAGGCATCCCGGACCCGGTACCGTTCATTGCTGAGCCGGGGACGGCGCCCGTCCTGCCGGGCCAGCATCGCGACCAGGTGGATGTGGTCATCGCCGTGCCGGATCGCCACCCAGCGGACGGCGTCGTCTTCCTCGCCGAACGGGGCCAGGCCGGTGCGGTGCATCACGTCGCAGGCGATCTGCGCCCACTCATCGTCCGAGAGCGTCTTGTCCCCCGGCGCGGCGCGCATCGAGCAGTGCCACACCGGCCGGGCGAACCCCCACGTGCCCATCGCGGCGTGCGGCTGGTTGAGCAGCCCGAACAGCCGCCGGAAATCCCGCCTGCCGTCCTCGCGCAGCGGCGGCTCCAGTTCGGCGGGGTGCCGCCAGCCCCCGACGATGTGCGGGTCGGTGTGCTCCTCCCGCCGGCCGGGACCGTACAGGTAGTAGAGGAGCGGCTCGACTCGCTCCCCGCGCGGCGTGCTGATCTTCCCGATCACCGCCACGCCTTCCGGAACCCCGCCACAGGCCGTTCCATATCAGCGGAATGCATTCCGCGAGCCAGCCTGAGAGCATCCCGCGCATCCGGAATGCTCTCCAGGCCGGCGGAATGCATTCCGCCTGTCACCGAAGAGCCTTCCGGATTTCTTCCGCGACCGCGTCGAGGCGTTCCCCGCGCCGGAAGCTCTCCGCGGCGTACGGGACGAGATCACCAGAACGCTGGCCGGTCGCATTCAGCTTCGCTACCGCCTGGTTAAGGTTCACGCCGATTCTGCGCACGAGCCCGGACGCGCGCATAAGCTCCCGGAGCAGTTCATGGAACAGGGTGTCCTGCTCCACTGATCTGCCCTGCGCGGCTGTCAGTGCCGCCTCGGCGGCATATGCTGCCGTGGCCCGCCCGGCTCTGCCGGCCGCTGCTTCCAGCAGCGCGTACTCCTCGCCGGTCAGCGAGAACCCCACGCGACGGCTGCGTTTGGCCTGCTGCCGTGGGCGGCGTGACCCCTGCGGCTCACCGCGGCCCGCCTTGTCATCGATGATGCTAGCCATGTCATACTCCCGGCTGCTTTCAAGTTTCGCGCCAGGGCCGCCGCCCCCTTCGGCGCAATATCCGACTGGGGATTTCCGGCAGGGCCGGGGTACCTGGGATCAGTTTATGTATAGACCGCGCACGGTCAATACATAAAGCTGTTTTACGCACATCTTGCTGCGGCTGGTACCCATCCTCAGCGGGACCCTGGAAAGGCGCTTGGCAACCTTCCTTTTCGTTGGCGCAAAATGCACCAACATAAACAGCGCTATTTCCACGCCAGGCACCGCCGGCCATCGCCGGCAATAAAATGGCACTACGCGGCGCGTAAGAATACGCTTCCCTGCAACCTGGCAGGGTGCGTACGCCGTCCGCGGCCAGGTCAGCGGCGGCAAGAAGCCGTACCGGCAGAAGGGCGCCTGCCGCGCGTAGGACTCCCTGCACGCCCCGCAGTACGCGCGGCGGCACGGGCTCGCGGCGGCCTCGCGTGAGTTGCGGCAGTACGCGCCGAGATCGGGATCGGGCGCATACCACACCGTTCCCTGTTGCGGTTGTCGCTGCGCCGCCATGCTTGCGCCGATGGCGTCGGCCACCTTGCGCGGACCCTTCGCCTGCGCCTGCGATGACCCACGGCGGATAGGCCGCTTGAAGCGCCCGCCCGCAGCGCGGCCAGCTTCCTAGTCGCGCCTTACAGCCGTAACAGACCGGGACCACGGAAAGGCACGGAACGGAGGGCTGGGATTCGGAATCCGAGCGCACTAACCCAGCAGGACGTTGGTGCGCGCTAGCGGCAGCGGCCGGCTGGCCTGCGGAACCCAGGTGTCTGCGTACATGACGACGCGGTCGCGGCCGCTGCTCTTGGCCTGATAGAGGGCGTGGTCGGCGGCGGCGAGGAGGTCATCAAGGGTGCGGCGGGCCTGACTGGGGACGGCGACGCCGATAGAGATGGTTACCCGTATTGCCGCGGTGCCGTCCCAGGGGATGGCGAGTTGGGAGATCCCCTGGCGGATCCGCTCGGTGATCTCGAGGGCCTGGGCGACTGTGGTGCGGGGGAGCAGCAGGGCGAATTCCTCGCCGCCGAACCGGCCGCACAGATCGCAATCGCGCAGTAGGTCCCGCATGGCGGCGGAGACCGCGGCGAGCACGGCGTCTCCGGCGAGGTGGCCGTGGGTGTCGTTGACGGCTTTGAAGTGGTCGATGTCGGCAATGGCGACCGCCAGTGGAGTCTGTGCCGGGGCGGCCCGGGTGACCTCCACGGCGGCCTCGCGCTGCCAGGCGCCGGCGTTCAGCAGCCCGGTCTTGGCGTCGGTCCGGGCTGCGGCGGCCAGTGAGGCGTGGCGTAGCGA
>Ga0210386_10004387_pt1 | contig 11669 bp, 10 predicted proteins | sample IncBWH32OmetaG_FD_160091 | JGI IMG/M metagenome (GOLD analysis project Ga0210386, IMG submission 160091) | Forest soil microbial communities from Barre Woods Harvard Forest LTER site, Petersham, Massachusetts, United States - Inc-BW-H-32-O ... | reverse complement strand
CTCGACGTCCCTGGCGGCGCCGTCCAATACCACCCCGAGGCAGGCCCTGGCCCGCACGACAGCCTGCACCTGTTCGACCGCTTCCTCGCGCGCATCGCCGCGTCGAGGAAGGACACGAGCGCGCGGCCCGCGGATGCGGCCACGGACGGCCGATAGATGCCGCGCCGCGAGGACCTCCACACGATCCTGATCCTCGGCTCCGGCCCGATCGTGATCGGTCAGGCCGCCGAGTTCGACTACTCCGGCGTGCAGGCGTGCAAGGTGCTGCGCGAGGAGGGATACAGGGTCGTGCTGGTCAACTCCAATCCGGCCACGATCATGACCGACCCGGAGTTCGCCGACGCCACCTACGTCGAGCCGCTGCTACCCGGGCCGCTCGCGAAGATCATCGAGCGCGAGCGCCCCGACGCGCTGTTGCCGACGCTCGGCGGCCAGACGGCGCTCAACCTTGCCAAGGCGCTCGATGACGACGGCACGCTCGAGCGCTACGGCGTCGAGCTGATCGGCGCCGACTACGACGCGATCACCTGCGCCGAGGATCGCGACCTGTTCGCCGGAGCCATGGCCCGCGCGGGCTTGAGGATGCCGGCCGGCGCGATCGTATCCGGATGGATCGAGGATGCGGGAGCGGTGGCCGCAGGCGCGGCCGGGTCCGGTTGGGTGGATGTCGAGCTCGGCCTGCGACGGGCTTGCGAGGCCTTGCCCGAGATCGGCCTGCCTTGCATCGTACGACCAGCTTTCACGCTGGGCGGACGTGGGGGAGGCATCGCTCGTAGCGACGAGGAGTTCGAGCTGATCGTCAAGCGCGGCCTCGAGGCCTCCCCGATCGGCCAGGTGCTGCTCGACCAGTCGGTGCTCGGCTGGGGCGAGTTCGAGCTGGAGGTGATGCGCGACAAAGCGGACAACGTCGTGATCGTGTGCTCGATCGAGAACATCGACCCGATGGGCGTGCACACCGGCGACTCGGTCACGGTCGCCCCGCAGCAAACGCTCACCGACTCGCTCTACCAGCAGTTGCGCGACCAGGCGATTGCCGTGATCCGCGCCGTGGGCGTGGAGACGGGTGGCTCCAACGTGCAGTTCGCGGTCAACCCCGAGACCGAGGAGATCCTCGTGATCGAGATGAACCCGCGCGTCTCGCGCTCCTCGGCGCTCGCCTCCAAGGCCACCGGCTTTCCGATCGCCAAGATCGCCGCGCGCTTGGCCGTCGGCTACCTGCTCGAGGAGATCAACAACGACATCACCGGCGTGACGCCCGCAGCCTTCGAGCCGACGATCGACTACGTCGTCGTCAAGTGGCCGCGCTTTGCCTTCGAGAAGTTCCCCGGCGCCGTGCCCACGCTCTCCACGCACATGAAGTCGGTCGGGGAGGCGATGGCGATCGGTCGTACTTTCTCCCAGGCTTTTGCCAAGGCGCTGCGCTCGCGCGAGTTGGACAAGCCGCCGCGCCTTGAAGCTCTGACCGACCAAGAGCTGCTCGACGGCCTGCTCACGCCGACGGCCGACCGCTACGAGACGATCCTCGAGCTGCTCTCCCGCGACGAGCGCTCCCCAATCGGTTCGCCCGACGTGACGATCGATCAGATTCACGAGCGCACGTCGATCGACCTGTGGTTCCTGCGTGAGCTGGCGCAGATCGCGCTTGACCCTGCAGCGAGCTTCGCCGGGGAGCGCTCGTTCAAGTCGGTGGACACCTGTGCCGCCGAGTTCCCAGCACGCACGCCCTACTACTACTCCGGCTGGGAGCGCAAGGCGGCGCACGAGGTGACCCGTGGCGAGCGGCCTTCTGTCGTGATCCTCGGCGCCGGCCCCAACCGCATCGGCCAGGGCATCGAGTTCGACTACTGCTGCGTGCATGCCGCGATGACCGTGCGCGAGTCAGGGCGCGACGCGGTCATCATCAACTGCAATCCAGAGACCGTCTCGACCGACTACGACACTTCCGACCGTCTCTACTTCGAGCCGCTTACGCTCGAGGACGTACTCGGCGTGATCGAGGTTGAGCGACCTGAGGGCGTGATCGTCCAGTTCGGCGGGCAGACCCCGCTGAAGTTGGCTGCCGGGCTGGTCAAGGCGGGCGTACCGCTACTCGGCACGAGTGTCGACGCGATCGACTTGGCCGAGGACCGCGGGCGCTTCGGCGAGCTACTGGATCGACTCGGCTATCAGGCCCCGCCGTATGCGACGGCCTGCTCAGTGCAGGAAGCGCTGGCCAAGGCGGAGGAGGTCGGGTTCCCACTGCTCGTGCGGCCCTCCTATGTGCTCGGCGGACGAGCGATGGAGATCGTCTACTCAAGCGACGGGCTCGCCGACTACCTCCAGAGAGAGCTACCGGCGGCGGACACTCGAGCGAAACGAGCTTCAAACCCCCAAGAACAACAGGCGCTGGATAACAGCGACACACCGGTCAGACCGACCATCTTCCTTGACCGTTTCCTGGAGAACGCGGTCGAGGTCGACGTCGACGCGCTGTGCGACGGCGAGGACGTGTGGATCGGCGGCATCATGCAGCACGTCGAGGAGGCCGGCGTGCACTCGGGCGACTCCGCCTGCGTCTTGCCGCCGCACTCGCTCGGCGAGGAGATGCTCGAGCAGATCCGCGCCGCCACGCGCGACATCGCGCGCGGGATCGGCGTCGTCGGGTTGATGAACGCGCAGTACGCCATCCATGAGGGCAGGCTGTATGTGATCGAGGCTAACCCGCGCGCTTCGCGCACCGTCCCGTTCGTCTCCAAGGCCGTTGGCCTGCCACTGGCCAAGCTTGCCTGTCGCATCATGCTCGGCGAGCGCATCGCCGAGCTCGAGCTGCCAAGCGGCCACGAGGGCGTCGGCTTCGGCGAGCACGTCTCGGTCAAGGAGGCGGTGCTCCCCTTCGATCGCTTCGACGGCGCCGACTCCCTGCTCGGCCCGGAGATGCGCTCCACAGGTGAGGTGATGGGCATCGCGCGCGACTTTCCCACTGCTTTCGCCAAGGCACAGGCGGCGGCCGGCTCGCCGCTGCCGAGCGGCGGCACCGCTTTCATCACAGTCACCGACTCGGACAAGCCAGGAGTCTTCGCGGTCGCCCAGATCCTGCATGACAACGGCTTTCGCATCCTCGCCACCGGCGGCACCGCCGAGGCGATCGCGCGCATGGGCGTGCCCGTGAAGCGGATCAACAAGATCGGCGAGGGCTCGCCGCACGTGGTCGACTGGATCGAGCGTGGCGAGGTCAACCTGATCGTCAACACCCCCACGGGCTCGGGCGCGCGCTCTGACGGCTGGGAGATACGCCGCTCGGCTATCGCCCACGGCATTCCCTGCCTGACGACGCTCTCTGCGGGCGTCTCCGCCGCGCGCGCGATCGCGCAGGCGATCAAGCTCGGGGAGCCGGACGTGCTCTCGCTGCAGGAGCTTCACCGCGGCCCCGACTCGTCCGACCAGGCGCGAGCCGCGTGAGCTTGCCGATCCTCGACGGCGAGCGCACACAGTTGCATGTCTTGATGGCGCGAGTGGCATGAGCACGAACGGATCGCCCGCCGCGCTCGACCGCGAGCGCACGCTCGCCCCGTTCGGACGACGGCAGCTCACCGTAAGCGCCAACGAGTCACTGGGCGCCTACCGTGTGTTGAAGGCCGCGGATCCTGGTGGGCCGGCGCCGAGCGCCGGTCAGTTCGCGATGCTCGCCGCGACCGAGCACTGGGGCGCGGGAGTCGACGAGCGTCCCTACCTACCCCGTGCGTTCTCCTACGCCCGCTGGGACGCGGGCAGCGCCCATTTCCTGCTCGAGGACGTCGGCCCCGGCACTCACCGTCTGTGCGAACTGAGGGAGGGGGATGGGCTGTGGCTACTCGGTCCGCTCGGCCGGGGGTTCTCCGTGCCCGACGACGGGCGTCGTGCCCTGCTTGTCGGTGGTGGCGTCGGGATCGCCCCGCTTGCCATCTGGCAGGACGAGCTCGGCGCCCACGCCGAGCTCCACTCGAGCGCGTCGACTACCGTGCTGCTCGGCTTCCGCGACCGTGCTCACGCCGCGGGCGCCGCCTTGCTCGAGGACGCGCTGCTCGCAAGCGACGACGGGTCCATCGGCCACCACGGTCTCGTCACCGACCTGCTCGCCGACGAGCTGGATCGCGATGCCGGGGTGACGGTCTACGCGTGCGGCCCGCCCGCCATGCTCGAGGCGGTGCGCGCGCTGTGCGCCGCGCGCGAGGTCCCCGCCCAGCTCGCTTTGGAGGCGGGCATGGCCTGCGGCTTCGGCGCCTGCTACGGCTGCGTGGTGCCCGCGCGCGCCGGCTATCTGCGCGTGTGCGTAGACGGCCCGGTGGTCGATGCCACCGAGCTCGAGCACGTCGAGCTCCACGCCGGGAGTCCGGGATGAGCTCCGGCTCGCTCGCGTACGTCCATGCACCTCGACGGGGACCCGCATGAGCGTCGAGTTCTGTGGACTGAGCCTCGCCCATCCGATCGTCAACGGCTCGGGTACCTTCGATGCGATTGCCGCCCAGCGCGCCTTCGGCGACGCCCTTCACGAGCGGTTCCCGTTCGCGGCGTTCGTCTCGAAGACCATCACGCTCGCCCCGCGCGCCGGCAATCCTCCGCCGCGGCTGTGGGAGGCCCAGGCCGGACTGATCAACTCGATCGGTCTCCCCAACAAGGGACTCCACGGCTATATCGCGCAGGACCTGCCCGAGCTGGCGCGGCTGCGCGTGCCCTTGATCACGAACGTCATGGGCTCGAGCGCGGAGGAGATCGCCGAGCTGCTTCGTGCGTGCGATCGGCGCGAGGAGATCGCGGCGGTCGAGCTCAACGTCTCCTGCCCCAACGTTCGCACCGGCCTTGACATAGGCTCCGATCCGACGCAACTCGAGCGTGTCGTGGCCGCGGTGCGCCCCGCTACGAGCAAGCCTTTGGTCGTGAAGCTCACCCCCAATTGCGCTGACGTGGGGGAGTGCGCTCGAGCTGCCGAGGCGGGCGGTGCAGATGGCGTCTCGCTGATCAACACACTGCGCGCCACCGCACTCGTTCCGGTCGGTTCGCGTAGCGGGATGCGCGGACGGGCGGTCCCCTGGCTCGGTGGCGGCAGCGGCGGCCTCTCCGGTGCCGCCATCCGCCCTGTCGCCCTCGCCCAAGTGGCGGCTGTGGCGAGGCGCGTCTCGATCCCCGTGGTCGGCATGGGCGGCGTGCAGAGCGCCGCCCATGCCCGCCAGTTTCTCGACGTCGGCGCAAGGCTCGTCGCGGTCGGCACCGAGAGCTTTCGCGACCCTTCGGCCGCCGCCCGTATCGCAGACGAACTGGAGGATTGACCGCAACCCACGCAGCGGGCGTCCACCCGTGGGACCTCCACACGTCTGTCACCTCGAGTGCTCGTCAGGCCTCGATCGAGAGTTGTCCTGAATTGCGGTCGGCGGCCGCGACTTAGAGCCTGTCCATGAACACCCACGACGCACCCCATTTTGAAACAGGTTCTTAGAAGACGAAACCCCTGCAAACAGGCCCCGCCACCATCCACCATCCTCGACATACGTAAAGCTCAACCTGAGCTTCATGCGAATTAGCGAGGTTTGCCTTGAACGGCGCGCGCGGGTCTGTAGACTCGCCGCCCATGCCGACCGCGACGGACCCGATGTCCTCGACCATGACCGCCAAGCCGTCCGCGGCTCCGGAGCGATCGCTCAACCAGCGCATGGATGCCTTGGCACGAGCCAACCGCATCCGCACCGAGCGGGCCCAGCTCAAGCGCGATCTCAAGGCCGGCCGGCTGTCGATTCACACGCTGCTTCTACATCCGCCCGAGTACGTCGAGACCGCCAAGGTCTTCGACATGTTGCTCGCCGTTCCCAAGTACGGACGCGTCAAGGTCAACAAGATCCTCGCGCACTGTCGCATCTCGCCGAGCAAGACCATCGGCGGCCTCTCGGACCGTCAGCGCAGCGAGCTCGTATCGCTCCTGCGCCGCTAGGCATCCACCTCCCGCCGCTCTCGAGATTAGGGTCCCCGCCCGTGGCACGCGTCTTCGTCATCACCGGACCGTCGGGCGTGGGGAAGGGCACCCTCATCCGCGGACTGATGGAGCGACTGCCGCAGCTCGAGCTGTCGGTCTCGGCGACCACGCGCTCGCCGCGACCCGGCGAGCAGGACGGCGTCGACTACCACTTCCTCTCGAGCGCCGAGTTCGAGCGCCACGTGCACGAGGGCGACTTCGTCGAGCACGCCGACTACGCCGGGCGCCGTTACGGCACTCTGCGTAGCGAGCTGGAGCGGCGAGTCGCCGCAGGAGCGCCCCTCGTGCTCGAGATCGAGGTCCAAGGAGCCAGGCAGGTACGCGCCGCGATGACAGAGGCGGTGCAGGTCTTCATCGCCCCGCCCTCGCTGGACGCCCTGCGTACCCGGCTGATCGGTCGTGGCACCGACGCAAGCGTTGAGGTCGAGCGCCGCCTGGCGGTCGCCGAGCAGGAGCTCGCCGCGCGCGACGAGTTTGCCCATGTCGTCGTCAACGACCGTCTGGAAGACGCGCTTGACGAGCTCGTGGCGATCGTCGCCGCCGAGCTGGGCTAGAGCGTTTTTCAAGAGGCTCGAAGGCCATCGTTTGAGTCGGCGTCGGTCTCGTCAAGAGAGTGACGGGCTACACTGCAAGTTCACCACGAAAGGCTCCCCGCTCACCATGATGACCTCACCCCGTATCGACCGCCTGCTCGACAACGTCGACTCCAACTACGCGAGCGTTCTCGTCGCCGCCAAGCGTGCGCGCCAGATCAACAGCTACTACCACAACCTGGGCGAGGGGGCCTTCGAGGAATTCCCGCCGCCGATGATCGAGACCGCCTCCAAGAACTACCTCACGATCGCGCTCGAGGAAGTTGCCGCGGGCAAGATCAAGTACCACTATCGGTAAAGACCACGCGCAAGCGCTCAACCAGCGCTTGAGATGTGTAGGCGCGACGCCTAAGAAGTAGACATGGCACGGATCCTGCTCGGCGTCAGCGGCGGCATCGCCGCCTACAAGGCGCTGGAGCTCATACGGCTGGCAAGCGGCGCGGGGCACTCGCTGCGCGTCGTGCAGACGCCCACCAGCCGGCGCTTTGTGGGGGAGGCCTCGTTTGCGGCGCTCACGGGCGCCCCGGTGCTCACCGACGAGTTCGAGCAGGATCCGGCGCGCGGAGCTTTCCCCGGCCAGCAGCCGCCTGTCCATCAGCCGCTCAGCCACCTCCAACTGGTCGCAAACGCGGACCTCTATTTGATCGCGCCCGCATCAGCGAACACACTTGCAAAGCTCGCAAGCGGCCTCGCTGACAACCTGCTGACCAGTTGTGCGCTTGCCGCCACCTGTCCGGTGGTGGTCGCGCCGGCGATGAACAACCATATGTACGAGCACGAAGCGACGCAGGCCAACCTCGAGCTGCTGCGCGCCCGCGGCGTGCACGTCATCGAGCCCGATGTCGGTCGCCTGGCCTCGCTCGGCGAGCATGGCGTCGGACGACTGGTCGAGCCGCGGCAACTGCTCGACGTGTGTGAGGAGCTTCTGGAGAGGCCGTCCTCCCGCGCGCGGGGGAGACAGGCTGCTTCGAGCGAGACAGAGGCCGCCGCGAGTGGAACGGGGGCCCTCGCTGCGAGCGAGTGGAACGGGCTGCGAGTGCTTGTCACCGCCGGTGGTACCCGCGAGCCGATCGACAGCGTGCGCTTCGTCGGCAACAGCTCATCTGGGCGTATGGGCTTCGCGCTCGCCGCGACGGCGCGTGCGCGGGGGGCCGAGGTTACGCTCGTGGCGGCCAACGTGGGGATCGAGGCGCCCGCAGGCGTCACGGTCCATCGTGTGCACAGCGCCGCCGAGCTCGAGCACGTCTGTGAGCGGGAGTTTCCCACATGCGATGTCCTGCTGATGACGGCGGCCGTTGCCGACTTTCGTCCCGCATCTCGAGTGGACGGCAAGATCAAGAAGGGGGAGCGCTCGCACCTGACGATCGAACTCGAGCCGACGCCAGATGTGCTCCGCGGGCTCTCCAATCGGCGCCGCCCCGGTCAGACGCTCGTCGCCTTCGCCGCCGAGCACGGACCCGACGGACTCGAGCACGCGCGCGCCAAGCTCGTCGCCAAGGGCGTCGATGCGGTCGTCTTCAACGACATCTCGCGCTCTGATATCGGCTTCGAGTCCACAGCCAACGAAGTGACGATCCTCACCGGCATTGGAGAGGAGTGCGTCCCGCGGACGACCAAGGAGACCGTCGCCGAGAGGATCCTCGACACGGTCGGACGTCTGCGCGAGGGCGCTTGAAGAGCGCGAGCGCTCGCGGTTAAAGTAGACGCATGGACAGCGTCTACGAGCTCTACCGGCGTGGATGCGATCTGCTCGAACACGGCGACCACATGGCGGCGATCGTGCCGCTCACTCGTGCGCGCGAGTTGGAGCCGACCAAGACCTCGATCCGCGAGGCGCTTGGGCGGGCGCTGTTCCACGCCCAGCGCTACGAGCGCGCCGTCGAGGAGTTCCAGGCGATCACCGCCGCCGCGCCCACCAACGACTACGCCCTCTTCTGCCTGGGTCGCTCGATGCAGCTGCTCGGACGCCACAGCGAGGCCTGTCATCCGCTTGCCGTCGCCTGTTCGATGCGACCCAGTCGCGCCGACTACCGTCTCTACCGCGACCGTGCGCGCCGCGACGCCGCCAAGTCGTGAGCACCACCGCCGACAGCGCCGGCGGGAGCCCCCGCTTCAACCATGTAGAAGACCCGATGCTATTCTCGGCTGACAGCTTTCGAGTCGTCGCCTATGCGACGGCTGCAGTACCGAGAGTGGGCGCCCGCCCGCTTTTTTTTACGCCTCATACCCGACAAGAGAGCCACCAAGTCGATGTCAGCACTGCAGTCTGAGATAGAGGAGCGCCTGGCCGACAGCGAGCCCGCTGTCGAGGTTCTGCTTGCCGAGCTCGTGCCAAGCCCCACCCACCCCACCCTGCGCGTGTTCATCGACCATCCCGACGGCGTCACGCTCGCGCTGTGCGAGCGCGTCACCCTGCTGCTTTCCGATCTGCGCGAGCGCTACTCGCTCGAGGTCTCCTCGCCGGGCACTGAACGGCCGCTGACCAAGCCCACCCACTTCCGCCGTTATGTCGGTCGTCGTGCTCGCGTGAGGACGCGTGAGCCGCGCGCGGTCCCGGCCGCCGGCTCGGCCGCCGCCGAGCGTCGGGCGAAGAGCTTCACCGGAGAGCTCGTCGGTGTCACCGACAGCGAGATCACACTGGCCGCCGACGGGGGCATCATCGCGATCCCCTACTCGGAGATCCGTCGTTCGAACCTCGTGGAGGAGTAACCACTGATGTCACGCGAGATCCTGGAAGCCATGAACGCGCTTGCGCGTGAGAAGGGCATCGAGCCCGAGAAGTTGATGATCGCGCTCGAGGACGCGCTGCTGTCCGCCTACAAGAAGCAGCCGGGATCGGCCAAGTACGCGCGCGTCGAAATGGACCGCGAGACCGCCGACTTCCGCGTCATAGAACTGATCATTCCCGAGCGCCTGGAGGCACACCTGATCGTCGAGACGATCGACGAGGGCACCGTCGTGGATCCCGAGACCGGCGAGCTGCGCGAACCGGAGGAGCCGGAAATCGATCCCGCCAAGTTCGAGCAGTACCGCGACCAGATCGACGAGCGCGACGTCACCCCGGAGGACTTCGGCCGGATCGCCGCGCAGACCGCCAAGCAGGTGATCTTGCAGCGTATCCGCGAGGCCGAGCGCGACATGATGTTCGAGGAGTACCGCGACCGCGTGGGCGAGCTGATCACCGGCATCGTGCAGCAGTCAGATTCGCGCTACACGCTCGTGCAGCTGCGCGAGCGCGTCGAGGCGCTCCTGCCGAAGTCAGAGCAGGTCGACGGCGAGCGCTACGACCATTCCCAGCGCATCAAGGCCGTCATCAAGGAGGTCTCGCCTTCGACCAAGGGACCGTCGATCATCGTCTCGCGACGCGACCCGGAGCTGATCAAGAAGCTGTTCGAGCTCGAGGTCCCCGAGATCGCCGACGGCCTCGTGGAGATCGCCAATGTCGCACGTGAGCCCGGCTACCGCTCGAAGATCGCCGTCATCTCCCACGCTGACGGTGTCGACCCGGTCGGCGCCTGCGTGGGGCCGCGCGGTTCGCGTGTGCGCATGGTCGTCTCCGAGCTGCGCGGCGAGAAGATCGACATCATCCCGTTCAACGAGGAGCCCGCCCGCTTCGTCGCCAAGGCCCTTTCGCCCGCACGCGTGCGCGAGGTCCTGGTCGACGACGAGGCCAAGCAGGCCACGGTCATCGTCCCCGACGACCAGCTCTCGCTCGCAATCGGCCGCGAGGGTCAGAACGCCAGGCTGGCGGCGCGCCTCACAGGGTGGCGCGTCGATATACGCTCGGAGACCGAGTTCGCCGCCGAGGAGGCCGAGCACGGTTACGAGGAGGAGGAGCTGCAGGGCCGTTGCGCCGCGATCCTCTCCAACGGCCGACGTTGCCCGAATGCCTCGCTGCCGGGATCGCGCTATTGCGGCCTCGATTCGCACCAGGCGCTCGCCTCGATCGAGGGCGACAACGTTGCCGATCTCTCTCCGCAGGACGACGGACAGGCGCACGCGGAGACCTCCGAGCAGCAGCAGCCGACGCCGTCAGCCGAGGCTGCCGAGGCGGCCGAGGGGCAAGCGTCATAGGGGCGCATGTCCCCCGGCGCCGCTGCGTCGGGTGCGGGCGCCTGGCGCCGAAGCCGGAGCTCGTGCGTCTGGCGAGCGTCGCCGTAGCGGACGAGCGTCGCTCGATCGCGACGCTCGATCGGTCCGGTACGCTGCCCGGACGCGGCGCATACGTCTGTCGCGGCGATGCCCTGCCGCAGCCGAGTCGGGAGTGCATGAAGCTCGCAACCAGGAAGGGCACGCTGCAACGTGCGTTTCGCCGCGCTGTCGAGGTGCCCGTCGAGCTCCTAGAATCGAATACGAGGGTGGCACAGCCGGACACCGGTCCGGCGGGCCGGACCCCTCGGGATCTGATTGACCGATGAGCAAGAAGCGAGTTCACGAAATAGCGAAGGAGCAGGGCATCTCGAGCAAGGAGCTGCTCGAGCGACTGCAGGCCGCGGGCGTCGCCGCGAAGGCCGCCGCGTCCTCGGTCGAGGAGGCCGATGCGCTACGCGCACTGGGCGGCAATGGCTCGTCCCCGAGCGCCACCGCAACCAAGCCTGCCGCGCCGCCCACGCCTTCACAAGCCGTGCCCGCGCCGGCCGTCGCGACCGCGACCGATGCGGCGCCGACACCTGCCGCCACGGCAACCGCGACACCCGCCACGGGCTCGCCGCTCGAGGGTGCTGCAGCCGACGGCCAAACGAGCCCCGCCACCTCTGCCCAGGCGAGCGCCGCCGAGGGCGCCACGAGCCCGGATGTGGCTGGCGCCGGCCAAGCGCCAGGCGATCGTGTACGCCCGACGCGCGACTCACGCACAGGCGAGCGCACGCCGGCAAGCACGGGTGCCGGTGGGCGCCGACGCGTCGTGATCGACTCGCAGGCCTCTCGTCGTCAGCAGGGTGGCCCGGCCAATCAGCCGGTGCGCCGTCCGCGACGTGGCCGCCGGCGCAGGGGTACCTACGACGAGACGATCGCCCCGATCGACACCACCGCGATGGAGGCTACGGACCTGATCCGCGTGAACTCCGGATCGACGGTGAAGGACGTCGCCGAGTATC
>Ga0210386_10004385_pt1 | contig 11680 bp, 9 predicted proteins | sample IncBWH32OmetaG_FD_160091 | JGI IMG/M metagenome (GOLD analysis project Ga0210386, IMG submission 160091) | Forest soil microbial communities from Barre Woods Harvard Forest LTER site, Petersham, Massachusetts, United States - Inc-BW-H-32-O ... | reverse complement strand
AGACGGAGATTGACTAGATGCGGTTCCAGAATCGCGTTGGCCCTGCGGCGGAATGCCTCAGGGGCGTCCGTGATGATTGCCATCCACTGTTGGTTCGGACCCGGATAGTTCGGGCTACCTAAGTGCGGGTTGTCAGCCAGCCATCTCAAGGCTTCGTGCTCGGCTTCGATGAGTGAAAGCAACTGGCTGTTTCCAATGCTGCCCCCTGGCTCCATGCTGGATGGGTCAACTTGGACGGCGATGGACCCCAGCGTCCTATCGGCGATGTACTGCTCGAGTGCGTAGTAGGCATTTTTGAACGCCATGTGGCGGGTTACGTCGTCCCACGCCTTGTACAGCTTGATACGGGCGTCCTGGTCCAGCTCGTCCGTCAACTCCAACGCCCCTGCTGCTAGCAGCTCGGCATAAACCTTCCGCCGCTCCCGCTCCGCGTACAGCTCCTCCTCGTGTTCCACACCGCCGATTCTATGTCGTAACGCGCTACACGCTGTTGCGCACACGCGCTACGTCGACGCTGCTCACTGTAGATACAAACTATAGTCGGGTGTGATTTATACCGTTGTAGAGCAACGCTTTTCGCTTCCAACTAGCTTGACTGCGCTCTACTCTGGTTCGACGATTGCCGCATGACCGACGAGTACGCCGCCATCCTGGCGCGTATCGCGGCGGAACACCCCGCCTGCCGTATGTGCGGCAACGCCGTCGTGGCGGGCCAGACAGACGCGCACGGGAAGCCGGCGCACTTTGAATGCCAGCGCCTGGGCTACAACCCCTACAAGTGACCCCCCGTTGCGGCGACCCTGCGCTGGTACGGCTCCGGAAAAAAGCGAGGAACCATCAAGACCGTCCATGCCCCTGTTGGATGGCGGGGGTTTGACGCAGGGCCACCTGGGGGTGGCGGGCCGGTACCGGAGGCAACCAGACCGGCCCGCCACGTCTCAATACAGCGGATTAGCTGCCGGGCAAGAAGGATGCTGTGAACGGCAGGCCGGTCATATGGAGCACCGCCGCCGGCCGCTCCACCGCCAAGTTGAAGCGCTCTTCCCAGATCCACCGGATGCGGTTCGTAATGAAGTCGTCCTCGGCAAGCCCTTGCCGGACGGTGAGCCCTTCACGGATGAGAACTTTGCCGAATTTTGTTGTGTCCAACAGGAACCCGTCACCGACCGCGCACGCCGTCGTCTGCAGCACCGGGACGCCCCACAGTGTGTCTGCCTCACCCTGGGTTGGGTCGGGTTGAACCATGAAATGGCCAAACCCATCCTTGATCCGGCGCAAAGCTGACCACGAAGACGGTGACGTGATAAACAGGTCAGCCGTCGCCAACGCGGGGCCGCTCCTAGTGATTCGATGGCTTCCTCGACATTGTCCAGCGCGCTGGTCAGCGTCGAACCCGAACCGCTAACCCCGTAGGCGCTGATGGTATCGGTGAGATGCCCGTGGTGCTAGCAAAACCGGCGATGGAGGTTGCACCGCCTGTGCCGTAAAGGATTTCGTGGTTCTCTTGATCCACAATTTCCAGCGGAAGTTCCCGTTGGAGGTAGCTGGTCATCAGATCGACGTCACTGATGATTTCCCACGTCAGCGCGCTGTGCGCGGCCAGCTTCAGCATCGGCAGCACCAGGGGGTTGGTCACCAACTTCACTTCCGGCTTCTCGGTGCCCTCAAGAACAATGGCCGGCGAACCCGTCGTCGACGTATGCTGAATTACCTCGAAGCTCGGCGCAGTGACAGCAGTTGATGGCAGGCGGTCAATAATCCGGCGTTCGTGCACCCGTGCGGTAATCCACGCCGCCAGCTCTGCGGGAATCTGCCCTTCTAAGCCGACGCCCGAGTAACCCAGGTCGCTCGTGCCGCTGTAATTTTTGGTGCGTACGGCGCAACCCTCGCCGTTCATGGCTTTGGTGTGCATCTCGCGGCACTGCTGATCGGTCAGGATCAAACTCGGGCCGCGGCCCTTGTCCCGCAAATCCTTAGCACGGGTGGCCCAGCCGCTATCGGGAGCAGAATCAGCCGACCCGGCGTACCGGCGCGCCGCCTTGACGTTCGCCTCAGCGGCGTCCAAATTCTCGGCGTCGGTTTGGATTTTGCCCAGCGCCTTGACGTACGCATCGCTCGTCAGTTTGCCGACGCGGTGCAGTTCCTCGACGCGGTTCAACTCGGCAGCCAAACCAAGGGTTTTGGTCCTTATTGCTACTTCATTCAAAGCCATGGTCTTACCTCCAGTGATGAAAGATGGATTGGCTTGTGCGGATTTGGAACTGGTGACGACTGCCTGCGGGTTGGCGGGCACGCCGGTAAACGTCGCGTTGAGCAGTTCGCGCTCTATGCCGCCGCTGTCGGTGGGGTGCTCCAGGTACGACGCCGACGCCGACCAGACGTGGCCCTCGTTGACCAACTGCCGCACTAACTGCCCGTGCGGGGTGCCGGCAAAAGCCCCGCGCACCACCAGGTCCCCGTCGGCGGCGATGCGGGGAACGCCGCTGCCCGCCGTGAAGGGCACGGATTGCCCCTTCGTAAACGCGTGATCGGTATCCAGATGCAAGCGGGCCGGCAGCGCTGCCCACTGGTCGGCCCACAACTGATCGCCGTCACGGTCCCGGTTGTCCCGGCTGACGATGACCTCGAACTCGCCGTTCGGATCATCTGACGGCACCGGATGCACAGCCGCATCAACGGTTTTGGTGACAGCACGCATTTGACGGCCTCGATTTGAGGGGACGCCGGGCAACACAAACGCGCCACACATCGTGGCGGGGTGCTGCTCCCTTCTCGGCGTCGATCACGTCACGCTCGGCCAGCATTGCGGCGGCTTACGGCACCCCGGCTTTGGGCGGCGGCTAAATAGCGGCGGCTTACATCCGGGACTACGGGCGGCTCGCGTCGGAACGCTTGAGCGGAGACTAACTACCAAAGCGACTCGGAGCCAACAGCTTCCAGGCGTTGCGGGCCGGGGCTAGCCGAATGCGCGCCGCGCCACCACAAACCCACGCCGCGTATCAACGTCACCAGGGTCACGCACCCACGCCACGTGTCGGTCCCCAGCGCCGCGAGCGCGGAGCGGCCGTGGCCGCACCGCCGCCGCGGCTCAGGCCGAACTGGCCGCGACATTGAGCCGCTCGTTCGGTTGGCCAGTGACGTCGCTGATGATTTCGTAATCTTTGTCGAGGTGGAGCACGGTGAGGCCGATCAGCTCGGCGGTGGCTGCGATGAGCAGATCGGGGATGGAGGGCCCGCGGTGCTTGCCGACATCGGCCAGTAAGAGCTGCACTTCAATTGCGCGGTCCTCGATTGCAGGTGTCATATACTCGACAGGCATTGCGGCAAGGGGGGATTCGCCGACATCACGGCGGGCGGCGGCGCCGCTGCGCGCGGAATAGCCGATCTCGAGCCGCGTCAGGTTGGTGATGTGGACCAGACCACGCTCAATCCTGTTGTTCCACTCATCGACGTCTGGGCTATTGGCCACACGCACGAGGGCAGATTTGTCGATCAACCACCCTCGATCGGTCAATCCCAGGCCCTGTCCATCACCGTGGGATCGGCAAGGTCGCTGCAGGTATCTGCGAACCTGCGCCAGTCATCGCGGGTGACCGTCGTTCGTGCTGTGCGCGCATCCTGTGCGAGGCGCCGGCGAATGTATTCGGTGCGAGACAATCCCAGACGTGTGGCCAGCTGGTCCAGCGCGGCCAGCACCTCATCGGGAATGTCACGGATCAGCACGTCACTCATGGATTCCTCCACTAATCGATATCATACGATATCATACGAGCCGGATTCGGCGATCTCTACACAGGCCTACTGCGCCTTCAAGCCGATCTATCAAGCGGGGAATGGCAGCGTCGTCATCCAAACCTTCTGCAGATGGCCGAACTCGACCTCGGATACCGGCTCCTGATCACCGACCTCACCGGGGGATGAAGCCCCGCGATTCGAGCTAGCCCCCGCGTAATCCCCCGCTGGGGGAGAGGGCCCTGCGATCATTCATGAACGGCCGACCCTGGCGCTGCGCGGTATCTGTTCCAGGAAAACACGCCCTACCGAATTATGTTGCTGTGCAGATCATTTACGACACACGGTTTCGCGCTTAACAATTTGTAATTGTCGAATGGGCCGGTCTCATTGGATATGGCGGTCTCGTGCTGGGAACCGCCAGCTTGATCGAGACACCGCGGGGTGGAGCCATCTCATCTCGACTGGCGGATCCTGTCTGCATCGCATTGGTCGCTGACGCGGGCGTTCACCTAGCCGGTGTTCTGCGGGCCGATCGGTTTATGGCCTCGGAGCTGCTGGCAGATCCGAGACGACACATGAGACAAACGACGGGTTTCAGTTGTCATAACGTGGAGTATCGGCCATTATTATGGCCTTGCAGCGGCTTTAATTATAGCCTATCAAGTAGGCAATGCGGATACTGTCCATCTCCAAGATCAAGGACAAACTCAGTGAGTACGTCGACGCCGTCGCACTGACGCAAGACCAGATCACCATCACGAAAAACGGTGCGCCGGCAGCGGTCTTGGTCGGCGCCGATGAGTGGGAATCGTTGCAGGAGACGCTGTACTGGCTCTCGCAGTCCAACATGAGCGAGTCGATCGCCCAGGCCGAAGACGACGTCGCCGCTCGACGCACCTACGGTGAGGACGAGATCCGCGCAGAGTTCGGTGTGCCGCGCCGATCGGGCTGACGCCCGGGCTCGTGTCATACACCGTCCGCTTCACCGCGACCGCGCGGCGAGCTCTTAACGACCTGCCGCCGCGCCTACTCTCGGTGGTCATCGAGTTCGCTTTCGGCGACCTCTCGCGAGAGCCGCGCCTCCTCGGCAAGCCGTTGCGTCGCGAACTCGCCGGCATGTATCGGTCGCACCCGATGGGTTACCACCAAGCACTGCGTCGGGCGGCATTTAAGTGGTGCACCACACAAGTGGAAATACGTCACCGCAGACGAAATATGTTCGGCGCCATGCGATTTCGTAAGATACCTGTCCGTTATCACCGAGCCGAGCCTTGGGCATTCTCATTGAATCTGGGGCAATCCGGTCAGTCGCAGGGGTTGACGACTTCGATGCCGGCACCATCGAAATGACGAGCATTTCGGGTCGCCACAGTCGCGTGTCGGGATGCAGCGATGCCGGCGATCTGCACATCACGAATTTCCACCGATCGACCGCTGCGCTGCCAGCGGGCGGCGATCGTCCCGGCCGCAAGTGCGGCCGTCAGGTCAAAGGATTGCACACGGCCATCGAGGTCTTCGGCGAGGACTTGAGTAAACATATCGTCGAGCCGCCTGCGGCGTCGGCTCGGCGCCAAAAGCTCAATCCCAGTGCGTATCTCAAATACCGTCACCGATGTTGTCCAGATCGATTCGGTGGGCTGATTGTCGAGCCATCGCACCACCACCGGGTCGGGTGTGTCGCGCATCAACGCGCAGAGCACGTTCGTGTCGAGCACAATCATGATTCGTCGAACTGCGCCGGCGCGACGGGCTGACCCCGCAGTTCGGGTATGTCCTCGGTCAGGCCTGCACCTTCAAAGCGTGTCGCGATGCGCGACCCCAATCCCCCGGGTGGATCGTCGACGTTTCGGACTGCGTTGCGCAGGATCTCACGCACCTCTTCCTCGGTACTGCGACCGTGCCGGCGAGCCAGTCGCTGCAATTTGGTCTTGGTGTCGTCCTCAAGTTGACGAATGAGAATCTGTGCCATGGCATCATGATATCATGATATCTTCTAGGCCGAAGTTGCGACTGTTGAGGTAGGTGAATCCGTGGTGCGCACCATCATCGCCAACCGCGACGAAAACGCCCGCACCGCCCACGATGGGGCCGCTGAGACCGATCGCGGCCAGCTGCCCGAGCGGGTCCAAAGCCACGACCTGCAGGCCCGTCCGATCTACCACCACCCACGCGAATCCATCGAGGCGCACCTGAGCATCGTGGTCGCAGCGATGGCCGTCAGCCACTACATCGAGCACCAAACCGGTTGGGCATCAAGAAATTCGTACGCACCCGCGCGCCGTTACCGAACCGTGACAATCAAGGCTGGCAACCAGACCCTGACCGCAGCCGACCCACTACCCGACGACCTCCGCGCCGCGCTCATCAAAATCCGCGCCGACAGTGTGCACTAATTTGAGCCAAGTCGGGCCACCACGCCCACGGACGTACTCCCCGAACGCGCCTTGATACAGGGGGTCGGACGGTCAGCTCTTACACGATCACAGGCAAAACGTTACGATTCAACGCCCACACAGCAATGGACGACCCGCGCGAAACGCAGCAATGGAATCCATCGGGTTCGCGGTGGCGGGTCGAGCAACCAGTCGCAAATCGCTGTCACGGCGCCAGCATGACTGGCCCCCCGACATCCCTGAGCTCCCCACGGGGCCCCGGAAGCGGTACACCCGTACCGCTTCCGGGGGCCTCTAGCGTGTGAATCTGTTCCCGGTGGGGAAGCGGCATTGGCCGGGGCGACAAGTGATAGGCAGCGACGCAGTGAGCATGGCGGCGTCGAGTTGCCAGCTCTCCTGCAAATTGGGGACCGAACTTTCACTTGCCAGATTCATTGCGAAAACTGCCAAGTTAAGTGCCGTCAGACACTTATTGGAGATCCAATTGCACTGTGAAACACTATTATTCGAACTTTATCGACAACCGCGCATACTTGATTCCATTGGGTCGGTTCCCGGTCGAACGCTTGCCGCCGGGCCGCTGGTGGGTAGGCCGGTGCCGACCCCGGGCTGGGCGGTCTGTGTGCGTCCGCCTGACTGTGGCGAGGAATGCAGCGGGATCCTCGGCGGGCTGTTGAACGTTCACGTACTCCGCGTACAGCGCCTAGCGCTTATGGCCGACAACATTATCGTTGTGTGGGACTAATGCACGGGGGCAAATTATTCAGTTGCGGATCACAAGGTGGTTGCACTGGGAACGGTTGTGGAGGATTGCAAATCCTTGGATTAGCAAAACACGGATTCTGTAACGGCGGAGTGGCTGGTGGCGTATAGGCTGGTGGTGGCTCTCCTCGGTGATGCTGGGGCGGAGGTGGCGCTGGAGGTACTGGCGCCTGCGGCTCGGGTTGCCGTTCTGAATGTGGCGCTTCTGGAATAGGTGCCGGTGCGATTAGCGGTGGTGCATTTGGCGCTGGTTCTGAATGTGGTGCCGCAATTACTGGCGCGGGAACCGGCATGGGAGCGGGGGCAGGTGGCGCCGGTGCTGGGCCAGAGCCTAGAGGAGCTAAAAGCATTGTCGCCGTTATGACTTCGGTGATCAATTTTATCTCCTATCATTGTTCCAACTTGGTGGACGAGGTGTTGCCAGAGCACCACGGAAATATCCAATTTTCTTGGTACTCCCAGCATCCCGCGCAGGACCGGGCGGGTTATAGCAAAGGCTGCCGGCGATACTCTGATCAACCTGATCGTGATGGCAGCGGTTCATCGCTGGGTGCAGCGATGCTTGCGTCCTCGTGCCGAGAAAACCCAGTCCGATGCCGACGGCAACGCTGGCGCACACAAGGTGTAGGTTCGCGGTCATGGTTCGACTCTCGGGATTCAAAACCCGCCCTCTGGCTACCTATTTGGGTGCCCGGGATGCGCCAGTGGCGATGTTAAGAATCATCTACTGGTGCCCCGGCGCGGCGACATTGGCACGCCTTGGCGGAACCCCTCGAGCGGGTATGGCTGGATCTGGCGCTCAGTGGCCCGCCTGCGGGTAGGTGTCCGAACCGGCAAGTACCCGGGGTCGCTAGATGTCGGAACGGCGGCATACCAGCAACCTGCGCCTGCGCTGCCCACATCACCCCGCTCGCCCGAGAACCCAGCTCACCTAGACGAGTCGACACCGCGCAGCTCATCCGGCTTCACCTCGAATTGTTTCGGCCATTGACTCAATCTCCTCACCGTGGAACGCGGCCCCACTCCTCCGTCGCCCATCGGGCCCTCGGACGGCACCGGGACCCAGCGGATGCTGCGGGGGCAGAGCCAACCATTAGATGCGTCGTTACTCGGCGTGAACGATCCGCCGTAAACCTAAAAGCCACATCGCGATACGTAGTGTATCAGAGCTTGCTGTCAGTACCGCAACTCGCTGTCGCGCACGGGTGAAGGTTGCAGTGTCCGGGGTTAGGTTGCATGACATGCACCGGACGCTTAAGCACTTGGCAGCCGATTAGGACACCCGCGTGCAAGCGGCATTGATGTCTGGCGCTTCGCGCCCTTCCAGATGCGCGATCACCGCATCCCGGCCGCCCAGAGTCGCCAGCCATTCCTCGAAATCGCCTGGGGCGTCACCGCGGCCGGCCAATTCCGTGTGGTGTTGGAGCAGTTCGGCCATGCCGTGGCGAATGCGCCGGGCCCGGCCGTATGCGGCCGACGCCGCCAACTTCTCATAAGGCCGCCCCCATCTGAGCGCGCCCACCGCGTACGCCGGGTGGGCAGGATCGGCCGGAGGGGCCATGTCGATCCGCGTGGCCGCCTCCGGCCACACTTCGACGAGTATGTCTTCGTCCCACCCCGCCGTGGCGTAGCCGCCGAGCTTGCTCAACCACTGGTCAAAAGACTCATGCACAATGCCGCGTGCGACGAGGTACCGGTGCATCCACTCCAAGGCGGGCTTGATGCTCGTGATGTTCTGCATCCACTGCTCGAAAGGCTCGCTCACAGTGCCGTTTTCGACGAACCACGAATACACCCCCCGCAACGCGCAGTTGAGCTTGTCCGACTCCAACTTGGCGAAATGTTCGACCTCGTGTTCGACCGTCGCTTCCAAAAATTGGTCGTCGGCATAGCCATGGAATTCCGGGTCGTCCGCCCGGGGCCGGTGGAGTCGCTCCACGCCCCGGCGGGTGGCCCAGCGCAAGTTCAGCTCAAGGACTCCGTGGACTAGGTCGGCTGCAGCGACGGCCCTTCTGATCGGCATTGGAAAGAAGTCGGCGCGGACTTCCCGCAGGCCGGTGTCGTAGTCGGGCTCCAGGCGCGTGAGGTCGGTCAGCTTCTGGTCGAGTTTGCCGAGGAACCGCTCGACCACACTGAACGGAATCAACTCCTCGTCGAGCCCAGTCACCTCAATACCAGGATGGTTCGCCTTGAAGTCGTCGATGTAGCATTTCTTGGCATCTTGTTCGTCCGCTACGCCGGCCAGCTCCGCCCGCAGCGTCTGCGGGTCGCGAACGTGGGGAGCGGCGCCGCCAACGGCGTCTGGCCGCTGCGGCGAGGAGTCAGACCGCACCAGCCGTACGATGGGCGGCCTGCTGGCATCCGCGTCGAGCACCTCCACTCGTACCGTCAAAGTCACCGGCGCGGTCGGGAAGCGCTGCTGCCAGGAGAACGTCAACATCACCCGCCGCGACTCTGCCGCGGGTGCACCATCCTTGCCCTCCAGCACCTCGGATAACACCGCATCCAGCCTCGGCATCATGGCGGCGAATTCGCCGTTGCGGTCGACACGCGAGCAGTAGCTGCGGGCGCTCTCGGCCGCAGCGTGTGCGACCGGCGCGATCCCATCCAGCGGCCGACCCGCACGAACCGGGATATCCACCCGCAGCACCCCAATGTCGGGACGACGCTCGAGACGCGCATCGATGACCAGCCCAGCGTCCTCGCCGCTCACCACTGCCCGAAACTCGTCGAATCGAGTGCTGTGCACTGTCAGCCGACGAGGGGTCTGGGCGGTGCCCTCACCGGTATCCGATGTCGCAGTGCGCAGGTGTGCCGCGATCACGGCGTCGGCCATCGTCTCCATGGAATTGGCGGGTGACCCTCGGCCGCTGAGGGGGCCGACCCAGCCCTCGGCATCCCCATCGGCGACCGGAACCATCACACTGATGGTGTCGGGGGCGAATTCGAACACCGCCTTAGCAATCCGACCCCGGATGTATCCGTTGTCAGCGCGGTGCGCTCTAAATTCCACCGGGCCGGAATCGGCTTGCAGACACTCCATCACGTGAGCGACCACTTTGCAGCGCGCTCGTCCCCTCACCCCCCCGTGGTCGACGGCTGCCTTGATGCGCCGGTCGACATCGTCGGGATCGTCGCCTGGACCGAACGATTCCACCACCTCCAAGCCCGGTTCAGCGTCCGCACCGACCGCTGCGGCTCGATCGGCGACCACATCCCTGCGTGTGACGGGAAATTCGCGGTCGGTGATCGGCGCTCCGTCATTGTCGTGAGCCACCACTCGGAATACCGAATCTGCCTGCGCCCCACCAAGCTCCATCACCAACCGGCCGGGCCTGACGGCCCGCGGCCAGCCCTCGTTGCTGAACACCCCATCAAGGAACTCGCGGGCCTCCAGGGCGGCGTGATCGCGCGCCGTGGCGATCGCCGCGAACTCTTCCTTACGCGCCTCGAACTCGTCTGCTCGGCCCGTCCACAGTGCCTTCGTCCGCGTCAGCGGCGGCTGGAAACCCAACACCAGGCCATCGCGGACGAACCACCCCGCCCCGGCAGCCGCCTCGACCAAGTCCAGATCGGCGTCAGGCGCCACCGGAACCTCGACCCGCACACTCGCGTCCGCAGCATCTGCCAGTGGCGCCCTCGCCTCGACGACAACCGAAAACTCTGGGCGGGGACCATCGACTGTGGCCCGCAACGACTGCCTGCCCGCCGCATCGTGATGGAAGGTCGCGGTCAATCGCGTGGGCACCGTGGGTGATTCGCCGCGCGCCGTGGCGCTCAACGCCCGCTCGCAGACCCCGCCGAGCACATGGGCCGCCGCTTGGCCCCAACGTTGGTGTTGCGCCAGCTCTTCGATCATCGACTCCAGCGCCACCCTGCGCGCCGTCGGCATTCCCGACCCCACCGAGGCAGTCATGGACACGTCAACGCCCGCCGCTGTCACCCGGACTTCCAGCGAGGCCCCTTCACCCGTGGGGCCACGCAAGTCAACCCGCACAGCACGTCCATCGCCCTCGTGCATCGACTGCACGTCGATCGCGTCAGCGAGATCGGCGCCCAGCGTGCCCCCATGGGTGAAACGAGCCAGCCCGCCCGCAGCGGCGCGGGCCGTGTCCCGGGCATCCTCGGGCCAGTCAGACACCGCACGATCGACCGCATCGCCCGCGTACAACGTCGGGTACACAGGCTGCGGCTGGGGCTCGCTCGTATCGTGATGCTGCCCAGGCACATCAGGTGTCGACCGCGGCACGTCAGCATCGCCGGCCTGCCCCGGGTGGGAATCACGGTCGCGCGCGTCATCAGGGCCGTCTCCGTCTGCGTGCCCCTCCACACCACGGCCGCCACCGCGGCCGCCGTGTCCGCTATGGCCGCCCGCCCCGCCGCCGGCGATTGTCTCCGGCTCTCCGGCAGCCGAATCGGGACTTGTCGACTGCGACGGTCCGGATTCGCCGGGGCCTGCGGCGGTGGCGGCGGGCCGGTACTGCCGGGAGGCGTCCTGTCGCTCGGGATCTGGTGTGTAGTCAACTGGTTCGAGGTCGAACCAGTTGGTCACTTCGCCCTGGTCGTTGAACTCGAGGCGGCTCTTGTAGGCAAGCAACTGCTGTCGCAAACGATCTAAGGCCCCCCCGACCCTGTATTTGGCTCCCGCAACGGACAGCCCGAGCTCTTGTGCCACCCGGCTATAGGACATCGCCTCGGCGAACTTGAGGCCAAGCACCCTGCGATCACCCTCAGACAGCGCGTCCAGCGCACAGCGCAACGCCACCCGATCATCTACTCCCACAACACCA
>Ga0210386_10004383_pt1 | contig 11683 bp, 27 predicted proteins | sample IncBWH32OmetaG_FD_160091 | JGI IMG/M metagenome (GOLD analysis project Ga0210386, IMG submission 160091) | Forest soil microbial communities from Barre Woods Harvard Forest LTER site, Petersham, Massachusetts, United States - Inc-BW-H-32-O ... | reverse complement strand
ATCACTCTAATGACTTTGCATGAGAAACCATGGCTAATCGAAGTGGATGAATAGAAGGAATTGAAATGTTTCATTTAATCTCGCAAAATCGTTTTGGCGGAGCGCTAATAATGCTCCTGGTTATTACTAGTTTTAGCATGGCATTATTAGTGCTTGGTATTAATATAGGAAATAAACGTCTGGAGAAAATCGCAACAAGAGTTGGCATAGCAACAGTGATGCTTATTCTCATTATGATGTTCTTATTCGGATTATCAATATTTTTATCTAAATAGGAATAAGAACATGGAAAAAGTTTGTAAAGCATGTCAAGGACGTGTAAAAACATGGAGAGGTTCGGATCCTAAGTGTGCTTTTACAGAGGAATTTTTCAGTAACGATAACTATAGATGTGTCACTGTAATTAAGATTCGTGATTTGGTACATCAACATCAATCCGAATTACCAGAAGGTATTCAGACGCATTACACTAATTCGGAACAAAGGTACTCAACAATCGATACGACTGTAATCGATTTCGAGAAGCCTGACGAGGAACGCCCAGTTTGTTTATGGATAGGGTGGTATAAAAGCCGTGGTCGTACTGAAGGAATGTGGTTGATGTTTGAAAATATTCCACCAAGACCACCTACCGAAGAAGAATGTATTCGTATTTTGAAATATTACGAAGATAAGAAAGGATAAGAAATGAGTAAAGCAAACATCATCCGTTACCCTTTTGATCTCGCCAGCAATGAGAAACCGTATATGAGAAAATTATTTTCCGATATGTACGATTTTTTCAATGACAATGATATCGAGATTGAAAGAGGTCAAGCTGAATCACTAGCTTTCATTGTGGAAGAAAGAGTGATCAGTATGTTTTCTACCTTGGCTAGAAATTGGTATGAAAAACTCGTCTTCCTAAAGACTTTACAAATGAGCTTGACTCCAGAAGAGATTCAAAAAATGTCAATCGATATCAAAGTGGATGGTGTTGAGTATCTTTCTGTTTGTCCTAAGTCATGTCGCCCCATAATGGTGCCTAGCACCAATCCACAAAAGTGGTTGATTTACTTCAGGGAACTGAAGTAGTGTAACGAATTGTTGTAGTGCAAGTTAAGGTCACGTAAAAGAACTGGTTAGCAGCCTTTGGCTGGAAGCTCTCCCTAACCTGAGGCAGTTTGGTATGGTGCTTTCTTCTGCACATCCAAGATGTAGTTCTTTCCTTATATGTCCCGTATAAGGTTGTGACCTGTCTATTCTTTTTTATAAGAGAGTATGTATGAGAAAATATACTAGAGAAGAAGTCGAGAATAATCGACTCAAAGGAGTTAATGAATTACGAATAATCAATAATAATGAATTTCTGGAAAAGTTATCTGAAATTCTTCAGTCGAACATTCCTAGTTTGAAACCAGAAGAGATCACTGTGATTGACAGCGAAATTCGAAAAATCAAACAAGTTCAAGAAATTATTGAAAAATATAAGATCATTGAAATTAGATTTTCTAAAAAAGAGTTATATTCCGAGATGCCTCGAGAAGACCTTATAATGAAAATTTCTTTTGATCGAATATTCTGTAAGTTCTTTAAATACAAAGTTACCGTCTACGCACTTGTTAAATATGTAAATGTGATGGTTAGGTTTTATTGATTAGAGGAAATAATGCTAGAACATATAGGGTTTTTATTATCAGTAAATATTGCTAACCTAAGGAAAGATCTTTGGAACTTAAAGAAAACAATAGGTTGGTGGTTTTTAATTATCCGATATCGAGGTAGAGAGAATATTCCTCAGGATGTTGTTGGGAAACATTGGCTCGGTGATATGACAAAAGAAGAAGAGCTCGAAATGATCAACACCATGAAAGTAACTTCTGCTATCATCGATATCGCAAAATTCATGGGCAAGGAAAATTTCCTAGAATATAAAATTTGTGCACCTGTAGGACGTTTTCTGCGTGGAGAAAATCCTAATGCTCAGGAATTTGATCGTGTCAATTCTGTCCGGTATGCAAAGAATGTCAAGGAAGCAGTTCTCTACTACATGAAAGAATTAGGGGATATTACTACACGAGATATAGTTCGTCTTGGGGATGATGAAAAATTTCTTAAATGGATAAACAACGAGAAAGAATAAAATGGAACAATTACTTTTACATCTGTTTGGCGACTACGTGACACAAACTAGCCAGATGGCTTTACTAAAAAGAAAGGTGGCTGGGGTGGCAGTACTCCATGCTTTTGTCTATGCCTTACCTTTCTTTATACTGCATATTTCATACGCCGCGTTTCTCGTGATTTTTTTATCCCATTTCTTAATCGATCATTTGGCTTTGGCGCGTTATGTGATTTACGCTAAAAACAAAACGATGGACTGGAATTTGAAGTGGGAAGATGTCAAAGAGACAGGTTACTCTAAAGACTTACCAGCTTACATGAGCGCATGGTTAGTCATTATTGTCGACAACTTCATGCACCTGTCGATCAATTATTGTTCAATTCGTTGGTTGTAATATGGCAAAACAAATAAAACGCTATAAGGATATATTCGTTGCTGATGGCTCTGAATTAGCCAAAGCAATTGAGAATAATCCAAAAGATCCTTCTGTAGCAGAGAAGGTTTATAAAGACACCACGGAACGATATAAATCTTTATTCAGTAAAGAAGATCGCGAGTGGTTTTCACAACGTAGTAAACAAGGAGCAGAAAATGGGACAAGCTAAACAACGGGGTACTCGTGATGAGCGTGTACAACAAGCCAAAGAACGACAAGCAGAAATCGATCGTCAACAAGTACAGGGTATCAGGAATCCATATCGTCGCAGGAATGCATATCCCGAAGTAACAACTATGCGAGTCAGTAGTTCAGCTAGTATGAAAACGTTTGATATTCCGGTTGGTGAAGATGGTTTGACAGTCAGAGTCGGAATGGAAGTACCTGAAGGTGCAGAAAATTCCGTGTTCGAAGAAAAGGTCGAATTCGATACGTTGGCACCAAAAGAAGAACCTTCACTTCTCGATAAAACATTGAAGGTAACTGTTCCGCCTATGCATCGGAAACATATCGAAGCTAGTGATGAAACAGATGCGCTGGCGATGGGTGTTGTTAAAGATGAAGTGACGGAAGAGCATGTGCGTTTGCACAACGAAGCTCAGAAGAAGTTCTTAGCTGAACAAGCACAGCAAGGCAGAAAGGTTGGTACTATCGGACACGTTGGTTTAAACTCCGGTGTTCGTTCAGCCACTTTAATAGCGGCCTTAGGAGCGATGTTAACTCAAGCAATGATGCCGCCGACAAAACGCGAACCTCCGAAAAGTTTCGAGGATTTCGAATAACATTTTTTCAACAATTAATAGGAGAGAGGTAAATGAAATATCCGTATGTGAAAACAAGAATGAGTGACGAGTTATGCAAGTTTTCATTTCCTGATATCCCGGAAATCTTAGAAAACGCGGTTGACGAAATAGAGGATGCTGTACTCGCTTATGCGGTCGAAACTACTCTCACCGGCTATGTCCTCGAGGGTTGTAAAATTCCTATTCCGGATAAAAATAGTGAAGAGTACAATCTGCATGCTTCTGGTTACATTAAATTGTCACCAGACACTATAGTAAAAATATTACTGTGGAATGAAATATTAGATCAAGGGCAAACTTTGGTTAATATAGCAACAATTGTAAATGAACACGAAGGAGATCTTGCTGATTTCTTTGATTTTAGTAATGACAAATATGAAGATCCTGGTATATCTGAAAAACTCTTCACTTTGCTAAACAAAGAAATTACAATAGCTCTGATCTAGTTTTCAAACCTGAGTCGTGGCAGGTATAGCCCACGAACGGTAGTCAAACCGAGCTTGAGCAGTTGATAAGCTCATAGCGTGAACGAGCACACGATGGACCACAAGCGGCCGTGTAAGGAACTGGCAGGCGTGCAGTGGGAGAATATGGAAGGTGATTAGTATTCTATACCGGCGGGGAAAGTAGCCGCACTATTATTAACTTAGGAGAAAATAATGGACAGACATATCGATTATCAAATGAGGATAAATCTTGTTGGTGTAGGAATGGTTGGCGCTATTATTGGCGCATTTGTTATGTGGATGGTTTTTATTCGTTTTGGAGATCAATACACAGTGACTATCCCTCAAGTGGATAAGCGAAACTGGTTCTGCACAAAAGGAACTGATGTCGATCATTGCGAACAGTGGTCTAGGATCGATAGGGATTAGGAGCGTCTATGTTTAAGATCTTAAATAAAGTTCTGATAATAATTTTCTTTATTGCTTTCGTATCTATCTTAATCTTTGCTATTAACGCAGGAATTACCTGTGTTTACAACAATAACTATAAAGGCAATATGGATTATGTCTGTAAGGAAGGAACAAAGTGAGTCTGGAAAATAAAGAGATTCGTATAAAGAGAAATATCAATAGTTCGGATATATTGTTATATCGCCATCATGATGACGACAATGTCTTTGTATTGCGGCAAGGAGAAGACATGATAGCATTTAGTCCTGATCAATTTAGCGCGTTGTTTAAAGAACTTATTGATCACGGTATTATTGAGGGAAAAATAAAATGAGTCAATTTATAAAAGAACATTCTCCTCATTTATTTATATTGGGTTCTGGTGCGATTGGGGATAATATTTCTGCTATCCCAGCAATTCGATATGCCGCTGAGAATATCTTTGATCTCAGAAAATTCCGCGTAATGATTCCACCTACATTACGTTTCTTATTTGATTTTCTCCCTGAAGAAAATATCTTTTATATAGGAAAAGAGGATCAAAGAGTCACCACAGAGTGGGTAGTAATTCGTCATTATGACCTCATTCCCTCCACACTACATATATCAGCCATTCTCTCGCCAATGCGTATGCCACTAGTGGATTATGCCTCGATAAAGTTTCTGAACATGATTTTGAGAAAGGAAGATAAAGATTATCCGAAACCCAATCTGAATCATGTTGATATCAGTAAGTTTAACTTACCAGAAAAATATGCCTGTATTCTCGTTACGAATTTGAATAAGAATCGATCTTTACCTTTCAAGACATCTGAAAAGATTGCTAAGCACTTAATCAAGAAAGGTATTACTCCTGTATATCTGGGAAGAAATACAAAGATCGTGGATACATTCAACCAAACACAAACAGAAAGTGAATCTCCTCTAGGTTTTCCTGGCGTGATCGATCTAGTCGATAAAACTAGTCTAGAAGAAGTCACAAAAATCATGGGTGGTTCCCACGTCGTAATTGGTGCCGATACTGGGCTGATTCATTTGGCGGCGTGTACTGACGCAAGAATCATTTGCGGTTATACAACGGTTTCTCCTGAACTGAGAATACCTCAACGAAATTATGTTGATAATTGGAACTTTATTCCAATCGCACCGCCAGCATCCAGTTGTAGGTTCTGCGCATCTGAACTCCATCGTTACGATGTGAATTTCAATAAATGTAAAAGAATCGATTTGCAATGTGTATCAACAACACTGAATCCCGAAAGATTTATTAAGGCAATTGATTCATTAGATTGCGAATATCGTGAGTATAAGTAAAGGAGGATTATGACTATTACCCAAGAACAATTCAATGCATTAGTAGACAAATGGGAAGAAGATACCAAATTGACTTCCTCAATGTCAGAAATTTTGAATCATCCATCGTATCGCGAAATTGTCAGCCACGGTACTTTCGTCATTCCCTTTATCTTGAAATACTTGAGGGAGGGAGAAAGTCTTTTGTTTGTTGCATTGCCTGAAATTACTGGTTATGATCCCATTGCTCCAGAATTCGCGGGTAACATCAAAGCCCAACGGTGGATTTGGCTGAATTGGGGTTATCTTAACAAACTCATGCCGCCACCTGACACGTGGAAATTAAAAGGAAATATTTATGTTTAATCATTTACCATCAGGCAGCTCCATGCTCGGAGCTTTTTTGGTGTGGGTAGCAGTTTGGTTTGTAATTTTATTATTTGCTCTTGGTGCTACTAGCACTCCTTGCCATTCTAAGTATCGGGCATGGCTCGGGTTGTTCATAGCTGCCCAAATTATGGCCCTTGTCATCTATTTGATTTATTTGGGTATTTTACTTATCCATCTAGGTTAAATAGTAGAAATTAGATTTTTTTACCCATATATTCCTAACTTGATACTAGTACTAATAGTTATCACTCTGGGAGAAAATATGTGTAATGAATTACCAGCACTATTCAATATCTTTGTCACAATGATGATTTATTTCATCATTGTGTTTGCCACCGTTTTGACGATTCTCACTCATGCCGAGACTAATAAGAATCGTTTTGCTATCGCCGTTATCCGTCTCTTTTATTTAGAAATCGTTGTTGCAGTAATTTACATAGTCTGGTTGTTTGTAACTATATTAAGACTAGATTAAGTAAAGTTGTATTAGGGGGGGATTGCAGTAACTTTAATCACACACAAGGAGAATTACCATGAGCAATAACACAACAACTTTTGCACACCTGAACTACGCTCGCGACTACGAACGCAAGAATTTTCCATTCATCGAATCGCTGGTTGATCGTGACGTCTTACTGGCCATCGTCACCGCACAGGTCAGCGAACAAATGATTTCTCTGTCCGACATCATGAAGATGAAACTCGGCTCCGTCGCCACCGTGGAACGTCGCATCTCTCGCCTGAAGGAAATGGGCATTATCACATCATCTGAAAGCAAAGCCGACCGCCGCACCAAGTACCTGCGCGTCAACACCAAAGTCAAGAACTTGTTCATCAAGTACAACGACGGTTTGATGGCGCTCGCCGCATAGTCCAGTAGCTCCGGCTAGTAGGGATCGATTCATTATCGATCCCTACTTAAAAACAAAAAAGGAAATAGAAATTGGCTACATCAGTTCCACTCGCAGAAGTAAAATTCAATAATGCTCCCAGACTCTTTAAGATCATCAAAGATCGAGAAGGGTTCAAAACCGATTTAGAACTAGCAACGAAATTGCAAATGACTCAATCAGGATTAGCACGTTATAAACATATCTCTAATGATGCTGATGCAATCAAAATGCTAGGACGTGTTGTTCTTTTTACTTCTCTGACGTTAGAGGAGATAAAAGAAATCGGTGGCTTAACTATCACAGTACCGAGTGGGTTGGAGTAATTTATTTTTTCAGGAGATTATCATGTCTTTCGGTAAGGCACCAACGGCACCAAATCAATTGTGTCGAATCATTGGTTCTACAGCAGGACCAAACGGTACATCAGTAGGTCGTAAATGTGTGACTGTCAAAAAGATCACTGATCGACCACCACATTCTCTTTGGGGTGAGATGTGGGAATGTGAATCGGCCGATAGTTTACCATTCGATATCGAGTACGGTGACGGCACAAAGAAAAAATCCATGCGCGCTGTCTTCGCTGAAGACTGGTTGGAAGTTATCGAACCAGACAGCGATGTCAAAGAAGAAGAGAAAGAAAAAGAGTTAACAGAATAAACTAAAAATGATTCATCCTGTGCTAACGAGTGCTCGATGAATCATTTTTTTTTTGCTTTATAGAAAGTTTATTATGACTAATTCAGTTAAGGAAGATCTTGGTACGAAAGCCATAATGGGGGGTTTTACTGATATTCATATCGGTGTATCTCCTGATATCGTAACAGTCAATCTATCAAACTGTGTACGACCCAACATCAGTGCACAATTCTTAGTCATTGATAATGCTGTCTATTTTACAGCACATCCGAATCCATTTCCATTACCACAAAACTACGGACCTGTGGCTAAACAGAAAGGGATTTTTACCAATTTGAATTTCGAGCAAGCGATTACTCTCGCAAAGAAAGGTTTTTATATATCGAGAGACAATGGGTTTAATCCAGGCACATATGTAAAGTTTATTCCTTCTGTTACCATTAATAAGAACTTCTTCCCTCCACACTTTGAATTAGTAGGTGTTGGAGGTACAATAGCACCCACATGGGGACCTACCAATCCAGATATGTTTGCAAACGATTGGTTCGCCAGTGATGGCGGTAGATGGTAGTGATTATAAAAGGATTGAGTAACATATCACTAACTTGTCACCCTCTCAATATTAATTTTCTTAGGAGATTATCATGAAACAATGTATTTTGATTTTACTGTTTTTGTTCTTGTCGGCTTGTAGCACACTGAATGCATTTAAGCCACGTACTTACGATCCGATGGAATACAGTAAAACTGTAGAGATCGTGGTAGATTCTACCAGAGCAATTCATCTCTGTAATCATCCGGAACCAGCAAATGTGAATCTTTGGAAACACATTGAAGATGTCAATACGCACAGTTTGGAATTGGATGAGTTCGAAAGAAACAAAGATCTGAATGCATTACGGATCGGTGAGGCTGTTTCCGATGTGCGGTCTATGGTTATCAATCTGCAAACCAGAATGAACTTCAGTGCCGCTTATTGTGTCCATAAGCTATCCAACATTCAAGCCAGTGCCAGAATCATTGCGCGCACAGTTGGAAAATCTGATCGGTATGCAATGTGCGACGGACAGATCAAAGAACGTCTGGATTTGTTCACCGCCAGTTTTAACGAGAAGAAACTCTCTGTATCGGAATACAAAGAGTTAGTATTCGATATCTATCGATTGGAAAAAGTCGATACCGTAGGCTGTACTGAATCTGTCAAAGCGAAAGTCGAGAAGGATTTGGATGCGGTAGAGAAAGCGTTATTGACTGCAATCTCATTGTAACAATATACATTCTATGGAAGATATTCATCTCGTTTACTTGCTCATCAAATACCGTTTGAGTAGTCGGAACTCCTTATATGGTATTTTGCTTTACACGAGCGTAGGCGCTTACAGAAACATTATGTGACGATCTGTCTCCGTATCGTTACGCATTGCTATTCTGGTGCGTGTTTAGCGACCCTGGTGATGAGAACTAAAGTGTCGGCAACGTTATCATTCTGCTGCAAGTGAAATTTGTTTCCTTTCTCCTTAGGGGCGATGAATTTCACAGTGCGCGTTTGGTAATTGTGTCGTGTAGAGTTTGTCTTTCTTTGCGAGGGGGAGGGTGCTAGAAATAGTACTCTCCCTACTTTCATTTTTTATGCCGTCATTTTGAAAAACGATTATGATTACAAATGAAATAATCATCTTAGATGTGGACGAAGAAATTAAGGAATTTATGCAACAACCTATTATTCGTAACTATGATTTCGAATTTACGAGAGCGCAACTAATAGGAATTATGAGTTGTCTTTGGTATACTGAAGATGCAGTAGCTAGACTATCTCAGTTCGCTGAACAAGCAGGAGTACGTGAAGGAGGAAAGTGGTTGAGTATTTATAGTCATGTATTTTCTTTAGGCATGACTATTTTTAATCAATTAAAGAAATTAGAACTCTATACGTTAGAAGGATATTTGCGTTATGGTCATCATACTCCTAAAGACAGAGGTTGGGATCATTCGTTAATATTAATAAGAGAAGATCCATTTTAAAGGAGAGTTATGAGAACTTATTTTCCAAAACAAGTCATTATCGATACGCAAGAAGCGGTAATGAAATTTAAAGAACAAGCGGCAGGACATAATTACTTGCCATTACTAAATCATCTTCAACAATCTCTAGTGGCTTGCGTAAGAGATAAGAAAATGGCTGAGTATGAAATAAATGAATTCGTAGCTCATTTGGAATTCTTAGAACCGCCATTCGATGAGTGGTTTGTTGATTTTCCTCCTAATGAAATAATCTACTCCGTACATCAATTGGGTATGCACATCTATAAGAAAATATTAGAAGCGGATCTTTATGATGAGCAAGGCGATTTTCATTACGATTGGGATCCAATAAGCGATTCAGATGCATTTCACGATATTGTCTTAACAAGAGACGATGTTTCAATTATTCGCAGATAAACGAGGGAAAGATGGATTACTTTTTAGATACAGAGTTTGATGGTTATCAGGGTAAGTTGATTAGCTTAGCAATGATCAATGAGAAAGGTAAATCGATTTATGCTTATATCGATTACGCTTTTCCTGGTGAGATCAATACTGATTGGGTAAGAGAGAATGTAATTCCCGTGTTGTTTAAGCACGATACTAATAGTGTTGATATTGTACCAATTCGTCCTAATGAAATGATCCAGTTATCTAAGCTAATTGAGTCATTCTTAGCTGGTGATCCAAATCCACACATCATTGCTGACTGGCCTGACGACTTCAAATACTTCAGTGAGTTAGTATTGACTGGTCCCGGCACGATGATTAATTCACCACGATTGACAATGGAAGTCGTCCGCGTAGACGCATATCCGACGATCATTCCCAACGCAGTCCAACATAACGCATGGTGGGACGCTGTAGCATTACGCTACAAGTTATCTGGTAATCAACCACAGTTTGATCAGGAATGATATCATGCATCTCCATTCTCTATTAAACAGAAAGAGAGTAAAAACTAATCCGCATCAAAGAAATCCATCGAGTATCATTTTTGATGCGGAAGAAGCGTTAGCTACGTTTTACAGAGAAACAAAAAACCTACGCTATTCTGAATTGTATTTAGATGAAATAATCAATAACATTCTGATTTACATTTCATCTAGAGATAATCTGGAACTCGGATTAATAAGTTTGAGAAAAGATATTGAGGCAGCACATGCTATAGATGTAGGTTGGTATAGAGATCGCGGAGAAGAAATGCCAGATGCAGTAGTAAAACTTGCGCGATCACTCCATCAGATTTTCTGTGTGTTAGGATTATTTAATCACAATGGTTTATTGCTTTATGAATACGGTGGATTAGCTGATAAAAATTCCATTATTCTAAAGCAAATTCATTGCCCTTTTTAATGAGGTAAAAGATGGAGTTTGTAGAGAGTTGGATAGGGTTCGATTTAGATGGGACTCTAGCTATATCTACTGGGGTGTCGGCATCAGATGTCATCGGACCCCCAGTAGAGAGAATGGTAATACGTCTCCAGGAACATGTCAAACGTGGAGATAAGGTCAAAATATTTACAGCGCGCGTAGGATGTCCTGATGAGGAATCTAATAAGATTGCCAGAGCAGCTATTGAGAAATGGTGCGTCATGTACTTAGGATTCTTACCTGAGATTACCAACATTAAAGATATTGGTATGCGTTTACTCTACGACGATCGTGCACGTCAGGTCATTGAGAATACGGGTATCGTTGTGGGAGAAGACGAATGAAGAATTGTTTTTATTACATGTTAGCTTTTTTCATCTTCATCCTATACTTAGCATCGTTACTTGGTTTGTTTACTTTATTGTTAGTCTTTCAAGCCTTGTGTGCGATCTTAGGTATAATCGTTCTTCTTCTGTCAAAGAAATCGATTATGTGGATAGCGAAGAAGTGTTATAAAGAAATTACAACATGTTGCTGTTATAGATTGTAGTTTTCACTCTATAGAGGAAAGGTAGGGAATCATGTCTACTGTTGTGGAAGATCCCGAGATCAAAGAGATAGTGCACGTTACTAATAGTCCAGTAATTGATGCTAGAAGCTGGATGAACGAAAGATTGGATCCGGAAGAACGGATTATCTTAGCGAATGCTGCTATTGAATATCGTACTAGAATGGCCAGAACCTATTGTCGACAAGCCACAGAGGCGCGTAGTGAACTACTGCGCTTAAAAGACACGCTAAAACTCGCGTATGACATTAATACGCCTCGTGGCGAT
>Ga0210386_10004382_pt1 | contig 11683 bp, 11 predicted proteins | sample IncBWH32OmetaG_FD_160091 | JGI IMG/M metagenome (GOLD analysis project Ga0210386, IMG submission 160091) | Forest soil microbial communities from Barre Woods Harvard Forest LTER site, Petersham, Massachusetts, United States - Inc-BW-H-32-O ... | reverse complement strand
AACACCTTGCGTTTCAGATTGATTCTATTTTTTGGTGGAGCGATGCTCGCGGGTGCTCTTGGGGGCACTTTGTTTGGGCCTGCACCGGCAGGCGCCGTAGCGCGCGAAATTATTGAGCTGCAAACCGGCGTGAACCAATTGATTCAAGGCCAGCAGAGCATGCAGACGGAAATGACGCAAAATGCGGCCGTGCAACGCACGCTGATCGAACAGGCCATGGACTCGGTGAACAAGCTCAACACGTCCATGTCTGCTGTGCAAAAAACCACGCAGGATTTTTCCGCGGCTTCCGGAGCACGATTGGATACGATGGGCACACAGGTACAAGGCCTGTCGGACAATGTTGGCGATCTGCAGGCGCGCGTGGGCAAACTTGATCAGAAACTGACCGACATTCAAAACACTTTGCAAAACGTGGACTCGAAACTTGCTTCGCCATCGTCCGGACCTTCCGGCCCGCCGCCATCCACCATGATGAACGGGCCTGGCCCTGGACCTGGGGCGAGTTCCGCGCCGCCCATGGGCATGCAACCTACTAGCGCGTCTGCAGGCCCTTCCGGCCCTCCGGCATCGGCTGACGTGCTGTATTCCAATGCGCTGCGGGACATTAACGGCAAGCATTACGATCTCGCCACTCAGGAATTTCAGGATTATCTGAAGTATTACAGCGAGACGGATCTGGCATCCAACGCACAGTTCTACCTCGGCGAAGTCGCCTTCATGCAAAATCAATATCAATTGGCGCTCGATAACTACAACAAAGTCATCGAGAATTATCCAAGGAGTTTTAAGACGGCCACAGCTCGAATGCGAAAAGGTTTTTGCCTGGCGGAATTGGGCCAGAAAGCCTCTGCTGTGCGCGAACTCAGGAACGTGGTCAGGCTGTATCCTGGCACGGACGAAGCCAAGCGAGCCGCGGCAAAGCTGAAGGAAATGGGAGCGACGGCGGGCGATTGAAAAACGGTGAATAGTGACTGGTGGTGCGTCCCGCGTGATTCGTTAATCATGATTTGTGGATCGTGACAACTTGGCGCGTTAAGTATTTTGCGCTCATTCCCTGGCTTTGATAATTTTTCCAAGCACACTCCGTTTTTCTCCTCACGCAAAGAATCTGCGGATTAGTAGTACAGCGAGCACAGAGAAATTCAAAAGAGAAAACCTGAGACGTGATTAAATATTCCTGCTGCTTGAACTTGACCGGACTTAATTTGCACACCGCTCATGGCCGTGTTATCTTCCTGACATCATTGGAGACAAAAAAATATGTCCGTAAATAAAGTGATTCTGGTGGGACGTCTGGGCCGTGATCCGGAAACGCGCTACACCGGCGGCGGCCAGGCCGTTTGTCATTTTACAATGGCCACGGATGAGACCTTCAAAGACAAGGCCGGCGAGCGACAAAAGCGCACCGAATGGCACAGGATTGTTGCCTGGGGGAAAAAGGCCGAGTTTGCCCAACAATATTTGAAAAAAGGGCAGGAGATTTATGTTGAGGGCAGCATAAGAACCAACGAGTGGACGGATAAAGAAAATCAGAAGCGAACGACGGTAGAAATCATCGCTTCAGATTTCCGGTTCGTTGGCTCGAAACAAGACTCCGGGGGATCAAGTTACCGCAGCCCTTCAGCTAGTAGCTCATCAAGTTTCGACTCCGGAACTTCCTCCTCGATGGAGCACGATCAGTCCGGACCCGAGGTTACCGACGAAGATATTCCGTTTTAGCCTTCATGTGGCATAGGCTTTAGCCTGTGCGGGTTTAGGCCTTGTGTGGACTAAGGGCGCACAGGCTGAAGCCTATGCCACGAAAAACTACTCATACCTCAACGCTTCGATTGGATCCAGCTGCGCGGCTTTGTGCGCAGGATAGTATCCGAAGAAAATTCCTACCGCAGCGGAAAATATCACAGCAGCGATAATCGCCTTCCCTGAAATCAGCGTGGGCCATGACAGCAAATTGCTGATCAGCGCAGACCCGATAAGCCCGAAAATAATTCCTATAAAACCGCCCATCATGCTGAGCGTTACGGCTTCCACCAGGAATTGACGGCGCACGTCATCCTCCGTGGCTCCCACGGCCATGCGCACGCCGATCTCGCGCGTTCGTTCCGTGACCGACACGAGCATGATATTCATGATGCCAATGCCGCCAACCAGCAACGATACAGATGCAATTCCTCCGAGCAGATACGTCATCGTCGACTGCGTTTGATTTTGCAGGTCGGCAATATCCGCCTGCGTGCGAATCAGAAAATCATCGTCGTCGCCGTTGCGAATGCGGTGCCTTTCGCGCAGCAAGCTCGTGATGGGCGCCACGGCCGCGACGGAGGCTTCCTGCGACACGGCGGACGCGGCAATAAATTGCAGCCAGGTAATTCCCGAAATTTTTCGCTGTACCGTTGTGTACGGCGCGAAGATCACATCATCCTGATCCTGCCCGGTCACGTTCTGTCCCTTGGATTCGAGTATTCCGTCCACGCGGAATGGAAGATTGCCGATGCGAATTGTTTTGCCAATCGGGTTTTCATCGACGAACAGAATTTTTTCCACCGTAGTGCCCAGCACGCAAACGTTCGCGGCGAGATCCACTTCTTCGTCACTAAATGCAGACCCCGCCTGCACAGGCCAGGTACGAATTTCAAAATAGTTGGGTGTAATGCCGGTGACCTGGGTGTTCCAATTCTGATTCCCGTACACCACTTGCTGGCGGTTCGAGAGGGCCGGCGACGCCTCTTTAATCAGCGGAATTTCCTTCAGGATCGCGGTCAAGTCGTCCATGGTGAGGGTTTTCACGCCGCCGTAACCCTGGCGAACGCCGCCCGCGCGGTTGCTTCCGGCCGAAATGAAGACAGCGTTCGTGCCCATGGCCTGAATTCCCTGCTGCACGATGTATTGCGCGCCCTGCCCGATGCTCACTACGGCGATGACAGCGCCAACACCGATAATGATGCCGAGCATCGTCAGCGCCGAGCGCATCTTATTGCGCGAAAGCGCTCGCAAGGCCAGCCGAAATGTGTTCATGAAATCCATGTGCGAAATTTCCTGCCGCAAAACTTATACGGGCGCGTCAGCTTTTGCCAGCCTTTGATTTTCCTCTTCCGCATCTTCCGCCGCTTGCTGCTCGACGGTAGGAAGCGATTTCAATACATCCTGCGCGACCAGCCGATCCTGAACCAGGATGTCGCGCTTCAATTTTCCGTCACGAAAGAGAAGATTGCGCCTCGCATATTGCGCGATGTCCGGCTCGTGCGTGACGAGCACAATGGTCAGCCCTTGTTCATTATTCAGCGTCTGCAGAATATCCATGATCTCAACAGAAGTCCTGCTGTCCAAATTTCCTGTCGGCTCATCCGCGAGCAGGATGGATGGGCGGTTCACGAGGCCACGCGCGATCGCCACACGCTGCTGTTGCCCACCGGAAAGCTGCGAAGGATGGTGCCCTGCTCGGTCAGCCAACCCAACGCGGGTGAGCGCCTCCATGGCGCGTTTGGTCCGCTCATCGGGACTTATCCCGGCGTAAACTGTGGGTAGTTCGACATTTTCTAGCGCGGAAGTCCGCGACAGAAGATTGAACTGTTGAAACACGAATCCCAATTTTCGATTCCGAATCCGCGCCAGCTCTGACTTGGACATTCCTGAAACGTCAACGTCGTCGAGGAAGTAGCGACCCTTGGTGGGCCGGTCCAGGCACCCCAAAATATTCATAATCGTTGATTTTCCGGAACCGGACGGTCCCATCACCGCAACGAATTCCCCTTCGCTGATTTCAAGCGAAACTCCGCGAAGAGCCTGAACCTGTATTTCGCCCAGGTCGTATGTCTTAAAAACATTTTCCAGACGAATGACAGGTTTGCTCGTTGGGCTCGTGCGGGAAAGATCGGATGCGACGATGATTTGATCAGCCATCAAGGAGTCTCGTTAACTCACTAGAACCTGCGTGGAACGCCGCCAGCGTTCCCGCCCGCAGGACCGCCACCCACAGGGTTCCTGGTTTGCGCCTGCGCGGTTGTGGACTTGTTCGTGGATTGTCCGATGATCAGGTCGTCCCCTTGATTGATCTTGCCGTTCACGAGTTCGGTAAATGTGAAATCTGTAACGCCCAACGTGACCTGCACGGGCTCCAATTCTTTGTTCGGAAGTAGCTTCCAGACGATGGCTGAATCTTGCCGCCTGCTGCCTCCGCCTGACCCGGAGCGCGCGCCAGTCTGATCGCCTCCGTCAGCACCTGCCCCTCCAGCGCCACCCTGAGCTCGGCGCCCACCGCCACCGCCGCCACCCGCGCCGCCCTGCCGACCCTGTCCGCCAGGCGCCTGGGCCGCTACAGAAGTATTTGCAGGAGCATTGCTGTTCGAACCAGATGCACCCGGAGTGTCTCCTGCCGCAGCAGCAACGCGCCCCGCAGCCGTCGCTCGCGCAGTATCTGTGATGCCGTATTTGGCGTAGAGAGCTGTGCGATCGCTATCCGACATATCGGGTTTGAATCGAAGCGCGCCATTAGGGATTTTTACAACGTTCTTCGCTTCGGAAACTGGAATGGAAATGTACGCCGTCATTCCTGGAAAAAGTCTCAGGTCAAGATTGTCGAATGCCACCATCGTGTTGTAGGTCACTACGTTTTGGATGGTCGTGGCATTCATGCGCACCTGAGCCACAGTTCCATTAAAGGTTTCTCGCGGGAACGAATCCACGCGAAAGCTGGCTTGCTTGCCAACCTTGATCCGGCCCACGTCCGCCTCATCCGTGTTGGAGTAGACAAGCATGTGTTTCAGGTCCTGCCCAATACTGAAAAGATTGGGCGCCTGCAAGCTGGCCGCTACCGGCTGGCCCACGTTCACCGTGCGGTTGATCACTGTGCCGTCGATGGGCGCTACAATCGTGCAATAACTCAACTCCAATTTTGCGGATTTTACCGTCTCATTTTGAATCTGCACCTGCGCCTTAGCTTGATCCCGCTGAGCCACGGTCGCCGCAAGCTGCGACTCCGCTTGCTTCTCCTGAGCTATGGCAGCATTTTCGGAGGCCACGGCCTGATCGTAATTTGCCTGCGCATCGTCATTCTGCTGCGCGGAAAGTACGCCCTGGTCGGCAAGTAATTTCGTGCGCTTCTGCTGCGTGCCCATGTCGATGGTCGTTGCATGAGCTTTGGCCACGTTGGCCTTCATCGTCGACACATTCGCGGTGGAGGTGCCGATCTGCGCTTCAAGGTTGGCCACATTGGCCACCGAATTTTGGTAGGAAGCTTCCGCTTGCGCGAGCGCAATCTGAAATGGGACCGGGTCAATTTGCGCAAGCACATCGCCCTTTTTGACCTGGGAATTAAAATCGACGCTCACCGAAACAACATTGCCCGATACCACGGAACCCACGGGCACGGTGTTGACCGGGTTGATGGTCCCCGTGGCTTGCACCACCTGGGAAATGTCGCCGTGCTCCACTTTTGCGGTGAAATACTGCGTAGGTGTACGCGCGCCCACCGTTACGTACCCGAGCCAGAGAATCAGGGCTACCGGCGGCGCAACAAGCAGAGCGCGGCCCGTCATGGACTTCAGCCAAATATTTTTCAGGAAATCAGAAATCCGACCCATTATTTAAATTTCTCCGGATCAATTCGTGAAGGCAAAACCGGGCCGCGCTTCTATGGATTTGTCTGCCGTTTGCGCCGCTCTTCGTCCATTTGGCGCAATAGTTCTTCAAATTTCGGCCGTTGTTCCGGAGTCAATACCTGGCGTATGTGGTCCCGGCTTTGCTGCCGGACTTGTTCATATTCCGGATCGAGTTTTTGGTGGAGTTCGGCGTAGTGTGAGCGCGTCTCATTCATGATGGCCTGAACCTGCGTTTGCTGCTCCGAAGTGAGATTCAGATCGCGCGTGAAAATGGCCATGTGGGAAGGGGCACGATCTCCCTGACCCGCTGGTCGCGCGGCTTGAACTCGCATGGTAACCAGATAGGTCCCCATACTGCCCAGGGCAATGCCCAGAATGAACAGAACAAAAACAATCAGGTATGCCTTTCGGTTGCTCTGGTTATTGTCCATTGGTCCTCTCAGCCAGGGATTGCAGCACTTCCTCATTGCTGACAGGGTCAGAAGGCGGCTGCGGGAAATCACTGGCGCTCAGTTCCGTTCGAATAGACCCGAGGGTAAGGTTTCGACGTGGCGCGAATTCGACCAGATAAACTGAAAGTGCTAGCAATAAAACAGCAGCAGTTAAGGACAAGCGTGAAGCCAGAAATTCCAGGGGCGCCCAAAATGCCGCAGGAGATTTCGCGTCGGCCACTTCCTGATGGATCCTCGCCATTACATTCGCCAGAAAGGCCTGGGTCGGTTCGCTCGCCGGTTCCATGACCTCACGCAATAAGTTGCCCGCCACCCGGGCATCGCCCATAGCGGCCGAGCAATGCTCGCATTGCTCCAGGTGTGTTTCCAGCCCGAAGTCCGGCGCGCCGCCGAGGTAATCCTCGAATCGCGACTCGAACTCCTGGCACTGCTTCGAACTGTTCGACTTATTAAACATCTTGTTCGCTCCTTCGCTGCTTGAGCCCTTCCCTGGACACCGGACGCTTTTGCATTCTCTTCCGGTACATTTCCACGAGCCGGCCCCTCGCCCGAAATAGCCTGACCTTCACAGTGTTCACGTTCAGGTCCAGTAATTCTCCAATTTCTTCTACAGAGAATCCTTCGACTTCTTTCATGACCAGCATGATCTGATCGCGGTCATCGAGCTCTCCGAGCAGCCGTTCAACTAATTGTCTCTGTTCCAGCCGCCGCGCTGTATCTTCCCTGTGCGAGGCCCCGCCATACCCGTGTTCGGGGATCGAGTCCAGCTTTCGCACTTGCTCTTCGCTGAGGTCGGATTCGTACACGAGGCGCCGCACCTTCTTTTTTCTCAAGTAATCCCAGCATTCGTTCACGGCAATTTTGTAAAGCCAGGTGCCGAATGCAGAGCGTGCATCAAATCGTCGTATTGAAAAATACGCTTTGGCCAGGGCCTGCTGCGCCACATCTTCGATATCCTGGCTGCCTCGCAGAATACCGCCCACCACAGCCAGAACGCGGCTTTGGTGGAGGCGAACTAAATCTTCGTAGGCGCTTACATCGCCGGCTTGCGCACGGCGCACAAGCTCTTTTTGCTTTTCCGCAGGAGTAAGAGACGTTTTATCGTCCGGAATCGTCGTCCCGCGAATTGTTCCCGAATTTGTGACGTCTGCCATCGTTTCCCGGTTTCGCTTAAATCCAGATATTACAACCTATTTCGCCTTGCTGTCCTATTAACATTATGAAACAATGCCTGCATGATTATCGGTGATCGGCTTCGTGCCCTGCGCGAAGCAAAGAAGTTTTCCCAAGGGGACATCGAAAAGCGCACAGGACTGCTTCGTTGCTATATATCGCGCGTGGAAAATGGCCATACGGTACCGGCCATCGAGACGCTCGAGAAAATGGCGCGCGCTTTGGAAGTCCCTCTCTATCAACTTTTCTATGACGGCGAAGAACCACCCGCACTCCCCAATCTTCCTAAACGCAAAAGCACGGACGATATTATCTGGGGCAGCGCCGGGAAAGAAGCTCGTCTTTTGGGCAAGTTTCGCAGGCTGATGGGTCGCATTGAAGAAGCCGACCGGCGTCTCCTGCTTTACATGGCTCAGAAGATGGCTACTCGCTAAGTCCTGCGAGCCATCGATCCTCTCAGAAGGATCGAACGGTATCTTTCTGTCATACAGATTGAAAAACGGCCTGGGCATAGCTATTAAAGATTTAATCTTCACAGTAGTACCGCCCGGGCCATCAACCCATACCTTTTCGGCGCTGAATTAAGTGGCGTCAAGATCTGGTGTTTCTGTCTTCGTGCCGCCTCGGTACTACTACTCTCATTACTCCCACTCAATCGTGCTCGGCGGTTTCGAGCTGATATCGTATACCACCCGGTTAATGCCCGTCACTTCGTTCACAATTCTGGTCGAAATTCGCTCCAGCACTTCCGCGGGAAGCCGGGACCAGTCCGCCGTCATCGCATCTTCCGAATCCACAACTCGTACCACGATTGTATATCCGTAGCTTCTTTCGTCGCCCATCACTCCCACGCTGCGTACCGGAAGCAGGACGGCGAAAGCCTGCCATGTTTTTTCATACAAGCCGGCGCGGCGAATTTCTTCCACGACGATGGCGTCCGCCTCTCGCAGCGGCTTGAGATTTTCTTCCGTCACTTCTCCGAGCAGACGCACGGCGAGTCCCGGGCCGGGAAAAGGATGCTTCGTGAGCATTTCCTCCGGCAAACCCAGCTCCCTGCCGATTTTGCGGACCTCATCCTTGAACAACTCGCGCAGAGGCTCAATTAACGAAAAGGGCAAATCCTTCGGAAGTCCTCCTACATTATGATGCGTCTTGATCGTCTGCGATGGCCCACGAACGGCGACGGATTCGATTACGTCCGGGTAAAGAGTACCTTGCACGAGGAAACCGGCGCGGTCCGGCCCAATGGCCAACGAGCGGGCCTGCTCGTCGAACACAGCGATAAATTCCCCGCCGATCCTCTTCCGCTTCGTCTCCGGATCGGTTACTCCCTTTAGACGCGCGAGGAAGCGTTCCGACGCATCGACGCCGATGACTTTCAGGCCCATGCGGTCACGCAGCAGTTCGAGAGTCTCGCTGAACTCATTCTTTCGCAGAACGCCGTTGTTCACAAAAATATTGGTTAGGCGATCGCCAATCGCGCGGTGCACGATTACAGCGGCTACGGCTGAGTCCACGCCACCGCTTAGCGCGCAGATCGCACGTCCGTCACCCACCTGCTTGCGAATCGCTTCCACTGTTTCAGCGATGAATGCCGCGCCGCTCCATAGCGGCTTGGCATGGCAAATGTTAAATACAAAATTGCGCAGAATTTCCGAGCCGCAATCGGTGTGACGTACTTCCGGATGAAACTGCACGGCGTATAATTTTCTTGTTGGATCTTCCGCGGCGGATACGGCGTTGCCGGTTTCTCCCGTGACATGAAATCCCGTGGGCAGTGCGCGAACATGATCGCCGTGGCTATTCCAGATGCGCAATTTCTTTGGCAGGCCCTCGAAGAGTAGCGAGCCGTCTTTCACCTGCAGTTCCGTGCGGCCATACTCTCTGCGGTCCGCGCGCTCGACGCGCCCCTCGAGATTGTGGGTCATCCACTGCAAGCCGTAGCAGATTCCGAGGACCGGCAGACCCATGGACAAGATCGAGATATCGCACGGCGGCGCGTCAGGGTCGTACACGGAGTTTGGCCCTCCGGAAAGGACGATTCCCGTGGGCTCGAATTTCTGTATCTGCTCGATCTTCGCTGTGCACGGCAAAATCGCGCTGAACACCTGCTGCTCCCGGATTCGCCGGGCAATCAGCTGCGTGTACTGCCCGCCAAAATCCAGTACGACAATGCCACCACGTTCGCTCATTCTGTCCTCATCCTGTTCTTCAGGGCCGGGCTGCGCTTCCGCATTTCTTTGAATCAAATAGTATTTTGTTTCCGCAACTCTTCCATGCTCATTACATGGAGCGCGGGATTTAGAATTTCGAATCACAAATTGCGCATCTGAAACTCTTGATCTCGAATCTGGAATCTCAAATATCAGGTCACAGATTTGTGGTCTCAAGTTTCAAATTTGAAATTTCAAATTTCAAATCCTCTTACGCTACCCGGTTCACCGTCTGCGCCGCTCTAAATGCTTCCAGATTCGCCAGCGTCACCTCCAGGATTCGCACCAGCGCCTCCTGGCTATTGAAAGCATTATGCGGCGTGAAGACCACATTGTCGCGCGCGAGCAACACGCGATTGCGCACGGCCATTCGCAATCGCTCTACATCGAGTGGTTGCTGCAGCAATTGTTTTTCTTCCTTGATCAATTCCTCGCCCTCAAGCACGTCCAGCCCAGCGCCGCCCACCTTGCCGCTTTCGAGCGCTTCGACCAGAGCATCCGTGTCAATCAGGCCGCCGCGCGCCGTATTCACGATCATCACGCCCGGTTTCATTCTGGCAAACTCTTCGCGGCCCAACAGATGGTGAGTTTTATCCGTGAGCGGCGAATGCAGCGTCACGATATCGCTCTCCTCCAGCAACCGCTCGGTCGTCGCATATTCAAAACCCAGTAAATCGGCGAGAAACGGATCACGGTGAATGTCAAATGCCAACACGTGCATCCCAAATCCACGGGCAATCCGAATCACGTGCAGCCCGATGTGCCCTGAGCCAATGACGCCGATTGTCTTTCCCTGCAAATCGAATCCGGTCAACTCCGCGAGGTCCACGCGACCGCTGCGCACCTGCAGAACCGATTGGTGAACCTTGCGCGACAGCATTAACAGGAGCGCCATCGTGTGTTCGGCGACAGTGTTTTCTCCATACGACGGCACGTTGGAGATGGCGATCCCCCGATCGCGGCACGCAGCCACGTCTATATGGTCAAATCCTGTGGAGCGGGTTGCGATAAATTTTAGTTCCGGAAGCGCATCGAGCACTTCGCGAGTCACATGAGAGTAAATGAATACGGACAGGGCTTGAATATCGCGCAGCTCTTTCGGCGGAACAGACAAAACTTCCGAGGCAAACGTACACTGGTCGGAAGCCAACCGCTCCGACAGGTAAGCACGCTCCCAGTCCTTCACCTCGAAAAAAGCAACGTGCATCGTGTTAGCCAGTAACGACGTTCACCAATTTGTCCGGAACGACAATCACTTTTACTACGCGCTGCCCGTCCAGAAGTTTCGCAATCTTGGAATCGGATAGCACGAGCTTTTCCAGTTCGTCCTTATCCAATCCCGCCGCAACGGAAACTTTGCCCTTCACGCGGCCCTTTATCTGCACCACGATTTCTACTTCATCTTCCGCCGCGAGTTCAGGAACAAATTTCGGCCAGGCCGCGTGCGCCAATGTCCCGCCCGTGTGGCCCATGATTTCCCAAAGCTCCTCAGCCAGATGCGGCACCATGGGATTGAGCATCAGCGTCAGCAGCTCGAATACTTCCTTCGCGACTTCAGGGCGCATCTCTTCTTCAAGCGGCTCCTGCGCGTGGATTTCGTTGACCAGCTCCATCAGCAGCGCTATGGCGCTGTTGAAATGCCAGCGTGAATCGAAATCGTGCGTCGCGCGCCGCAGCACCTGGTGCGCCTTGCGCAGTAACAACTTTTCCTTGGGCGTCGCCGTATCCAGCGAAGCCGCAGCCCCGCTTCCTACTTGCACGTTCTTTAAACGCTCCGCATGTTTGGAAACGAGCCGGTACACGCGCTGCAGAAAGCGCGCGCATCCTTCAATCGCCTGCTCGCTCCACTCCAGATCCTTTTCCGGCGGTGCGGCAAATAATGTGTACAGCCCCCCGTATCGCACCCAAACTTGTCGGCCATGTCTTCCGCGCCCACCACGTTGCCCTTGGACTTGGACATCGCCGTGCCGCCCTTCAGCACAAGCCCTTGCGTGAACAGGCGCTTCACCGGTTCATTGTGATTGATGAGCCCCAGATCGCGCATCACCTTGCAGAAAAATCGCGTGTACAGCAGATGCAGAATCGCGTGCACAATTCCGCCGATGTACTGGTCGACTGGCAGCCAGTAGCGCACGAGCGCTGGATTGAATGGCGCTTTGTCATTGTGCGGGTCGGCGTAGCGATAGAAATACCAGGACGAATCGATGAACGTATCCATCGTGTCCGTCTCGCGCCGGCCAGGCCC
>Ga0210386_10004381_pt1 | contig 11684 bp, 12 predicted proteins | sample IncBWH32OmetaG_FD_160091 | JGI IMG/M metagenome (GOLD analysis project Ga0210386, IMG submission 160091) | Forest soil microbial communities from Barre Woods Harvard Forest LTER site, Petersham, Massachusetts, United States - Inc-BW-H-32-O ... | reverse complement strand
GATTGGATGCAGCCGTTAGTGAGGGCAGGGGTCCCCGGGCCGTGGGATCCTGAAAACTGGATCCACGCCAGTGCGATGTGTCGCGGCGTTCCACGGCTCCGCCCAAAACCTTGCAGGGTTAGAGTTGCACGAGACACGAATCATGACTTTCTCGCCTATCAGAAAACACATGGGGCCTTGCCCAGCGAGTAATCAGCCAACGGTTCCCGAGCCTGCGTTCTCTGGGCGTGCGCACCCTGACGTACTTGGGCCGGATTCGGATACTCCGTTGGGGTTGAAGCAACCTGAACACGAAGTCAAGAAATTTCTCTCTGCGGCACTCAATACTCCATGGCCGCCTACCACGTGTGATTCGGAAGGGTTTGGCATAAGGGCGGCGGCGGGCCGCAAACACGCAAGACCGAGAGGCGATGCGGAAGCCCCGTCCTGACCGCGACCAGAGAGAGCGAGGCAGCAGACGGGCTCAGAGGGCCCGAACCCCTTGCGGGGATTTTGGGACACCTGCCCGAGCCAATTGGGGGGATGGTGGGTGCAAACTTCCGCCGGGTAACGGCCTGCTGCGAGGAATCCGGATTGTGAAGCAAGCTCCGACTGTTCCGCCGGTCTTACGTCCTACCCGGTGCCGCTTGTGCAGCAGCCCGGCGCTGACGGATCTTCTTTTGGACTTCCGCCAGGTATTGCCGAGCTTGCTCTCGCGTCTTGATTGATCGCACCCGCTCGAGGATGACCGTCCGTTGCTCCGGCGAGATTTCAAGATCCTGGCGCAGAGCTGAATGGAGAATCACCGGCAGCGTGCCCTGGTCGACCGTCTCATTCGGTCTGGCGGCAACCGTCGCACTTAAATCAGGGACCATCATCTTCATCATTACTGCCGGCTGGGCCTGAGAGGTTGCAGGCGAAGGCAGGGTTGTGGGGGTGTCGGTCCTCGGCGCATTCAAGGAAAGGAGCGCATCGAGACGATTGGCCTTGGCATCGCGTTCGGTCAGAGCATCAACCTCGAAGAAAGACTCGATCGTAGCGGGTATCGAAGCATGGTCATACAATCGATGATCAATCACATTTTTCGGGATCAGCGGCGAGATGACGATCGCTGGCACACGAGGCCCATACCGTTCGAACGTAAAACCGTACTGATTGTGTTTGTCCTTAGGCGCGCTGTCGCCCGGCGCCACCGCACCCGGGGGAATGGCATGATCGTAAAACCCGCCGTGCTCATCCCAAGTGATGATCAAAACGCTGCTATTCCAATGCGTAGAGTTGCGGATCGCTTCGTAGGTTTCCTTGATTAATCCCTCGCCCAGCGTGATGTCGGTGAGCGGGTGCTGGGAAGTGCTGTTCTTGTATTCGTTCAAAACATCGTAGCTGGGCTCGATGAATACACAGCTGTAGGGATAAGCAGGCTGGCTGAGATCGCTGACGAAATTGTCATAGTGCCGGATGTCCGAGAGGCTGATGCCCTTTAAAGCCGCGACCATCGGGAAATCGTCGCCGGCGTACAAACGGCGCGACACCTCCTTCTTTTTCAGCGCATCGAAGATGCTCCCTGCCTTGAACTGCAAGCCTCCTATCGTCTCCCATTCAACGATTTCTTCGGTGGTCGGGCTGTGGTCAAGTCCGCCGGAAGAGGCCGCGTGGACAAACATGCGGTTCGGCCAAGTGGGACCCGGCATGGATGCATGCCAGTTGTCGCAGACCGCAAATTCTTGGGCCAAGGCGACCAACACTAGAAGCTGCTCGGGCGCAAAACACTTCATGACCTCGCCGGGATCCGCAGCCCCGCCGCTCGCCGTGTATGAGGCCACGAAGCCCGTGTTGTTGATGGCTGGATACTGGCTGCCCGCAGCGTACGTCGCTCCCGCTCCGCAGAGCTGGACGAGGACATTCATGAACTCGTGTCCTGGATCAGCCGGCATCACGTCAGCGGCGCCTCGGACAACTGGATAAGCACGGCGATTGAGGGTGTTAACTTCGCTCCCAGTCAGGCCGTTGATCTGTGTTGAACCGCCGTTCACGGCGTCGTGTCCCGTAATGCCTGAGAAACCGAGCATGTGATCAAATGATCGGTTCTCCAGCATGAGAACGAACACGTGTTGGATCAAGCTATCCATTTGCATTTTGCCAGCACACTATGTGCAGGCTCGTTGCACAATGCTTTTGCAGCGAACGGCGAATGTCGCTTAACTGATTGTCTCAGCCGAGGGGTCCAGCCCACCAGCGCTCGGCTACTCTGGCAATATGTGTATGGATCATCCTAGAAGCAGGGCGCGGTTGTTCGGCAAGTAATGCTCCGAGAACCGCTCTTGACTACCCCTTCCGACCAAGATTGCTTGGCACGGTTGGAAAATTCCTCTCCGAAACAGGTCTCTTCTTACGGATTCGGATCGCATCTTGATACCAGTCAGGGAACCTGTGTACCAGCATTGGGAATGAACTGTCAAAGATGAATGTGTCTGCGTGGTCCTTTTCACTGCGCACGACGCGCCCACTACCTTGAACAACTGCAAGGGCTGTCGCGTTCTCATACCAGTCCTGTGAGTTTCGCTTACGAGCTGCAATGTAGGGGTCCGTGACGTTCGGCCATGGAATTTTTGCAAAAATACAGAACCTTGCGTCATCGTCACGCAAGTCTAGCCCCTCGGTCATGGCCACTGCGCAAAGAACTCCATTCCTACTTTGCCGTAGCCTCTGAACCCCCGCATCGCGGTCGTTCCCGCTCCTATGAGTCAGAATGCGATTACCAAACTCTTTCTGTAGATGTTGCACTACGGTTCGTTGAAGCTCACGGCTGTGACAGTGAATGATGCCACGATCTTCTGGACGTTCTCTCAGAATACGAGAACACTCTGCTAGCATCGGCGAGAGCCCCGGCTGTCCCTTATTTTTGCTCATAGAGCCCATGTTGCCAAAAATGATTTTCCTGTTCTCTGGGGCGAAGCGGCATTCGGCGCGGTGGATTGCCACATCTGTTTCTTTGATGCCCAAGCTCTGAAGGAAGAGAGGTATGGCGCCCATGGTGGCGGACATAAACAAGACGTGGCCCGCACAACGGAACAGGCGAGTCGCCGCCCGGCCTGCCGACAAAGGACTGATGACGAGGCTTCCTTTTTCCTTCCAGGTTATCCAGTTTCTACACTCTAACGTGAAGTTAATGCCGTCCTTGAGGCTTTCATAGTCGCGCTTTTCTTCGCCGTCTGCGATCTCGCATAAAGCTTTTGCAATCGCACTTTCAAAATATCGGAGCCATTTCGCTACTTCATCAGGATTCAGCAGCTTTCGATCTTCACCAGGAAAATTGAACGGGCGAGCATGGATTGCACTCACGTGAGCAGCACTGATTGTACGTTGGCACATTGAAATAAGGATATTCTCCAGATTATGTGCCTCATCTACTACGAGAACATTTCTGGGATAGACAGCTCCCTCAATCGGCGGCGCATACGAAAGGAAGTGCAGATTTGTGACGCCGTGATCTGCCTTCCAGAACGCATCACGCGCGAGTATATAGTCCATGCACCTCCTGCTATGGTCCTCGAATCTATCGGCCGCCTGTTCACAGTTCAAGGGGGGGAAGGCGGTACAGTTATACGTTGACTGACCTCGCACTTGTACCAGCCCTAAATTGGAGTCCTGCGCATACTGCCTAACAAGTGAATTGAGTGGAGAGGTGATAAAGCCCTTCCCGCATAGATTCAACACGGCTTTCCCTACGGCAGACTTTCCAAATCCAGTTGGGCCCTCCAATATGAAGAAACGCTTACCGTCATTGAAGGACGCGGCGATTTCCTCAAGGGCTTTCAACTGCCCATCATAGGGTGTCAGCGTTGATGGGAAAAACTTACGCACCTCTTCGGCTTCTCCTAAGGCAATTCCTACGCGTCGAGTTTATCCTTATCTTAACGAACGCGGCAGCTATGAAGCTGAGTTAGGACAACGGAGGTAACTCACGCCTCCGAATCCCCCTTGTGGATGTTACTGCGGCTCGGCGAAAATGTGTTCGGTAGGGACGATTCGAGCGTGGCTTTTGTAAGTCGGGAAGCTGCATTCGTTGTTTATTCTCCATCGAGGTATACTGCCGGCATGGGCGAGGGCTGGTGTACCGTGACCATGATTGAGGAATCCGGCAGGCGGCACAGTGTTGATGTTTTGGCCTCCAGCACTTTCGATGCAGCGCATATCTTCCTCGCACATGCCAAGGCAGACCCCCGCAACGACATACCCCGCAACGGCATACCCCGCAACGGCATACCCCGGCTAAGTCTGGACAGCGTATTTGAGGTCGTAGTGGACGGAAAAATTCATCGGGTCGAGGGTAGAGCCTTGCAACAGGGGATTCTCAGGGAGAGGAAGGAACGCAAAGGCCCACGCGGAGTTCTGTTTTCACGACGTCCGACGCTTGTTGATTTTCGACGCCAACGACTCTGCCCGCGGTAATAGGAAACTTAATCGTTAAGCTGCTGCTCGCGAGAAAGCCATGATCTGCATTCCGTTTTGCATCCTCTCCAAACCACGCTGACATCAGGACCGTGTCAGGAATAAGCTGAACTGGAAATGCGAAAGATTCCGAATTCGAGTCGTCGTCTCGACGAGCACATTTCACGAGCGTTGAACAAGATCAGGAAGCCGAGCAATGCGGAAGAAATCACCGAGTTGCTCAATCGTGACCTGGAGCCCGAAGACCGGCCCTTCCGAGCGAAAGAAGTCGCGGAGCGGTTGCGGAACACCGAGGACACGGCGTTGACACTGCATTGGTCAAGGACTCGCCCGCGCAGACAGCCCTCCTAGGGGGCAATCGCGACCACCGCGGGCTGTGTCCCACAACCTCTCTTTTTCTGATTTGGCGATCTGAGGTGCACACCCCTTCGCCGTCTGGCAGGGACTAAGGCCAGCCCGGCTTAGGCTAGTCGTTGTCTCCTCCACAAAGATCATGTTGCGGTGCTGGGTTGTCAACCCATAATGAGCGGCGGCGAGGCCGTAGCCAATATGATTAATGAGGTTCGGCGATGAGACTGGCCAGCGCTAGAAGATTGCTATTGCCGAGAGCCTCGGGTCTCTGGTCGGCAGGGATGAGCAGGTATTTGCCCCAGCTGGCGCGTTCAAGCCAGCCTTTGCGGCGCAGCGACTCAATAATGTTGTCGACTGCCTTGGAGCTGGAGCCGAGCAGCTTAAATGTCTTCACGCGCAACGCCCTTTAGGCCGCGTTCACTGAGCGCAAGCACGACCCGGCTTTCCTGCGGTGCGGGGACAAGGACCGGGCTTGGCGCCATCTTGTTCTCCTTCACAAAACCCGTCTGGATGAGGGTTTTGATGAAAAGAGCAACACTGCGAGCCTGCGAGCCGTAGAATGCAAATAGTTTGTTACACAAAACCCTCTTATAGAGGGGGATTTGCGCAATTATATAAAGTCCTGCCGATTACCACGTGCAGCCACACAACTTGGTCTTATGCCGATCGGACAGCGCAAGGGCACGGCGATTCGTGCCTCGGCTAGGGTTGCGCACTGGTCTGGCCGACAGGCTCACCGCGCAGATTGATGTACTTGATCAACCAATCGTAACGATCCGCCAGGGCTTGCGGATCGTTCAGATCATGCCCGGTATCGTAGTACAGCGCCTTCTTTGGTTCGCTCGCCGCGGCCACGTAGTGCTGCATCGAAGTCTTGTCGAAGTATTGCTCGTAATTCGCGAATTGGAGCAGCAGAGGAATGGGAGCCGAATTTCCGACGAAATGGATTGCGTCGATGTCACCGGTGACTTGGGAGTATTTTTCCAGTTGACCAGCCGGCTGGGTCTTGCGGAAATCAACCATGCCGGGATCGTTGCTACGCAAGAGGATGTCGGCCATTTCAGCCACTCCGGCCATTAAGATGGACGTCTTCATGCGCTTGTCGACCGCAGAAAGAATCGATCCCCATTGCGCTCCGTAGCTATGTCCGATGTAGGCGAGCCGACTCGGATCCACATCTGGACGCGCCAGCAGCAAGTCGATTCCGCGGCGAAGATCGACCACGGCCTGAATTTCGATTTCGCGATCCACTTCTGGCTTATCGAAATGGTCAGGAGTCTTGTGCCACGGTTGCGGACGGTCCCAAGGGTAGTCAGGGATAAGCGAGACCGCGCCAGCTCTGGCGTAAATTTTCGCTTCTGGAATGAATTCAGCCCGAGTGCCGTTTCCCCAGTGTCCGAAAAGGACTGCCGCGAACGGTCCCTTGCCCGTTGGGACAACCAGATACGCTGCCACCGGGCCGCCCTTCGGACTCGTGTAGCTAACTTCATGAAGGGTGCCACCAGCGAACTCTTCGATGATCTTGTCGTGAATGTCGAGCGGCTGCTTCTGGTCGTAGTCGAAGAAATGAACAGCGACCGGGAACTCCGCAGCAGGTTTAACTCCTGTTTGGGCCGCTAAAGTAGCGACGAGGACAAGAGTTAGAACAGAGATCAGGCAACGCATTTCCATCTCCAGTGCCTTAAAAGGAGAATGACTGCCGATTCGGTCACTTCTTACAGAGCACTCCTCGATTTCGCCCAACGCGCGCTGAGCGGCAGCAATCCGTTTGCGGGCGGCGGCGGACATAGTCTCCGCCTTTTGCGTGCACGACTCTGCGGTGACCTTCCGCCGGCGTGCACGAGGCCAGCCAGAGCCGAAAGCGCTGCGTTCAACTACTCCACCTTCTTTTGTGCGCGATCCCGTTCTGTCCTTAACTCCGCGACTAAGCCACTCAATTTGAGCATGGTTCTCCTCGGGCAAGCATTGTGTCGACTATTAACGCATGTCCGTTACTAATGGACAACAAGCAATATTAGTTAGACACTTCGTGCGCCGATACCGGCATAAACCAGAGCATATTCAACAGTTTTCCATGTTCACGTTCCGTGAATATGGAGAAACAATGAACGTCTAAACCCAACCAGACCTTACCGAGTTTGAATTCGCCCTTTTTGCCGCAATTCTTTCAGCTCATCAAAACAGGGAGCGCATCGTCGGATGTGCGCGAGCAGGTGGGCGAGTTGAGTGTCCGCAGGCTGTTGGGCGAGTTTCAGCAGGACTTCTCGTCCCCGACAGGATGCGCTGAGGACTGGGAAAGTCTTCGTGCACGACCCTGTCAAATGCGTCGAGCAGTTCTTTTTCCGAATCCATTCTTCGCGCCCCAGCTGAACACGGAGTCCGAGCCCAACTGCCATCTTGCCCCCAGCAGAATCCCACGATCCATGATCGCTGTCGATGAAAATCTTTGTGTGTATTCGCCTTCCGGCGAGCCTTGGGATATTGTGTGTGATGTGTCAACCGTCAGGCTGATGCTCGGTAGCTCTCGGTCCTGCCGTATATGCCGGTCTCGCCTTTCTCGGCTGGGGCGGGTTTCGGGGTTTCTTCTCTCACCCGGCGCTGATTGCGCTTGTAATGGCGTTGTTCGGCATGTCTGACGTAGCACTTTTCGCCGGCGGCAATCTGAGTCCAGGGTGCGGGAGGATCGTTCGAACCGCTGGGTGATCTTAGTATTCGCGCTCATTGGGCTACTGAACGGCTATATCTGCCAGCCTACACGGACCCCACGGAGTTCTGGACCATCGACGGGGACACGATTCGCTGAAGCTGGGCATAGGTCTCTTTGCGGTTGGCGGGGCCCTGCCGCTGTGGCCGGTCTTCGTGCTCGGCCAGCGATTCAGCGGCCTGGTCGCAATCCAGCCGGGGCACACGCTCGTCACCAGCGGCGTCTATGGTGTCATCCGCAATCCTAGCTACCTGGGTCTGCAAATTAATTCACTGGGCTGGAGTCTGGCGTTTCGTTCGGGAGTTGGGGCTGCTAACGGCGCTCCTGGTTCCGCCACTGCTGGTACGCATCCACGCCTAAGAGAAGCTGCTGCACACCCGGTTTGGCGCTGAGTACGACGCCTACCTACCGCGCCCGCACGTCGTGACTGATTCCCGGAATCTATTAGTCGATCCGTGCATACCATTGAAAAGTTCAATGCAGAGTGAGACACATTCCGGTTTCGCCGCCATGTATAGGTAGGAGGGGACGTGGGGCCGGGTTCCACAGTCTTTGGGGAATATCGGGGAATTGAGTCAATCATCCAGCTGTCGTACTTTCCGCTGGCCTGGCGCGGCGAGCGAAATGGTGAGGGTGAACCGAGATCAGGAAGAGCAAGGCAAGGGCTGCGCGTCATCCCCTGGGCTCCAGCCCGCCTTTCGGCAGGCGTGAAGCCGGTTTAGCGGGATGATGTTATTCGACCCAGCGGGATGATGTTATTCGACCCAGGAGCAGAGAACGTCCTCTAACATGGCGCCTCCAGCAGCATCTGTTTGGTGCCCGTCGATTGATCATTCTTGCCCCTGGGGCGTCGGCGTTCTGAACCTATTGTCTGTTGCAGCAAAACCTGTGGTCGGCCAGCGGCGCGCCTGCGCGATACAGATAATGTGCAGGATCAGAAACAGTGGCACGGCGAACGTCGGAATGTAGCTCATGGGAAGCACGGTCATGGCTGCAGTGGGGATTCCGTGCGGATCGATGACACCGGCGAGCGCGCCCAGCGCTAGGGCATTGACGAGGTCGGCGATTCCCAGGACCTGCCAGAAGATGAAGCCTTCGCGATGCGCGGGGTTGGCCAGCCGGAGAGCCGCCAAGGATGCTGTCGCGCCGATGGCGATGTCGCCCCATCCGGCAGACAAGGCGAAGAACGCGGGCAGAATCTTATAGGTGCCGAGGACGAGGAACACAAAGCCGGCGATGCGCATGCTTTGCACCAGTGTGAGGGTGCGCGGGCTCAGCGATAGGACGAACTGCCGGAATCCCGGCGAGGATGCAAACCAAACCAGGAACAACAAGATGGGCGTGACCACGGCGATGCCGAACGCGGTCGGCGGTGTGTTGGGAGCGTTCCTGTAGAGGTGCAGTGCGGAAGAGGACAAGGAAAACACCAACCAGGCTGCCAGCAGCCCGGCACTCAATTTGGCGTATTTAGACATGGCAAATCTCCTTATTCCGTGACCCCCCATGATCGCGAGCGTCCGGGTGAGCGTGGTGCTATCAATCGCCAGAATCCCCCGTAGCGTTCCTTGGGAAACTTCTCCGGCTTGAGACAACGCTTGCAGGAGGGTGAATTGCGTGGCCCTCAGGCCGAGTGGCCGGATGCGGGAAAGAACGAACGTGGGCGGATTACTCATAATAAGGCAATAGATGCATATACACTTATTGTGATTCAGGAAAATCGTTCCCGGTCCCTTGTTCTGCTCTTCCTTCTGTTGCTCGTTTAGAGCTGCGATGTGCGGAGGGACCCGAGGGAACGCTTTACTGGCATGATCCGAACGTTCAAGTTCTTTGCGAACGACCGGCAATCCGGGAGTAGTCCGCAACAGCTTGTCCGTAGGTTCAGAACGTCTGAAATTAATGTGACCTGGATGTCTGGAACGGCGTCGAAGGTATGGTTCTCAATTGCTACCCTTTGGATCATGGGTTGCGTGGCCACAGCTCACTAGGGCATGAACGTAAGAATACCTACGCCTGCGCTGGCCAGCACTAGCAGAGCCGGATTAACTTTGTACTGCAGCAGGATTAGCAGTACAGCAACCGCAATGGCTGCGGTTTCGGTGCCGGTAATGGCGCCTTTGGCCATGCTGAAACAGCCGGCGAGCAGCAACCCGATCGATACCGGCGCCAGTCCCTGCTGAATCGACGTTCTCCACGGCCATTTCTCGAGCTTTTTCCATGCTTTGGCAACCATGAACGCGAGCACAGCAGTCGGCCCGAAAAAAGCACCCAGGACAGCGATCGCGCCGAGGATTCCTCCAGCCCATTGTCCAATCGACACGATCATCATCATGTTGGGGCCGGGCGCCATCTGGCCAACGCTGTACAGGTGAATTAACTGCGGGAACGTAAGCCACTTGTGCACATCGACGGTCAGGATCTTCATTTCGGGGAAAGCCGCCATGCCGCCGCCGACAGTGAGTATGGATAGATAGGCAAACACGCGAATCAGAGCTGGAATCTCATTCATGGCTTCACACTTTCTTTTTGCGCCTTGCGCGGATGGTGGAAGAGAATGGCCAGAGCCCCGACCGCGACCAGCGTACGCGGCACTCCCAGGTGCAACCGGTTCACCGCGATCACTGTTGCTGCCATGAACACGAAATCGAAATTATGGGAGAGCGACTTTTTGCTGAGGCTTACAACGGTGGACAAAATCAGCCCAACTGCCGCCGCCGCCACACCCTTCAATGCAGCAGTGATCCACACATGCTCGCCGTGGTGGTGGTAAAAGATGCCGACAGCGAACATCAGCAATCCACCAGGAAGGCAGATGCCGACGATCCCGGCAATTGAACCCATTGCGCCGCGCAGCTTCTCTCCCACCAGGACCGCCATGTTCGTGGCGTTAAGTCCCGGCAGGCTCTGGCTGATGGACAGCATCTCAACGAATTCTTTGTCGTCAATCCACTGTCGCTTCGTCACCAGGCTGCCGCGCAAATAGGGCACGACACCGCCGAAGCTGGTGGCGCCGATGATAAGAAATTCCAGGAATATCTCCCAGATGGAAACTGCTGCCGCTTTAGCAGCAGTTTCCCCGAGTTGAAGTGCGGGTCTGGCAGCAGTATCAGCCATGGCTCACGACCATGATCCCTTCATTCGGACAAGAAGCTTGCGTTCATTCATGGGACTTGGGCGGATTGCCCAGCAGCCGGTACACGGTGGCGGTCTTCGTCGCATTCAGCGCGATGTAGTCCTCGGCGGCATACTGCAGGGCGATAAAGAACGCTTCCGTTCGGCGCAATGCCTCCGGGCTGAGCTGCGCACGGTCTTTGAACTTGAACTGGTAAGCGAACTCCCCGATGAGCGGACGGTGCTCACCGCGGGTACGCCAGATCGCCACGTTGGCCTTACAGGTGAGGCCCGAACCGAAATCCAGCAGGCCGATGTCCTGAAGCACCTCCTCGACGATGGTATTGCTGACCAAATGGATCTCTTCTTTCGGGGTCTTCCTGACTCTCGCAAGCACCGGGAGCATCTCGATCAAAGAGTCCATGTCGCGGATATTTTCGCGGCCTAATCCAATGGCTCCGCGGGTGAACTGCACGTTGTGTGAGTAGAGCAGACGGATGCCACCCAGCTTCTCTTTCAAAGGCAGGGCCTGGACCTTGAACTTGACACGGTGATCGCCGAGGATATTCGGCCGGACGTCGGCCTCGGCCGCGGCCTGCAATTCGGGATGCCTGTACTTGAAGACGATCTCGGGCTCGCCGATTGGGAAGCCGTCCTTGTACGGGATCCGGCGGCGCAGAATGAAGGCGTTGTTGTAAAGGCGAAAGTCATCCGTGTCAATAAACAGCACTTCGCGGATTTTGACCGGCTGCTCCAAGAAGCCTTCTGTCGTGTATTTCACGCCGTGCTCTTTAGCTGGCTCGCGCATCACCTTGCCGAAGTCAAAGAAGCTCTCTCGGGAATGGAACTTGTTGGGCCGCAGAAGCAGCTTGCAGCAGATGTATTCGGGCGAATGGATGGGCATGCCATCGGCGTACTGGCCCGGCTTGAGTTGGGGGACGCGCCCGACCCAGCTGGGGGTAACCGGCTCGCGACCCTTCGGCGGGGGCGTGGTTTTTCCATTTTGACGGCTTAGTGCGACTGCTGTAGCAGCTGGCATATTCACCCTCCCAAAGCGATGACTCCTTGGTTACGAGTTCATCGGAGTGTA
>Ga0210386_10004380_pt1 | contig 11685 bp, 7 predicted proteins | sample IncBWH32OmetaG_FD_160091 | JGI IMG/M metagenome (GOLD analysis project Ga0210386, IMG submission 160091) | Forest soil microbial communities from Barre Woods Harvard Forest LTER site, Petersham, Massachusetts, United States - Inc-BW-H-32-O ... | reverse complement strand
CGTGAACATCCGCGGTCGTGCCGTCACCGGGCTGGACGCCGAGGCATTGGCGCAGGTCCGGCGCGAGAATATCGGCTTCGTCTTTCAGTCCTATCATTTGTTTCCGACGCTGACGGCGGCGGAGAATGTGCGCTTGTCGCTCGATGTGCGCGGCCACCGTTGCCTTGATGCGCGGGCGAAGGCGAAAGAGGCGCTCGCCACAGTCGGCCTTGGCCACAAGGCCGGTGCATTTCCACGGGCGCTGTCCGGCGGCGAGCAGCAGCGCGTGGCAGTGGCGCGCGCCATCGTCGGCAATCCGTCGCTCCTTTTGGCGGACGAGCCGACCGCGGCGCTCGACAGCGAAAACGGCCAAGCGGTGATGACGGTGCTGGCCGAACTCGCCAAGGATCCGTCGCGGGCGATGTTCATCGTCACCCACGACCCGCGCATCGTGCCTTTTGCCGACCGGATCTTGCGCATCGAAGACGGCCGGATCGTCGACGACCAGCGCAGCGGCGCCAATGTGCGGACGCTGCGTCCATTGAAATACGCAAGTTAAGTGGGGAGTTTGGTATGCGTACGCGAATGCAATATCTGTTGGTGGCCGGGGCGCTGACGTCGGTCGTCGCTTTCACGACGGTGGATTCCGCGCCGCTGTCGCGCGCCGACGAGCTGCATCCCGCCGCGTCGGGGGCGGCGGCGCAGGGCGGCGCCGGCCAAGGCGCGAGCGGCACTTCTGCGCAAGGCGCGCCTGTAACCAACTCCTGGGATGCCGTTACGCTCGGGCGTGTCGAGCCGCGCGCCGGCGAGATCAAGATCGCAGCGCCGCTCCCCGGCGGACGTGTTGCCGAAGTGCTGGTCAAGCAAAACGAGGACGTGTTCGCCGGCGAATTGCTGGCGCGCCTCGACGACGAAGAAGCGCTCGCTCGCGTCGCCGCAGCCGACGCGCAGGTCGCGTTGCACAGGCGCGCGCGCAACGATCAGTCGGCGCCGGCGGCTTCGGCGGATCGGCGCAAAGCTGAGGACGCCGTCGCCGACGCTGAGCACAACCTCGCCGACACGCGCATGGCACTCGACAAAACCACCGCCGATTGGCGTGCGGCCCGCGTCAACCGCGGCGACCTGGATGCGGCGCGTACCACGCTGTCGCGTGCGGAGGATCGCCTGCGCGAACGGCGCGATGCGCTCGTGAAGTTGCGCGCCTCCTCCGATACGCCGCTGCCGACGCGCCTCGAAGGCGAGCTCAATGTGGCGCAGGCCGAGTGGCGCGTGGCGCAGGCGGCTCTGGAAAAAACTCAAATCCGTGCGCCATCCGACGGCGTGGTGCTGCGCGTCGACGCCAAGAACGGTGAACTAGCGATCCCGGCGGCGGGGCCGCCGATCATGAGCATGGGCGACGTGTCGGCATTGCGCGTGCGTGCGGAAGTCAACGAGCAGGATCTCGGCCGTATTCGCGTCGGCCAAGCCGTGCTGGTGCGCGCCGGCGCGTTCCACGGCCGCGAGTTCGACGGCCGCGTCGCTTCGATCGCGCGCGTGGTCGGACCGAGCCGGATCAATTCCGGCGATCCACGCAAGTTCAGCGATGTCGATGTGCTCGAGGTGCTGGTCGATCTGCCCAATCCCGGGCCGCTCGTGGTCGGTGAGCAGGTCGATGTCTATTTCAAGTCGGACCGCTCCGAGCAGGTCGAGACGCAGTAGATTGACGCGGACCATCGCGTGGCCCGCTCGATCGAAGCACGCCGCAATCACTGGATGAGAGCCGTCACCGGGTAGCCGACGTACCAAACCAGCGTCTTCCACTGGCTGTACTTGTCTGGCGGCAGCATCGTGAATGGCTGACACGATTCCAGCGCGTCGATCACGCTGGCCATCAGTGCTCGCTGCTTCGTCGATGGGGCCGGCACGAGCAGCCGCGGCCGGGACGACAGCGAGCCGTCCTGGTTGAAGGTGATGCGAACCCTGATGATGATCTTGTCACCGGTATCGATGCCAACCGGCCGCTTTGAACATGAAATGAGTCGCTCGCGGAACGGCAGCGTGAAGTCTTCGCCAGCCTCGTGGCCGAAGCCGCCGAACAGTCCGCCTTGCCTCGTATACTCCGCGACCATTTCGGCGAAGTTGGGCTGCTCCGGCGTCGGCTCGTCCGGCTGAGGCGGTGCGGGCTGCGCTTCGGGCGGCTCGTTTGGTTTTTCGGGATCGGCGCGCACCAAATCCGCCTGCGGCGCTTCCGGCGCTGGAAGACGCTGGGCGGCGGACGTCTTGGACTCTCGCTGCTCTGTCGGGCGCTCCGTTGGGCGCTCTGTCTGGGGCTTTGGCGGCGGCGCCTGGGTGACGGGTGCTTGGCCGTCGGCAGGAGTCGATGCCGTCGTCATCGGCCCGAAGCCCGGAGCGTCTTTAAGCTGAATGACCTCCACGTCCATCGCCTCCGGCGGCGGCGGATGAAAGGCTGTGGCGCTGAGGAGAATCACGCCCCCGACCAGCGGGGCTAGGTGGACCAGCACTGAGATGACGAGCCCCGGCCCGATGTATCGCCGCAAGGGGCTGACATATCGCTGCAAAGGGCTGACGTATCGCCGCAAAGGGCTGATGTATCGCTTCAATCCGTTCATGTATTTGAGTCGATACCGCCCCCGGCCAACCGAGATCATACCGGCTACAGCAAGAAATTGTCATTTTTATTGGGGTCGCGCGCTCCATGCGGCATTCGCGGTACGAGATTGCCACAATCGTCCGCACGTCCCGCTTGAAACAACCGCTATTGGGCTCGTGGCTTTGCCCGGCGCGTTGGCGGTGCGGTGAGCGGATCGTCCGGCCACGGATGCTTGGGATAGCGGCCGCGCATATCGGCGCGCACAGACGCGTAGCTGCCGCGCCAGAAACCCGGCAGGTCGCGTGTCGTTTGCACCGGCCGGTGTGCTGGCGAAAGCAGTTCGACTAAGAGCGGGACTTTGCCGCCTGCGATCGCTGGATGGTGGTCAAGCCCGAATAATTCCTGCACCCGGATCGCGATTTTGGGCCCGCCTTCCGCCTCATAGTCGATGGTTGCCTGCGTGCCGGTCGGCGCGGTGAAATGCGTCGGCGCCTCGGCGTCAAGCCGCCGCTGCAGCGAATAGGGGAGGCGCGCGCCGAGTGCGGCGGCAAATTCGTCGGCGGAAAGCTCGGCAAGCGACGACTTGCCGTAGAGGATCGACGCGAGCCATGCGGTGTCGGCGCCGAGGCTTACGTCCGAAAGATCCGGCCATTCATGCTCGGTTACTTGGCCTTCGGCGGCGCGCAGGAACATGACGCGGTCGCGCCATTGCCGCAGCGCCTTGGTCCAGGGCAGGCGCGCGATCCCAAGCCGGGCGACACCTTGAGCGAGAACGCGTGCCGCCTCTTCGTTTGTTTCAACCGCCATCGGTTGTTCGGCGAGCGCGATGGCGCCCAGCCGCCGCTGCCGCCGCGCCCGTAGGCTGGCGCTTGCCGGATCGAACGTCACCTCGTCGCGTGTGATGATGCGGTCGGCGAAACGCGTCTCGATCTCGTCGAGCCCAATCGGTGCCGCGAGCAGAATGCGCCCGGCTGCGGCGCTGCCGGTCAATTCAGCGACTGCAAGATAAGGCAGCCGGGCCAGCGGCGAGGCAGCATCGATGTGCGCGCCGCGGCCGTTGACCAGCAAAAACGCGCCGCTCGCACCGCCGCGATTTTTCGCGACTCGCTCCGGATAGGCGAGGGCGAGGATTGCGCCAGTTGAAATTCCTCCCCCCGAAAGGGGGAGGTCGGGGAGCGAAGCTTGCCGGGTGCGGGTTAGTTCGAGCGCCGAAGGAACGGATTGCTCTGCCCACCGTACCGCCATGGCGCGGGCCTCTCGGGCGCGGGGCGAACGGTCGCGACGCAAATTTTCCAGCCGATGAGTGAGATCGGCGTCGTCACCACCGAGCCCGCGTTCACCAATCAGCACCGCGATTTCGGCGGCATCTAGCGCTGCGCCAACGGCGGCGGCGTCGACCACCATGCGGGCGAGCCGCGGCGGCAGCGGCAATCGCCGCAGCTTTTGTCCTTCCTCGGTCACGCGTCCGTCGGCATCGATGGCGCCGAGTTCGGCTAGCAAGGTTTTGGCCTCGGTCAGCGCCGGCCGTGGCGGCGGATCGAGGAAGTCGAGCTGGTCTGGCGTCGAGCCCCAGGCGGCCAGATCGAGCGCAAACGACGAAAGGTCCGCCGACAAGATCTCCGGCCGTGCAAATGCTTCGAGTGACGACGTTTGTGGCTCGTCCCACAGCCGGTAGCAGATGCCGGGCTCGGTGCGACCGGCGCGGCCACGACGCTGGTCGGCGGCCGCGCGCGATACCCGGACCGTTTCGAGCCGGGTGACGCCGACGTCCGGCTCGAAGCGCGGCACCCGCGCCAGCCCACAATCCACGACGATGCGCACGCCCTCGATGGTGATCGAGGTTTCGGCGATGGCGGTCGCGAGCACGATCTTGCGCCGTCCGGCTGGCGCCGGCGCGATAGCGCGGTCCTGCTCGTCGCCCCCGAGCGCGCCGTAGAGTGCGACGACGTCGATATCAGCAGCGAGCCGGCCCTCGAGCTGCGAAGCGGTGCGGCGGATTTCCGCAGCGCCCGGCAAAAACGCCAGCAACGAGCCCGCGTCGGCGCGCACCGCGCGCGCGATCGCGTCCGCCAACTGGGGCTCGATCGGCCGCGCGTCACGCCCGAGATAGCGGGTCTCCACCGGAAAGGCGCGGCCCTCTGAGGCGATCACCGCCGCATCGCCGAGAAGCTTCGCCACGCGCGCGCCGTCGATGGTCGCCGACATGACCAGGAGCCGCAAATCCTCGCGCAGGCCTTGCTGAACATCCCGCGCCAGCGCAAGCCCGAGATCAGCGTCGAGCGAGCGCTCATGGAATTCGTCGAACAACACGGCGGCGACGCCTTCCAGCATGGGGTCGTCGAGGACAAGCCGAGTGAAGATGCCTTCGGTGATCACCTCGATGCGGGTGCGTGCCGATATCTTCGAGCCGAAGCGCACCCGCAGCCCTACCGTCTCGCCGACCTTCTCGCCCAGCGTTTTGGCCATGCGCTCGGCGGCCGCGCGCGCCGCCAGCCGCCGCGGTTCCAACAGCAGGATGCGCCGCGCCTTTTCCGCGGGTTCTCGTGCCCAGCCTTCCTGCGCCAGCACGAGCGGCACGCGCGTGGTCTTGCCGGCGCCCGGCGGTGCTACCAGCACGGCGGTGTTGCTGCGGCGCAAGGCCGCCGTGAGTTCCGGCAAGGCCGCATCGATCGGGAGTGGGGAGGCGAAGTGCATCGGCCGCATAATTCCAAATAATCGTCATTGCCGGACTTGATCCGGCAATCCATGCGGGCGTGCCGCCGCACCACGGCCGGGTCAAGCCCCTGGAGGATGCGCAGGAAAAGAGCCGGTCCGTACTTATCCACGGGGAGCATGCCAATTCGTTGCGGGAGACTATATAAATGGGGCATGTCCTCCACACAGAAATCCAAGTCCGCCGTGCAAACGGCCGCTCCCGTCGCCGCCAAGCCGCTGCAGAAAGGCGATCATGTCTTTCTGGTCGACGGTTCCGGATATATTTTCCGCGCCTATCACGCGCTGCCGCCGATCAACCGCAAAACCGACGGGCTGCAGCTCAATGCGGTGTTCGGCTTTTGCAACATGCTCTGGAAGCTGTTGCGCGACTTGAAGCCGGACGAGCGGCCGACCCACCTCGCGGTGGTTTTCGACAAGTCGGAGAAGACGTTCCGCACGGAAATGTATCCCGACTATAAGGCGCACCGGCCCGATCCGCCCGACGACCTGCGTCCGCAATTCAAATACGTGCGCGAAGCCGTGCAGGCGTTCGACCTGCCGTCCCTTGAGCAGGACGGCTTCGAGGCCGACGATCTGATCGCCACCTATGTGCGCGAAGCCTGCGAGGTAGGCGCCACCGCGACCATCGTGTCTTCGGACAAGGACTTGATGCAGCTCGTCACCGACGGCGTCATCATGTTCGACACCATGAAGGACAAGAAGATCGGCCGCGCCGAGGTGATCGAGAAATTCGGCGTGCCGCCCGAAAAGGTCATCGACGTCCAGGCGCTGATCGGCGACTCCACCGATAACGTGCCGGGCGTTCCGGGCATCGGCGTCAAGACCGCGGCGCAGTTGATCGGCGAATATGGCGATCTGGAAACGCTGCTCTTTCGCGCGCCGGAGATTCGCCAGGAGAAGCGCCGGCAGTCACTGATCGAGCACGCCGAATTAGCGCGCATCTCGAAGAAGCTCGTTACGCTCGACGATCACGTGAAGCTCGATGTGCCGATCGACGATCTCGCCGTGCACGAGCCCGACTACAAAAGGTTGATCGCGTTCCTCAAAGCGATGGAATTCAACGGCCTGATGCGCCGCGTCGCGGAATTCGCCAGCGTCGATCCCGGCGCCATCGAGGCGGAAACGCGCTTCACCGGGCAAAGCGGAGCGAAGGCAGACGCCTTCTCCGCTCCCGTTGCGGACGAGACAGCGAGCGCCGCTAGTTCTGCCTCAGCGGGCGGCGCGGAATTGTCGCTGCCGCTGACCGGAGGCGGCATGGCGCCGCGACCGGCCCCGGCGGGCGACCGCGGCGGCAATTTTAGTTCGACACCGCAGACGCTCGCTGGCGCGCGCACCGAGGCTGCACGCAGCGCCAAGTTCGACCGCAGCCGATATGAAACCGTGCGCAGCCTCGACCGCCTCAACGCCTGGATCGCGCGCGCCCGCGATGCCGGCGTGATCGCGCTCGATGTGGCGAGCCCGTCCGGCGATCCGATGCAGGCGGAGCTTTGCGGTTTTTCGCTTGCGGTCGCGCCCAACGAAGCTTGCTACGTGCCGCTGGCGCACCGCCAGGGTGGCGATGCCGAGGGCGGCGGACTGTTCCGCGGCGACCTTGTTGCCGATCAGATTGCGGAACGCGACGCGCTTGCGGCGCTCAAGCCATTGTTCGCCGATCCGGGCGTGCTCACCATCGGGCACGACGTGAAATTCGCCTGGCAGATGTTCGCCCAGCGCGGCGCCGAAATCGCGGCCTTGGACGATGTGATGCTGATGTCGTATGCGCTCGATGCCGGGCGCGCGAGCCATGCGCTCCCTTCGCTGGCCGAGCACACCTTCAATCACGGCGCGATCGATCTCAATGCGCTGATCAAGCCCGGCAAGAGCAAGATCACCTTCGATGCGGTCGCCGTCGAGCGCGCCGCCGAATATGCGGCCGAGCGGGCCGATATTGTTTTGCGGCTCGCGTTGGCGCTGAAGCCGCGGCTCGTCGCCGAGCGCGTGCTCACCGTTTATGAAACCCTCGAGCGGCCGCTCGTGTCCGTGCTTGCCCGCATGGAGCGCCGCGGTATCTCCATCGACCGCCAGGTGCTCTCGCGGCTTTCCGGCGAGTTCGCGCAAGAGGCAGCAGGGTTGGAAGCCGAGATCAACAAGGAAGCCGGCGAGACCGTCAATCCCGGCAGCCCCAAGCAACTCGGCGATATTCTTTACGGCAAGCTCGGACTGCCGGGCGGCACCAAGACCAAGACTGGGCAGTGGGCGACCGGGGCGCGCGCGCTCGAAGACCTCGCTGAGCAGGGCCACAAGCTGCCGCAGATGATCCTCGGCTGGCGGCAGGTGTCGAAGCTGAAATCGACCTACACGGACGCGCTGCCGGGCTTCGTCAATCTGACCACCCATCGGGTGCACACCAACTACGCGCTCGCTTCGACCACGACAGGGCGGCTGTCGTCGTCCGATCCCAATCTGCAAAACATTCCGGTGCGCACCGAGGACGGCCGCAAGATCCGCCGCGCCTTCATCGCCGCGCCGGGCATGAAGCTTGTGTCCGCCGACTATTCGCAGATCGAGCTGCGGCTTCTTGCCGAGATCGCCGGCATCGAGCCGCTGCAGAAAGCCTTTCGCGAAGGGCTCGACATTCACGCCATGACCGCCTCGGAAATGTTCGGGGTGCCGGTCAAGGGCATGCCGCCCGAGATCCGCCGTCGCGCCAAGGCGATCAACTTCGGCATCGTCTACGGCATTTCCGCGTTCGGTCTCGCCAACCAACTCGGCATTCCGCGTGAGGAAGCCGGCGCCTATATCAAAAAGTACTTCGAGCGCTTCCCGGGCATTCGCGACTTCATCGAGGAGTCCAAGGCCTACGCCAAGAAGCACGGCTTCGTGTGCACACTGTTCGGCCGCAGATGCCACTACCCGGAAATTCGCGCCTCGAACGCGTCGGTGCGGTCGTTCAACGAGCGCGCCGCCGTCAACGCACGCCTGCAAGGCACCGCCGCCGACATCATCCGCCGCGCCATGGTGCGCATGGACGCGGCGCTGGAAAAGCAAAGGCTAAACGTGCAGATGCTGTTGCAGGTGCACGACGAGCTTGTCTTCGAGGTCCCGCACGCCGAGGTCGAAGCGACCCTGCCGGTGGTGACCAAAGTTATGGAAGAGGCGCCGCTGCCGGCGCTGTCGCTCTCCGTGCCGCTGAAAGTCGAAGCCCACGCCGCCGACAATTGGGACGACGCGCATTGAACGTTCAGCCGTTTCGCTTCGCGGTGTATGTTGATAGTTTGTAGAGTGGGCGACGCCTGCTGATCTGCACGCACATAAAAAGCCTGTGGAGGAAAATCGTGCATGCTCCGGTATCCGAAGCCCTCGACAATACTTCGCCTGAAGAACGTCTGCGCACGCTTGGCATCGAATTGCCGCCCGCTCCCGGCACGGTCGGCGCGTATGCCGCGATGGTCATTACGGGCAATCTGCTGATGACCTCAGGCCAATTGCCCTGGATCGCCGGCGACTTGAAGTTCAAGGGCAAGATCGGTGCGGAATTGTCGATCGAGCAGGGCTATCAGGCGTTCCGCCTGAGCGCGCTTAACGCGGTTTCGCAGATCAGAAAGGCGCTCGGCTCACTCGATCGCGTGCGTCAGATCGTGCGACTCGAAGGCACGCTCGGCTGCGCGCCGGGCTTCATCGAGCAGCCGGCGGTGCTCGACGGCGCCTCCCATGTGGTCAACGAAATATTCGGCCCGCGCGGGCTTCACACCCGCATGGTCTATTCCAACAACGAAATGCCGCTCGATTGCGCCACGCTGGTCGTTTTGTTCGCCGAAGTTGCCGCAAGCGCCGAGGCGGCGCCGCATCGCGGGGCGAACACGCGCTTCAGCACCGCGCTGTGGTCATAGCGAAAGGCCGAGCGGATCCATGCGCGCACTGCTCACCATCGTCGGCATCGCTGCCTTTCTCGCCGGCCTCGTCTTTGTGGGGCAGGGCTCGGGGTATTTTCCCTATCCGGCCGAAAGCTTCATGATCGGCCAAACCCGTTGGGTCCAGTACGGCGCCGCCATCGCGGTCGCCGGCCTCGTCATTCTGCTGGCTGCACGGCGCGTTCGGCGGGCTCCGTTGTAGCCGCTGCTGGCGCGCGCCCGGCCAGGGCCTGTAGTACGTCGTCCGTCGCTGCGGTTTCGCCGAGCCGGGGAAAAACCGCCTCCACGCTGTGGCGATGCGCATCGGCGGACATATCGGTCATGGCGTCGGTGACCAGCGTGACGTTGTACCCGTGGTCGTAGGCGTTGCGCGCCGTCGCCTCGACGCCGCTGCTGGTGGCGACGCCGGCCAACACGACCTGGCTGACGCCGCGCCGGCGCAGGATTTGTTCGAGGGTGGTGCCGTAGAAGGCGCCGATCTGGTGTTTGGTCACCAGATGATCGCCCGGCTGTTGGTCGAGCTCGGGGACCAGGTCCGTCCAATCGGCCGGCGGCGTGAAATTGAACGTCACCTCGGTGCGTCCCGGCGCGCGGCCGGCTACATTCACCAGAATGACGGGCAGGCCGTGCTTTCTGAAAGCGCGGGCAAGCGTTGCGGCCCGGCTCACGATCTCGTCGACGGGATGTGCGCAAGGCAGCCCGACAATGCCTTTCTGCAGATCGATCACCACCAGAGCCGGCGTCTCGTCGAGGGTCGTGAGCGGCATGATTGTCTGTTCCTTTACTTGCTTTACTTGCGGGATGATGGGGCCGGCCTGGGGAGCGGCTTCCTTGACGGGTTCTTTGGCGGCTGCCCGCGAGAGCGTGCGGTCGAACAGCGTGACGATGAAGAGGATGGCGCTGAGCGCACCGGCCACGGCCGCGAGGCTATGCATGCCGGTATCGCTGGCGTGCTCACCGTAGATCGATGCGAGCAAACTCGCTGCGACGATGGCGCCGATATATTGCGCCGTGCGTTGCAGTCCGGCGGCCGTGCCGATCTCCTCGGCCGGAGCCTGGATGTAGACGGCCGCCTGGGTCGCCATGCTGAAGGTGCCAAGCGTGATGCCGAATAGCGTGATCGCGGTGACAGTCATCCACAGCGGGCTGGCGCCGTCCACGAACACCAGGCCCGCGCTGCCGGCAAGCGACGCGCCGACGGCAATCAAGAACGGGCTGCGCAGTCCTTTGATGCGCGCGCCGAGCAGCGAAGCCGCCGCCGCCACCACCGACATCGGCAGTGTCACCAGTCCGGCCCCGGCGCTGGAATAGCCCACCGCGCTCTGCAGCCATTGGGCAAAGCCGTAATAGACGCTGAATACGATGATCGAGATGGCGGCCGCGCGCAGATAGGTCATGCTGAGCGGCCAATTGCGCGCCAGCATGCGCACGTCGAGGAACGGTTGTGGCCGCCGCAGCGAGTGCCAAACCAGGGCGCTGCCAAAGACGATCGAACCCGCCAAAGCCAGCCAGAGCGGCCCGTTTTTCAGGTTCATCAAAAACGCCATCAGGCTGAGCAGAAACGCCGCGAACAAGGCAACGCCGACGAGATCGATGTCTTTCATCAGCCGGGTGAAGGTGTGCGTGGGCGCACGATCGTGCGGCGTCCAGATCAGGATCGACACGGCCGCAATCAGCGCCAGCGGCACATTGATCGTGAAGATCGACTGCCATCCGAACGCGGTCACCAAAAGTCCGCCGATCACGGGGCCGACTGCCGTCGTCGAGAAGGCCGCAACGGTCATGACGCCGAACACATGGCGCGGTGGCTTCGATCCGGTCGCTTCGCCGCGCTCGCGCAAAATCCGCATCGCCGCCGGATATGCCCCCGACGTGCCGACACCGAGCAGGATGCGCACGGCCACCAGTCCGGCCAGAGTCGAAGCGAATAGGCCGCATAGGCCCGCCGCTCCGACAAGCCCGAGCGAGGCGAGAAAAATCCGTCGCGCGCCCAAAAGATCGACTAGGCGCCCGAGCGTCGGCTGCGCCACCGCCGTCGTCAGATAAAGGGCGGCGATCAGCCAGCCTGTTGCGGCGATGTCGGTGCCAAGGCTTTCGGCGATCGGCACCAGCGCGGTCGCCAGCATGGTGGAATTGATCGGATTGAGCACCGAGCCGAGCACGAGCGGCGCGATGAAGGTAAAGCCGAAGGGCGAACTGCCGCGCCTGGGGTCCTCGACCTCCGTGCTTGTGGGGGAGGGAGCGATTGCGCCGTTGCTGCTGGCACTCACTATTGCACCAGCCGTTGCATGATCTTGCTGGCCGCGAACAGCGTCTCCCGATCGTCATCGTCGAGCCGCGCAATCGCCTCGGCGAGCCAGGTGAGCTTCGCGTCCTTGCTGCTTTGGCGTATCGCGGCACCTTTGTCGGTGAGCGAAATGTTCATCTGGCGGCCGTCGGTTGGATGCGGCTTACGTTCGACGAAACCTCTCTCTTCGAGGGCGCTGATCGTTGCTCCCATCGATTGCGGCT
>Ga0210386_10004378_pt1 | contig 11686 bp, 8 predicted proteins | sample IncBWH32OmetaG_FD_160091 | JGI IMG/M metagenome (GOLD analysis project Ga0210386, IMG submission 160091) | Forest soil microbial communities from Barre Woods Harvard Forest LTER site, Petersham, Massachusetts, United States - Inc-BW-H-32-O ... | reverse complement strand
CGCCACTCCGCGTCCACATCCCCCGGCAGCGGCCCCGCCCGGTGCGTGTGTCCGAAGATCACGTATGCGTCGCCGAGACCGAGTCGAGCGGCCACCTCTCCCATCGCGCGCAGGCCTGCGCGGCGCAGCTCAGCCGTCGAAATGTCAGCTTGAAAGGAGCCGATCCCCGCCCTGTTGAGAGCCGCGATCGCGAATGGGAAGGCACCGGCGAGGGCGCGCGAGCGCAAATCAAAGCCGCTACTTCCGTTACGTCCCTTGCCCGCAAGCGCGCGCCAAGCGCGCACGGTGGACTGCCCGTTGAGCGTTGACCCGGTCGGAGCTTGCCGCGCAACGGCGTCGATCCATGCGAACACGGGGGCGGTGACGGCCTCGTAGTCGCCGACGGTCGCGAAGGCGTCAGGCGATCGACTCTGCACACGAGCGGTCATCCCGATCCCGAGTCGCTCCATCGTGGGAATCGTCAGATGACAGTCGAGGTAATGACCGTGCGTCACATATACGTCAGGGCGCAACCACAAGCCGGGGTAGGCAACGCTCAGGCGCGCCGGTTCGGCCCACAAGGCAAGCGTCGCAAGCATCGAGGATGCCTCCTCGGCTGAGAAGCGCTGTTCCAGGACCAGCGGGACAGGAGCCGCGGCTTCGTCACGACGACGCGCCCAAGACTCCACCAGCGCATGATCGTGATTGCCTGCTATCACCACGATCTCGCGACCCGCGAACGCTCGCCCAAGCTCCTCGAAGAACGGACGTGCAGCCGCGAGCGCATCTCGCCGTGGGCCATGGCGCAGCTCGAGTACGTCGCCGAGCAAGACGAGTTGGTCGATCTCCTCGAGCGCGTCGATCAATGCCGCTCGCGGACCTCCACGGCGCAACACGTCAGCACCTGAGCCGGCGCCGAGATGAAGGTCTGAGATGACTAGCGTACGCATCTGACCACTTCGCTCCGTCGAGCTCGTTGCAAACGCATACAGCACAGTTGCGCGCGAGGCAAGCGGGTCGGTGGTGGTTTGCCTTCATAGATCGTTCGGCGCGGAACGATCTCCCTAGGAGGATCCACTCCCACTCAGCTCAAGACGCCGCGGCGACTGCCTCGCGGATCGGCTTCGGCAGCATGAAGCGCACATCCTCGCGAACGACATGGAACTCGGAAATGTCCTGCACCCCACGCGCACGGAAGAAATTGAGCAGGTCCTGAACCAGATCATCCGGGGCGCTGGCGCCCGAGCTGACACCGACTACCCGCTTGCCGGCAAGCCATTCCTCGCGCACCTCACCAGCATGATCGATCAGGTAGGCCTCTGTACCGCAATCGCGGGCGACCTCGACGAGGCGCACCGAATTGGAGGAGTTGCGCGAGCCGATCACGAGCATAAGATCGCAATCGCCGGCCATCTGCTTGACGGCAGCTTGTCGGTTGGTGGTGGCGTAGCAGATGTCGTCGGTGCGCGGACCGACTATCGAAGGGAAGCGTTCGTGCAACCGCTTTACGATCGAAGTCGTTTCATCCACCGAGAGCGTGGTCTGCGTTATGTAGGCGACACGCTCGGGGTCCTCGACGACAAGCTCGTCTACATCCCGCTCGTTCTCGACGAGCACGATGTGCTCGGGGGCCTCCCCCATCGTCCCTTGGACCTCCTCGTGGCCATCGTGACCCACGAGCACGATCGTGTAGCCGTCCTCGGCGAAGTGAAGCGCCTCGCGGTGGACCTTTGTCACAAGCGGACAGGTGGCGTCGATCGTCTCCAGCCCGCGTTCCTGCGCATCGCTGCGCACCTTCGGCGAGACACCATGGGCGGAGAAGACGGTGAGTGCACCCTCGGGCACTTCGGCTACGTCCTCGACGAACACCGCGCCGCGCGCCGCCAGCAGCTCCACGACGTGCTTGTTGTGCACGATCTGCTTGCGCACATACACCGGCGGCCCGTGTAGGTCGAGCGCACGTTCCACTGTCTGCACGGCGCGATCGACACCCGCGCAATATCCGCGCGGCGCGGCGAGCAGGAGCTTCTCCACCGTGTTCGGCTCTGTCACCGTATCGTTGGGCACCGTGTTCATTGTAGAGACGGCTGTTCGGCCTGCTCCCTGCTTCGCCGATTCCCGCCCGCCGTCACCCCGACTTCCCGCTGGACGAGCGCCAGGCAACTTGCTCGACAGCTCCCCGTGCACGCGGTGGGTACTCTTGGCATATGGCACAGCGTCACCTCGACAGACTGACAGCGGTGGACGCCTCTTTCCTGCACCAGGAGGGGGCCAGTTCGCACATGCACGTGGGTGGATTGACGATCGTCGAGGGTCCTCCACCGAGCATGGAGGAGTTCCTCGAGCAGATTCGCCGGCGTCTGCACCTGGTGCCGCGCTATCGACACAAGCTCGCCTACACCGCGCTCGACAGCGGGCGTCCGGTTTGGGTCGACGATCCGAGCTTCAATCTCGAGTTCCATGTCCGCCACACGGCGCTGCCCAGCCCGGGCAGCTGGGAACAACTGCGCAACCTGACGGCGCGAATCTTCTCGCAAGCGCTCGACCGCTCCAGGCCGCTGTGGGAGATGTGGTTGATCGAGGGGTTCGAGGACCGCTTCGCACTGATCTCGAAGACTCACCATTCGTTGATCGACGGCATCGCCGGTGTGGACCTCGCGACCGTGCTGTTCGATGTCACCCCCGACCCGCCGGCACTGCGCCACTCGGGCAGGCCATGGAAACCGAACCCCGAGCCCGACACGACCGAGCTGGTCGCAGCCGGCCTGCGCGGAGCTGTGCGCGCGGGCGTCGAGATGGTTGGGGCGACCGTCGGGGCATTGACGCACCCGGAGCGAACGCTCGAGCGTGCGCGCGAGGCGGCTGAGGGTGTCGGCGAGATTGTTTGGGCTGGGCTCAACCCGGCGCCGGCGACGCCGCTGAATGTCGCGATCGGACCACATCGGCGCTTCGTCGGGATAGCGGCGCAGCTGGATGACTTCAAGATCGTCAAGAACACCTTCGGGGGCACGGTCAACGACGTCGTCCTGACCGTCGTCACCGGAGCGCTGCGCTCATTCCTGATCGCCCGCGGCGTGCGCACCGAGGGGATGGAGATGCGTGCGCTCGTGCCGGTGTCGGTACGAACGTTGGGCGAACGCCACGAGGGCGGCAACCGGATCGTGGTGATGAGGGGGCCCCTGCCGGTGTACATCGCCGATCCACTTCAGCGACTGCGTTTCGTCAAGCAGGCGATGGACGGACTCAAGGAGTCAAAGCAGGCGCTCGGGGCCGAGGTGATCGCCGGCGCTCAGAATTTCGCGCCGCCCACGATCCTTGCACAGGCATCGCGCCTGAACTTCTCAACGCGCCTGTTCAACCTGATCGTCACCAACGTACCGGGACCGCAATTCCCCTTGTATGTGCTCGGACGACGAATGGAGCGTGTGTTCCCCGTGGCGTTCCTCCCGGAGAACCATGCGCTCGCCGTTGCGATCATGTCCTACGCGGGCGAGATGAACTTCGGACTGCTCGGCGACTTCGACGCGCTGCCCGACATCGACTCGATCGGCGACAGCATCGCCGAGGAGCTGGCGGAGCTCGTGGAGCTGGCCAAGGAAAAGCAGGCGGGCGCGGCTCAGAAGACCGTTACCGGCAACGCGGCGAGCAGCCGCCCCAAGCGCAAAGTCGCGGACGCGACGAAGCCAAAGGCCAAGCGCGCCGCACCCATCAGCTCCTAATCGAATCGTTTCTCGGACATGCTGCTACTGGCGTCGCTGGGCAAGCGATGCAAGGACGCACTGAGCGAAGTGTGCTTTGCACACTAGCGAGAGAGGACGCCGCGGCACGCCGCCCGGCGGCGTCAGTAGCCCAAAGCGAACTTCGCGTCCTCGGACATCTTCTCGGGCGACCACGGGGGCGTAAAGACCATCTCCGATTCGACGGAGGCAACGCCGTCGAGTTCGCCGACGAACTCTTCGATCTGCTCGGTGACCTGAGGACCGATCGGACAGCCGGGGGTGGTCAGCGTGAACGTCACATGCACATCGCCACCTGAGACCTCGACGCCGTAGATGAGGCCGAGCTCGACGAAGTCGAGGCCGAGCTCCGGGTCGATCACGTTCGACAGGGCGTCCATGACGTCATCGACGGTGAGATTTGGCTCTGAGGTGACCTCGGACATGCGTTGAGTCTAGCTGGGCCGGATGAGCTCGTCATTACCGCTCCGATCGTTCTGCGCGCGCACCTCAGTTATAGGAGCCCAGGCGATCCCACTGATACAGCTGAATGCACTCCTCGGCCAACTCGATCGCACGAGCGCGCGAAAGGTGAGGAAGCACAGTGTCGAGCGCCTGTTCCTCGGCGACACCGGCCTGAAAGGCTTCCTCGCCCTTGAAGCCGGCGGCGATCTTCAGTGCCTCACGGCGATTCTCGCCGAGACTCGGGAAGACCCCGACGAGAAAGTCGGTGTTGGGCACAGGGTGGCCGACCTCGAGCGAAGCGTGCCACGCAGCGAGCAGATGCAGGTCGTCTTGATCCAGGCCGGCGATCGCACGCTCGTAGTGGAACGTCAGCTCTTGGTCAGGGAGATCGTCGACCCACGCACGCACCACCTCGCCGACCAGCTGCCGGCGGGCCTCGCGGCCGACGGAATCTGCGATCACTCTGATGGCGTCGTGGGGCTCGATGAAGCAGAGCGGCATGGCGGCTCCCTGGTCTTGCGGGACGGGGGACGTAACACGCAGGACTTTAGGCCTCGGTGTGGACGGCAAAACTCACGCTCGCGACACGCCTGTAGGCGCCAAGGATGCGCACACGGATTACCAGGTGGAGCCGGCGCGCGTGGGCACCCGGGATGCGCGTGTCAGTCCTCGTCGGGCACTGGAGCCGGGGGGCAGATCCCGAGCGCTGCTTCAGCCCGCTGGACCGCCTGGACGTCGCATTCGTCGGCCGGAAAGCCGAGCGTCACACGCTCCTGCGCGGGGCCCGCCGTGCTCCAGTTGTAGAGCGCGAGATCGAGCACTTCGATCGGCATCGAGAGGGCCTCTACGAGCGCGTGCGCACGCCGCTCGATGATGATCGGATCGCCGATCCCGAAGACACGCTTGGCGGCCTGCGATGTGCGGTCGGAGGCTGCTTGTGGGGAGCGCGTGACGAGCTGTAGCGAGTCGGCGCACAGCTCGTACAGCCCGAGTCCTCCGAGCGTCACCAGCAGGTCATAGCGACCCATGCGTCCGAAGCCTGGCAGCGCGAGCCGCTCGAACAAGCGCGCGAAACGCCGCTGGGATGTCCACTCGGGCTCACCTGCGAAAGCTCGCTGCTGTGAGCCGGCGTGCTCGACGAAGCGACGATATGCGACCAACGTCTCCGAGCCGCGAGCCGGATCGTGAGATGTGCGCGGGCCGAGCGGAATCTCCCGAAGGTCGGGAGCGATGTCGGACGTCCAACTCGAGGAGAGCAGTGCCTCGCGGATCCCCGAGAATGCCTGGTCCCCTTGCAACGGAGAGAGATAGGCCGCAAGGAAGCACATCCAAGTGGCCTGCTCGATGTCCCCACAGTCGTGCGCTTGCGTGTAGAAGCTGGGCGGAGACGCACCCAGCGCGAGCAGTCGTCCGCCGGCAAAGCCGATCTCGTGGGCGAGCCGTCGGGCATCCTCGGATGCGTGCAGGCCCGCAACCAGCTCGCAGCGGTAGCCATCGTCCCGGGCTCGCACCTCGTGATGGACGCGCACTTCCCGGCTTTGTCGCGTGGAGGTTCTCCCCGCTTGACCGCGCGCGCCTGCCCCCGCGCGCGACGTCGCCCCCCGTCCTGCGCTCGCCCGTGCTTCGGCCTGCGTCCCGGAGGCCGTCCCCGCACGCTTGGACTTGATCGCGCGGCGCGCCGAGGTCTGCCCCGGAACGGTCTCGCGACAGATCGGACAGCGATCGACGAAGCGGTTGTGGCGGCAAAAGGTAGGGCTCACGTCCGTAACGCTAGCGAGACCGAGGCATTCGTCCGGTGCCGCTCTCGACGGATCCCCACGAGCTGAGCAAATACCTGCGAACTGGCGTGGCATGGCGGCCGAATACCTCGAGCACGACCCCATATCCCAAAAGGAGACCTACTCAGACGCTATGCGCCGGGACGGTCGCGCGTCCGCGAAGTGGCACGGCAAAGCCGCGCGCTCGCGCACGCTCGCCGCCGGCACGACGCTCCGCCTCGAGCGCATACAGGTAGTCGCTGAAGTCGACCTGGATCGTGTGACGCTTGGAAGCGATGTAGCGCTTGCGCATCGCCGCCTGGTCGGAGGCGATATCGCGGCTCAACTCGGCTCGAGAGGGCAGCGCGTACTCACCGCGCAGATAGTCGCCGACCCACGCCCCCTGCGCCTCGGCCAGCGGCATGATCGCACCGAGCGGTTGGAGCAGGCCGATGAAGTAGAGACCCTCGATCTCCGGATGAAAGACACGGCGAAAGAGCTCGATGTGATTGTCCGGTGCAGCAAGGAAGTCGGCATCGAAGAACGGGAAGCTGATCTTGTAGCCGGTGCAGTAGACAACCACATCGGCGTGCACTTCGCTGCCGTCTGTGAAGCGCACGCAATCACCCTGCAGCGAGGCGATGTTCGGCTTCGGCGCGATCGTGCCATGGGCGATGCGATCGAGGATGCGCCCCGATACGGTCGGGTGGGCCTCGCCGAACTTGTGGTCGGGCTTGGGTAGGCCGTAGCGCTCGGGCGGCCCGGTCAGCGTCTTGATCGTCTGGTGGATCATGCGCTGGCGGATCGCAAATGGCACGCGCGGGTTGTTGGGAAGTTGGTCGACCGGCTTGCCAAACACATACTTGGGGATGATCCACGCCCCTTTGCGCGCCGCCAGGTAGGTGTTGGCGGCCACATAAGAGGACTCCACCGCGATGTCCATCGCCGAGTTGCCCATGCCGAGCACGACGACGTCCTTGCCGGCGAAGATCGAGTTGTCCACATAGGAGTGGGCGTGTAGCTGCTCTCCCTGGAAGGTGTCGGCGCCTTTAAAGGCGGGTTCGGGCCAGCGCGGGTCCCAGTGGTGGCCGTTGGCGACGATCAGCGCGTCGTACCTACGTGTCTCCCCCTTCTCGAGCTCGATCTCCCACACGCCATCCTCACGCTTGCGCGTATGCTCGACGCCCGTCTCGAACGTGATGTGCTCGCGCAGGCCGAAGTGGTCTACGTAGTTGTCGAAGTACTCCTTGATGTGGGTGTGGTGGGGAAAGTCCGGGTAGGTGCTCGGCATTGGGAAGTCGGCGTAGGCCATCCGCTCGCGCGAGACGTTGATGAACAGATCTCTGTATGCGGCCGACATCCCGTTGCGATTGCCGAATACCCAGTTGCCGCCGACCTGATCTGACTTCTCAAAGCAGTCGAAGGGAATTCCTCGGTCGAGCAGCGCCTTGGCGGCGGCGATGCCCGAGGATCCGGCCCCGATGATGCAGGTGCGCGGCAGTCCGTGCGAGGAGGGCTGCTCGATCGAGCTCCCACCGTTGCTTGACTGCGCGTGTCCTCTCTCGGCCGACTGGCTCACGATCACAAGCCTAGCGCCGCTGGGCTCAGACTGGCCGCACGGCCAACGAGGGCCGTCGTCACTACTCCGCGGGCACGCCGGGCCCGACGTGCTGCGGCGGCCCCTCAGGGCCTTCGTCGGCATCGCCGTGGCCGGCAAGACCACCGTCCTCGCGGCCCGTCACCACCGCGCCGCCCGGCGAGCCGCCAACAGCGGGATCGGCGCGCAGACCCGCCAGATAACGATCGACCATCCGCGCGCATTGGCGTCCCTCGTTTATGGCCCACACGATCAGCGACTGCCCGCGACGCGCGTCGCCGGCGGCAAACACGCCATCCACGGAGGTCGTATAGGGCTTGAGCGCCTTGACGTTGCCGCGGGGATCCTTCTCCACGCCGAGTCGATCCAGCAGCGGCTGCTCGGGATGCAGGAAGCCCATCGCCAGCAACACGAGTTGAGCCGGCAGCTCACGCTCTGTGCCGGGGAGAGGAGCAAATGGCGGCGCCGAGGCGGCTCCCGCGATGTGGAGCGCAGCGACATTGCCATGCTCGTCGCTTGAGAAGTGGGTGGTCGTGACCGAGTAGTCCTGCTCGCCGAGGCCCGCCCTGCTTGCCTCCTCCATCGCATAGGAGAGGCGATACTTCAGCGGCCACTCCGGCCACGGCGTACGCTCGTCAGGCCTGTGCTCCGGGGGTTCCGGCAGGAGCTCGAGCTGAACGATCGTGAGGGCGCCCTCACGCAGCGAGTTACCGACGCAGTCGGCGCCCGTGTCGCCCCCGCCGATCACCACCACGTGCTTGCCGGCAGCCGTGATCGGCTCGCCGATAGGCGGTTGCGGCACGGTCGGCTCGGGGCCATACTCGCTCGCGACAAAACGATTGCGCTGGTAGAGGTAGTCCATCGCGAAGTGGACTCCTTGCAGCTCGCGTCCCGGCACGGACAGATCGCGCGGGACGCGCGAGCCGGTTGCAAGCACGACGGCGTCGAAGCGCTCCCGCAGCTCTGCCACGGTCACATCCGTGCCGACATCCACGCCGCAGCGCAAGTCCACGCCCTCGGCGATCAATTGCTCCACTCGCCGCTGCACGACTCGCTTTTCGATCTTGAAGTCGGGCACGCCGAAGCGCACAAGACCACCGGCGGCCTCGTCGCGCTCGAACAGCGTGACGTTGTGGCCCGCACGGCGCAATTGCTGGGCGGCGGCCATACCGGCGGGACCAGAGCCGACGACCGCCACGGACTGGCCGGTCTCGTACTTGGGCTTGGGCGGCTCGGGCCTTATCCAGCCTTCCTTGAAGGCCCTGTCGACGATCGCAAGCTCGATCTGCTTGATCGTGACCGAGTCGCCCTCGCGGATCTCGAGCACACAAGCCGCCTCGCACGGCGCGGGGCACAGGCGTCCGGTGAAGTCGGGGAAGTTGTTGGTGGCGTGCAACTGGACGATCGCCTCCTGCCAGCGATCGCGATACACGAGGTCGTTCCAGTCGGGGATCAGGTTGCCGAGCGGGCAGCCGTTGTGGCAGAACGGCACACCGCATTCCATGCAACGAGCGCCCTGTTCGCGTAGCTCGCCCACGGGCCGCTCCACGACGAACTCCTGGTAGTCGTGCGCGCGCTTGCCGGGATCGCGATAGGTCATCCCGTGACGCTCGATTTGCAGGAAACCACCTAGCTTCCCCATCAGATCGGCTCCTCCTCGGGCTCGCCCACCGCACCTGACGCGCCGACCGCGTCGAGTGACTCGACCGGCACGCTGCCGTTGCTCGATACCGGGGCGCCGGCCAGGGCGGCCTCTTCCTCTGCCAGCTCGCGCAATACGCGCTTGTAGTCGTGAGGCATCACCTTCACGAGCGAGCCGCTTGCCAGCAGCTGCTCGAAACGCTCGAGCACGTCGTGCGCCACCGGCGAGTCGGTGTGCCGCGCGTGCTCCTCGATCATCGCGCGCAGCTCGATCGCGTCAGCCGGCGAAATCTCGTCGAAGCCCACCATCCCCATGTTGCAGCGAGCGGGAAAATACCCGTCCTCGTCGAGGACGTATGCGATTCCGCCACTCATACCCGCGGCGAAGTTGCGCCCGGTCGGGCCGAGCACGACGACACGCCCACCCGTCATGTACTCGCAGCCGTGATCGCCCACACCCTCGACGACTGCGTGGGCGCCGGAGTTGCGCACCGCGAACCGCTCGCCCGCGAGGCCCCTGAAGAAAGCGCGGCCGGAGGTAGCCCCGTAGAGCACCGTATTGCCGACGATCACGTTCTCCTGTGCGACGAAGCCCTCGCCCAGGCCGCGCGATGGGCGCACAGACACCACGCCGCCGGAGAGGCCCTTGCCGGTGTAGTCGTTGGTGTCACCCTCGAGCTCGAAGGTAACGCCGGGCGCGAGCCAGCCGCCGAAGCTCTGGCCTGCAGAGCCCTTGAAGCGCACCACGATCGAGTCCGGCGGCAAGCCCTGGGCTCCGCGCGCACGTGCGATGTGGCTGGAGAGGATGCCGCCCACGCAACGGTTGACGTTGCGAATCGGCAGCTCGATCTCCACGCGTGCGCGCCTCGATCCATCGCGAGCGATGGCTTGCACAGCCACCTCCTGCGCCTCGCCGTGCACATCCCCCCCCAGAGCCGAGCCAGGCGCGTCGATGACCGCACGCGAGCGCTCCACGAGCTCCCAGTCGAGCGCATCCCCCAGGACGCTCGGCGGCGGCGTCACACGATGGCGTGCCGCTCCCTCGGGCAGCTCGACATGGGCGAGCACGTGCGTGAGGTCGACGCCGCGCGCCTTCCAGTGTCCGATGGCTGTCTCCGCACTAAGCAAATCGACGCGTCCGATCGCCTCGTCCAGCGTACGCAAGCCGAGCGAGGCGAGAATCTCGCGAACTTCCTCGGCAACGAAGAAAAAGAAGTTGACGACGTGCTCGGGGCGCCCCTTGAAGCGCTTGCGCAACTCCGGGTCCTGCGTGGCGATGCCCACAGGGCAAGTATTCAAATGGCAGGCGCGCATCATGATGCAGCCGGTGGCGATCAGCGGCGCCGTAGAAAAGCCCATCTCATCCGCGCCCAGCATCGCGGCGATGACTACATCGCGGCCGGTCTTCAGCTGGCCGTCTGTCTGAACGACGATGCGCGAGCGCAGATCGTTGAGCAGCAATGTCTGCTGGGTCTCGGCCAGGCCGATCTCCCAGGGGATGCCGGCCGCCTGGATCGAGGACAACGGCGACGCGCCGGTGCCGCCGTCGTGTCCGGCGATCAGGACGCGGTCGGCATTGGCCTTGGATACGCCGGCGGCGACCGTGCCCACACCCACCTCGGAGACGAGCTTGACCGACACCTGCGCCTCGGGGTTGGAGCAGCGCAGGTCGTAGATCAGCTGCTTGAGATCCTCGATCGAGTAGATGTCGTGGTGGGGCGGTGGGGAGATCAGGCCGACACCGGGTGTGGTGTGACGGATCGAGCCGATGTAGGCGTCGACCTTGTGACCGGGCAGCTGGCCACCCTCGCCGGGCTTGGCCCCCTGGGCCATCTTGATCTGCAGCTCGTCCGCATTGACCAGATAGTGGATCGTCACGCCGAAGCGACCCGAGGCGACCTGCTTGATCGCCGAACGGCGCCTGTCGCCGCCCGGGTCGGGCGTGAATCGCGCCGGGTCCTCGCCGCCCTCGCCCGTGTTGGAGCGCCCGCCGAGACGATTCATCGCGATCGCGAGCGTCTCGTGCGCCTCACGGGATATCGAGCCGAGGCTCATGGCTCCGGTGCAAAAGCGCCTGACGATCTCCTTGGCGGGCTCGACCTCGTCCAACGGAATCCCCTGCTCGGCATCTCCCCCGTCGCCGCCGCCGGAATCCTGTTCGTCCGCACGCCGCTCACCGCGGATCCGCAGCAGACCGCGCAGGGTGGCCTTGCGTGCGGCGTCTTCGTTGACGGCGGCGGCATACTCGCGATACTTGACGAAGGCCGGCGAGTCGCGCACCTCGGCGTGCGCGGCCGGGTCGCCGGCGAGCGCCGCCGCGACATTGCCGTTGGCTGAGCGCACCGCGTGCTGGACGAGCGCGATCGTCTCCGGGTTCCACATGTGGTGCTCGCCGTCGCGCCGCCACGCATAGACGCCGCCGACAGGTAGCAGGTCATCCCGCGGAGCCGGGTAGGCACGCGCGTGGCGCTCGAGCGCCTCGACGGCCAACACATCCAAGCCGATGCCCCCGATACGCGAGGCAGTACCCG
>Ga0210386_10004374_pt1 | contig 11689 bp, 9 predicted proteins | sample IncBWH32OmetaG_FD_160091 | JGI IMG/M metagenome (GOLD analysis project Ga0210386, IMG submission 160091) | Forest soil microbial communities from Barre Woods Harvard Forest LTER site, Petersham, Massachusetts, United States - Inc-BW-H-32-O ... | reverse complement strand
CGCCCACGCTGCACATGTCGCGGTCGACCCCAAGACCGGCCATGTCGCGCTCCTAGATTATCTAGCGGTCGAAGATGTCGGCCGCATCATTAATCCTTTGACGCTGCACGGCCAAACCGTCGGTGCAATTGTGCAGGGCCTCGGCGGCGCGTTTTTAGAACACTTTATCTATGACGAGGATGGGCAACTCTTAACTGGTTCCTTTGTCGATTATCTCATGCCGACAGCAAGCGATTTTCCAAAAATCCGGGCGATCGCGCTCGAACTCAAGCCCTCGCCCAATAATCCGCTCGGCTCAAAAGGCGCGGGGGAGGGTGGCATCATTCCGGTGGGCGGCGTCATCGCCAACGCGGTCGCGGCGGCGCTGATTTCGTTCGGCGTAGAGCCGCGCGAGCTTCCTTTGTCACCGCCGGTCGTTTGGCAACTGATTCAGGACGCCCGTCGAGCTTCGGTCAAGCCACATGACCATGCGGAGTCTGCGTGAACTCACACAAGTTGATCTTCACTGAGTGGCATGTCGCGCAGCATGCTCGGCGCAAAAGCTTGCCGATCTTGAGGCGGCCGCGCGGTGTCAGGCCGCGCTCGTACGCGCTGGTATGCGCCAGCGAAAGTGCAGCACTGGAGCGGCAGTGATTTTTGCGGCTATGAAAGAGAGCTGGGTGTGCAACGTCACATCGAACCGTGTGTTGTACGATCAACAATGGACAATCATGAATCAAACCCGCCGTAGCTTTCTAAAACGAGCCGCTGGAGCCATTACTCTTCCCCTTGGAGCGAGCGTTGCCACCGCGGGATCTTATCCCGCACGTCCTGTGCATATCGTACTCGGTTTTCCTCCAGGAGGTTCGTCCGATGTTTTGGCGCGACTTATGGCGCAATTACTTGAGCAGCGGCTTAAGCAGCCTTTTATCGTCGACAACCATCCCGGAGCAGGCAGCAATATCGGCGCCGAAGTGGTCACAAAAGCGGCACCCGACGGTTACACGCTTTTATGGTCGACATCCGCTAACGCGATTAACGCCACGCTCTACGACAATCTGAATTTCAACCTTATGCATGACACGGTACCGGTCGCCGGCATATTTCGCGTGCCGAACGTGATGGAGGTTAATCCGGGAGTGCCGGTGAAGAATGTCGCCGAATTTATTGCCTACGCTAAGGCTAATCCAGGCAAGCTTAATTTCTCGTCTGGCGGAATCGGCACAGTGGGGCATGTCGCCGGCGAACTGTTCAAATCCATGACCGGCGTCGACATCCGTCATGTGCCTTACCGTGGCTCGGCGCCGGCACTGATCGATCTGCTCGCCGGCGAGGTACAAACGATGTTCGATCTGCTGTCGACCTCCATCGAGAGCATCAGGGGTGATAAGTTACGCGCACTTGCGGTCACGACGACGAGGCCGTCGGCGGCGCTCCCCACTATACCAACGGTCGCAGAGACCGTGCCGGGCTACGAAGCAAGCACGTGGAATGGTGTATCGGCGCCTGCCAACACGCCGGGCGATATCGTCGCGACCCTCAACGCGGCAATACTTGCCGGGGTCGCGGATCAAACATACCGCGCACGGCTGGCGGATCTCGGCGCGGAGCCGATGCCGATGAGTGCGCCGGATTTCGGCAGTCTGATGACAGACGAGACGGAAAAATGGGGCAAGGTCATCAAGTTTGCAAACATCAAGCCGGGTTGATCTCTAGCCAGCATCACTCCGCTGGGGTGCCACCACTTCCATTGCGCGACGAAGATGGACATCGAACGCCGCGCGCCGCTTCTGCCATGATGCCGAAATTGTTGCCAGGAGACAGTGATGACTGAACGTCTCAAGCTAAGTATGTCCTGCTGCGATTACGATCGCTGCCATGCGCTTATAAATGGCCGAGTACAGGTCGACGGGGTCGAACTCGTGCCTTCTCCACTTGAGCCGGAAGAATCTTTCCATCGAGCGTTTCAATATCAGGAGTTTGATATCAGCGAATTGTCGTTGAGCAGTTACACCATGCTCACGTCTCGCGGCGAAGCCCCGTATGTCGGAATTCCCGCCTTTGTCTCTCGCTTGTTCCGCCATTCCGGAATCTATATTCGAACTGACCGCGGCATTGATCATCCTTCCAAGCTGTCGGGGCGCACCGTCGGCCTGCCTGAATATCAAATCACCGCCAACGTCTGGATACGGGGAATTCTGGAAGAAGAATATGCCGTCAAGTTGGACAGCATAGCGTGGAGGCAGGGCGGTCTCGAAGACGCAGGCCGGGAAGAACGCTCGCCTCTCAAGCTGCCTCCCAACATCGACTTGAAACAGATTCCGAATGACCGGAATCTATCCGATATGCTGGAAAAAGGTGAAATTGATGCGCTGATCAGCGCCCGTGCACCGTCATGCTTTTTGCGTCACGCCCCGAACGTCGACCGCATGTTTCCTGATTTTAAGGCTGCAGAACAGGAATATTATAAACGCACCAAAATCTTTCCAATCATGCACCTTATTGGGATCAGGCGATCGATCTACGAACGGCATCCTTGGTTGGCCGTGAACCTGCTGAAGGCATTCATGGAATCCAAAGAGCATGTCATGTATGAGCTCGGGCAGATCGGCCACCTATTTTCTAGCCTGCCGTGGTCCGTAGCGGGCTTTCAGGAAACCATTGGCTTGATGGGATCGGACTTCTGGCCTTATGGCATCGAAGTAAATCGCGCTGTACTGGACCGATTCCTGGATTATCATCATCGCCAGGGACTTTCGAAGCGTCTGGTAGCCGTTGATGAGCTCTTCGCACCATCGACGGCGCATTTGTCGAAAATCTGAGGATCATGATCTAAGGTATTGCGGTCGCCGTGCTCCAAGAAATCAAACGAAAACTTCACGGACGCGCATGACAGAGCGGTACTAGGGGAGGCAGAGCGTGGCACGTCGTAGTAACGACCCGGTTTACACGCGTGAGATAATTCTGAAATATGGAACAGAGGAGTTCGCTCGTCTCGGGTTTGGCGGCGCGCGCGTCGATAGAATAGCTGAGCGGTGCAGTCTCAGCAAAAATATGCTCTATTACTATTTCGGGTCAAAGGAAGGACTTTTTATTGCTGTCCTTGAAAAGATGTATCAGTCACTGCGCGATCAACAAAGAGATATTTCGGTCAGGGCGAGCGATCCTCTTCTCGCGTTAGAACAGTTGATCCGTCATACGTTCAATGCTCTCAAGGAAAATCCAAGCGCTATTCCTCTGATGAACGAAGAAAATAAGCATCAAGGAAAATATATCCGTAAATCGGGTCGAATGCGGGCGCTTTACAATCCTTTGGTTGAGACGGTAAGCCTCATACTAAAAAAAGGGTGCGACGAAGGAGTGTTCAGGCCAGGTCTCGACCCGGTCGAGGTATATTTGTCGCTATCGTCCCTGTGTTATCATCTGCTTTCCAATCAATATACTTTGGAGATTGCGCTCAATCGAGATTTGAGATCGCAGAAGGCGCAAAAAAAATGGCTGGATCACGTCGTAGAAACTATATCTCTATATTGCGTTCGTGATTCGGCGACGATCTTGTCCAAAAGACAGAAATCGCGTTCCATCGCCGCCTGATCACTATTGCAAGCCTGGACAGTTGGGTTGGTCCGAGACGTAGCGTGAGGAGATCTTCAGGTCTTGACCAAGGTTCGGTAATCCATTTGGCGGTGAAACCAATAGCGATAGCCACTGATCCGCTTCTGCATGGCAACATACGCATACGGTTGATAAACCGGGATACTTGCAACATCATCGAACGCAATCTTGATGAATTTCTTGATGGTCTCGTCGTATCGCGAAGGGTCTCGCACAAAACGGGCGTCCTGAACAATCGATGACATCGACGGATTGTCATAGCCGCCGGAATTGAAGATAGACGTCTTTCCGAGCGTCATCTCAAAATAGTAGTTAGGGTAGTCGATCCAGCCAGCAAAGAGGTTCGTGAGAAGAGGAAGTGTCCTGTTCGAGAAGCTCGAACGCCAATTGGCGCCGGCAATTTTGTCAAGCGTCACTTTTATGCCGATCTGGCCAAGACTTTCTTGAACGAGGACGCTCATCGGTTCGAGAATTCCGGCCGCGCTGGCGTCGAATGAGAAAGTTGTTTCGAAGCCGTTGGGCAGGCCGGCCTCGGCAAGCAGCATTCTGGCTTTCGAAAGATCCGTGTTGTACGGCGAGGGCTGCGGCCATTTCGCATCCTTAATTTCTCCCGACCCGCCAAAGAGGGGGCGCGCTTTATTATAAAGCGCGACGTCCATAATTTTCTGATAGGGAATCGCATTAGCAACCGCGAGCCGCACCTTAACGTTGTCGAAGGGGGGCATCTTTTGATTCATTACGATGAATTGCACGGCATTGTCGATTGGTGTTGCGACAACGTCAACTTTGTCTTCCTGACTCATCTCGACGATATCTTTAGGCGGGAAATCGTTCGAAACATCAACATCGCCACGCTCGAGAAGGGCGCGCCGGGTCGCGGCGGACGGCACAACGCGCCAGACAACGCGTTTCGTTTTTGGCAGCGGGCCGGACCTCCAATTATCGAATCGCACGAAGCTTGTCGTGTCCGTCGTTCGTTCGGTTATTTGATAGGCACCCCCACCGGCCAAATTATTTTTCGACCACTCCAGTCCCCATGGGTCAGCGGCCGTTGCGTTCTTCTTGATAAGCTCGGAATTGAGAATATTAGGAACGCAGAAGGCTAGAGTGGGTAGCAGCTGGCGGTCGAAACGGTCATAGTCGATCCGGAATGTATGATCGTCGACCACCACGAACTGCTCCGGTCTTGAGAGCGAGCCGGTGCTGAGCTGAAATTTTGGATTCCCGCCGACTCCGATTGCCCGATCCAGCGACCATTTGACGTCCTTTGCTGTTACCGGGGCGCCATCGTGGAAGGTTGCATCTTTGCGTAGCTTAAACGTCACGGAGTGTCCGCTGTCGTCCCATTCCTCAGCAAGTTCAGGCGCTGGCTTCGTGGCGTTGGCATGTTCGGTACCGTTCTCATCCCTTTCGACCTCGAGGGACAACAACCGATCGTAACAATTCCAAGCCACTTCAAAGGAACCGCGATTGGCGCCTGGTGTATGCGGGTCAACGCTGTTCGCGCCCGCTTCGGAAATCAGGACAAGGATATCGGTTGCCGATTGCGCTCGCGCGAATCGCGGTGCGAAAAGGCTGGCTAGTCCGGCCGTTGCTGTCCGAAGAAACTTTCTGCGCCCGGTAATCATTCAGCCATGCTCTGGGTTATAACGAAGAGTATCGCCCTTTCATTCCAGCTTAGATCACATAGAATGCAAATCCGCGACCTCGCTATCAATTAGCCCTAGAGAGTCCAGGTTTTAGCTCGACACTTTGCTATCAGCGGCGAACTTTCCCAAATCGGGCTCGCGGAGACAACCGTAGCCGCCGCCGCCGGGTGTAACGATGCGCAGCAGGGCGCCTTTGCGCAACTGGATTTCCGAACCCGTTCCCGGGAGCTTCACGGGGGCGGGCTGATCAGGATTGAGAATGAAAGCGCCAAGCCCGCCACTTTCGCCGCCCTCCAGTCCTTGGGCAGGGAAACGCTGCCGCGAACTCCGGGTTGCCAAAGTGATACCATCGCCGATGATGCGGTAATCGCGGCAGACGCCCAAGCCGCCGCGCTGCCGCCCGGCGCCACCCGAACCCGAGATCAACTCGTAACGCTCGACGCGCAGCGGGAACTCCATTTCCATCGCTTCAATCGGGAGATTTGAGGTGTTGGTCATGGTGACGTGCATCGCATTATCACCGTCGCGTGTCGGCAGCGCGCCCTGGCCGCCGGCGAAATTTTCGTAATTGACGAAATAGCGGCCGCGTTCGGCATCCCAGCCGGCGAGGATCGTGCCCTGAAAGGTTCCGTTGGCTGCGATCGCGCGCACCGGCGCAGCTTGTCCGAGCGCGCGCAACAATACGTCGGCGAGTACGACGGCAGTCGGGTTGCGTGACCCGACCGCAGCAGGGGGACGCGGATTGACGACGCTCCCTTCAGGCGCATCAAGGCGGATCACGCGATAGACGCCTTCATTGTTCGGAATCGACGGATCGACAACCGCCTTGAGACAATAAATTACGGTCGCCATGGTGTGGGTGAGCGGAACGTTTTTGCCCGAGCCCAGCTGTGGCGGGCAGCCGGAAAGATCGAATAAGGCGCCGTTGTCATCAATCGTGATCGACGCAGTAAGCTTGAACGGCGTATCGGAAAGCCCGTCGTCGTCGACCCAGTCCTCGGCGGTATAGGTACCGTTGCGCAGAACTTCACGTAGGCGGCTGCGCATGCGCAGTTCGGTAGCCTCAAGGACGCGCTCAATCGCGATCTGTGTCGAGTTGGCCCCGTAACGCGCGTAAATCTCTTCCACACGGACGCGACCGCGCTCAAGGGCGGCTAGCTGGGCGAGGAGATCGCCATTGCTAAAATGCGGCGTGCGCGAGTTAAGCAGAAACATTTCCCACACGTCGTCGCGGCGGACGCCGCCGGCGAAAAGACGCATGGGAGGCAGGCGGATACCGTCTTGGAAGATGCTGGTCGAGTCGCCCGACTCGCTACCGGGAACGCGGCCTCCGACATCAGAATGATGGGCGACGGCGAGGGCGAAAGCGACCGGCTTGCCGTAGATGAAGATTGGCGCCGCCGCCGTGCAATCATTGAGATGGGTGACACCGACGATGTAGGGATCGTTGGCAAAAAAGACGTCGCCCGGCGAAAGCGTGTCAACGGGAAAGCGTTCAAGCAGCGCAGGAACGAGCTTCAGCGTTGAGCCGAGCTGCGCCGGCGCATGAGTCGCTACCGAAAGCGTGCGGCCTCGCATGTCGCACAAGGCGGTCGAGCAATCGGCGCGTTCCTTTATATTGGGCGAATAGGCGCTGCGAATGAGACTCGCACACATCTCCGCAGTCGCGGCGTCAAGCGCACCGGCAATTATCTCAGTGCGCGCGTGGTTGGAGTGACTCAATGCGTTGGACCTTCTCTCACTAGCAGCAGGTTGCCGCCGGCGTCGGCGATGCCGCTGAACCCGGGCGGTAGCAGCGTTGTTGTGTCCATCTGCTCGATGATGGCGGGGCCTGAAATGCAATTGCCCGTTGCTAGCGAGGCGCGATCGTAGACATCGCAGGATACGGGTCGATCGACGTCCTCGAACACGACAGAGCGACGCGCTACAGGCTGCCGGCCCTGCACCGCGGAGCTGATGGTTTCGTTTGGGCGAGGCGGCCGGTGCGTGTTGACAGTCGCGCGAAGGCGGAACGTAACCAATTCCAACGTGCTGTTTTCGTTGACGAAACCGTAGACCTGTTGGTGCGCTTGATGAAAACGCGAGCGGACTTGCTCACGCAGCGCATAATCGTCGAGTTGCACCGGGATCGATAGCTCGAAATTCTGTCCGACATACCGGGTGTCGATCGCGTAGCCGAAGCCGATGCCAGCCACATTGGCGCCGCTGTCTGACAGCTCGGCCTGGGCGCGACATTGCAGATCGCGAAAAACATTGCGGACATCGTCGCCGAACTGTTCGCCGGAATCCCGCATCAAACGGCTGACGCTCAGATCCATGGCGACGTCCTTGGTGAGCACGCCGAAGGCGCAGAGGATCCCCGGGCCGGCGGGTACCAAAATGCGAGATATCCCAAGCTCCGCCGCAACCGCCGCAGCATGCAGCGGTCCGGCGCCGCCATAGGCGACCAGTGTGTAGTCGGCGGGATCGAGTCCTTTACTCGTTGAGACCACCCGCACAGCTTGTGCGATATTGTTGTTGGAGACGGCGATGATAGCGCCAGCGGCGTCTACAACACCGATGTGAAGTGGTCGGGCGATGAATTCCTCGATCGCGGCACTTGCGCGCTCTCGATCGATCGGGAGGGTGCCTCCGAGCAGAAATTTGGGATGCAAGCGGCCGAGTACGACATTGGCATCGGTGACCGTCGGCCGGGTCCCGCCGCGGCCGTAGCACGCGGGGCCCGGGTCAGCACCGACGCTTTCCGGGCCGACATGGAGAAGGCCACCCTCGTCGAGGCGCGCAATGCTGCTGCCGCCGGCGCCAATCGTATTCACCGCGATTGAAGTGCTTCGAACTGGAAAGCCTTCGATATCGCGCTGATGCGCAAGTTCAGGCGTGCCGCCATGAACGACACAGACTTCTGTGCTCGTGCCACCCATATCGAAGTTAATCGTGTCTTCAACGCCGGAGAGGCCGGATACGAAGGCCGCACCACTGACCCCGCCGCTCGGTCCGGAAAATAAGGTATCGACTGGTCGCCGGGCGGCGAGCAGTGTACGCATCGCGCCGCCGCTCGAGCTCATGATCAGCGGTTCAGCGGCGATGCCAAGGGCACGGACCTCTGACGAAAACTCCGCTAGATAGTCCCGCATGCCGGGAAGGAGATAGGCGTTGAGCGCCGTTGTGGTAAGCCGCTCATATTCACGGAATTCGGGGATCAGTGCCGCCGACGTGACGAGATGCACGGACGGCCAAGTCTCGCGGACGAGCTCGGCTGCGCGCTCCTCATGTGCCGGATTTGCATAGGAATGCAAGAAACAGATGGCGACGCTCTCAATTCCCGCAGCCCGCAGCGCGTTCGCAGCTTGCACCACCTCGGTTTCGGCGAGAGGAAGAAGCACGCTGCCGTCGAAGGTGACGCGCTCGCGTACGCCGAGCCGATGCTCACGGCGGATTAGCGGTGCGGGCTTGGGCGTGAACGGGTCGAAAACAAGTGGCCGCTTTTGCCGCGCGATCTCAAGCAGATCGCGAAACCCCTCTGTGGTGATCAGGCCGGTCGGCGCACCCTTGCGTTCGAGCAGCATATTGGTTGCGACTGTAGTACCCAGCCCCACAAATTCGACATCGTGCGGCTTGACCTTCGCCTGTTCGAGGAGATGCACGATGCCTTGAATAGGCGCCACGTGAGGCGTCTTGGGTGTCGAGGGAAGCTTGTGGAACGTCGTCGATCCCCCGCCGTCGATGAGGACGAGATCGGTAAAGGTGCCGCCGACGTCGATGCCGATGCGCGCGTCTGCCATGCACTCAACCCCCCTTCTCGAGCTCGTCGATCGGACGGCTTGTGCTGCCCAGCACGACGACGCTTGTGACCAGGAGGAGAAAGATCACATAGGCCGCTGGCGCCCAGCTGGCCTGGAATTGGCTTTGCAGAGCGACCAACGCTGCCGGGGTTGCAGCCGCTACGACGCCAGCGAGCGTGTAGGAGAGGGACGAGCCCGTGTAGCGCAGGCGCGTGGGAAACTGTTCCGTGATGAAAGAAGCTTGCGTTCCCCACAGCGAAGCGTGAATGACGAGCCCGATAACGACGGCGAGGATCACGACGCTCGGAATCGCGGTGTCGAGCAATTTGAACAACAGAGATGTCCAAACGATCGCGAGCCCGACTCCAACGAGATAGATCGAACGCCGGCCCCAGCGGTCCGACAATGATCCGAACAGTGGGATGGTTAGTAAGTTTGCGGCCGAACCGATGCTGACTGCAGTCAAAGCGAGTGAGCGATCAACCCGCACGATCTGGGTGAGATAGGTCAGGGTAAAGGTGAACATCAATGCGCCCACGGCATCCGGTCCGAATTTTATGCCGCAGCCCATGAGTACGCGCCCCCAATGCTTTCGCAGCACTTCACGGACAGGTGCCCTTGCAGTCTGATCCTTCGCCTTGATCTCGCGGAATTGCGGCGTTTCATCCACACGACGACGCAGCCATACGGCGTAGACAATGATCACGAGACTAATCAGGAACGGTATACGCCAAGCCCAGGCAATGAAGTCAGCATTGCTCGTCAACGCAGTTGTTGTCGCGAGGGCCGCAGTCGCCAGCAACGTTCCTCCTGGCGTTCCGCATTGTGTCCAAGATGCGTTTAGGCCGCGCCGACTGGCGGATCCATGTTCGACGGAGAGGAGCACAGCGCCTGCCCATTCTCCGCCGAGCATGATGCCCTGCACAAACCGGAGGATGACAAGCAGGATAGGCGCAAGCACGCCGATTTTGTCGTAGCCGGGCAACAGGCCGATTAAGGCTGTCGAGCCCCCCATAACGGAGACGGTCGCAATTAGCATCGGCCGACGGCCGATAATATCGCCAAGCCGCCCGCAAATAATGCCGCCCACCGGGCGCGCGACCATGCCGACGCCATAAGTGAGGAAGGCGAGGAGCGTACCCACGAGCGGATCGAAAGACGGGAAGAATATCTTGTTGAAGACGAGCCCCGCCATCGCGTTATATAAAGCGAAGTCGTACCACTCGAGAATGGTGCCGATCGCGCTCGCCGCCGCGACCCGATGCATCGGTGTCTGGTCCATCAGCCGTTCCCCTTGGTGATGTGAGCCTTCACCGCGACGCCAAGACCATCCTTGAACGTCGCTCCGCCGAGAAGATCGATGTGCAGCTCATAGGCTTCGGCCCGAACCAGCAGTTTAGAGCGCACCAAGACCTCGCCAGAGGCTGCGTAATGCGCTTGCTCCAGCACTAGGATCGGCGCGGAGGAACGCAGATCAAGAAGGCGTCCCACTATGCGGCCGGCGACATCAGCGCGGATCGTTGCCGACGCGCGCGCCACCGGCCGACGCAAGAATCGGTCAAAGATCTCGTAGGTGTCGTGCCGTTCGGCAACTTCCCACGGGATGGCTTTGGCCATGGGGTGCAGATAGATGTCGGCGATGGCGAGCGGCTTGTGTGCGACGACATATCGACGCAAGAGCTGCATCACGTCGCCTTGTGGGAACGCGCTAGAAAACTCCACGGGCGGTTTTGCCGGCCGAAACTTGAGCAATTCCATTTCCGGAACGACACCGCGTTTGAGAAGGCCGCCGTGGAAACTCCGTAGCTCGGCGAGATCTTGGCTGACACGAGGTGCCGTTACGAACGTGCCTTTGGCGCGACGCCGTACAACGAGGCCGCGACGCTCGAGGATACCCAACGCTTGCCGCACCGTTTCGCGGCTAATGGCATAGTCCCGCGCCAATTCGGTCTCGCTCGGCAAGCGCTCGCCAAGAGCGATTTGTCCTGCATCAACTTTGGTTGTGATAATAGCGGCGAGCTGCTCATAGATCGGCGATGGGTCGTTTCGGCTAATATTATCGGCTGATCCAGACATAGCAATTCAATACCATACTTTACCAGACAAAACAAAGCATCGTGTTACACGATTTAAACGGCGTTGTGAGCGAGGGCTTTGGAGCGGGTCTATGTCAGAGGATGAGACTAGAAATTCGATTGAAAGGGCACTCTTGGAACGCTTTGGTGAAAAGGTTGCAGTCGATCCCGGACTGTCTGGCTTAAACGAGCTTGCAAAAATCGTGGGTCATCGTTCACACAGACAATATTCCCCTCGTCCGATCGAGCGTCTCTTGCGCCTACTTTGCGCTTGTGCACTTTCGGCGTCCTCAAAGAGCGATCTCCAGCAGTGCGACATTATCATCATCAGCGACGTGGCAACACGTCCGTTGTAAAACACCTGTAGAGAGATCAATCAGTTAGCCCGAAACCCTCTTCTCTACCGTTGAAGGCGCCAGCTTTGGCGGGCTGGCTAAGAAATACTTCTTTCCTTATCAGTCCGGCTCGGGCTGTGTTCGGTGAGGGCGACGGCGCACAGGGTATAATATCACTATGCCGGGGGTGTGCCCATGAAGTCGCGCTTGCCGACCTCGACGCCGCACTGCCGGATGATGTCGTAGGCGGTAGT
>Ga0210386_10004372_pt1 | contig 11693 bp, 9 predicted proteins | sample IncBWH32OmetaG_FD_160091 | JGI IMG/M metagenome (GOLD analysis project Ga0210386, IMG submission 160091) | Forest soil microbial communities from Barre Woods Harvard Forest LTER site, Petersham, Massachusetts, United States - Inc-BW-H-32-O ... | reverse complement strand
ACATCGGCCTTGAAGGGACTGGCCATGGGAATCTTTCGCCACGACCTCACCCGGCCTGAGCGCAGCCTCGGGACGGTCCGGGGGGCAGACGACCTCTGCGTGAGCATGGGCCCGCGGGTTCCGTGCGACAGATGCCAGGTGGCTCAGGCACAGGTGGAAGTGGTTACCGGCGCGGGATCGATCTTTTTGTGCCGACACCACCATAGGCAGTATCGGGACTCGATCATTGCGGCTGGTCACGTGATTCGCGCGTGGCCAGATGGCCTCTGCGCCGAGTCGTCGTCGCAATCATGGTAGGAGGCGCCCTAGGCATTTGGGCGACAACAAATCCTGGTCAAGTTACCGTTCAGCCGCGCCATGGCGCGGAGAAAAACGAGAAGGAAGAAGAGGAACAGCAATGACTGGACGAGTTGAGGGCAAGGTCGCGTTCATCACCGGGGCGGCCCGCGGCCAGGGCCGCAGCCACGCGATCCGGCTGGCGCAGGAGGGCGCGGACATCATCGCGGTCGACCTCTGCGACCAGGTCGGCTCGGTGCCGTATCCGATGGCGACGCCGCAGGACCTGGCCGACACGGTCAAGGAGGTCGAGGCGCTGGACCGGCGGATCGTCGCCACCCCGGCCGACGTGCGGGACTACGCCGGGCTGAAGCAGGCCCTCGATGACGGGGTGGCCCAGCTGGGCCGACTGGACATCGTGTGCTCCAACGCCGGGATCGCCTCCTTCGGGCAGGCCGCCGAGCTGGACGAGACCGCCTGGCAGGACATGATCGACATCCAGCTGACCGGGATGTGGCACGCCTGCAAGGCGGCCATCCCGCACCTGATCGCCGGCGGCCGCGGCGGGTCGATCGTGATCACCAGCTCCACGGCGGGGCTGAAGGGATTCCAGAACCTGGCGCATTACGTGTCGGCCAAGCACGGCGTGGTCGGCCTGATGCGCACCCTGGCGCTGGAGCTGGCCCCGCACTTCATCCGGGTCAACACGGTGCACCCCACCAGCGTGGACACCGACATGATCCAGAACGAGGCCACGTTCCGGCTCTTCCTGCCCGGCGTGGAGCATCCCACCCCGGAGCAGTTCGCCCAAGCCTCCCAGGCCACCAACGCACTGCCGATCCCGTGGGTGGAGCCGGCGGACATCTCCGACGCGGTGCTGTTTCTCGCCTCGGACGAGGCCAGGTACGTCACCGGCGTCACCTTCCCGGTCGATGCCGGGTTCATGCTGAAGTAGGGAACGCGCACGGAGGCCCCGGCGCCGCGCGAGAGAGGACACAGAGATGAGTGCTGGCTGGTTTGAGACGGTTGCCGAAGCTCAGCGGCGGGCGAGCAGGCGGCTGCCCCCGTCGGTGTACGGGGCGCTGGTCGCGGGCTCGGAGAAGGGCGTGACCGTCACTGACAACATCGCCGCGTTCAGCGAGCTCGGTTTCGCGCCCCACGTGGCGGGGCTGTCGGCGCAGCGTGACCTGTCCACGACCGTCATGGGCCAGCCGGTGTCGCTGCCGGTGCTCATCTCACCGACGGGGGTGCAGGCCGTGCACCCCGACGGGGAGGTGGCCGTGGCGCGGGCCGCCGCGGCCCGGGGGACGGTGATGGGCCTGAGCTCGTTTGCCAGCAAGCCGGTCGAGGAGGTGGTCGCGGCCAACCCGCAGACATTTCTCCAGACCTACTGGGTCGGCACCCGGGATGACATGGCGGCGCACGTGGAGCGGGGCCGCGCCGCCGGGGTGGTGGGGCTGATCCTCACGCTCGACTGGACGTGGTCCAACGGCCGCGACTGGGGCAGCCCGGTCATCCCGGAACGGGTCGACCTGAAGACCGCCATCCAGTTCGCGCCCCAGGCGCTGCGGCACCCGCGCTGGCTGCTCGGCTACGCGAAGACGGGCCAGGTGCCGGACCTGACCGTGCCGAACATGACCGGCCGGGGCGAGCCTGCCCCGACGTTCTTCGGCGCGTACCGGCAGTGGGCCGCCTCACCGCTGCCGACCTGGGAGGACGTGCGCTGGCTGGCCAGGCAGTGGGGCGGGCCGTTCATGGTCAAGGGCATCACCCGCGTCGATGACGCGAAGCGGGCCGCCGACGCGGGGGCGACCGCGATCTCGGTGTCCAACCACGGCGGTAACGACCTGGACGGCACCCCGGCCACGATCCGGGTGCTGCCGGGCATCGCCGCGGCGGTCGGCGACCAGGTCGAGGTCGTCCTCGACGGCGGGATCCGCCGCGGCGGGGACGTGGTCAAGGCGGTGGCGCTGGGTGCCCGGGCGGTGATGATCGGCCGCGCCTACCTCTGGGGCCTGGCCGCCAACGGTCAGGCCGGCGTGGAGAACGTGCTGGACATCCTGCGCGGCGGCATCGACTCGGCCCTGCTCGGCCTGGGCCACTCCACCATCCACGACCTGACCCCCGACGACCTGGTCATCCCCCCTGGATTCACCCGCACCCTAGGGGTTACCGACCGGCTACCCGTCGGATGATCGCGGTCCGCGGCAGAAGCCGGCGCAGGAGGACAGGATGAAGAAATTCACCAGGGGCGCCTTGGCCGGCGCGGTCGGGACGACGGCGCCGGCCTCCAGCGTGCTTGAACACGCGGCCGTCTTGGGCGCGGCGACGGGGATGCGCTCGACCGTCGCCCTAGCGGCTCTCATCTTGCGGCGCAGCGACGGCCTGCCGGCCGCCTTGAGGCACCCGGCGGCCCGCTGGATCGCCGCGACCGCCGATGGCGCGGAGCTGGTCGTCGACAAGCTCCCCGGGACGCCGTCACGCCTCGACCCGCCAGGACTTACCGGCCGGCTGATATCCGCCGGCCTGGCCGCCGCGGTCCTCGCGCGTTCTGAGCACCGGGGCCCGATCCCGTCCGCGCTGACCGCATCGGCGGCCGCCCTGGTCGCAGCGAAGATCTGCCACGACGCCCGCGCCGCGCTCGCCCGCCGCCTTCCGGACCCCGTGGTGGCGGTGGCCGAAGATGCCCTAGCGATCGGGCTCGCCGCCATCGGCAGCGGCTGACTGGCTCGAAGCTGGCTCGCCAGCCAGGTCCGGCGCGTCCGCGGAACGAATCTGCTCGTCGGCCGGGCCGATGTCGTAGCTGGTGACGCGCAGGCCTAGGGTGCCCGCCAGCTCGGCCAGCGCCCCGTCGATCAGCCTGAGGTCACGCAGTGCGAGATGACCATCACCGCTGCCTCTCCCCGGCGCGGCCAGCCGCTGCTCGATCAAGTCGAACAGGGAGGCCGAGCGGGTATAGGTGTAGCCCCCCGGCCCGGCGAGCGCGGACTGGAGGCTGGCTAGCGATGCCTGCAGGGTCTGGCCACCGCGGTTCAGCAGGGCCGCGGTGTCCGCGGCCGGCCCGGTGGTCGGCGGGATGTCGCGCACCAGGTTAAGTGCGTAGCGGCGGGCGGAGGTGGCGGCGACGATGGTTGCGCCAGCCCGCTGGCTCTGGCCGCCCGCCTGGATCCGTCGCATCGACTGGATGCTGGACGCCAGCGCGCCGTAGGCGGTGTTCAGTGCCCGCGTATCGTCTTGCAGCAAGGCAGCATCCTCCTCGCCGCCGAATGCTGCGTACGTGTGCCGGAGCAGGCTCGCCATGGCGGCCAGATAGCGGCGCAACGCGACCCGGGCGACCCGGGAGGCGTGCAGGGGCAGCACGACGAGCACCACCGCGGCCGCTACCGTCGCGCCGATGGCGGTCTCCTCGAGCCGCTGGACCAGCAGTGCGGTGCTGAAGTCTCCGAGCTCCCGGTATAGCTGCGACACCATCACCGTGACGCCGATGACCAAAAACGCGTAGTCGGCGCGCTGGAGGTAGAGGCCAAGCAGCACCGAGGCCAAGATGATCACGATCATCCAGCCCGCCGCGTGCGGGCCGATGAGGTCGACCAGACGGGAGCCGACCACGATACCCACCAGCGTCCCGACGATCCGGGACAGCGCCTTGCTGATCTGCTCGTCGGTGTTGCTGGTCCCCTGGAAGACGACGAAAGCGCCGATCGCCGCCCAGTAGAAGCGCTGCCCGGACAGCAGGTCGCCCACGGCGATGGCGGCCCCGATGGCGACGCCCACCTGGATCGCGGTACGGACGTAGGGAGCCACGGCGACCCGGCGCAGATGCCGGCCAGGCTCGGCCGTCGACGAGGCCTCGGCGGTGGCCGCGGCCGTAACGGACAGCGAGCCGCCCTGGCGGAGAGGCACCGCCGGGGTGAACAGTGCCTCGGCGCCGGCCGGCTGGTCCCGGGCTCCCAGCTCCAGCCACTGCGACAGGGCATCGGCGAAGTCGGTGACCGACCCGGCAAACCGGTGGGCAAGGATCTCGGTGTTGTCGCCGTCGGGGTCGGCTGGCGCGGTGAGCGTTTCGGCGAAGGCCAGGGCGGATGCCCGGGCCCTGTCACATCGGCCGTCCCGCAGGCTGGCCAGGATCTCCCGGACCTGTGCCCGCTGGCCTGTGTGCAGCGGTGAGCGGCCGAGCGCCGCGGCGAAACGAGCTAGGTTGCTCAGGGCCAGCCAGGAGTCGAACAGCCCCTGATGCAGCAAGGCCGCGGCTGAATCGCCCTGGGCGACGCCGGGATCGGCGAGCTGGCCCGCGATCAGCTGGGTGGCCTCGCCCAGCCGGGTCTTGTGGCGGTACAGGCGGCGGCTGGCGCGCGGGCCGGGCTCGTCGAACGCCGCCAGGGCCAGGCCGGCCAGCTGGCGCGCCCGGGCCGCGTAGGACCGCTGGGTCCGCCGCAGCGCGCGGCTGCTGGTGTCGTGGAGTACGCCGACTTTGACGACGATCGCGACCACGATGGCCACCCCGATCTCCGCCGCCAGCCACCCGGTATCGCCGAGGGTGATCACGGACCCCAGCAGGAACCCGAACAGATAACCGGTAAACAGCAGCGGCGCGACGCGGACGCCGCCCGGGCCGAACCGTCGCAGGTAGGTGCCGGCGGCCAGGATCAGCGGCAGCAGGCACAGGGCCAGGACGCGATGACTCGCGATGGCAAGCGACAAGGCCATGACCGCGATCATCGGAACCGGCAGGACCAGCATGCTGACGACCTGATCCCGGGGCTGCGCGTCCTGCACGGATATCGCCGCCGTCAGCCCGACGACGCCGCCCAGGACCAGGGCGAAGATCAGCACAGCATGATTGACCGCCACCACCCGGACCGCAGCGGCCGCCCCGGCGGCCGCTGGCGGCGACGGCCGCAGCAACGCCCCGGTGAAGTGGACGAAGAGCCACTCCGCGCCGATCGCGCCCGCGATGGTCGCCATCGCGCACAAGACGGTGCGCAGCCGGTTGAGCCCCGGGTCGGGCCCCACCAGCCACCCGCCCAGCCCGCTTAGGCCGTCCAGCAAACGGCTCGGCCAGCTGTCCCCCTTGACCGCGGGCTCAGGCCGCGAGACGGCTTTCATACCTACAGTCCAGCTGCGGTGTAAGCGGTAAGTCCTCAGTAATCGCTACCGATTTCCAGGGCGAAACTACCGGGAGGCCGGTTCAGCGCCAGCCCCGAAACCGTCCTCGCGGGCACCGGACCTTGCTCGTCACGCCCCTCGGGCCAGCAGCTGGTCGATGGTGATCGGCAGTGAGCGGATGCGCCGGCCGGTGGCGTGGTAGACCGCGTTAGCGATCGCGGCCGACACGCCGACGATCCCGACCTCACCGAGACCCTTGACCCCGACCGGACTGAACTCATCCGGGTGGCCGGTGAACACGACGTCGAGGTCGGGCACGTCAGCGTTGACCGGGATCAGGTAGTCGCCGAACGTCGCGTTGGCGATGCGACCGGTGCCGGAATCGATGATGGTCTCCTCGAGCATCGTCATGCCGATTCCCATCACGGTGGCCCCGATGATCTGGCTGCGGGCCAGCTTCTCGTTCAGGATGCGGCCCGCGTCGATGGCCGACACGATCCGGGCGACACGGAGCAACCCGAGTTCTTCGTCGATCCGGACTTCTGCGAACCGCGCGGCGAACGCCCCGGCCGGTGCCATGCCGGTCCCGGCGGCCTGCGGGTTCACCTCGCCGTCGGCGCTCATCTCATCCAGCCGATGGCGCGCCAGGATGTCGCTGTACGTCTCACCGGTCGAGGGGTCGCCGAGGAGGTGGATGCGGCCGTCCGTGACGGCGACGTCGCCGGGCTTGCGTCCCTGCAGCGGCGACTGGTCATCGTCCGCCACGACGTCGAGGAAGGCCTCCAACAGGTGGCCCGCGGCATCATGGATCGCGCCGCTCAGCGATGCGGCCAGTCCTGAGCCACCGGACTGCGGCGCGGGCGGCAGGTCGCTGTCACCGATCTCGACGTGCACGTGGCCCAGGCCGAGGCCAAGCAACTCGGCCGCAAGCTGGGTGGCGACGGTGTAGGTGCCGGTCCCGATGTCGGTCGCGGCGCTGCGCACGTGAGCGGCGCCGTCCCGGCCGATCGAGATCCGGGCCCGGCATGGTGCCTGGTACCACCCGAAGGTGACTCCCGCCATCCCGTAACCGATCAGCCAGCGGCCCTCGCGCATCGACCGGATCTCGGGGTTGCGCCTGGCCCAGCCGAATCGCTGCGCGCCGGTGGCGTAGCACTCCCGCAGGGCCTTGCTCGACCAGGGCAGGCCCGACTGCGGCTGGACCTCGGCATAGTTGCGCAGCCGCAGTTCTACCGGGTCCATGGCCAATCCGTAGGACAGCTCGTCGAGCGCGGACTCGATGGCGAAATTGCCTTCGGCCTTGCCCGGGGCCCGCATCGCGCCCGGATTGGGAATGTTGAGTTGTACCTGCCGGTCATGCGTCGCGACGTTCGGGCACGCGTACATGAGGGGCGTGACCATGGTCAGGGTCCCGAAGTTCGCCTCCTCGGTCCCGACCGTGGACGTGCCCTCGTGGTCGATGGCTACCAGCCGTCCGTCCCGCGTGGCCCCGAGCCGCAGGCGCTGAGTTGTCTGCGGCCGGTGGCCGACGGAGGTGAACATCTGCGGCCGGGTCAGCACCAGCTTGACCGGTTGACCGACGATTCGCGCCGCGAGGGCGGTCAGTATCGTGTGCGGCGAGGTGCGCAGCCCGGCCCCGAAGCCGCCACCCAGGTACGGCACGAGCACGCGTACGTTGTCCTCCGGCACGCCGAAAACGGTGGCCAGGCTCCGGCGGACCATCATCGGCCACTGCGTCGATTCGTGTACGGACAGCCGCTCTCCTTCCCAGCTGGCCACCGTGGCGAACGGCCCGAGCGGGTTGTTGGTCTCCGCCGCGGTGCTGAACGTCTCGTCGTAGGTCACCTCGGCGGAAGCCAGCGCGGCGGCGACAGCGCCACGGTCTACCTCCAGCCCCCATGGATTGCGCGAAACCGGCGCCCGGGGGTTGTCGATCCCCAGAACCGGGGCCGTTTCCTCGTAGTCGATCCTGACCAGCCGCGCCGCCGCAGTTGCCTGCTCGGGTGTCCGCGCTACCACGATGGCCACGTGCTGGCCGTAATGCAGGATGCGGTTGTCCTTGAACGGGAAACGAGGCGAGGGACCCAGCGGCGTCGTCGGCCCCTCCGCCAGGGCCGGTGCATTCTCGTGCGTGATGACCGCCAGCACTCCCGGCGCGGTCTGCGCCGCTTCGGTGCTGATCCTGCTGATCGTTCCCGCTGCGATGGTGGACTGCACCAGCACGGCATGCACCAGGCCAGGGAAGGTGACGTCCGACGGGTAGGGAGCGCCGCCGGTCACCTTGAGCGGCCCGTCGACCCGGTCAACGGAATCGCCGAGGAGCTTGCTGCCGGTGGCGTTGGTCACGGTTGGCCTCCCGCTACGGTCTGCAGGATCCGGACGATCGTGCGCTGGGCGAGCTCGACCTTGAACGCGGTGCCGGGGACAGTGAACGCACCACCAAGCGCCGCTTGCGCCGCGGCCCGGAACGTCTGGTCGCTCACGGGTGTGCCGATGAGAATGTCCTCAGCGTCGCGTGCCCGCCAGGGAATCGTCCCGACCCCGCCCAGGGCGAGTCGTGCCGCCGTGATCGTGCCGTCCTCGATCAGCAGCGCCGCCGCCGCCGAGGTGAGTGCAAATTCGTAAGAGGCCCGGTCGCGGACCTTGAGGTAACCCGACCGTGTACCGGCCGTCGGCAACGGCACGTCCACTGCCGTGATCAGCTCGCCGTGCTCGAGCACGGTTTCAACGTCCGCCCGGTAGCCCGGCAGAACATAGAAGTCGGTGAGCGGGACGGTCCGCTGCCCGCCGGTGCCCCGGATGTGCACGTCGGCATCGAGCGCGGCGAGCGGAACGCAGAGATCGGACGCGTGCAGGGCGATGCAATGCTCACTAGCCCCCAGGATCGCGTGCATCCGGGCCGCACCGGTGACGGCGGCGCACCCCGATCCCGGCAGGCGCTTGTTACAGGCCGCGACGGCCGGATCGCGGAAGTACCGGCAGCGCGTGCGCTGCAAGATGTTCCCGCCGATCGTCGCCATGTTGCGCAACTGCGGCGAGGCACCAGCCAGCAGCGCCTCGCGGACGAACGGCACCCGCTCGGCGACCGTGGGGTCGGCGGCCAGTTCCTCCATCGTGGTCAATGCCCCGACCCGCAGGGTGTCGCCGTTGCGGGTGACCCCGCGCAGCGGCAGCCGGCCAATGTCGACCAGCCGCTCAGGCTGGAGCACGCCATCTTTCAGCATCAGGTCCAGCTGCGTCGTGCCGCCAGCGAGGTAAGACGCACCTGGATCGCTGCTTACCATCGCGACGGCACCAGCCACGTCCCCTGGGCGCAGGTACTCGAACGCCGGCATCGTTACTCGCCCTCGCCGCGGGCGACGGCCCGGATCGCCGCGACAATGTTCGGGTACGCTCCGCACCGGCAGAGATTGCCGCTCATGAACTCGCGGATCTCCTCGTCCGAACCGGCGCGCCCCTCGTCCAGCAGCGCGATGGCCGACATGATCTGCCCTGGTGTGCAGTATCCGCACTGGAAGGCGTCATGACGGACGAACGCTTCCTGCACGGGGTGCAGCCGCCCGTCGGACGCGACGCCCTCAATGGTCCTCACCTCCCGGCCGTCGCACTGCGCCGCCAGCGTCAGGCAGGACAGCACGCGCTTGCCGTCCAGCAGGACCGTGCATGCCCCGCACGCGCCCTGGTCGCAGCCCTTCTTGGTGCCGGTCAGGCCCAGGTGCTCGCGCAGCGCGTCCAGCAAGGTCGTCCGGCTGTCCAGCTGCAAGCTCAGTGCGTGCCCGTTCACGTGCAGCATCACGGTGAGGTCGGCCGAAAGCTTGGTCCTCATTCGAATGATCCCTTCGTAGCCCTCGCTACCTAGTAGCCTATACACGACGTCTTGTCTTGCTCAATACACGACGTCTTGTTGTTTTCCCGGCGATCTTCGTGGAGGGAAGTGCCGGCATGGAGGCACAGGCCAGGCCCGCGCAAAGGGCCCCGTCCGCCGCGGCCAAGGAGCCCAGGAGGCGCCGGGATGACCTGATCTTGGACGCGCTCGAACGCCTGCTGGCCGAGGTCCCCATGCGGGAGCTGGATGTCGAGGCCATCGCGGCCGAGGCGGGCATCACGCGCACCAGGTTCTACGCGTACTTCACGTCCAAGAACGACGCGCTGGCCGCGTTGCTGCGGCGGATGGGCGGCATCCTCGCCACCGCGTATGAATACCCCGGCAGCTGGTTCGCCGGCCGGCCGCCGCACGTTCGCCCGCGCGACGCGCTCCGCCAAACGATCGAGGTCGCCGTGGACAGCTGGTGGCCGCACCGCTTCGTGCTGCGGGAGGCCAGCGACCTATGGACCGCGGCGCCGGAGGTACGCGAGGCGTGGCTCACCGCATTCGAGTCGGCCACGACTCAGCTCGAACGGGCGATCCTGAGGGAACGTGAGCTAGGCGTGGCGCCCCCCGGCTACCACGCGCGCCGGGTCGCGGAGGCGCTGACCTGGCAGGCCGAGCGGCTCCACTTCTTCGCCTGGACGGAATTCCCCGGGGCCATGTCGAAGCAGGAGCTATGCGAGGTCAGCCTGGAGGCCTTCATGCGCATGATCTTCCTCGCCGACGACCCCGACCCGGAAGCGATGTCATGAGCGGCTAGGTCAGCGGAGCGCCCGCACGAAGCCCGTCCATGAGGATGTCGAGCAGTCGCCCGGCCTGCGCTCGCCAGTCGCCGGCGGGGTCGATCCTCCACAGAAAGCCCAGGATGAGCAGCACGTCGTCGGGCGCCAGCCCGCTGCGGATCGTCCCCGCCTCTTCGTTCGCGGCGAGCAGCATGGTCAGGGCGTTGATCACCGGGCCGTACGTCTCGGCCGAGAGCGCGTCGTGAGACGCCGTCGCGGCGCTGAGCGCGCTCCCTAGACCGGCCTTGGTCATCCCGTAGTGGGCGAGGCAGTCCAGCCACTCGCGCAGCGCGTCGAGCGGCGGACGCGACGCGAGGAGCCTCGGGGCCGCGTCGACGACTTGCTGGACCTCGTAGCGGTAGACCTCGAGCACGAGGGCCTCGCGGGTCGGGAAGTGCCGGTAGAGGGTGCCGGCGCCGACGCCCGCCCGTTTCGCGATCGAGTTCAGCGACGCGCCGGGGGACGCGGTGAGCGCCTCCAGCGCGACCTTGAGGATCCGGGAACGGTTCTGCTGTGCGTCAGAGCGCAGCGTCTCGACCGGACGTTGGCTGGCGATGGCAGCGCCTCCTTTCGTGCCGGGCGCGTTGCTAACCGGAGAGTTCTCCGGTACGGTGGCAACAGAATCCGGAGAGCTCTCCGGTTCTCCGAGACTACCAGGAATTCGGTCTTCGCCCGATAACCCCGCAGCTCCGTTCGCCATGCCCACCTCAGGAAAGGATCCCAACCGTGCCGACACCGCAACAACCGATCGGCTCCGGCTTCGACGCCGCCTCGACCACCGACGACGTCATCGCCGGCATCGACCTGTCCGGCCAAGTCGCCGTCGTCACCGGTGGCTACTCGGGCCTGGGACTCCAGACCGTCAGAACCCTGGCCGCCGCCGGTGCTGACGTGATCGTTCCGGCCCGCGACCCCGGCCGGGCGGCAGCCGCCCTGGAGGGCCTGAAGCGCGTGTCGGTCGGGCCGATGGACCTGCTCGACCCCGCATCGGTCGACGCGTTTGCCATCAGGTTCCTGGCCATGGGCAGGCCGCTTGACATCCTGGTCAACAGCGCCGGCATCATGGCCGCCCCGCTCGCCCGGGACCGCCGCGGCTACGAATCGCAGTTCGCCACCAACCACCTCGGCCACTTCCAGCTCACCGCCCGGCTGTGGGCGGCACTGAGCCGGGCCGACGGCGCCCGGGTTGTCTCGGTCTCGTCCCTCGGTCATCGCTACTCGCCGGTGGTCTTCGATGACCCCAACTTCGAACACCGCGAGTACAACCCGTGGGCGGCCTACGGCCAGTCAAAGACGGCCAACATCCTCTTCGCCGTCGAGCTCGACCGGCGCGGCCGGGACGCCGGTGTCCGGGCCTTCTCCCTTCATCCCGGCAGCATCCCCGGGACCGGCCTCGAACGGCACGTCCCACGGCAGGATCTCGAAGCGGCCGGCATCATCGACGAAGCGGGGAACCCGATCCTCGATCCCGACCGCAACCTGAAGACGGTCCCGCAAGGCGCGGCCACGATCGTATGGTGTGCTACGAGCCCGCGGCTCGACGGCAAGGGCGGCGTCTACTGCGAGAACTGCGACATCGCGCCGCTCATATCCGAGCGGATCGGCGAGACGTCCATGGCCGACGGGGCGCACCTGCGAGGCGTCATGCCCTACGCCGTGGA
>Ga0210386_10004364_pt1 | contig 11706 bp, 11 predicted proteins | sample IncBWH32OmetaG_FD_160091 | JGI IMG/M metagenome (GOLD analysis project Ga0210386, IMG submission 160091) | Forest soil microbial communities from Barre Woods Harvard Forest LTER site, Petersham, Massachusetts, United States - Inc-BW-H-32-O ... | reverse complement strand
GCGGGAAGCGAGCCACTAAGGCCAGTCTCAGCCTGCGCGGTGGCCCTCCCCCACCAGGTGCAGATCGCGATCTGGCCAGACGCCAGCACGACGTAGGCGCCCCGCCACGAGCCGAGCGTGACCGCCGCGGTGACTAGCAGGGGGGCGAGCGCGGCGCCGAACCCGTAGCCGCCGTGCATGAGGTTCAGCAGCCGGTGCCTGCGTTCTAGGGACGCGAGCGTGCTCAGGGTGGTATCGAGCACGCCGGCGCAGGCGCCCAGTATCAAGACACCGAGGGCCATCAGGGCCAGCAGCCGACTCGCCGCGACGGTGAGCGACCCGGCCAAGGTCACCGCCGTCGCGGCGAGCACTGCGCCCCTGGGCCCCACCCGGCCGACCAGCCCGCCGTTCGCCGTCGAGGTGATCAGGAACCCGGCGGTGTTGCTGACCAGCAGCACCCCCAACGCGGCCACCGGCAGCCGGAGATCGGTACGCATGGCCGGCCAGGCCGCGCCGAGCATGCCGTCGGGCAGGCCGAACACGACGAAGATCGCGATCGCCGGGGCCGCTACGCTCGGCCGGCCGAGCCCGCGGGGCGGGGCACTCGTCCGCATGCCCCCTACGCCGGGGTCAGCTCGAAGATCCGCCGCGGCGTGTGCACCAGGAAGCCGCGGATCACCTCCTCGCCGATGCCCAGCTTGGCCAGGCGCGGCAGGAACGAGTCGAACATGTGGTTGTAGGGCACTTTCGCGTTCAGGAATTCGGGGTCGAGGTCGGTGACCTGGGCCCGCGGATTGAAGAACCACCGGTCGTAGGACAGTGTGATCTGCCCGGCGTAGCCGCGCTCGACGATGTCGGCGACTCGTTCGGCCAGCAGCCCATCGATCTGGTCGGTACTGTCGTGCTTCCACGGGATGCCCACGTGGTCGATGTTCACCGACGCGCCGCGGGCACAGATCTCGGCTACCTGGTCCATGTCTCGGGGCTGGATGAACGGATGTCCGATGACCACCTTCCTCGGGTCGACGCCTTCTTCTTCCAGAATGTCAAGCTGCTCGATCCCGGGGTTGGTGACCGCGTAGTCGTTCGGATCGGTGTGGGTATTGATCGCGCAGCCCACCTGCTGCTGGGCGTGTGCCGCCGCGCGGATGATCCGGTCCTCGACCTTGGTGATCCGGCGGCCGTGCTCCCCGACCGGGCTCGGCTCAGTGGAGACGCCCTCTCCCCCAGTCGCGATCTTGATCGCGCCGGCCCGGATGCCGGTCTGCTGGGCCTGGAAGATCATGCCCTGGGTGAGGTCGGTGACAAAGAACTCGGTCAGTTCCTGCACGGTCTGCCGTCGCCAGTAATAAGGAATGCCCATCGTCTCCGGGAAGAACCCGGTGACCGCGATGACGTTGACACCGCTCCGCTCGGACACGGCTTTCATCAGCAGCGGGTGCCGGTAGACCTCGGCCGGGGTCATCTCCACGAGCGTGGCCACGCCGTTGTCTTCAAGCCCGCCGCGCAAGGTACCAGCGACCCGGTCGGCCACCTCCTCGAAGTCGAACCGCGTCCGGTGATCCAAGTCGGCGCCCGGGTAGGCGTAAAGGATGTGCTCATGCGCGAGCATGACCCCGGCCCGCTCCGACGGGACGTCGCCGAGTACTGTGCGGATGACTGACATGTCAGTTTCCCTCCTCGAGTGGCTGCCGCACTGATCGGGCCTCCGTCATCCCGCGGCCGCCGAGACAGTGCGGTAGTTCGCCGTCGCCCGGCCGCCGGGGGCCTGCCGGAGCACAGCGGGCACGGTGAAGGCGGCGCGGGACCGGCGCTCGCCGGACGGCCAGGAGTGGCCGTCCCCGCACGGCCCGGCGTGTTCTGCCACGGCCCGGATGATCTCGGTGCAGAACACGTCCAGATCGTTCGGCAGCCGCGAGGTGATCAGGTTGCCGTCCCGGACCACCGGCTGGTCCACGTAGTTCGCGCCGGCGCTGATGACGTCGTCGCGGATCACTGGAACGCAGGTGAGCTGACGGCCCTTCGCGATCCCGGCGGAGGCCAGCACCCAGCCGGCATGGCAGATCGCGGCGACGAGCCGACCGTCCGCATGGCACTTGCGGACCAGGTCCAGCAGCGCTGCACTGCGCCGCATCGCCTCGGGAGCGAAGCCGCCGGGGATGACGAGCACGTCGACGTCGGCCGGGTCGACATCGGCGACGGAGACGTCAGACCAGACTGGGTATCCGAGCTTGCTGGAATACAGCGCGCCTGCCTCCGGCGCCGCGACGGCGACATCGGCGCCGGCCTCCCGAAACCGCAGCACCGGGTACCAGAGCTCAAGTTCCTGGTACTGGCTCTCGGCCAGGACGAGCACGCGGGTGCCGCGCATCGGCGTGGACTGATCGCCGAGCAAGGCCGGGACCAGGGCCGGGAGGTCATCGGTGCTGGCGTACCGGAGGATCGTATCGCGCCCAGCGGCGGCATCGGCCTCCCCGGTCAGGAGGGAGTGGCCGTCGTCCGCCCCGAGCAGGGCGACGGTCCGGCCCCGGCCGAGGTGCGCCTGGACTAGCTGCCGGGCCTCACCGTTCTCCGAGAGCCGCGCGCCCGCGGCGCCCCCCGGCACGATCAGGACGTCGTAATCAGCCTGAGATGCCGCGGCGAAATCGTCGTCGGGGATGACCGGGTACCCGAGCGTGCTGCAATAGGTCTCATCCCGCGACGGCCCGATGACCGACACTTCGGCTCCCGCTTCGCGGAGCCGCAGCACCGGGTACCAGAAGTCCAGCTCCTGGTAGCCGTGCTCGGCCAGAACGGCCACGCGCTGCACGGCGCTCATTCGGCACACCCCGGGAGATAGTCGGGAGCCACGCAGAACACCGCCTTGGCCGGCTCGTGCGACATGTTGTAGAACGAGTGCCGGGTGCCCTCGGGGATCCGGCACCCGTCCCAGGCGTCGAGTTCTACCCAGCGCCGAGTCTCCGGGAACTCGATGTGCAGGTTGCCCTTTTCGAGGAAGATCACCTTGTCCCCGCGGTGGACGAACTCCGAGCTGCGCTGGCCGCCCAAGAACTCGATCTTGCCGACGGTCATGTGCTCGGTGCTGGCCATGATGCCGACCAGCAGCTCCCGGCCCCGGACGCCGCCTTCCAGCCGCCACAGGATGTCGGCGTCGCGGACAGGCCACATCGTCTGCCCTTTGTCCGCCTCCTCGCGAGCCATCGGCCAGCGGCCGAGGAGTTCGTCACGCGTGTGCTTGTAGGGCGGGAGAATGTTCTCCTTCGACCGGGAGTAGGCGCCGCCGGTACCGGTCTTGGGCCCCGGCTGGAAGAACTCCAGCATCCGCAGCTGATGGTTGCTGTAGTTCCACTGGTGGTGCCAGGTGTCCTTGCGGAAGAACGCCGCCTCGCCGGGCTTGATCACCAGAACCTCGCCGGTCACCGGGTTGGCCTGGACCATCTTGCCCTCGAGGACGTAGAAGAGCTCGTCGGCCCCGAAGATGGACGGGTTCTGGGGTGAGTGCCGGACCGCTCCGTTGGGCGCCATCCCGACGATGTTCAGGTTGAGCCGGAGGTTATCGGCGTAGAACCAGTCAGGGAGGCGGCCTGCCTCCTCGTCCCCCCAGGTGCGGCGCTCGAGGTCTGAGTACCGCACCACCACTGGTTCATTGTCGATGTCTGCCATCAGGTGAATTCTCCATTCGCTGAGAGTGCGCTTGAATGCGGCTGCCGTGGGGTTACTGGTCGGACATCGCGATAACCTCCTCCTCCCGCCAGGTGAGCCGGACCGGGGTGCCCTCGGTGAGCACCTCCTCATGACCGGTCCGCGCGCTCACCTGCCAGTCCCGGCCCGCGGCGTGCACCCGGTAGTGCACCACCGACCCGATGAACCGGACGTCCTGGATCCGGCCGACCAGGCTGGCCGCGACGGCGGCCGCCCCGCTGGGGGCGCCGCCCCGCTGGTCGGCCTCGGGTTCCAGGTCCAGCGGGGTAAGTTCGAACGAGTCCGGCCTGATCACCATGGCCGCGCTCTGCCCCATGGGCAGCGGCGCGGCCGGCTGCCGAGCCCGGAACTGCAGATCACCTGCGTCGAGCTGGAGCCAGCCCTTCTCCGCGGCAGCCACCTTGACGGGCAGGACGTTCGCCATGCCGAGGAAGCGCGCCACGAACGCTGACCCGGGACGGCGGTAGATCTCGACTGGCGACCCCGCTTGCACGATCCGGCCTTGGCGCATCACCAGGACCCGATCGGACATGCTCATCGCTTCTTCCTGGTCGTGGGTGACGTAGATGAAGGTGAGGCCGAGCCGCCGGTGGATGTCTTTCAGCTCCGCCTGCAACTGACGGCGGATCTCGAGGTCGAGCGCGGACAGCGGCTCGTCGAGCAGAAGCACCTTGGGCTCGTTCGCGATCGCCCGGGCAAGCGCGATGCGCTGAGCCTGCCCGCCGGACAGCTCGGTGACCCGGCGGCCGCCGAAGTCCGGCAGCCGGACCAGTTCCAGCGCCGCGCGGACCTTCTGCTCGGTTTCCCGCCTGTCCACCCGCCGCAGCCGCGGGCCGAAGGCCACGTTCTCGGCCACGGTGAGATGCGGGAACAGCGTCACCCGTTGGAACACCAGGTTGACCGGGCGCTTGTTGGCGGGCCGGTCGGTCACGTCCTCGCCGAAAATCGTGACGGTTCCATCATCCGGTGACTCGAGCCCGGCGATCATCCGCAACAACGTGGTCTTGCCGCATCCGCTCGGCCCGAGCAGGGTGACGAATTCGCCGTCCTGGATCGCCAGGTCGAGCGGATGGACCGCGGTCTCCGTGGCGAACTGCTTCGTCACCGATTCGAGCCGGACCGCGACCCGGCCCTCGGGTCCGGTCTGGCTGGCCAGCGGCTGGGTATGCGGGGATCTGGTGGCCATGGTGTCAATGCCCGTCATGAGTAGCTGTCCGCGATGAATCGCCGGGTGAAGAAGACGACGAGTAGCGAGCCCGCGATCATGAGAGTCCCGATCGCGTTGACCGATGGATCGATCGAGAGCCGTGACCGCGACCAGATGACCAGGGGCAGAGTGCTCTGGTCTCCGATCGTGAAGAACGTCACCTGGAACTCGTCCCAGGAAAGCGCCAGAACCACGAAGGCTGAGGCGATGACTGCGGGCGATATCAGTGGTGCGACCACCCGCCGGAACCGCTGCCAGCCGCTCGCCCCCATGTCGGCGGCTGCCTCCTCGAGCATCGGGTCGAACCGCTTCAGCCGCGCGCTGAGCACGAGGTAGAAGTACGGCAGGGTGTAGATGACATGTCCCACCACCACCGTGGCTAGGGACAGCGTCAGGTGCAGGTCCCCGTAGAAGTTGAGCAGGGCCACGCCGATCACCAGTCCCGGCAGTGCGGCAGGCGCCAGCATGAGGGAGGTCACGACACCCGCGCCGCGGAAGCGGTGACGGTTCACAATCGTCGCCGCCAGCGTGCCAACCAGCGTGACGATGATCCCGGTGGCCACGGCAACCTCCAGGCTGGCGACGATGCCGCTCACCACGCTGCTGTTGCCGAACGCCTCTTGGTACCAGCGCAGCGACAGGCCCGTGATGGGAAAGCGCAGCTGGCCCGAGGCGGAGAAAGAGAACAGGATCAGGACCGCGAGTGGCAGGAACAGGAACAGCAGGAGCATGGCGACGTAGACGTGCAGCAGGCCGATGCCCCGCCGCCGCAGGCGCCGCCGAAACCGTCGCACCACCGTTCACACCCCCTTGAACTTCTCGAGCCGGGTAAGCAGGAAGTAGAGGACCGCGAAGACGGCCAGCATGAGGAAGGACAGTGCGCTGCCAAGCGGCTCGTTACCGACGTTCACGAACTGGTCGCTGATGGCCACGCCGATCATCTGGCCGGTCGTGCCGCCGACAAGCTGCGGGGTGACATAGTCCCCGCTGATGACGATGAAGCCGTAGGCCAGGCTGCCGACGATCCCCGTCATGACAAGCGGCACCAGGACCGAGGTCACCGTCCGCAGGCCGCTCGCCCCTAGATCCCGGGCGTTCTCCAGCAGGCCTGGATCCACGTTCTGCATCGCGCCGGTCAGGATCAGCACGGAGACCGGGATCGAGAGGTAGGTGACGACGATGAGCACCGCGAGCTTGGAGAAGATCAGGAAGCCCAGCGGTTGGGAGATGAGCCCGATCCGCTCTAGACCGGTGTTCACCAGGCCGTAGGAGCCGAGGATCGTCGTCCAGGCGAATATCTTGACGATGTAGCCGGCGAACAGCGAGATCATGATCAGCAGCAGGATCGTGTTCTGCCCGCGGCGTAGCCGGAAGCGGATGAAGTACGCCAGCGGGAAGCTGAGCAGCAGGGTCAGGAGCGTGCCGATCCCGCCGATCTCCAGCGTGTTGACCGCGAGCGTTCGGTACAGCGGCGAGGTCACCGCAGTGATGTAGGAGGAGAGCGTTAGGTGCCCGGTCACCTGGCCGTATCCGAGCGAGGTCTCGAAGCTCTTGACGAACAGCAGCGCAATAGGCAGCACGAAGCCGAGCGTGATGACCACGCCGACGGGCAGCAGCAGGAACAACGACCACCGCCGGCGCCGGGTGGCGGCCACGCGCGGCCGTGGCAGGGCCGCGGTCAGGACGCCTTGATCGATTCCCACGCTGTATTCCAGTCGTTGAACGAGACGTAGCCCTTCGGCGGGTTGAACGGCAGCCCGAACAGCGGTGCCTTCTTGAACAGTGAGGTGACGTCGTTGTACGGCACGTAGACCCGGTTCGGCGCGGCTACGGCCGCGGCCCCGTGCACGGTGGTGACCCCGGCCTGCAGGTAACCCGCCTCCTGGGCCTGCATCGCCGGGGTCAGGCACTCGTTGATGAACGCGTACACCGATTGCGTGTCCTGCCCGCCGGCCGGGATGAAGTAGGTGTCGCAGTAGGACAGGCTGCCCTCCTCTGGCAGCACGCTTTGGACCGTGTTGATCCCGTGCTGGGCGACGAGTACCTGCATGCCAGGGAAGCCGGTGATGTTCGCGACGATCTCGCCGCTGGTATAGAGGTTGACGATGTCGCCGAAACCGGAGGCGATCGTGCGAGCGTTGTTCTTCATCTTGGTGAGGAACGCGACGATCTGATTGAACTCACTGTTGGTGAACATACCCGCCGGGTTGGCGATCCCCAGCGCCTGCGCCGCCATGAGGATCATCCCAAGCATGTCGTCGGCCATGGCGAACTTGTCGCGCAGCTCGGGGAGCAGGAAATCGGAGGTCTTCGTGATCGCATTGATCTTGGCTGAGTTGTAGTTAATCGAGTCGTAACCCCAGGTGAACGGTATGCCCCACTGCTGGCCGTCGAAATGCCAGTACTCCGACCAGACCTTCCCGCTTTTGAAGAACGGCATCGAGTCGGCGTAATTCGGCACTTTCGACATGTCGAGCGGGGTGAGGATGCCCAGCTGTTTATAGAACGGCGCGTACTGGGCGCTGTAAGAGCTGAGGTTGTACAGGCCGCGGCCGGCTGCAGAGGTGAGCTTGGCGGTGACTTCGGATTGATCGCTGATATAGGTCGACTGCATGTTGATGCCATGGGAGGACCGCCACTTGTTCATCTGCGAGAAGCGGAGGTCGTACGCGACGTAGGAGATGAAGTCGATCGTCCCGGCGATACCCCCTCCCGCCGAAGACCCTCCCCCCGACGTCGTCCCGCAGGCGGCGAGCACCGGCGCGGCAAGCGCTCCCGCTCCCACCGCCAGTCCTCCGCGCAGCAGCTGACGTCGGGACAGCGCCCGGTCTAGCAGTTGCAGATCCCGGTGAACGCGTTCCTCGCTATGCATAACCTGTCTCCCTCCGCCCAGCGGCAAGGTTGTCAATGGGAGAAGATCGCAGCTGCATGTGACCAGGTCAGCCTTGCGGCATCGACCCGGACGCCAGCCGCAGGCCCACTCCAGGCGTCGGCGAAGGCGGTGAGCCCTCGCCGGGATCGCAGTTAGGTTCTTCAGTCCTACTTAAGTTATCTGGATGCTACTTCAATATTTTGCTGGAGCGCAATACCCGGCAAGGCAGGCAAATAGGACGTCGCGAGAAACAGGACAGCGCTGATCAGTAGGACGGCGGCGTCTGGACCCAAAGCATCGTGGCGGGCTCGATTCCCGGGTTGGCGAAGCTGTGCGGGTTGTTTGGGTCGAGCAGCAGCGCGTCACCCCGGCTGAGCTGGTAGGTCTGGGACCCGATGCCCACGTCGAGACGGCCGCTAAGCAGGACCAGGCACTCCTCCTCGGCCGGATGGGTGTACGGCTCCGGGCCGGAGCCTTCGCCCGCCCCGACTACGCAGTAGATGATCTGCAGGTTCCGAGCCGTGGGCGGCGTCAGGATGTAGTCCTCGAGCACTCCCTTGGAGTGGATCAGTCGGCGCCGGTCCCCCGCTCGAACCAGCATGCCCTGCGGCGGGTCACCGATGAAGAAGGACCCGACCGGTTCGCGGATCGCATTGGCGATGCGCCGCAGCGAGGCTACCGAGGGATTGGCGAGCCCCCGTTCCACCTGCGACAGGAAGCTCTCGGACACCTCGGCGGCTTCGGCGACTTCGCGCAGCGCCAGCTTCTTCTCTCGCCGCAGTTGCCGGATGCGCCGGCCTAGCTCAAGGGCCTCCGCAGCCGCGGTCCGGTCAGGCCCCGCCCCGCCGTCAGCCACCGGGTCGTTGTCACCCGCGGGGCCGCCACCACCGGGGCGACCACCGTCGCCGGCCTGGCCCGGCCCGACGGTCCCGGTGCCGGTCCCGCCCTCATGTCCATGAGTCGCAGCCACGTATCGGCTCTCCTTTCCGGCGGGAGCAGCGGTCTTGCCTCCCCCCGCTCTCTGAAGTATTGTCCGTCCCGACTTAAGTTATATCAAAGTCGCTCGACTGAGGAGGCGGCGTGGTGATGACCGTGCTCGGCCGGACCGGGCTGGCGATGCTGGGCATCGGCACATGGGCGATCGGCCGCGGCAGCTATGAGTGCGGCGGTGGTCCGCTCGATGACGACTGGCGCAAGCACGACCCGCAATACAGCGAGCCTGCGCTCAGCGCCAACCTGCGGGTTGTAGAGCTACTGCGCGAAATCCGCGCGGAACTCGGCCGCCAGCCTGGCGCGGTCGCGGTGGCCTGGGTGCTGAACAATCGAGCAGTAAGCGAGGCGGTCAGCTTCCGCAATCCAGGCCAGGTCGCCGGGCTGGCCGGGACGGGTGACATGGGGTTGTCGGCAAAGCAGCTCAGCAGCCTCCCTGTGGCCACCTCTAACCGGACGGATGGCCTCTCATGAGCGTCGCGCTGGTAGCCGGCGGTGCGACCGGGATTGGCCGGGCGACCGTGGATCTGCTGCGCGCCCAGGGGACGGACGTCTACCTGGCGGACATCGACCAGCCCAGCGCCGCTAAGGCGGTGGCCGACCCAGCACCAGGCCAGGGCGCCGCGGGCTACTGCAATCTCGCCACCGTCGACGGCCCAGGGCAGGCCGTCGACGCTGCACTGGGCACGTTCGGCCAGCTTGACGTCCTAATCGTCTGCGCTGGCTTCCTTGTCGAGGCGGAACTGCCCGAGATCACGCTAGACCGCTGGGAAGACACAATCGCGACCAACCTCCGGGCTCCGTTCCTCCTCGCCCAAGCCGCGGCCCCGGCCCTGTCCCGTTCCCCACACGGGCGCATCGTCTTCACCGCCTCTACCTCCGCCTTCCGTGGCGGTGTGGGCACAGCCGCCTATGCGGCTTCCAAGGGCGGCCTGGTCGCCATGACCCGTTCGCTCGCGCTCGGCTTTGCCCCGTCGGGCGTCTGCGTGAACTGCGTAGCGCCCGGCTGGATCGACACCCCGTTCAACAACCCCTATTGGGCCCGGGTCGGTGACACCCCCAAATCCCACGCCGCGTTGAACGACCGGATCCCGCTCGGCGGCCAGGGAACCCCCGCCGACGTGGCGTCGGTGATCGCTTTCCTCGCCTCCCCCGCGGCGCGGTACGTGACCGGCCAGACGGTCATCGTGGACGGCGGGCTCCTGGCCTCCTGACCGCGGCGATAGTGCACGAGCAGCGTGAGATCATCAGCGCACAAGGCAGTCAGGCGGCCCCTTTGCTAGTCCGAGCGCGGCGGGTCTACGTGGCATTTCCGGGAGTGGCTTACTCCCCCGGCGCGGTGCTCGCTGACCGCGGCCGGATCACGTGGGCAGGGCACGCCTCCGAGGCGGTTTGCGGGACCGGCGAGGTCATCGACGTGGGCGACGCCGTGATCGTGCCTGGTTTCATCGACTCGCACGTGCACCTGGCCTTTGACGCCACGAGTACGCCGGCCGAGTCGGTGCGCGGCGCGGCCGTCGATGCGATCACCGGCCGGATGCGGGCCAGCGCCCGGTCGCTGTTGCGGGCCGGGGTCACGACGGCGCGCGACCTCGGGGCGCCCAACGGCCTCGGCGTGAGCGTGCGGGACGGGCTGGGAACGGACGGGCCCCGGCTGGTCGTGTCCGGGCCGCCAGTCACCCGGCCGGGCGGGCACCTGCACTTCCTCGGCGGCTCATGCGGGGATGCCGAGCACGTGCGTCGGGAAGTCCTCCGCCAGCACGCGGACGGTGCGGACTGGGTCAAGCTCGTGCTCAGCGGCGGCGAGACGACACCCGGCTCACGGCTCCGCGACGCCGAGCTCACTGGGCGGGAATTGCGGGTCGCGGTCCGCACTGCGCATTCAATCGGCCTGCCGGTCGCGGCGCACGCGCACACACTCTGGGCGGCCCGGGCCGCGGTCCGGGCCGGGGTGGATACTCTCGAGCACTGCACGCTGCTTGGCTCCCGCGCGGTCCGGCAGTTCTCGCTTCCCCGCCGAGGACGAGCCGTCTACGTGGACCCGACCGTCAACACACGGTGGCTCATGGGAACGCCTGCCCAGACACGTAAGCGGCGGCAGCGCCTCGCGGCGTTCATGAACGGCGGCGCGGAGCTCATCGCCGGAACGGACGCCGGGATACCGGGCGTACCACACGGCGCCTATGCCGACGAACTCATCGCGCTGGGGTTTTTTCAAGGCGGCCCAAGGGCCCGCTCACGCCGCCGACTCGGACGGCTCAGCCGCGCTCCCGCTTATACGACGGTGAGCTGATCGGTCCGGGTGGCTCGTCCAACGGTGCCGACAGTAGTGTTACCGTTCATGATCGCACCTAAGGGCACACCGGCGGCGCGTTGGTGCCCCGCGGCGCAGGCCCTTGGGCAGTGATCTCGCCTGGCAACTCCATCGGTACCTGTCACGTTAGACGGAGTACTCCGTTCTGCCCTCCTCCGACCCGATTCGTCAGACGATGGCTGAAGGAAATGCCTCAATAAGTTTCAGAATTGTATAAATTGCCGCAAGTAGACAGTGAATTCTGCAGAGAACTTTACTGGCAACTCAGATCGGAGTACCTTAACCGATGGAGCAGGATAAGTAGATGGACGATATATGCTGTAGTGTCCGCATGTCTTTTTGTACAGGCCCGCAGCGCCTATCCTTGCTCTCAATCAGGCGGATCTTGTGCGGCGCGCCTCGTCCTGGTCGCCGCCGTCGATGACGCGAGTTGGAGCAATCATGCTCTGGCTGCACCTGACTTTTATCACTGGAGCAGGATCGGCTTGCCCTTAGCACTGTCAGCTGCTGGTTTGCTGCTTTTGGGTTGCGGATTTGCGCACTAAGGGGCGGGGCTTCGCCGTGGCTCATGGTCTCGTCGGGTGGCTTATCTTCGCACCGTGAAGACCGCGTCGGGGGCGTCCGCGGTCCAGACGTGTGGTC
>Ga0210386_10004363_pt1 | contig 11706 bp, 14 predicted proteins | sample IncBWH32OmetaG_FD_160091 | JGI IMG/M metagenome (GOLD analysis project Ga0210386, IMG submission 160091) | Forest soil microbial communities from Barre Woods Harvard Forest LTER site, Petersham, Massachusetts, United States - Inc-BW-H-32-O ... | reverse complement strand
TTCTGTCACTTACGTCTGAACCGCGCAGGCCTGCTGTCGTGACCTAACATTCGGCGGAAGAATCATCTAGAACGGAAATGTTTTCGTTCCGTCAGCCGTCTTTGGATGGCATAGCGATTGCATCCCGGAATGGACATGCAGAGCGAGACACTTTCATCCGTTCCCTCACTTCGAGCTCCCAATCCGGAAGATTACGATCTGGTAATCCTTGGCGGGGGCACTGGGTCGACAGTTGCCGCATGGACGTTTGCAAGCCAGGGACAGCGAGTTGCCGTGATTGATCGCAAGTACATTGGCGGATCGTGTCCAAACATTGCGTGCCTGCCAAGCAAGAACATCATCCACAGTGCAAAGGTCGTATCGCTATTTCGCAGGGGCGAGGAGTTTGGTATCGCTCAATCCGGTTTCACAGTTGATATGGCAGGCGTTCGAGAGCGCAAACGCGTGATGGTGCGTGGCTTGAATGAGATGTACCTTGACAATTACCGAAAAACGGGTGCCGAGTTCATTCTGGGAACGGGGCGATTCGTGGCGCCGCGAACCGTCGAGGTCACCTTCGCAGACGGGACAGCCCGTCAACTCCGCGGTACAAACGTCATCGTCAGTACCGGGACGCGGGCCACGCTCGAAGAGATTCCTGGCCTCGCAGAAGCACAACCTCTCACGCATATCGAGGCGCTGGAACTCGACGAGATTCCAGAACATTTGCTTATTGTTGGCAGCGGCTATGTCGGAGTGGAGCTGGCGCAGGCGATGCGGCGGTTCGGCAGCAGAGTCTCTGTGATCGGTCGAAGAGAGCGGTTGATGCCTCAAGAAGATGGAGACGTAGGCGAGGCTCTTCGCAGTCTGCTCCTAGACGAGGACATCGAGGTACTTCTCAAGGCGCGGATCAAACGGGTGTCAGGCAAATCAGGAAGCTCGGTGAGCGTCATCATCGAACAGGACGGAGCAGAGAAGATCCTGGAGGGGAGTCACCTGCTGGTGGCTACGGGGCGCGCTCCGAACACCGAAGGGCTCGGTCTGGAGTTGGCCGGCGTGGAACTCACTGATCGAGGGTATATCAAGGTGAACGAGCGACTGCAGACGACCGCGCCCGGCGTGTGGGCGATTGGCGAGGTCGCAGGCAGCCCACAGTTCACACACATTAGTGTGGACGATTTCCGGGTCGTACACGACAACCTCAGCGGAAATGACCATGTGACCACGGGCAGACAAGTTCCATATTGCCTCTTCACGGACCCTGAGTTGGCACGTGTTGGATTGAATGAGAATGAGGCCAAAGCGCAGGGCATCCCCTATCTACTGTTCAAAGTTCCAATGGAATCGAATCTGCGCGCGCGCACTCTCTCGGAAACACGAGGATTCTTGAAAGCGCTGGTCGAAGTTGACAGCAATCACATCCTAGGCTTCACGGCATTCGGTGTCGGAGCGGCGGAGATTATGTCTGCCGTCCAGGTCGCGATAATCGCAGGACTACCCTATACGGCGCTACGCGACGCCGTCCTCACCCACCCCACTTTGGTCGAGGGACTCATACCACTGTTCTCATCCGTTCCGATCAATCTCAAAGCGGACCGAGGATCAGCAGAAATTTCACAACGGGCGGCACGGTAGCTGATAGTTCCTTGCCTACTCGTTGATCAACTTTCGACAGACAACAAAAAACGTGCATACATCGGACCACGATGTCATTGTCCCCACTTCTTTAACCAGGTCCATCCAAGGAGTTACTGATGAATGGCGCAAATCATGGCGCTCGACTGAACCATCACGCCAGCGAGCGAGAGGTTGCACAACTTAACAAGATCGTTTCTGCAGCTCAGGCTGGCTCGCCTGGAGCATTCGCGGAACTCTACGCGCTCTATTCTCGACGGCTTTATAAAACGATCATTGCCATCACCAGGAATTCTGAAGATGCCGAGGATGCACTGCAAGAGACATTCCTCCGAGCCTATTTGGCAATCCATACGTTTGAGGGTAGATCGGCTGTCTATTCGTGGCTCACACGTATCGCGGTCAACTCTGCCTTAATGCTCCTTCGCAAACGGCGCGCCCGCGCGGAGGTATTGTTTGATCCACAGCCTGATGCCCCGTCCGAGATATTCTGCTTTGAAATCCCGGACCCTTCTCCTACTCCAGAGCAGGTCAGCGTCTTTCGTCATCGTCGCGCCACGCTGGTTCGTGCAATCCGCAGTCTTGATTCAAAATTGCGAAGACCCCTTCAGATGCGGATCACGACGGATTCTTCGATCAAAGAAATTGGCCGAGCAATGAAACTCTCCGAGGCGGCCGTCAAGACCCGGCTGCATCGAGCGCGTCTACGACTCTCCGCCGTATGCCGGGAGTCCTGACCGCGATTCATTTGGGCTTGGTGCGGTTGATCGGCTTCGCCGAGCTCAAGCCGTAGCAACAAGCAACTTGGTCGGCGCGAACAAGCTTCCATAGAAAGGGTGGCATCTCATGAATTGGTTGATCAATCTACTTGCAAGAATGCGTATTTTCAAGGGGGACTTGGATAACCATTTGGTTCGTGCGTCAATGGTGATTATTTACTTCATGTTTGGCTATCAGAAGTGGTTTGAGTACGAAGCCAAGGGGCTGGTCCCTTTCTTCACGCACGGCCCCTTGATCTTCTGGATGTATCCCGTCTTCGGGATTAGAGGATCATCCTATTTTCTCGGGGTCTCAGAATGGCTGTTTGGAGCCCTGATACTAATCGGCTTCTGGAACAAGAAGATCGGAGTTCTGGGCGGCCTCGGATCGGTGGCTACATTTCTCTGCACAGTCACGATCATCCCCTTCTGGCCTGAGGGCTGGGCCGCGCAGGCAGGCGGGTTTCCCGCGATGACGCTGCCCATGGGGTTCCTCGTGAAAGATGTGGTTCTCCTCGCCGTGTCTTTTTATCTGTTGAGACAGGACCTATCGAGGCTCGTTTGGGCTGAGTCGCTCGAGGAGATATCGGAGACGCCGACGATGGCACACGGGCGTCCTTGAGATCAAGGACATCTCCCGTCACAAACCCCGTGTAAATCCTGTCAGTGTTAGACATCCGTCAGTCGATGCGTCTAAAGCGAACGCTTTCGTTGAACCGAAACTTCCGCCGCCACAACGAATTACCGGTACAGGCATTCATGAAATGAAAAAGCTCGCTTTTGGCATTCCGGGTGCAATTCAGGACACCGTTCGTTAGATCGCACAAGCAACCAACCACACCAGTCGAAACGAGGAGAAGCGTTATGAGTCGAGTTCTTTCAGAACAAGCAGCCGGCACCAGGGAAAATGGATCGGATCAAGTAAAGGCACCAGCTGGCGCGACGCAGGTTAGTTCCACCCTGCCTCGAACCTCTATCCATAAAGTAGAAGCGGACGGTATCCGCATCTTCTATCGTTCGGCTGGGGAAACGACGTTGCCGGTATTGCTCCTCCTCCACGGGTTTCCGGCTTCGTCTTTCATGTTCCGTGATCTCATTCCCCTCTTAGCCAGCCGGTATCGCGTAATTGCGCCCGATCTACCCGGATTCGGATTTACAGAAGTTCCGGAGGGGCGGAAATACACCTACTCGTTCGACGCCTTAGCCCGCACGATTGAGGCCTTCACGGAAGCCCTCGGTCTCAAGCGCTATGCGATCTATGTATTCGATTACGGAGCCCCCACAGGCTTTCGCCTGGCGATGGCTCACCCCGAACAGGTAAACGCCATCGTTTCGCAAAACGGCAATGCCTATGAAGAGGGGCTCGGCGATGCATGGGGACCCATAAGGAAGTATTGGTCCGAGCCCACGGCCGAGAACCGGGAAGTTCTCCGGCAGAACATCCTGACATTCGAAGGGACTCGCTGGCAGTACACGCACGGTGTGGCCAATCCTGACGCGATTGCGCCTGAATCGTACACCTTGGATGCCGCTCTGCTGGAGCGTCCAGGAAACAAGGATATCCAGCTCGATTTGTTTCTGGACTATGCATCGAATGTGAAGCTTTATCCGAAATTTCAGGAGTACTTTCGAAAAGCAAAACCCCCTCTGCTTGCGATCTGGGGCAAGAACGACCCGTTTTTCATTCCCGCCGGAGCTGAGGCATTTCGAAAAGACCTGCCGGAGGGCCAAGTGCGGTTCCTCGATACCGGCCATTTTGCGATTGAGACGCACGCGGTGGCAATCGCAACCGCAATAGAGGAGTTCTTTACGGCGAATGGCATAGCTGGCCAGCGTGAAATGGCGGAGTCGCGATGAACACCTCTCCTCAATCGGGCACAGTTGTCCTGGTTCATGGCGCATGGGCAGATGGATCCTGTTGGAGCCATGTCATTCTTCCTTTGCGAAACAACGGACTGAACGTCACCGCGGCACCCATTCCCCTTACGTCCCTCTCTGATGATTCCGCCGCGCTTCGACGGGTGATCGAAAGAACGGACGGTCCGCTCACGCTGGTGGGGCACGCTTACGCGGGCGCTGTTATTGCCGCGGCCGATCACGATCGCGTGAAATCGTTGGTGTATATAGCGGCCTTGGCGCCTGATGAGACTGAAACAGTAGCGGACGTCTTCTATCGCGCCGCACCGCATCCAAGAACTCCCAAACTCGCGCCGGATGAGCAAGGACTGATTTGGATGCCGGAAGAAGGATTTGGCCAAGCGGTGGCACATAATGCCGCGTCCGATCAGATCACCATTATGGCGGCCATTCAGCGGCCAATCTCAGTCAAATGCATTCAGGAAAAAGCCCCGCCGCCTGCATGGAGAAGCAAAAAGTCTTGGTTCCTCATTGCGGAAGAGGATCGCATGATTCTCCCGGAGACGCAGCACTTTATGGCCGACCGAATGGGTGCAACAAAACGTGCGTACCCCGTAGATCACACTCCGATGTACACCGCACCGAATCTCGTCGTTGACCTTGTCCTTGAAGCTGCACGGGAAGCAATTCGGAATTGAACTGAGGAGCCATGAAAAACGGATCTGTTGCGATCGTGACAGGCGCAAGCCAGGGAATTGGTCGTGCGACAGCGGTGAGGCTGGCGCGTGATTTCTCCGTCGTTGTGCTGGCCGCACGAAACGAGGACGAGTTGCAGAAGACGGCCGCGGCTGTTACTGCGGTCGGGGCCGAGCCGCAGATCTGCGTGCTCGATCTGCGCGACCCTCAGTCGGCAGAAACCCTTGTCAGCAGTACTCTCGATCGTTTTGGCAGAATCGATGCCCTGCTGAATATCGCGGGAGCGGTTCCCCAAATTGATTTGTTCGAAATGACGGATGCCCAATGGGAGGATGGATTGGCGCTCAAGCTCCACGGGGCACGCCGTATCACTGTGCAAGCGTGGAATGCGTTGAAGGCATCGAACGGATCGGTGGTTCTGATCTCCGGAAGTGCCGCTCTTGATCCAAAGCCTGGCTTCGCGGCGGTTGCGGCGGTAAACGCCGCGATCATCGCACTCGCCAAAGCCTTCGCAGAGCAAGGCATCAAGGACGGCGTGCAAGTGAATAGCGTTGTCCCCGGCGCAGTAATGACCGGACGGCGAGAGTCCTTTTTCACGAAGTGGGCGGCTGCGCACGATATGAGCGTCGACGAGGCTGTGAAGAAGTTTCCGGAGGAGGTCGGTATCGCCCGCTTCGGCAAACCCGAAGAGATTGCTGATCTGATGGCCTACCTCGTGTCGCCCGCCGCCAAGTGGATGACAGGGGCCTCCGTGCGGATGGACGGTGGGGAAATCAAGGGTATCTGATTTGGCTCCATTCGGACTGTCGCCCGTGATCGAAGCGTGCATCCCCGCCGAAATTTCTGATCGAAGCAATAATGCGATTCAAGGGCAGGCCTCCATTTTGATGTTAGCGTGATGGTCTCTTGCTTTCGCCACGATCCAGGCGGGGCACAAGGTCGAGAGTTATCTCTGTTCGGACGGCATTCAAGCGGGCACTCGATTCAAGCTGAGAACGTAGGGCAGCATCACAGTCTTGGAGTCTGTTGCGAGGATCCTCCCCACCAGCATTCCTTCGTGCGGAATTAGCTTGAGACTCAGCGCCTTCGCTCCGGTGCGTCTTGCATCCGGGGATTCGATCACGCCATTGGAAGTTCCTGTGAACCCTACCCCGTCTAAATGCATCTCGGTGATCTTCTCCGCAGGTTTGTCGTCGAGTTGCAGCGTGGCCGATTCGGAGGATTCGATCTTCAGCCGTACCTGCATCTTTGCACCGTCGTTTGTGAGGGTTCCCTGCCAATGGCCGCCCAAGCTGGATGTGATTACGAATGGCGACGGAACGGGTCCAGCCGTCTCTTCCAACGGCCGCCATTCGGGAAAATAGCTAGAGAGGATTTCATTGCACACGCTGAGACATAGCTCTCTCCCGTCTGTTCGGTTGGTCAAAACCAGGCATGCAAAGTTTTGCGAAGGAATCATAAAAAGGGCAGTCGCAACACCCGGCTGGCCGCCGCCTTTGAAGACCACTTGTTCGCCGGACTTCAGATGTGTGGTAAACCAGCCGAATGTAGTCGCGACGCCCGAAGGGCCAACGAAAACCTGTTTGTGAAGTTCTTCAATCATGGAAGCTCTCCTTCTCTCACGCTCGGCGGTAGTAGAAGGTTATTATCGATGTGAAAATGCGGCAGTCGGACCGGTTGTATCGGCCTCATCCCCGAGGTCCATGGCTGCAATAAGACCGCTGTTCATCGTGAATATGTGGAGAACTTCGCTGTCCGAAAGAACATTCCCTTCAAGATTTCTGACGATCTGATGCACTCTGACTCGGATCCTGCGTTCCCCTTCCTCAGTTATTGCCAGCGGTTCGACATGACCATCGAACTCACCCCATTGTCGAGTCCAATAAGCACGGATCTCTTCCTTTCCGACAACCCTCCCGCCCTCTGAAGCCTTGGGCCACCTCACGTCTTCCGTCATAAGTGCTAATGCACCGTCGATATCCCGCTTGTTGAATGCGGAGTATGCCTGCTCAATGATTGTCTTAACGTTTGCCATTCATCCTCCTGGCTTGCTATGCGCTCGATTTGTGTTGTCCGGTCATGCAAGACTCGCCAGCCGGAGATTATGAAGCCTCATAACGTCTCCGATTCTCAGTTCCTACCACTACGCTGGCGGCTCTGATGAGTAGATGATGGACGCAATCCGCCAGCCATCAGCCGCCTTGACCAGCTGCCAGGTTTCGCTGCCGCGATTGCTGGCCTTCCCGTCGACGTTGAAGACAAACTCGAAGTAAACAGCCGCGATAGTGCCATCCGTGTGGATCACGACGTTGCTGTGTTCCGGGTCGAAACTTTTGGGTGTCGTTGAAACTAACTTCGCGAAGTCGCGATAGCTGCTGACGCGGACTTTCTGGGCCGCTGCCGACTTTGCCTGCGCCTTAGCGTATGCGGAGTCTGTCAGAACGTTCAGCCAGAGATTGGCATCGGGCAGGAACAAGCCGGAGAGCGTGGTTCCATCATGGGCAAGGATCGCGGCGTGATACTGCTTCATTACCTGCTCGATTGCAGCCTCGTCCGCGCGATGATCGTTGGCGGTCTGGGCTCGAGCTGCGGACGTCACCAGCGTCTGAGCGGTGGGCACTATCGCCAAAAGGGCAAGAGCACAGAGTGCGAGATTATTCAGCTTCAGCATGATGTTCTCCTCAGTTCGAAAGAGACGAATGTTTCAATTTGCCGCGCCAGCGACGCGACATTAAGCCCGCAAAGCCGCGAGGCCCAGATGCAATGCCGCAATCCAGCTTCTCGGCCTGAATATGTCCAGGCCGGCAGAAAGCCGTGCGACCCGGACCAGTTCCTGCGGCGAAAAATGGGAATTGTGATGACGAGCAGATCAACTCCTCTTGCTGACTCTGAAATATCAACAGGAATCGCGCCTGTCTTCTGCGCAATCTGAGAAGCGTTTCCGGACCGCGCGAGTTCGCGATCAACACGGTATGACGGAGTCTGCGAAAATGCAGGGCAAGCACTGATCCGATGTTGCCCGCTCCTATGATTCCGATCTTCATTTCTACTCCTGGTCAGTTCTGCGATACGCTTGCCGCTTTGCTGTGGTTTTCGTGAAGCGTTCAGAGAGATCCGTAGATTTTCAGATCGCCGAGAAGCCGCCGTCTACGTTCAACTCCACCCCATTCACGAAGCTCGAATCGTTCGAAGCAAGGAAGAGTGCAACCGTTGCGATTTCTTCCGGTTGACCCATCTTTCCCCTAGGAATCAGGGACTCGAACATCTCCTTCGCCTCCTTGGTGAGAGCCTCATCCTGCGTCGGTGTGGCAATCGGCCCCGGGCCCAACACATTCACCCGGATATTCCTGCCCTTGAGTTCATTGAGCCAAGTGCGTGCGAAAGAGCGCAATGCGGCCTTGCTCGCGGCATACACGCCGAAACCAGGAAAACCCTTCACCGAAGCAACTGACCCCGTCATGAAGATCGATCCGCCGTCGTTGAGCAGTGGCAACGCCTTCTGAACCGCAAACAGCGTTCCGCGCGTGTTCAGGTCGAAGATCTTATCGAAGTGCTGCTCGGTGATCTCGCCAAGTGGTACGGCCTCGCCCCAGCCCGCACTCGCGTACAGGATGTCGATCTTGCCTTTTTCCCGCTTGACCATATCGAACAGGCGGTCGAGATCGTCGAGATTGGCGGCGTCGCCGCGGACTCCGGTCACGTTTCGGCCAATCAGCTTGACGGCCTGATCGAGTTGCTCCTGCCTCCTACCCGTGATGAAAACGTAGGCGCCCTCTTCAACAAAGCGCTTGGCGCTTGCCAATGCCATGCCGCTCGATCCGCCGGTGATGACTGCAACCTTACCTTCTAGCTTTCCCATAACTGCTCCCTCTGGTAGTAGCATTCCGTACAGAAGAGTAGATTTCTTTGGCGCTAGACGCGAACTGCTCGGACGTCCAAATGTTTTGTCTATTCGTCCAATTTAGGAGGCGGCATTGGACTCGATCACCGACATCTTCAGGACGATGCACGTCACCGCTTTCGGTCAGCACCGGCTCGAAGCCACTGCCCCGTGGGGCTTGATCGGGGGGAAGAAGAGCGAAGGAAAAGCCACACCGGCGTCACCCACAGATTTGGCGCACTTTGCGATGCTTTCGCGCGGTAACTGCTGGCTCAGTGTCGAAGGCATTCCGGATCCGATTCCCCTCACCGGGGGCGACTGCTTCTTGCTGGCCCGCGACACTTCGATCGTCATGCGCGACAGCCCCCGAACACGTCCAGGGTCAACCTTCCGCGACATCGCCGCGAAAGCCAACAGCAATGTCGCTCACTACGGGGGTGGCGGCGCACCAACGACAGTCGTCTGCGGGTCCCTGAGTTTCGATCGCGCCAGTCTGAAGCCGATCACCCAGCTATTGCCGAGCTTCATTCTGATTAAGGCCGATCAGCCCCACACACTTGCTCTTCACAACACAATGCAGGCGCTGGCATCAGAAATGGCGGAACCGGCGCCGGGGGCGGAAGTCGTGACGACGCGGCTGGCCGAGGTTCTGTTCATTCAGGCACTCAGGGCGCATATTGCGTCGGAAATGGAAGGGCGCAACCAAGGATGGCTTCGTGCAATTTTCGATCCTCAAGTAGGCGCCGCCCTATGTGCAGTTCACGACAATGTTAGTACACCCTGGACCGTCGAATCCCTGGCTAACACGGCGACCATGTCTCGCTCCGCATTCGCAGCGCGTTTTAAAGAGCTGCTCGGACAGACACCGCTGGAATATGTAACCGAGTGGCGTATGCAGAAGGCAATGCAGTTACTTGAACAGCGGGACAAGAAGCTCATAGACGTTGCTCGGTCGGTTGGTTACGAGTCAGATGCCGCGTTCAGTAAGACGTTCAAGAGACTTGTCGATGCCAGCCCTGGTGAGTACCGCAAGCGTCGTTCTGAAGAGCATGGTCAGGGTGAAGCGCCGGTCTCGCCAAAGAGGCGATTGCGCAGGTCTGCCGATAGCAAGGCCAGAACTTCGAAATCAATCGATCGCTCGTCGCCAATTACTGCTCATGACTGACTCGTATGAGCTTGGGTTCGTATTCGTGCCGCATAGCCGATTGCCTCAGCTTGTCGTTATGAACGTGACTACGGATGAGTTCAAGCACTTCTTCATCGTGCATCAGCGCTTGCTGTCCATAACCGCCTGGCACTACGAGAACGTCAAAGTGCTCGGCCTCCGCGATGCTCACATCCGGAGAAAGCCGCAGCCCAAGCATGTCCCGCACAGGCGCGAGCCCTTTGCCCACGATTTGAACCGTCGAGTTTGGCATGCGCGAAAGAACTTCAAACGGTCCCGTAAAGTCGATTTGATCCATACGCTCAAAGATCAGTGAGCCCACAGAAAGCGGCTGAGTTGTGATCTTCGGTTTCGTTCTCTGACTCACAAACAGGGGGGCGCTCATCGTGCTTTCTCCTCGGTCTCTGTCGGGAACATGCACTCTACACGCAGCTCCTGCGCCGTGACGCACTGTGGCGTACCGACCGTTGTAATCAAGGAAAAGTAGGGGAAGCGCTGCTTCCCCTTCCGAAATACTAGAGGGATCACCGGACTTTGTGGCGCAGGCGATGGTTTCAGCTTGGCAACACCGGGAAACTCCCGTAGCCGCTTCAGCAGCTCCTGCAGTTTCGCATCCAGGACCTGTCCCACGGCTTCTCGCCGAACTCGCTGCAGTAGCCCGGCCGCAACGGTTTCCCACTCTTCGACAAAAGGTCGTAGGCCCGCCGGGTCGAACATCAGATTGAGAAGGTTCCGCGGCTTTGGCCATCTTTCAAGATCGATGAATGAGCCGAAGAACCGCGGAGCGGCGCTGTTGGTCCGGACTATGAACCAATGGCGATCGAGCACCAGCGCGGGATGCGGTTCATGCTGCTCCAGCATCCGGTCGATGGCGCGTGTGATGATTGTCATTTGCTCGGCGTCGATGCTTTGCTCGTTGTACTGCGGAGCAAATCCTGACGCCAGTAACAGGTCGTTCCGCTCGCGCAGCGGAATATTCAACGCATCGGAGACAACGGAAAGGAAATCCCGGCTTGGGGCGCTCCGCCCGCTTTCCACAAAACTGAGATGGCGTTGCGAGATACCCGTGTCCATTGAGAGGTCGAGCTGGCTTTTGCCACGCTCCTGTCGCCAGAAGCGCAGCAATTCACCAAGTGGAGGAACTGCCAGAGCAGACCGCGTTCCCATTGCGACACCTCCTCCTATTCAGATACGGACTTCGGCGAAACCGCATGAGCCGCGGATTCGCCGCCTTGCCTTCTTCAACACTAGTCCTGCCACGCGTGCTCCAGGAAGGCGTCCTCAAGCGGCGGATTGGCGATGGTTCCGGTGTAGTTGGTGATCGTCGATGCCGCCACGATGGCGATCACTTCCAGGACCTGTTCCTTGGTAAATCCGGCAGCGATGAATGAATCGAGTTCCTGTTCACTTAAATGTCCGCGCTTCTCGATGAGCGTCTTCGCCAGGTTGGAAAGCGCAGCAAATCGCTTGTCCCTGGGCAGGTGTCCCTCTCGAATCGCACTTGTCTCTTCAGAATCGATTCCTTGTTGAAGAGCCAGCGTCGTGTGGAACGCCACCGCATACGCGCTGGAGTTGGTGACCGCATCGGTCAGTAGCACAATCTGATTTTCCGCCTCGCTTAGACCCGGGCTATGCACCTGCGCAAACAGGCCAACGAGAGCGTTGATCAGTTTTGGTGAATTGGCAATGACTGCAGGAAGGTTCGGCAGAATACCAAACGCCTTCTGCAATTGTTC
>Ga0210386_10004361_pt1 | contig 11708 bp, 11 predicted proteins | sample IncBWH32OmetaG_FD_160091 | JGI IMG/M metagenome (GOLD analysis project Ga0210386, IMG submission 160091) | Forest soil microbial communities from Barre Woods Harvard Forest LTER site, Petersham, Massachusetts, United States - Inc-BW-H-32-O ... | reverse complement strand
GCAGCACAACAGCGCTCTATTCTTTGTTTCAGTCCTTTTTTCTTTCTCATTTTATCTGTTAGTTTTTGATTTCTATGAATATAATAGAAACCGTCAATCTATTCACTGTAGCGGCTTTTCTTGTGTATAAAATACGGCAGTGTAACGAAAAGTGGTATACTCATAGAAATCAAAAACTAACAGATAAACTTAACATTATGACAAAATCAATCACAAAAATCGAATGGGCTGAGGCCGTATGGAATCCAAACACCTGCTGTAATGAAGTATCAGCAGGGTGTAAATTCTGCTATGCCCGGAAATTATCAAAGAACCTTCAGAGAATGGGTAATCCCCGATATAAGAATGGATGGCAACTTACCATTCACTGGGATAAAGTGGACGAACCTCGCAAATGGAAGAAGCCTACACGTGTGTTCGTCAACTCAATGAGCGACCTGTTTCACGAACAACTGCCGGTTGACTTCATACAGGCTGTGTTCAAGACGATGAACGAATGTCCACAACATACTTTCATGATACTGACGAAACGTGCACACTTAGTTGAGCAGTATGATAGAGAAGGGCTGCTTAACTGGACACCAAACATTTGGATGGGCGTGTCGGTAGAAGATGCGCGTGTGACTGACCGCATAGATAATCTGAGGGCTACAGGTGCACATACTAAATTCATTTCTGCCGAACCATTAATCGGGCCACTTCCGAACTTGAACCTGCAAGGCATTAACTGGTTGATAGCTGGTGGTGAATCTGGCAGCAAGTTCGCGAGGCCCATGCAAAAAGAATGGGTGACGGATATAAAAGAGCAATGCGAGCGAGCAGGTACAGTATTCTTCTTCAAGCAGTGGGGGAAGCCCGGGAATAACCCCGACCCGAACGACCCCACAATAAAACATGGGCATCCACAACACGCCAAAGGCGGATGTATGCTCGACGGCCAGGTGTACAGAAATATACCCACTACTTAGAATGGCCATGAACCTTTCTTTATTCCAAGAAAGGTTCACTTTAGAAATGTGATTAGTATTAATTTTGCGGAAACACCCATATTCTATGGTAAACCTTCGCTTGTCAGAACCTGGAGAATCATTGACCTACTATGAATTTACAGAAAGGTTGTGCTACTTTCTCAGTTTAGCTTATTGGAGTACTCTTCCCGAATCAGATGATTATCTTGAAAGAACAAAAGTGTTCTTAAACGAATATCGCTCCTTCTTGTCACCTAAGCCCTCTCAAGATGTCTTAGATTCACTCAAAGAACTGGCCGGTGAAATTGGCATTGAATGGGATAGCAAACTGTTTGTGAAGTATACTTCGGAGATGGTTGCCGACAATACGCTATCAGGGCATGATACAAACAAAGGATTGTTAGGGCTTGGCAACGTTTTCATCTGGTTAGTGAACGAATTGGAAGAAGCACTGGATGGTATCAAAAACAAAAAATATTATAAAGAAGGTGATTATCTATTTATTGGGGACATGCAAAATCCAGTGCGAAGTTTTAACGAATCAATAGCTAATAAGCTGTATGAGGAACACGTCGAAACACTAAGAACATATTATTCGCTACAAATTAATTCGCCAGCAGTTAATAAGGAGCTTTTCAAGAGGACAGAGATACGTGAATTTTCAAGGTTACTGGAAACACAACCAGACCCGAATGAGTGGGCATATCTTTCTGAAAGGCTTGGCTATGGAGTAGATGCAGTCAAGGAATTATATCAGTATCGAGTTGATGTTATACATGGAAAATATGACAAGTACCTCTTAAAGAAAGATAATGAAAGTGCCCTCGACAAGTGCTCCCTGCTATTGGCAGTAATAAAATACATAGCATATCTTGAAGAGGACAGCATAAAACCTCACAAAAGGACTGCGATTAGCGCAACTACAAACACTATTGAATTATCTGAGATTCGCGACTTGAATAAAATCGATTTCGGTGTTCCTAAAAAAGTAACCGAAAATTATTTACTTGCATTGAGTAGTGAGGTAGGGGCAGAAAAACCGCTCATGAGAAAAGAGGATGTTGAGTACTGGTTGAAAGCAGACTGGGCAGGATTTGCATCGGATGAAGAAAAACTGGAAGATAGGACTTTAGAATTGCAGGGGAATGAGCGCAGATTTGCAATACTGCGCACGTACATGTATTGGTATTGGTACGCATTCGGAAGAAAACAAATCTCTGGCAGCCGCGACATTCTTTGCAGAATGCTAACAAGAAGATTTAAAGATAGCGCTGAATTTGCGAATGTGAAAACCAACTTTAGTGTTGAGGCGGGCTTGCCAAGTCACCTAAGAAATTTCGCACATACGATAAGCTCTCAAACATAAAGTCATGAAAAAAGTCATGAAAAAGCGATGAACTAATGGGTACTTAATTACTCATTATTTATCACCTCTTTATTCGCTGAAAATTAGGAATACTAACATCTAAATTTTCAGCGTATGAAAAACGAAATCAACACGGATGCCCTGCAAAATCTAAATGAGCGGGATGTTAATCCACAAAACTCTGGTGAAGAAACTACAACTTCTTCGCCTTCTTCAGGCAAGTATAATTTAATTAAGAAGCGAGGTGAAGTTAAAACTGTTGACCCTCGCACACTCACCTTTCACCCTGCACCAAGAGAGCTTTATGAAGAGCGCTCGCCTGAAGAAGAACAGCCCTTCTACGATAGCGTGGCTGCAAACGGCCTGTTACAAAGACCCTTCATTAATTCTAAGGGTGAAGTTATAGTTGGCCAAAGGGGTGTACATGCCGCTGTAGTAGTTGGCCTACCCTTCATCGAAGTTGAAGTAATAGTGTTCGATGAAGAAGATGCGCACATGGTAGCTATCGAATCAAACAGACAACGCATAAAGAGTAACATAGAGCTCTACCGTGAGGCGAAAAAAATACAGGTGTATAAGGGAAAAAAGGGTGGTACACGCACCGACCTTGACCCAACCTTAAGTGATAAAGACCGTTTGCAAACGGACGACCGTATTGCCCTTGAACTTGGCATATCCGCAACCAGAGCAAGCCAGTTACTTAAGGTAGGGGATACTAAACCTGAACTATTGAAGCAGGTAGACCGCCTTGGAGGCCCTTCCCTTGATGATGCCTATAAATCACTATTGCCGGAAAAACCGAAACACGACCACCCCGTTGAAGAAATCGACCTTAATGAAATTAAACCCTGCCCCGTTTGCGGACAAGCCACAAGACGTATCGTGAAAACACCTGACGGTAAACTGGCCTATGCAGACGAAACCACTAACTCATAACCAAACAACATAAACAATATGAATACTAACGATTACACAGAAACCAACCCGCCAGCATTAGCTGGCGGCACCGAAGTAGCAATAAATAATATTGCAATACCCGAGAACCTTCAACAAATAGCACAGCAACTTGGCCGCAAGCTCAAAATGATAAACCTATTCTGCGGCTTCGGCGGTGTCTCAACAGCAGCCCACGAGACAGGCATAATAGATGAAGTCTTAGCTATCGATAACTGGGATGTAGCTGGAAAAGTGTTGCATCATAACTTCCCAGCCGTTGACTTTTGGAATACGGATATAAGCGCCTTAGGAGAACATGATATTTTACGCCGCACTTTGCTGCAGAAAGGTGAGGCTGATATAGGGGTGGTAACCGCGCCTTGCCCTCCCTTCTCCACCGCAAAGGGGTATATCGACTGCCTTGACCCGCTTGCTTGGCTTTTCATAAACGGTATTGAGCAACTGGCAAATACACTTCCGAAATGCGCGTTTATCGAAAATGTTCCTGGTATGAAGGACGACCGTGCCATTCCTATATTCAATGAAATCAAACACCAAATTCATGAAAAACTCGACCCACATTATAATGTACGGTGTTACAAACTTGACGCATCTTATTTCAGAGTTCCACAGACAAGAACGCGTCTTATATGGTTGCTATACAGGAGAGACCTTGGTATAATTCCCACTGCGCCAAAACCATTTTTCAATGGTAGGGAACTACTCCGACTTGGCATTGTCTGTCCCGACATACTAAACGTGAAGGTGGGCCAGAGCAAGAAAACATGGAAGTTTAACGCGATAATGAATACGATTACAGCAAGTGAAGGTGGTATAGAGGCTCTTCGCATCGACGGTGCAAGAACAAAACTATACATCCCTGAGTTGCTAAAGCTTGATACTTTCCCAACCTGGTATACCATACCTGATGGTATAAAATACGACGATGTCCACAGAGGACTGGGTAACGTAGTTCCTGTCAAACTTGCACAAGCAATACTTGAGCACATGATTATAGAGCTTGCTGGTAAATTCTAACTGAATAACGGGGGAGTGTGAGCTCCCCCGCTTATCATCCTACAAAGTCATGAAAAACTTAATCCACATTTCCCTGCTAAAGGGGATACTTGGTTATAACGATATGCGAAGTGTGCGCACATGGATACGAAAAAACAATGCGCCACTTGTCGTGCTCGGCCGTAATACGTATATCCCAAAACAGTTCATAACTGAACTAATCAAATCAGCACTTGGGGCCAATTACGTCTCTCAGGGCTCTTCAGGTGATATTAGAAAGAACAAGTATGCGCAGACAAATAACCCGGCTAAACCAGGCAACGTTATTCCAAAACGCTCTGAAACTAAGCACCGTAAAAACAGCCACAGCAAGGCAGCTACCCGTTTATTAAAAAATATTAAACTCGGTTAACAATCGTAATAATGTTACACGTACCGGCAAAATATAAGCGATGCGGGGTGAAGGTTAAATGCCTCGCCTGCCACTGGCAATTGCCTAATCGGAAGTGCCATGCTACGGGTAAGAGCATATCGACTTGTCCTCATAAGGACCGGTACCGCTTTAATTTAATTGCGTGTGTGCCGGGGAACACAGGAAAACGCCGTACAAAAATACTTCCTGCCGATACGACATTTGAAACAGCGTTATCGGAGCTAAGCGTATTCAGACAAGAACTTGAGAAAACTGGTTACAAGCCAAAAGCACCCAAAAGTGAACTGGTAGCAAATACTCTGGTAGACTTCGCTGTACAATATTTAGACGCGCTCAGTGCGGTTAACACCCCGCAACACTTGACACGAAAACGTAGTAAAGAGTATGTTGACCAGTGCCGGTTAAGTATTGAACGGTTCATTCTGGCACTTAAGAAGAAGAAATATCCAATGAACACGTTTCGCCTGGATGAATTAACTGATGATGAAGTTGGGATATACCATGATTATCTCCACAAAAACAAGCTGGGAGGTGAACGTACCTATAACAAACACATCGGCATGCTCAAGGCCTTTGTTAACTGGTGTATACGTGTAAAAGACCAGAAACATGTTAACAATGTATTCACCCATGTTGAGTTAAAAACAACTCACAAGGATAGCGCTATCATCACCAAACAGGAATTCGACAAACTATTAAGAGTAGTGTCGCCGAAGAATAAAAATAATCGAGATTCTGTTAGTAATCGTGTGGTCTATAAACCTTGGCTCAAAGACGGGTTTCGCCTTGCTTTAGAAACGGGTGTGAGACGTGAAGAGTTGGTAACAATGCGTTGGTCTGACATTATTGAAGTCAGCCCAGGCATATCAGTTATTAAGTTGAATAACCTTAAGGTTAACCGTATTGAGCATGGTACAGATGCAGGCAAATTCAAGTACATTCCACTTACAAAGAGCCTCATAGCACTTCTTAATGAACTTGGCTATGCGGATAAGAAAGGCAGCAACTCATTCATACTGGAACGCCCAGAAGGAACCAATATACGCTACATGAGCAACAGTTTGTCGAGGGGCTTCGCTCATTATATTAAACAGGTTTCTGACAGGCTTTTAGAGTTTAAATCATTTAGAAAGACTTACATAACTTTCATAACACTTGCGCTGGGCGATAAGGCGAAGATATTCAGTGGCCACTCTGATAGTAATGTTCTACGAAACCATTATTTGAACAGTGCATTCCTTGTTGGCAATATGAGCACATTCTCTATATTCTAACCTTCCTTCCTGTTCTTCTCGTAGTTACTCAACCGAAGTTGGTTAAGAGTGTCAATGGCCAAGTCGGATAAATACCGATAATATATTACCTCCGTATCATTTATCTGCCATCCCAACTGTTCGTGGTTAGCACCTAACCTCGGAATAGCATAATCCTTGCCGGCATACTTGTGGGATTCTTCCAGTTTGGCTAAAGGAACTCTCAATCGAGAAAAAACTTTCTTAGTAGAGTTGATTGCCCGTGTGGCTTTCTCATTAGCGATTGTCGGGTCTTTACGGATTCTTTCATCCATCATTCTAAAAAACTCATACATACCCAAAACCCAGAGGTAAGATTTGATATTTACGTGGTCAAATACTGTAGTTAGCTCGTCCACTTTCTCTTTGATGTCTGACCCATTAATATCATACAATTCCGCGTCAATAATTCCTAATCCTTGAAGCCTTGTCATGGTTACGCCAGTAGGTTCGTTTCTACTCCATGCCATTGATGCAGCTACCCATTTGCTCCAACGTTCTTTGTTAAATTTTAAACCCATAGTCTAATTGTTTATATAAGTAGTATAACACGTAACTACATTCTCTTGGTGAAGTCCTGCAACAATTCAAAGTGAAGCATACCTACATGTCTTTGCCACCCATGTTCTATTAGATACCTAATATCTAAAGGTTTGTAGTCCCGATTCCAGTCCTCACACTTCTTAAGTCGGGTGGCATCCAGTACTTTCTGAATGGTCAACTCAGTTCTCGAGCGGCGTTCAAATCCTTTTATCCTGCCAGCACTAAATGTAACGCCTGTAAGCTCAAGTAAGAACAATTTTGCCACAGGCACACCTCCGCCATTCGCGAGCTTGTATGGCGTAAGTGAGAACATAGGCACTGCGTATAAATGATAAATTATTTCACTCCCTTTGTTATCTATCAATCCATATAGAAGACTGTGCATAGTCGTATGTTTCGTGCCTCTAATTATTTCTACGTTGCCGGTTAAATGTTCCGCCACAAACCTACCTAAGTCTTCACTAAGTGCCTTTCTCTGTATGCGCAGACCAACATCTTCATACATTTCATTTATTATCTGCACTACATGATGTATCCTATTTACAAATACATTGCCAGAGAAACTATGCCGTTCAGGGTGGACTTCCCAATTCCGACTATTTCTTATAGACTGAATGGCATCAATATGAGAATCGAACATGTTCATTCCTGATAAGGTATCTAACAAGTCCTTGAGACTTTTTTTACGCGGCCACAAAGTCCCAGTAAGCTCGTGGTATCTTAATTTAGAGGCCATCTCCAATATCTGTAGAGTACGATTATATGCCATATCGAAGAACTGATACCTGTAATAACCGTAAACCATCAAATAGTTTACCGTCTCGAAGGCTTCAATCACGTCGGTATTCACCTTAGGGTTAAGCCAAATATCGGGCACGTACTTTGCTATAAAGTCTTGGTGAGATTTCACTCCATAGGCTGCCCATCTATCATCCGGTTCAAGATACTTAACCCCTTTAACGGAATCCATTGTTTTAAGAAACATTGAGGTTGGTAGGCTCATTCATTTAATATTTTGGAGCTAATTTCTCAATTTGAATGTTATGTTCAATCGAACAAATTGAAATTAGCCGGTAAGTATGGCGCAATGTTAGTGTTCAATGAGACTGAGCCCTTCCAATACTCTTTAAACTGTTCTTTCTTCTGATTCGGAATCTTTTTATAGAGGCTCTCAGCCATACTCCAGGTTTCTACCTTGGTTGTTATCAGGTCGCTCACCTTTTGTTGTAGTTGAATGTTATTAAGGTTTTCCCACGATGAGACATAATCTTTGATTTCATTGTGAACAAGGCTCTTGTGGTATCCCAATAAAACATGGAGATTATGCTCTTGAGGTATAAGGTGAACAAGAACTGGGTATAGCCTCTCCCTATCCAATATCACTTGTACCAGCTTGGGGTTAGTATGCAAATCAGGATTTTTGGTTTCAGGCGAGAACGTAGCCGATGCACACACACCTAAAAAACCGTACGAAAAATACTTGAACTCGAAGAGACCTATTGATGTGCCAAATAACTCTGCATCGAAGTCGCTTTTAAGCATAGATATATCTTTGAAGCCTATCCTTTCTCCAGAGAGGGAGAGCTTCGACATCTCTAAAAAATCTCCATTCTGTCTGGTGTCTAAAGACTTGGCAGCTATAATCCGCTCATCACCATCTATGTTAATTTCTTTTCTCCGCACTTCAGCACAAACTGCCCTGTATGAATACAATAATTGGGATTGGTAATCGCTTATTCCGAAACCCGACTCAATAGGCTTGAAAACCTTTGTGTCATGTTCATTGCAGAAGAGCGGGAGCGAGATTGCCTTGCCAACGCCGATTCTATCGAATGTAACTGGCCCCTCCTTGGCCATCTTATAGTAGTCAGTTACTTTGATTTGGATTACATGGCCGTTCTCAGCTATCGTGTCTAAGATTCCTTTCCTCTGTAGTATGTGAGAGTTTATGGAAACATCCTGGCATCCTGGATACATGCAGGTTCGCTTCTTATCAAAAGCGTGTTTTCTAATATTTTGTATGGTCTGTAAGTCCTTCTTTTCCATATTCTACAAAAGTGGACCTCTAAAATGGAGAAAATATTGCACACCAATATTGCACACCTGACACTTTCAAGGGTTGTGTTTTCGGAGGGCAGAATGTCCGAACCCCTTGACACGACTCGTACCCGGGGCGGGACTTGAACCCGCACGCTCGCAATGAGCACAGGATTTTAAGTCCTGCGTGTCTACCAATTCCACCACCCGGGCAAATCAGTTTAAAGTTTATAAAGCAAAAAGTCCATAAAGTGATTGGTTAATCTTTAAAACTTTATGAACTTTATAAACTCTTCTACTTATTTGGAGCGAAAGACGGGTCTCGAACCCGCGACCTCAACCTTGGCAAGGTTGCGCTCTACCAACTGAGCTACTTTCGCTTAATTCAATACTAAAAGAACAATTTGGGGCTGCAAATATAAAAATAGTAGCAGAACTGGAACACACAAGGACATTTTTTTTGAAAAAACCTTTTAACTGACTATTTTTCCATCGCGCATGGTAAGCTTGCGATCAGCCATCTGAGCCAGTTCTTCGTTATGTGTAACGATAATAAAGGTTTGAGAAAATTTTTCCCTGAGGGTAAAAAACAGGTTATGCAGGTCTTTTGCATTGGCAGAATCAAGATTTCCCGATGGCTCATCGGCAAAAACCACCGATGGCTTATTGATAAGCGCACGTGCCACCGCCACCCGTTGTTGCTCTCCCCCTGAAAGTTCCGCAGGCTTATGCTCTAACCTATCCTGGAGCCCCAGCATGGCCAATAGCTCTCTGGCACGTTGTTTAACCTCTTCGCTGCTCGTTTTAGCTATATAGCCGGGTATGCAAACATTTTCGAGCGCTGTAAATTCGGGTAATAGGTAATGAAACTGAAATACAAAGCCTATTTCACGGTTTCTGAAACGGGAAAGCTCTTTATCCTTAAGTGAACTTATATTTGTACCGTTTATTTCAATAGAGCCTGAATTGGCTTTATCTAAAGTACCTAAAATATGTAGTAAAGTAGTTTTACCTGCCCCCGATGCACCAACTATCGATACTACCTCGGCCTTTTTTATTTCAAGGTCAATACCTTTAAGAACAGGAAGGTCATTGTATGATTTATATATATCCTTAGCAAGAATCATCGTTATGCATTCCCCCCTTTTACAATACGCATACGCAATTCGCTAACTTTCTCTGTCAGGTTCTCAATCGTTTCATTGCTGGTGGCTGTTCCATCAGAAATACCGTTAAAAATCCCTCTTATTTCGTGTAATGATGTTGAAATGCTTTGACAATATGGAGAATCAGATACCAGGTCCATTTGATTTAGCAATAAGTCTAAATAATGCTTCTGAGCGAGCAATGCATTATACGCCCCTTGCCTGTCGGCCGGAGATGTGAGAGCGCTTAGTCCCTGTGTATTAATATATACACCTTCTACCCAACCACCTGCAAGCACAAGAATTTCCATGGCCTTTCGTTGGTCGTCTTTAAGGGCCTTATCTATCAGTGTATATGATTGGAATACGATCCGGCTAAGGGAATCTTTATTATTTGAGTTTTTCTGGCATCTTTCAATAACTTCCTGGGTAAATGCCATTGGTATTCCGGCCTTATCGGTCAAATATTTGGTAGCTTTCATATACGCACCCACCTGCTGAAACTGTTCAAATGAAATTACATACGAAAGGTCAGCCCCATAAACCCCAAGATTTATAGCCTGTGAGTTGCTTTGTGAATATAATGACACATTCTCAGTCGGGTTCATTAAACTACCTTCGTAGGTAGCATGGGCATAATGCAATGTATCGAATATAGTGGAAGGAAAAGGGATGTTGCAGATAACCATTGTTACCTTTTGGGTATTAACAACCGAATCTACGTGAACTGTTGGTGTTAGTATGGTGCCTTTATTGTCTGTAGCATCATTACCCTTACCAGAATTGCAAGCGGCTAAAACAACACCTGATAATATAGACAGGTACAAAAACTGTTTAGTATAACCCATTCCCTTCATATTAGTGTGTCAAATTTAAAAAAATATGGACAACGTGCAAATATTTAGTAAATACAGAAACGAACAGGCAATTGTTTATTTCCTGGCCAGTATCAATAAGGATAGAAAGATTCCCATATATTCTTTAAATATCTTCTGAACTCTTCTTCTTTGGAATTTTTACCGGGCTCGTAAAAAACAGTTCCCTTAATATCATCAGGCAAGTAATTCTGTTCAATAAAATTACCTTCATACGAATGGGCATATTTATACTCTTTGCCGTAATCCAGTTCCTTCATCAACTTGGTTGGCGCGTTACGCAAATGTAGTGGCACAGGCAAATCAGGAGTTCTTGACACAGCATCCATAGCGGCATCAATGGCAGCATACGACGCATTGCTTTTAGGTGAGCATGCCATGTATATTGCAGTTTGAGAAAGTATAATACGTGCTTCGGGCATGCCAATACTGTTAATTGCCTGGAAGCAATTATTAGCCATTACAAGCGCTGTTGGGTTTGCATTACCAATATCCTCCGACGCCAGAATAACCATACGGCGGGCAATAAAAAGGATATCCTCTCCCCCATGCAACATACGGGCTAGCCAATACACTGCGGCGTTCGGGTCGCTGCCACGCATTGATTTTATAAAAGCTGATATAATATCGTAATGATACTCCCCTTTTTTATCGTACATGGGTACTACCTGTTGCGCCACCTGCATAACAACATCATCTGTTATTATACATTCATCGCTATTAAAGGCCATCACAGCCGCTTCAAAAAGATTCAGCAGTTTCCTTCCATCACCACCCGATAGGCGCAACAAAGCCTGTGTTTCTTTCAACTCAATTTTCTTTTTCTTTAATACTTCATCCTGCTTCATAGCCCTGTTCACCATTTCAAGCAAGTCATCTTTATCCAAGGTCTTCAATACATATACCTGCGAACGCGAAAGCAAAGCTGAAATAACCTCAAAAGACGGATTCTCAGTAGTTGCACCTATTAAAGTTATTTTCCCACGCTCTACCGCACCAAGCAATGCATCCTGCTGGGCTTTACTGAAACGGTGTATTTCATCAATAAATACTATTGGCGTGCTTGCAAACAAACCTGCTTTCTCGGTACGTTCAA
>Ga0210386_10004360_pt1 | contig 11708 bp, 8 predicted proteins | sample IncBWH32OmetaG_FD_160091 | JGI IMG/M metagenome (GOLD analysis project Ga0210386, IMG submission 160091) | Forest soil microbial communities from Barre Woods Harvard Forest LTER site, Petersham, Massachusetts, United States - Inc-BW-H-32-O ... | reverse complement strand
ACTGTTGCGCGAGAAGCTGGGGCTGACCGGCACGCATGTGGGGTGTGACACCAGCCAGTGCGGCGCGTGCGTGGTGCATATGGATGGCACCTCGGTGAAGTCATGCACCATGCTGGCGTTGCAGGCAGATGGCACCGAGGTCACCACGATCGAGGGGCTGGCGGCCGCGGACGGCACATTGCATCCGATGCAGGAGATGTTCCGCGAGCATCATGCGTTGCAGTGCGGGTTCTGCACGCCTGGGATGGTGATGAGTGCGATCGACCTGGTGCAGAGCCATCCCGAGGGGCTAACCGAACGGCAGATCCGTGAGGGGCTGGAGGGCAATCTCTGCCGCTGCACAGGGTACCATAACATCGTCAAGGCGATCGCGGCGGCGTGGCCGCTGATGCACGGCAAGGCGAAGGCGGCGTAACCGCACAACAATAAGATCGGGAGGGACGCCATGGGCTACGAGGGCATCGGTGCCGCGGTCCGTCGCCGGGAGGATTTTCGTTTCCTCAAGGGGCAAGGTAATTACACTGACGATATTAACCGATCGCGCCAGCTTTATGCGTATCTGAAGCGGTCTGACCGGCCGCACGCGAAGATCGGCGCGATCGATGTGGCGGCGGCGAAGACCGCGCCGGGTGTGGTCGCGGTGTTCACCGGTGCCGACATGGCGGCGGACAATGTCGGTGGGTTGCCGTGCGGGTGGCAGATCCACAGCAAGGACGGCTCGCCGATGATCGAACCGCCGCATCCGGTGCTGGCGGTCGGCAAGGTGCGGCATGTCGGCGATCCCGTGGTGGCGGTGATCGCGACCAGCAAGCAGGCGGCGAAGGACGCGGCGGAGCTGGTGGCGATCGACTATCGGGATCTGCCGGCGGTGGCGTCACTCGCCGACGCGGTGAAGCCGGGTGCCGCGCTGGTGCATGATGATGCGGGCGGGAACGTTTGTTACGATTGGCACATTGGCGACAAGGCGCTTGTCGACGCGGCGTTTGCCGGCGCGGCGAAGGTCGTGAAGCTTGAGCTGGAGAACAACCGGCTGATCCCGAACGCGATGGAGCCGCGCGCGGCGGTCGGTGATTTCGATGTGTCGTCGGGTGACTTCACGCTCTACACCACCAGCCAGAACCCGCATGTAATCCGGCTGCTGATGGGCGCGTTTGTGCTGCACATTCCGGAGAACAAGCTGCGTGTGGTGGCGCCGGATGTTGGCGGTGGGTTCGGGTCGAAGATCTATCACTACGCCGAGGAGGCGATTGTCACCTGGGCGGCCGGCAAGGTGCGCAAGCCGGTGAAGTGGACCGCCGAACGTAACGAAAGTTTCGTGTCGGATGCGCATGGCCGCGACCATGTGTCGACGGCGGAGATGGCGGTCGACAAGGACGGACATTTCCTGGCGTTGCGGGTGTCGACGCTGGCCAATATGGGCGCCTATTTGTCGACGTTCGCACCCTGTGTGCCGACCTATCTGTACGCGACGCTGTTGGCGGGGGTGTACAAGACTCCGGTGATTTACTGCGAGGTGAAGGCGATCTTCACCAACACGGTGCCGGTGGATGCGTATCGCGGCGCCGGGCGGCCGGAGGCGACGTTCCTGCTGGAGCGGCTGGTGGATGCGGTGGCGCATGATACCGGCATCGATAAGGTCGAGTTGCGGCGGCGGAATTTCATTCCGAATGATGCGTTCCCGTACCAGACGCCGGTGGCGTTGCAGTACGACAGCGGCGACTACACCGCGACGTTGAATGGTGCGCTGAAGGCGGCCGACTACGCTGGATTCGAGGCGCGGCGTAAGGCGGCGGCTGGTAAGGGCAAGCTGCGCGGCATCGGTGTGTCCACCTATCTGGAAGCCTGCGGGATCGCGCCGTCGGCAGTGGTGGGGTCGCTGGGCGCGCGTGCGGGTCTCTACGAATGTGCCAACGTCAAAGTGCATCCGACCGGCAGCGTGACGGTGTACACCGGCTCGCACAGTCACGGTCAGGGTCACGAGACCACCTTCGCCCAACTCGTTGCCTCGCAGTTGGGCGTGCCGATGGATCAGGTGGACATCGTGCACGGCGACACGGCGAAGATCCCGTTCGGCATGGGTACCTACGGCAGTCGCAGCCTTGCGGTTGGCGGCTCGGCGATGGTCAAGGCGATGGACAAGATCATCGCCAAGGGCAAGAAGATCGCCGCCCATCTGATGGAAGCCTCGGTCGACGATATCGAGTTCAAGGACAACAAGTTCACCGTCGCCGGCACCGACAAGGAAAAGACGCTGACCGATATTTCCATGGCGGCCTATGTGCCGCACAACTATCCGATTGAGGAGCTGGAGCCCGGCCTGGACGAGACCGCGTTCTATGATCCGAAGAATTTCACCTTCCCCGGCGGGTGTCATGTCGCGGAAGTGGAGATCGATCCGGATACGGGTGTGACCACGGTCGTGAACTTCGTCGCGGTGGACGATGTGGGCCGCGTGATCAATCCGATGATCGTCGAGGGCCAGGTGCAAGGCGGGGTGGCGCAGGGCATCGGCCAGGCACTGCTGGAGAACGCCGTGTACGACAGCAGCGGCCAGCTGCTGTCTGGCTCGATGATGGATTACACCATGCCGCGGGCGGACAACCTGCCGAACATCACGGTGGGCACCGAGAGCACGATGTGCACGCACAATCCACTGGGCGCGAAGGGTTGCGGCGAGGTGGGCGCGATCGGCTCGCCGCCCGCGATCATCAATGCGCTCATCGACGCGTTGAAGGACTACCGCGTGCGGCATATCAACATGCCGGCCAGCGCGCCGAAAATCTGGTCGATCATCCAGGCGGGCCAACCCAAGATGGCCGCGGAATAGGGGACAGCAGAGATGTACGATTTCACCTATCAGAAGCCCGCCAGTGTTGCCGACGCGGCCAAGGTGCTCGCCGCCGATGCCGAGGCGAAGGCGATGGCTGGTGGCATGACGCTCATTCCGGTGCTGAAGCAGCGGCTGAACAAGCCGTCGGTGGTGGTGGACCTAGCGAAGACGGGCATGACCGGCATCACCGTGTCGGGCAACACGCTGACGATCGGCGCGATGACCATTCATGCCGCTGTGGCCGCCAGCGCGGATGTGAAGGCGAAGATCCCCGGCTTGGCGCATCTTGCGGCGCATATCGGTGACGAGCAGGTGCGACATCGCGGCACGATTGGCGGCTCGCTCGCCAACAATGATCCGTCAGCGGATTATCCGGCCGCGGCGCTGGCGCTGGGCGCGACGATCAAGACGACCAAGCGGTCGATCAAGGCGGACGATTTCTTCCAAGGGATGTTCACCACCGCGCTGGAGCAGGGGGAGATCATCACCGCGATTGAATTCCCGATCCCGGAAAAGGCGGCCTACGAGAAGTTCCCCAATCCGGCATCGCGCTATGCGATCGTTGGTGTGTTCGTGGCGAAGACCGCGGGCAGCGTGCGTGTCGCGGTGACCGGGGCAGGGCAGGGCGGTGTGTTCCGCCAGACGGATATGGAGAAGGCGCTGTCCGCGAAGTTCGCAGCGGATGCGATCGCGGGTGTGAAGCAGTCTGACGCGGATCTCAATAGCGATATCCATGCCAGTGCCGAATATCGCGCGCATCTGGTCGGCGTGATGGCGAAGCGTGCCATCGCCAAGGCGGCGTGAGTCGATTTCAACGATCGCGCTAACCGTCATGGCGGGGCTCGTCCCGGCCATCCGTGCTGCAACGGCGGTGCGCAGATGGCCGGGACAAGCCCCGCCATGACGGACGGTGTGGGAGCATTGCATCTTTCGCACCTGGTTGCCGCGCCCGGCCCCAATTCACGCGACTATCTCGATCCTGCTTTCCCTGACCGTCCACTAACCCTGCATGCAGCCTGTCCGCGCGGCTTCACGCCAGACACGCCGATCCTGCTGGTGCATCACGGTGTTGCCCGCAACGGGGCGGACTACCGAGATTACTGGATGAATTTGGTCAATGACCTCGATATTCTCGCCATCGCAATTGAATTCTCCGAAGCACATTTCCCCACTCACCGCTGGTACCACTTCGGCAATCTGCACACTGCGGACGACCAGCGCAATCCGCGCACGCAATGGACCTATGGTATCGATACGCGGCTGTTCAATGCATTGCGTGCCCAAGGCATCACCCGGCGCACCCAGTATGGCTTGTTCGGTCATTCCGCTGGCGGGCAGTTCGTGCACCGCATGCTGTCCTTCGGGTTTCGCGATCGCGTTGCGGTGGCGGTCACCGCCAATGCCGGCACTTACGCCATGCCTGATCTCGACACGCCCTGGCCGTTTGGTCTGGGAGAAACCGAGGTCGATCACGCGGCGCTGCAATCGCTGCTGAACTTTCCCATCACGGTGATGACCGGCACCGCCGACACCAAGACCACCGGCCGCTACTTCCCCAAAGGCCCTCGCTCCATGCGCCAGGGCCCGCATCGTTATGCGCGCGCGCATGTCTATGTCGAGACCGGCCACGCCGCGGCGCGAGCGCTCAGCACCACCTGCGCCTGGACCGTGATCGATGTCCCGGGCGTCGGTCATGACGGCGAGCGCATGTCGATAGCCGCCGCGCCGATCATCGGTGCCGTGTTGCACGCAACGCCATGCGCCGCCGTCAGCTAGTCACCGCCGCGCTGGCGGGTGCTGCCACGCTAGCGGCCCCACAGCTGGCCCGCGCGGCTTCGGTGCTTAAATTCATTCCGCAATCCGACCTTGCGACGCTCGACCCGCCCTTCACCACCGCTTCCGTCACCCGAGAGCACGGCTTCCTGGTATTCGACACGCTGTATGGCATGGACAATTCGTTCCAGCCGCAGCCGCAGATGGTCACGGGCCATACCGTCAGCAATGACGGCAAGCTGTGGGAACTCACGTTGCGCGATAGGTTGTTGTTCCACGACGGCACGCCCGTTCTCGCACGCGATGCAGTCGCCTCCATCCAGCGCTGGTGGCACCGCGACGCATTCGGCGGGGTGCTAATGGCACGCACCGACGAGATCTCGGCGCCAACCGACAAGCTGATCCGCCTGCGTCTCAACAAGCCGTTCGCGCTGGTGCCTGATGCGCTGGCCGTCATCATCAGCGTGCCCGTCATCATGCCGGAGCGGCTCGCGCGCACCGATCCGTTCAAGCAGGTGACGGAGATGGTCGGCAGCGGTCCGTATCGCTACATCGCCGCCGAGCGCGTGCCTGGCGCGCGCGCGGTCTACGAGAAATTCAACCGCTACGTGCCACGTCCCGACGGCAAGCCTGAATACGGCTCCGGTCCGAAAATCGCGCACTTCGATCGCGTCGAATGGACGGTGATCCCTGATCCCGCGACGGCTGCAGCGGCGCTTGCCTCCGGCGAGTTCGATTGGTGGGAGAACCCGCCGCTCGATCTGGTGCCGATGCTTCGCCGGAACAAGGATATCGTCGTTGCGGTAGAGGATCGTACCACGCAAAACGCGGTGCTACGGTTCAATGAACTGGTCCCGCCCTTCGACAATCCGGCGATCCGTCGGATTGTCGTGTCCGCGATCGATCAGCAGGACTTCATGCAGGCGGTGGGCGGCGCCACGCCCGATCTGCTGGTCCGTCAGAAAGTTGGGCTGTTTGTGCCTGGCACGCCAATGGCGAGCGATGTCGGGGTCGAGGCAATGCAGGGTGCGAAAGATCCTGACAAACTTCGCCGCCAGCTGGCCGACGCCGGTTACCGTGGCGAAAGGGTCGTCGCGCTTGCCGCGACCGACCTACCGTCGGTCAATGCCATCTCGCAGGTCGGCGCCGATCTGCTGCGGCGCATCGGCTTCAACGTCGATCTCCAGGCGGTCGACTGGGGCACCGTGCAGCAGCGCCGGGCCAGCCGCCAGCCAATCGACAAAGGCGGCTGGAGCCTGTTCTTCAGTTTCCAGACCAGTACGCAGAATATCACGCCCGCCGCAGCCATCGCACTGCGCGCCGACGGCAAGGGCTGGTACGGCTGGCCGATCGATCCCGCGATGGAGCGCCTGCGCGAGGCCTGGTTCGATGCCCCGGACCTGGCCACCCAACAACGTATCGCCCGCGATATGCAAGTCCAGTTCTTCCGCGATCCGTCCTATGCCCCGCTGGGCATGCTGTTCCAGCCCACCGCCTATCGCACCAGCCTGACCGGCATTCGCGAAGGCTTGCCGCAGTTCTACGGCGTGCGCCGCGTTGGAACATGACGCTATTGTAAGGCTTCATTCGCCCGCAAAATGCGGTAAATTCACGTCCTTGCCATGGAGGTTTGGTTTACATGAAACGCCGTGACGTCCTGAAGTCGGCCTTGGCCGGCGCAACTGCACTCGCAGTTCCCCTGGCCACTCCGCGTATCGCGCGCGCCGATGCCCAGAAAGTACTGAAATTTATTCCGCAAGCCGATCTGGCCTCGCTCGATCCGATCTGGACCACAGCCGACGTCACCCGCAACCACGCGTTCCTGGTGTTCGACACCCTGTACGGGCTCGACGACAAGTTCCAGGCGCATCCGCAGATGGCAGCCGGCCACACGGTGAGCGGCGACAAGCTGCAATGGGACATCACGCTGCGCGACGGACTGAAGTTCCACGACAATACGCCGGTGCTGGCGAAGGACTGCGTCGCCTCGATCCAACGCTGGTGGAAGCGCGATGCGTTCGGGTCCTATCTCGCCACGGTCACCGACGAGGTCTCGGCCCCGTCCGACAAGACGATCCGTTTCAAGCTCAAGAAGCCGTTTGCCCTGCTGCCGGACTCGCTCGCGGTCACCACGAACATGTGCTGCATTATGCCGGAGCGGCTGGCGAAGACCGATCCGTTCACGCAGGTGACCGAGATGGTCGGCAGCGGCCCGTTCAAGTTCGTCGCGTCCGAGCGGGTGTCCGGTTCGAAGGTCGTCTACGAGAAATTTGCCGGTTATGTGCCACGTACCGGCGGACCAGCCGAAAGTACGGCCGGTCCCAAGGCGGTGTTCTTCGACCGCGTCGAATGGACCGTGCAGCCGGATGCCGCAACGGCCTCCGCCGCGCTGACATCGGGTGAATTCGACTGGTGGGAGAATCCGACCATCGACCTGGTGCCGCAGCTCAAGTCTGACAAGAAGCTGGTCGTGGTGGTGAAGGACCACACCGGCGAGATCGGCTGCATGCGCTTCAACGCGCTATTCCCGCCGTTCGACAATCCGGCGATTCGCCGTGCCGTGCTGTCGGCGGTGGGGCAGGACGATTACATGCAGTCGGTGGCCGGCGCGGCGCCGGAACTGATCAAGACCGCTGTCGGCCTGTTCGTGCCCGGCACGCCGATGGCCAGCACCGTCGGCGTCGACATGATGAAGGGCGAGAAAAATATTGCGGTAGCGAAAAAAGCGATCATCGATGCTGGCTACAAGGGTGAGAAGATCGTGGTGCTGGCGGCGTCGAACTTTCCCACCATCAATGCCGAGGCCGAGGTAGGTGGCGACCTGCTGAAGAAGCTGGGCTTCAATGTCGACTACCAGTCGCTCGATTGGGGCACCGTGGTGCAGCGTCGCGCCAGCAAGGAGCCGATCGAGAAGGGCGGCTGGAACATCTTCTTCACCTTCCTGGGTGGCACCGGCAACGTGACCCCAGCATCCGACATCACGTTGCGGTCCGATGGCGGTGGCTGGTTCGGCTGGCCGAAGGATCCGGTGATGGAGAAGGCGCGGCTGTCCTGGTTCGATGCGTCGGATCTCGCGGCTCAGCAGGCGGCCTGCAAGGCGATGCAGGAGGCGTTCTTCGCCAGCCCGTCCTACGCGCCGCTGGGAATGTATTTCCAGCCCACGGCATTCCACGGCTACCTGAAGGACATCCCGGAAGGGATCCCGCAGTTCTACCGCACCAAAAAGGTCGTGTGATGCATTGAGGTCGCCGCTGCGGTCGGTTCGCGGACCGTCTGCGGCGACTTTGTCCTGGCGCGGCTTATACGTCATGGGCGGACAAATCCGGCCATGACATCGTGTCTTGGTCACGCCGCATATCTTGGTCACGCCGCATACGCCCTAGCTCGTTGGTTTGATCGCGCGATTCAGACCTCCGGCGATTCCGCCTTCGGTCGTCACGCTCTAGAACGTGCGGGGCGGCAGTTTCGGATCCAGTACTTTGCGCGCACTCGCGGCCCCGGTCACCGGCAGGCCAGCGGGGTCGAGCAGGCCGGTCTGCACGAGCACGCCGGCCTGATCCCAGTAGATGTGCTCATGTGAAATCCTGTTATCCTTGAAGCCGACGATCACGGCGACCGCCATCTCCACCGGCTTTCCGGTCGGGGCGACACCCGGCAACAGCCAATCGACCACCGTCGTGTGGGTGAAACTGATGACGAGTTCCTCGACGATCTGATCCTCGCCCACGGTGCGCGACACGCTCGTCATCTTGACGTCGGGCGGGAAGAATTTGCCAACCAGGTGATCGCGATAGAAGGCTCGCACGCCGACCTGTCCCACACCGCCGGCCATGGTGGGAACATGGTTCAGGTGCGGATCGTCGCTCATCGTCGCCATTGTGGTGTCGAGGTCGCCATCCAGCTCGGCGCCGACATGTTGCTGGAATAGCGCGACCATCTGCTGCTGTTTGTCCGATGACACGGGGAAGTCTCCTCCAATCCTGGCTCCGACGCACTGTGCCGCGCTTCCCTTCATCAGCAGCAGGCTAACACGGCGCGCCAATTCGAGTGAAGACGCCGCCGCTTTGCCGTTCCTCGCAGATCGTGCAACGATCAGGTTATGCCTCAGCATGTCATTGTCATCGGCGCCGGCATCGTCGGCGCCGCCACCGCGGTCGAGCTGTTGCGTGATGGCCACGCGGTCACCATCGTCGAGCCGGGCGATCCGGGGGGTGAGCAGGCTGCCAGCTATGGCAACGGCACGCTGCTCAACCCCAGCTCTGTCATCCCGATGTCCTCGCCGGGGCTGTGGGGGAAGGTGCCGGGTTATCTGTCCGATCCGCTCGGCCCGCTTTCCATCCGTTGGCGCTATTTGCCGAAACTCTGGCCTTGGCTCAGGCGGTTTGTCAGTGCGGGGTCAACTGTCGCGAAGGTTGAGGCGACAGCGCGCGCGCTGGCCCCGCTGCTGGCCGACGCACCGGAGTTGCATCGCAAGCTGGCCGAGGAAGCGGGCGTCGCGGAGCTGATCCGTCGCCAGGGGGTGATGTTCGTGTTTCCCTCGCGTGCCGACTTCGAGGCCGAGGGTACGTCGTGGCGCATCCGCCGCGACAACGGCACACGCTGGATCGAACTGGACGAGAACGAGCTGCGGCAACGCGAGCCCGGCCTCAATCGGCGCTACAAATTCGCCATCGTGGTCGAAGAGAACGCGCAGTGTTTCGATCCCGGCGCGTTCGTTGCGGCGTTGGTGCGTCATGCCCAGGCGCTGGGTGCGACGCTGCGGCAGGAGCGGGTGACCGGTCTTGATATCGCGTCGGGCCGTCTGCGTGCCGTGCACACCGAGGCTGGCGTGATCGCCTGCGACAAGGCAGTGATTGCCGCCGGAGCGTGGTCGAAGGGTTTGGCCGCGGAAGCCGGCGATTACGTGCCGCTGGAAACTGAGCGCGGCTATCACGCGGTGATCAAGGATCCCGGCATCGAGCCGCGTATTCCGGTGATGCCGAGCGACGGCAAGATGGCGCATGTGATGACGCCAGCGGGGCTGCGCCTGGCCGGTCAGGTGGAACTGGCCGGGTTGGAGGCGGCGCCGAACTGGAAGCGGGCGGAAATCCTGCGCGACTTTGCGCTGACTACATGGCCGGACCTGCCGCGCGATCTGCCAGCGGACCGCGTGAAGGTGTGGATGGGGCATCGTCCGTCGACCCCGGATGGCCTGCCCTGTATTGGTTTGGCGTCTGGCTGTGCCGATGTGCTGCACGCCTTCGGCCATGGTCACGTCGGCCTCACCGCGGGGCCGGCCACGGGCAAGTTGGTCGCCGACCTGATCGCCGGCCGCGCTCCCTCGATTAATCCAGCCCCGTACACGGCGCGCCGTTTCCGCTAGATTGCGCTGCATGGGCGCTTCCGTCGCCGCCCGCGCGCCGGCCGCCACGCCGTTCCCGCATGTGGAGCCGGTGGCAGATTATGCTGGCCGGCCGCTGCTGGCCGTGGTGGTCGATGCGGAAGAGGAATTTGAGTGGGCCGAGCCGCTGGCGCCGCAGCCGCGCGGCACCGCCTCGATCAAGGCGCAGCGCGTGGCGCACACCCTGTTCGTGCATTGCGGGATCAGACCAACCTATCTGGTCACCTATCCGCTCGCGTCCGAAACCGCTGCCATTGGCGTGCTGCGGGAATACCTGGCGGATGGTCTGTACGACATTGGCGCGCAACTGCATCCCTGGGTGACGCCGCCGTTCCACCAGGGTGAGACTGAGGCGCAATCCTGTCCGGGTAATCTGCCGGTCGCGGTGGAGCGCGAAAAGCTCACCCGTCTCACCGACGCCATCGAGACGGCATGTGGCCGGCGGCCAACTGCTTACAAGGTCGGGCGGTATGGCTTTGGTCCGAACACCGCCGCGCTGTTGGAAGAAGCCGGGTACGAGATCGACACCAGCCTGATCCCGCGCACTTCCTGCGCTGAAAGCGGTGGCCCCGATTTCAGCGGCCATGATGACCGCCCTTTCTGGTTTGGTGCGCGACGCCGCTTGCTGGAGCTGCCGGTGACCCGCGCGCTGACGGGTGCATTATCGAAACGTATGCCGTGGCTGCATCAGATGGTGGAAAGCCGGCCGTGGCGGTCGATGCACGCTGGCGGTTTGCTGGCGCGGGCCGGACTGATCGAACGGATCACGCTGTCGCCGGAAGGGTCTGACCTGGCGGCGATGTGCCGGCTGACCCGCGCGTTGCTGGCCGGAGGCCTGCGGGTACTGACGCTGAGCCTCCACAGCCCATCGCTTGAGTCAGGCCATACGCCGCATATGCGCAATGAACGTGACCTGGCGATTTTTCTCGACCGCATCTCGGGATTTCTCCGCTTTTTCCGCGATGAGATCGGCGGCGAGTTCCTGACAATTGCCGAGACCCGTGCACGTTTGCTGGTGCGGTGCCCGCCGTGGCAGCGTCAGCACCACCGTCACGACCGCCCTTGGCGGCAGGCAAGCGTTGCCTGGTGGTGGCCAAGACCTTCTCGCCGGTGCATGGCGGATCGGCCGTGGTGTACGACAGCCTGGCGCGCTTTGGTCGCGGCCGGGTGAGTGTGCTGGCGCCGCGCCACGATTATCGATTCGATTGGCCGATCCGCATCTGACGAGAGTTCGATCGCGCCGCGCCGTTTCCCGTGCACCGGATCCAACTGCTGCGCACGCCGTTGCTGGACGAGGCGCCTCCCTCGTGCCAGCGCGTCGCGGCTGCCGTGCGTGATGTGGCAATCCGCATCGATCTGCTGCGCGCGATCCGCCGCGTCGCTCGAGCAGAAAACATCAGTGTGGTGCGCATCGGTGAGCTGGTGGCCAGCGGCTGGCTCGCCGCGGCGTGCCGTCGATTGTTTGGGCTGCGCAGCATCATCTACATCCACGGCGAGGAAATCAGCAGCCGTATGTCTTACGATGTCGACGGCGTTCGGCGTCGCCGAGCGCTGGCGCAGACCGTTGGGATTGTTGCTGTCGGCCGTTTCACGCGCGAGGTGTTGGAAACCACGATGGGGGTGCCGGCGGACAAGATTGCGCTGATTTCCAATGGCGTGGATCTGCAACGATCTGTCCCGCATCCCCGGCAGGATGATCTGCTTGCGCGCTACAATCTGGTCGGG
>Ga0210386_10004357_pt1 | contig 11711 bp, 10 predicted proteins | sample IncBWH32OmetaG_FD_160091 | JGI IMG/M metagenome (GOLD analysis project Ga0210386, IMG submission 160091) | Forest soil microbial communities from Barre Woods Harvard Forest LTER site, Petersham, Massachusetts, United States - Inc-BW-H-32-O ... | reverse complement strand
CCGTTGGATCACGATCTACGCCAATGCCGGTCACACGTTCATGGACGTGGACGGCGTCTGGTTCGACACAGCGGGACGCAGCGGCCCGTATGCATCGCGCTGGCTCGTGGCGCAACCGACGCTCGAAGGCTACGCGGTACGGCACCCAGCGGGCCTGTAGGGCCGCTGGTTCGCGGCAATACAGGCACCCGGTCCCATTCATCTCACGATGCGGACCCGACCGGCGACCGGAGAGTCTCCGAGGAGGCCTCAGGGATTGAGCACGACGGTACTGAGCATCGTCGTCGTCTGCGGGCTCTGGCGCGAAGCGTTACGCGCGAACAGGCGCAAGGTGACCTTCAGTTTGCGTATGTGCTTCAGACGAGCCGCGGTGCGCGCGGAGAACTTGATGTGGATCGTCCCCTGACCGGCCTTCGTCGTGACAAGCACCGCCGTACCCACGACAATCGAGCGTGGTGTGCCCGCCGGCAGCCCCGTGGCCGTTGCCCCTGTGATGCCGAGGCGCTTGGCGGTAGTGACTTCGAGTAGCACCTGAATGCTGCCTGCCACCTGCTCGTTGGTCGTGTAGTGGACGGGCAACCCACCGTTGAGTGCTTTCTTCAGCGACTTCGACGTGATCGCCGCGCCCAGCACCGGAGCCGGCGTGACCGCGGGGGTCGGCGTCGTGGCGGGTCCACCCGAGCCACCCGGGGTCCCCGTAGGGCTCGGCGTAGTGGTCGAAGGCGTAGGGGTCGGCGTCGGCGCCGGCGGCGGCGGTTCGGGCGAAGGCGCGGACGGGCCCACGACCGTGATCGGCTGCTTCCAATTCGCCGTGTCGCCCGCGACGTCTGTGACGGTCAGTGTGACTTCATACGTTCCACCGTACTGATAGCTGTGATAAACGCTGGCCGCGCACGGCGGTTCCCATTCGGTAGGTGAGCCGCAGTTCGACACATTCGGTGAGTTCGCCGACGAAGCGCCCGGCGCGTAGCCGCTGACCGGCGCCGACCCGTCTCCGAAGTTCCAGGTGTAAGTGGCGTAGCTCGGATGTGGCACACCCTGAGCATTGAAGCTGGTGCCGGCGTTGAGCGTGATGTCCGACTCCATGCCGTCGAAGCCGACTATTTCGTTCGCGTTGACCGTGTTTGGCGCGGTGAACTGGGGCACTAGCGAAACACCCGAAATACAGCTGACTCCCGGATAGGGCAGCTCGACGGCAGCAAAGTTGAAGGCCGTATTCAGGTAGTAAAAGCTACCGGCGAGCTGCTGGTTGTAGAGCGTGCCCGCGAACGAGCCTTCCTGCGCACCCACATTGCCGCCCAAGACCGGTGCGAACCAGTCGCGGCACTCGTCGGTCGCCTCGTTCCCGTTTGGATCGCGCCAACCATCGAGCAGCGGGTCGGTGACGATGTTCTGCTGCTCGACCGCGATCTGGTTGACGATCATATCGGCCAGGCCCGTGTCGCACGAGCCATCCGGGCTCGGGCATTTAACCTGATTAGGCTCTTGGGGGTGCGGGCCTTCGAGTAGTTCCGCTTCCAGGATCTTTTTCTGTTCTTCGGGGGACTTTGCTTCGTCTTCAGTCTTTTCCTTGGATCCCTTTTCTTTTTTCTTCTCGACGTTCTCCACCGGTTTGCTGCTGGGATCGTAGCCTCCGTCCTGGCAGTCGAACGCGGATGTCCTGTCGGTCGGAAAGAGATGCCCATCGCCCAGCCCACCGGCCGTCCAGGGAATCACTCCGTAGAGGATCGTGTTTTCGCCGCCGGTGGGGTTGCCGGAGTTGATGTCCGAGTGATAGCTGCAAAAGCTGTGCTTGTAGCTCTTGTAGCCTTCCGGTTCGGCATAGATTTTGGCAGGTTTTTCGTTTTCGACCGTCGCTCTGGCCTTTTCGTCGACTTCGATTTCTTCGATCGAGCCGATGTAGTCGGAGCAATGGCCGGTGGACCCGCCCGCGTCGAGGCACACGGTGACGCCCGGGGGAGTCATCAGGTAGAAGATCGTCCCCATCCCCTTCTGCAGAGAATGCTGGGTGATGAATGCTTCAAGCTCTTTTTGAATCTGCTGATCGGTCAAGCAAACCGGGGTATGCTTGCCTTCTTCTTCGGGCCCGATCAGATCGACGGTTTCCAGCGGGTGGGGGTCTTCGCAGGCAGATTCCGGATACGAGTCGGTGTCGCTGTAAGCACCCTGAAAGGTCGACTTGTAGAGGGCGTGCTGGTTGGCCGCGTCGGTGTATTGCGCGTCGACGGCGAACACATTGCTTAGAGAATTGCTCGCGGCGCCCATTTTTTGCAAGAACGTGTCGATCACGCTCTGCCAGTCGCCATGGTAATTGTCCTTGATCGGATCCCAGTAGATCGCGTAGATCTTGCTGGCATCGACAATCGGGTTACCTTCCCCGTTTGCGAACTTTTCTGGTTCCTCTGGAAATTCCTTGATGTTCAGCGGAGTCCCACCGAGCAAGGTACTACGCGGCTGAAGCCCGGCCTTCGTGGATCCGACTGCCGTCACAAAAGCCCCGGCGGGCGCGTCGGCGAAGAGCAATGCCGTCATCAGCAACGCTGTAAGCACGAGAGCCGCGCGCAACGCGACGGTGCGCAGGGGGAGCGAACGGAAGGTGGTTGCCACGGACCCTTCATCGGCACGCTCGCCCGGTTGCCTTAGCCCCGTGCGGACGGGGCTGCAGCCCGGGTTGCGGGAGGACCTCGACGTTGGGGCTTCGCGCCGTGCGATTGAGGGCTTCGCGCCGTTCGATCGAAGCTTCGCGCCGTGCAATCGAGCGCAGCGGGCCGTTTGGGCAGACGGCGAGCTTGCGGGCCTTGTGTATCGATCGGGGAACGATCATGCTGAGCAGGTGGTCGACCGCGGTTGCCGTCCGTGAGCCAAATCGAGAAACCCTTGAGCGCGCCTGGCGCGCTCAAGCGCGAGGCACTGGAGCTGTTCGCACCGCTCCCCCGCCACTACGACCGCGTGGCGGCGATACTGAGCTTTGGGCAGGATCCACGTTGGCGACGCGCGATGGTGGATCGCATCGGAGCCGAGCCGAGCAACCGGGTGCTCGATGTGGCCACCGGCACAGGGCTCGTGGCACGAGAGCTGGTGCGACGCTATGGATGCGAGGTAGCCGGCCTCGACCAGAGCCCACAGATGCTCGCGCGAGCACAGGCGCGATTGAACGCCGACGAAGCGCTCGCGCGGCGGGTGTCGCTGACGCAAGGAGAAGCCGAGCGGCTGCCGTTCGGCGAGGCCGAGTTCGACCATCTGACGTTCACCTACCTGTTGCGCTATGTGGAGGATCCGGGCGCGACGATGGCCGAGCTGGCGCGGGTCCTGAAGCCGGGCGGACGGATCGCATCGCTCGAGTTCGCGGTACCGCAGAGAGCCGTGTGGCGCCGGCTCTGGCAGCTGTACACGCGTGTGGGCCTTCCGCTGCTCGGCAGCATCGTGTCATCGGAGTGGGCTCACACCGGCCGCTTCCTCGCCACGAGCATTCCCGACTTCTATGCACGCTGTTCGATGTCACGTGTGGTGCAGCTATGGGAGCAGGCAGGGATCGTGGAGGTGCGTGTGCGCAGGATGAGCCTTGGAGGCGGAGTGGTGATGTGGGGCACCAAGCAATACGCCAAGCCCACCGCTGGAAGCGGTGCCGCGGCGACCATGCCCGGAGAGGCAGGCCCCGGTGGCGAGCCCGAGTCGGCTTGAGCGACCGGCCTTCTACGCATTGCGCACCGGCGGATGGCGCGATTACCTAACGCTGCTTCATCCCCCCTACACAGCTTGGCACCTGAGCTATGTGGCAATCGGGGCGTCCGTAGCGCCACACCTCTACGGCTATCGCCTCTTGTGGACGCTTATAGCGTTTCTGCTCGCCGTGGGCGTGTCGGCACACGCGTTGGACGAGCTGCACGGACGACCCCTGCGCACCCAGACATCCGACGGCATGCTCGTAGTCCTCGCGACGCTATCGCTCGCCGGAGCCGTCGCGATCGGCGTAGTCGGTGCCGTGACGATCTCCTACTGGCTACTTGCGTTCGTGGCAGTCGGCGTGCTGTTCGCGCTTGCCTACAACCTCGAGCTGCTCGGCGGGCGTATGCACTCCGACCTCTGGTTCGCCCTCGCATGGGGCGCCTTCCCGGCGTTTACCGCGTTCTGGGTCCAGGCGGGCGAAGTGCGCGCCGATGGCGTGCTCGTCGCCGCAGCCTGCCTGATGCTGAGCCTGGCGCAGCGACGCCTGAGCACGCCCGTGCGCGAGCTACGCCGGCGAACCGTCTCGCTGAGCGGCCAACAGCGACTCCTCAGCGGGCGCACGGTCGAGCTCGATGCGGCCCGCATCGCGGCGCCGATGGAGGGTGCCCTGATGGCCTGCGCAGCCGGATTGGTGCTGCTTGCGGCAGGCCTCGTCGTAGGACGGTTGGCGTGAGCGCCCTAGAACGCGTCGCGAGCTGAGCCGGCGCCCTCGGCGCGGCACAACTCCAAGCTTGCGCGCGACGCGCGTTGGATATAGACGTCGGTGAGTGGATCAGTATCGGGCGTAGCGGCCGTCGCGTCCGGCGCCAGTCGACTGAACCGACCGCCGTGCCCGGTGATCGGCTCCCGCCAGCTGTCGTTCCATGCGCCGGTCGTGCTCCTGCTCGAGGATCCACATTCGGATCCTGCCCTCGACTGATCTCGCTTGCTCTCGTGTCATGGCAACATATTCGTCATCCCACGGCCGCTGCGCTTTGGACGCTCGTCCCAAATAGGCGGACGGCGTCTCGACAAGCGCCGAGAGCGCTTGCGGGCACGAGTATCGTCTGCCTGGTGACCAACATCGGCGACAGCCTGTTTCACAAGGGCCAGCCCGTCTGGGTGATCCAAGGCGATGGCTCCCAGCGAGCCGCCGAGTACGTCGGCGAGGGCGAGATGAGCGCCTGGTTCGGGGGTACCCCTACCGTGATCGTCGTCTACCCCGACGATCACTCGGGGGGAGCGGTGGAAGTCGATCGGGTCATTGCCCGGGAGAAGTAAAGCGACTGCCGCAGTCCAGCCGGCAGGCCAACCGCCCGATGGCCCATGCGGACAGGGGACGATCCAGGATTCGAACCTGGGACCTCTTCCTTATCAGGAGCGCGCACGGGCGGGGCGTGTGGGTCGAATCCGGGTCGCCTCAGCAAATGGCAGGCTTTGCGATCATATCCGCGGGTCCCTGTCGGTCTGATCCGGGCCGCTGAGCTTCCATAAAGCTTCCACAAGGTGGCGCGTTTGAGCCCGGGGAACTCCTCGGATTAGGGCACGCGATAATACGTTTCCGACACTCAGGGATCGTATGCGCGGCCACGCGGCAGGACACGAACGATCGTGATCACGAGCAGTCGGTCCTCGCGTTCGAACCGCACGCGCCAGTCGCCGACTCGCAGCCGGTACTCGCGGGAGCACTGAACCCTCCGATGGCGCGCAGGATGCGCTGTCGTGTCGGCGGGTCGATCCTGCGGAGGTCCTTTCGAGCGCGATCGTCGACAACGACGCGCCAGTGAGACTCACTCACAGGTCGCGGTCAAACTCGGCAATCACGCTCTCGAGCGGCGCCGGCTTGAGGCCCCGTTCACGGTCTGCGTGAGCCTCAGCGACCGCGCGGCGCTCGCTCTCCGTCTCGAGCCGAACCAGGGACCTCTTCCTTATCAGGGACGGGCGGTTTGGGCGGTAGATGGGTCGGAATGCAGCATGGATACTGAGGATTCGCGGCTGGCTGGCGGAGCAGGCCGAGACTCAAAAAGTCCGCGTTTTGCGGTCGATTTCGGGCGATATTGGCAGGGCTGCCATTTGCTCGCGGCCTGTCGCACGGCCTCGAACCGTAGAATCGAACGGTAGGTCGAAGCCGCTCAGGCGGATGCTGGGGGCCAGAACCTTGACCTGGGCCTTGTTGGGGCCGAGGTTCAGCGCAGCGTAGATCACCGAGGGGTCGAGGTCGGCGCCGCCGGGCCATGCGATGGTGCCCAGCTCGTCGTCCACCGTGACCTGCTCGAATACTTTCGGATCGCGCAGGGGCGCGAAGACTTCGGTGTCCAGGAGCGGCGTGATGTCCACGTCCGGACAGACGCGTCGGGCGACCGCTCCGGTTTCGGAAATAGTCCGCGAGGAAGATTACGAGCCGGAGGAAGGCAGCTACAACAATCCAGTGAAGACCCGGCGTCGTCATGGACGACATGGACCGCCGCGACGGCGACCGGAGTGCTTGTTCAAGTTTAGAATTATCCGATTTAATCGTACGGGCTGGCCCACCACGCCCACCCATGAGCCTGGTAGCGCGTGATCTAAACTGGACGTAGGTCTGCTCGGCGACGCCGCAGCAGCACATGAGTTATGGCAACCACCAGGCTGCATACCGTTATCGACGTTCTTGACAACGCCCTAGACGGAGACCTCACCAGTGAGCGGGTCCATCAGCTAAGCCTGGCAGAGATTCACGACCTATACGAGTCGGTTAACGACTTTTACGACGCATGGGACCCAGCCCCACCGCCTGATGGTGCATTGCGCACACATCTCGGCGGATGGGTCGCACGTTGTCCAGACCACGGCGCGGCGCGTGACCTGCTCAACAGCGCCCTCCTCTACGCGCACGAAGTGGTCGTGTACGACCCGCTCGCAGCCTACTTTCAGCCGGGTCGATCCAGACTTCGACCACTTCCCGCTGTTCGAGGGATCGGAATAGATATCCAGGCCAGCTCGGTCCATCTTGAGGCAACTGCTGGCTATGAGCGCTTTGCTGATGAGCTTGACGCCCACCACACCAACCTGTCCGCCGCAGTCCGGCAAGTTGCGCAGCTCGCGCCCCTGATCCGATCGGGCGCGGTGCTCCTAGTGCCGCATCTGCGGTTGGTATTGGCAAGACAAGATGCAATCCATACTGCCGTTCGCCACATGATCAAGGACGATGAGTATCGCGCGCTCCTTGCTTCACCGATCGATCGCCCTCCCCTCACCCAAGACGACGGAACACGAGTCTCGTTTAGCGTCGCTGCGCCGCGCACGCGCTCCGACCAGCTCATGCAGGAGGCAGGCGACGCTGCGTACTATCTTGCCCGCACGCTGGCAGTTGCCGGCGCCGCCGGCGCCTCCTACCTTCCCCCCTCGGGTACCGAGTGGGCACTGTACGAGCAGCGCCTTCGAGTGCTTGGTCAGACGCTCAGACGGGAGACCCGGCGCGACCTTTACGTAGCACCCGCGCTTTCGTCTTCCGACCTACCGCTACTTCACGCACTAGACCCGAGTACCCTTGTCGCAGCGCGAGCGCAGGAGGAGGCTTTCGAGGATTGGCGAACGGCGCTGCGACGCGCTACACAGCATATCCGCACACTACCCTCCGACGGAGAGGAGTTCGTCTCGGAGGCTAGGGACGTCCTTGCGGACGAGCTGGGTCCCGTCTCGAAAGAGGTGGCGCAGGCCACTCGACGGAGCAAGGTGCTGGCGGACTCGGCTAAGGACTCGTGGCTCAGGATCGCCTGTGGTGCTGCAACCACTGGTTCAGTTGCCGTAGCTGCTGGGTCTTCGATGTTGCCTGTAGCTGGAGCCACCGCTGGAGGCATGCTGTCGTGGCTCGCAACATCCCTCTTTGGTCGCCAGCAGACGGGACACCGCGCCGTCGTCGCCCATCTCGTGCATGCCCGTAGCGGCAATCCTGATGCTCCTGACACCGTTGAAGAGGACTGGCCAATAAGAGAAGACTTGGTCATTAGTCCAAAGCGTTAGGAGCGACGCTCCCTGCTCCCGGCGATTGAGCAGCAAATGGGCAGCACCCTCGATTGTTCCTCCTTCGGCGAGAAGATCGCGCTACACACAGCCAGCCGAAATAGTTCTGGAGAGCCTGATCTCACGATGGGCGATCCAGGATTCGAACCTGGGACCTCTTCCTTATCAGGCCACGCGCCGTTTGCGCCGGAATCGTCGGGATCGCCGGTGTTTGTTGAAGATGCCGCCGTCCGGCCTACGTCTTGGATACGGCAGGATTTGGCGCGATCCGGTGGGGTTTGGGCAGCGTATCGGGGGTGCTGCCCAAAGGATCGGATCGAGGCGGACGCCACGCTTGAGGCCAGCTCAGCGGATAGTGCGAGGACAGTGGGGGCCAAATCAGGGTCCTTGAGAAAGAACACCTATGCCGACCATCACCAAGACCGAGGCCGCAGCGAAGCTCACGGGAAAAGCCACGGGCAGCTTCCTGGCGGCGAGTCAGCCCGCCCGCACAACCGCACAGCTTAAAAAGGAGTCGATGCCCGACTGGGGATTGAAGTTCCTGGCCGAGCTACAACTGCGGGGCACCGTCACGGCGGCTTGCAAAGCGGCCGATGTCGGCAGGCGCACCGTCTATGACGAGCGTGCCCGCAATCCATTGTTCGCGGCGATGATGGGCGAGACCGTCGAGCATTGTGTTGAAGCGGTCGAGACGACACTCTATGAACGCGCGGTTGCAGGAGGCACCACAGAGATGATCTTCTTCCTGAAGTGCCGCAAGCCCGAGGTCTATGGCGACAAGCTCAGAGCGGAGAAGATCGAGCAGATTCGCCTTGAGGCACGTCAGCAGGTGCTCGCCGAGCTACGCGCCGAGATCAATACGCTCACGCCAGCAGCGCGGAAGGCACTTCTGGCGGCTGTCCCAAACGCTTGACGATCCGTCTCGCTCGCCCACGTAGCGCTTGAATAGTGCTCAGGCGCGCGGCACCATCGGCCAAGCCGGGGCGCGCGAAGGGTCCGTGCGATGTCGCTCGTTTACATCCCAACGAGCAGATCGCTTGCCGGGATATCGAGTGCTTTGGCGAGCCGGATGATCGTGATTAGGCCGGGGTTACGTCGGCCGCGCTCGATGCGGTTGACCTCCGTGGGATGAAGCTCGGCGACATGGCCGAGAGCTTCTTGGGTGAGCCCGGCGCGTTCTCGGGCTGATCGGAGGTTGTCTCCGAACGTCGAGCGTGGGTCCTCTGCATCGGGCATGGGCATAGCCCGGCACCCTCAACGGACCTGACCGATACCTCAATAGGGAATCTGTCAGGATACGGCCTCCGACGCGAAGCCGCATGTCGAATCGTTCGGAATACGGGCAATAATGGGTGATCTAGTGGAAACGGTCGGCGAGGACGCCGCACAGCACTACCGTCGCAAGCTCGATGAGGCTGGCACGCTGCGTGTGCGGGCAGGCGAGTTGATGAGCGCCTTCGGGTTCACGGACATGGCACGCGAGACACGAGAGTCAGTCGCGGACATGTTGTGGGAGGCGGGTCTGCGAACCGAACCACCGTTGGGTGGTTCTCGAATCAGAAGGCGGTCAAAGCTAAAACTCATGCCCGCCAATGCTGGCCTGGTCGAGGCGCGGTACGCAATCAACCCAGTAGGTACGGCGATGGCCGTCGTTGGCGGCCTGCTGTTTGCGCTCGCATCGTTCCTGCCGCTGGATGAGCCCGGCGGCGCATTCGCTCGCGTACAGAGCAACAGCCTAATCCAGCACAGCGAATGGTGGCTCCTGATCGTTGGCGCAGCCATATTCGTCGTTGCTCTGCGCAGCTATACAAGCGGACAGCGCAAACAAGCGACGAGCGTCCTTGTCTTGAGTGTGATTGCTGTGGGCATGGCAATCTACGTCGCACAGAACACGGGCCTGCGAACGCTCTATCCGATCGGTCTCAGCGGCGAACCCGAAGAAACCGGGGCAGGGACCGTCGTTCCACTCGGGATCGCTATATACGTCGCCGGTGCAGGCGCTCTGCTTGCCCTACTCGGTGGCTGGACAATGCGAACCTCAGAGATCGTCACAGCGTCCGAGGACGAGGCGACTCAGCGTTGCCCGACTGCGCAGAGACAATCCTCGCGGCAGCGCGCGTCTGCAAGCACTGCGGATATCGACTCGACGTCCCCTGACGAATAAACAGAAACGAGGCATATGAAATCACTCGAAATGGTGCGCACGAAATACCGACGGCTACGCTTGTTGACCCCTAGCGTTGGGCTTGCTATGGCAGCATACCTGGTACTGGCAACCACATGTAATGCCTCTGTACATCGTGGCGAAATCGCCTTTACTGAACCGATTACCCCACCTGCTCTTGGAGGCCCTGCCGTTCCTATTACACAACGCACCGAGTATTACCATCGCGTCGGTGTTGTGTATGACGATCAGAACGGCAACCTAACCTTGAGCGTAGAGCTATTCGCGCCAGAACACTGGGAACCGAGCCTCGGCCCTGTCCATTTCACAGCCGGACCCACATGTACCGACGAAGAACTCACCGGGACATTCAGCACAGAACCCGACGTCGAAGAACAAATAGATGCGAACAGCGGCTATCCCCCTACTGGGATACCCCCTCTGAGGGGAAGCGCTAGCGTTCGCGGATTCGAAGGGTCTGCAACTAGCACTGGGAGTTACGCAAACCAAGAATTCGTGATCACGTTTCACGATCCCGGATTGGTGGGTCGTCAGTGGCGCTGCATAAGGATCAACGAAGAAGACGAAATCCATACAGACAATTGGCCTCTACCGCCTAGTCCAGCCCCCATCCTAAAGGCTTATGCCGCCACCTTCCACGCCTATTATTTTGGCCCAAGCTTGGCCGTATGCGCTCACCTTACAAACCACGCTCAGCGCGTATTCCAAGGGCACACAAAGAGCTGTACGGCGGCTGCCACACAAATCCGTCGTGAACTGCGTTCTCATATAGAACCTCATGCGTGGCGGCAAATGCAGAGTCGCCTTGTCGCCTCGGTTAGAGTTCTGAGCATCAGTGCTTCCCGAGCAACGACTGTCGAGACGCTTGAAGACCCACCGGCACATATCAGTCTCGTATATAGCCCGGGGGGATGGCTTTTTGCTTCTAACGCACCGCTTGTGTGAGACGCAAGGTAGGCGGGTCTAAGTTAACTCATATCGGGGCGAGGCTCAGCCTCACATCAGCCCACTCGTAGGTCAGCTAGAAAGCTCAAGCATGATCTTCCGCTGTGTCTATTCGGGTCCCGAGGCAGGCCGCTCGATGCCAGTCCTAGCCGGTCGATCTCTCGGTGTCTTGCAGCTAAAGCCCGGATAAATTTTTTGGTTGCATGGCCGAAATGGTCCTCCGTGCGGCGGAGGATAGTATGACAACCAATACACACGCCGCAACCACACCCAACCGGGGCCTTCGCCTCCGTGAAGCTCGCGAGAGCGCCGGTATAACCCGTGTCACCCTTGCCGGACTAGCCGGCTGCTCACTCGGGGCGCTTGCCTCCATTGAGCAGGGAGCAGTCCCGCGACGCTCTGCCGTACTGGAGCGAGCCTGGGCTGCACTCGACAGGCTCAGCGCCCAGTTGCCCGACAAGCCAGTTATCGCTGGCGACCTCACTACAAACAGATCGAGCGCCGACCCACGACGCCCGATCAACACGGCCAATGGTGGTGGCCGCGATGTCGGATCAAGTTAGCGCACGCCCAAGACATGCCGCGCTCACGCCTGGCGCCCCGATCCGATTCCTCGATGTGGCGAACATGGTCGCCACACCTCCGCCCCCTGTTCCATGGCTTGCACCACCCATGCTGCCCCGCGCAGCGCTCACGGCTCTTTACGCACCTGGCGGTGATGGGAAGTCGCTGCTGTCGATGGCTCTCGCTGTTGCAATCGCATATGGGAGCGAACTCGCCGGGATCGAGTGCAAACACGGCATGACCGTCTACCTCGACGCCGAGAATGGCGAATCCGAGATACATCGGCGTATTTATATGCTCGGACTGCCGC
>Ga0210386_10004353_pt1 | contig 11717 bp, 9 predicted proteins | sample IncBWH32OmetaG_FD_160091 | JGI IMG/M metagenome (GOLD analysis project Ga0210386, IMG submission 160091) | Forest soil microbial communities from Barre Woods Harvard Forest LTER site, Petersham, Massachusetts, United States - Inc-BW-H-32-O ... | reverse complement strand
GGGCGATCGGCCGCCATATTCACGACCCGTACCTGCTCTACGAATCGCTTTGCAAGGAGGCACTTGCGTGACCACCACTGACGAGTTGCGCACCCGCGCACGCCGCGCGCTGGACGCGGTCGGCTGCGACGTAACCCTTAGAGCCCTCGGTGGGCCGGGCGGGCACGGCCTGCCGGCGAGCACACCGGTCACCGGCGACGTCCTGTTTACCCTCGAGCAGACCACGCCCGCGCAGGTCGAGCGCCACATCGCCGATGCCGCGCAAGCGTTTTCCACCTGGCGAGCCACTCCCGCTCCGGTACGCGGTGCACTGGTTGGCCGGCTGGGCGAGCTGCTCAGCCAGCACAAGCACGACCTCGCCACCCTGGTGACGATCGAGGCGGGCAAGATCGCCTCTGAGGCGCTGGGAGAAGTGCAGGAGATGATCGACGTCTGCCAGTTCGCCGTCGGCCTGTCCCGTCAGCTCTACGGGCGCACGATCGCCTCCGAGCGGCCCGGGCATCGGCTGATGGAGACGTGGCATCCGCTCGGCGTGGCCGGGGTGATCACCGCGTTCAACTTTCCGGTCGCGGTGTGGGCCTGGAACACCGCGGTGGCGCTGGTCTGCGGGGACACCGTGGTGTGGAAGCCGTCCGAGCTGACCCCGCTGACGGCGCTGGCCTGTCAGGCGCTGATTGACCGGGCCGCCAGTGACGCCTGCGTGTCGGCTGATGTTTGCGCCCTGATCACCGGTGGCCGTGAGGTCGGTGAGCAGCTAGTGGACGACGAGCGGGTCGCACTGGTGTCCGCGACCGGCTCGGTGCGGATGGGCCAGCAGGTCGGACCGCGGGTCGCGCGGCGGTTCGGCCGATCGCTGCTGGAACTGGGCGGCAATAACGCCGCCATCGTCACGCCATCCGCCGACCTGGATCTGGCGGTGCGCGCCATCGTGTTCGCCGCCGCCGGCACCGCCGGTCAACGCTGCACCACACTGCGCCGGCTGATCGTCCATCGCTCGGTGGCCGACGATGTGGTGGGGCGCATCGCCGCCGCCTACCGGCAGCTGCCGATCGGTGATCCGTCGGCCGAGGGCACGCTGGTCGGACCGCTCATCCACGAGACGGCCTATCGCGACATGGTGGGCGCTTTGGAACAGGCACGCGCAGACGGCGGCGAGGTGCTCGGCGGTGAGCGCCGCGATATGGGCCACCCGAGCGCCTACTACGTCGCGCCGGCGGTGGTACGGATGCCGTCGCAGACCGACATCGTGCACACCGAGACGTTCGCGCCGATCCTCTACGCATTGCTCTACGACGACCTCGACGACGCCATCGCACTGAACAACGCTGTACCCCAAGGCCTTTCGTCGGCAATCTTCACCACCGATATGCGCGAGGCGGAATGCTTCATCGACGGCTCCGACTGCGGCATCGCCAATGTCAACATCGGCACCTCGGGCGCCGAGATCGGCGGCGCGTTCGGCGGCGAGAAGCAGACCGGCGGCGGCCGAGAGTCGGGGTCGGATGCGTGGAGGGCGTATATGCGCCGGGCCACCAACACCGTCAACTACTCCAGCGAGCTGCCGCTGGCCCAGGGTGTGCACTTCGGCTGAGACGACAGCCGCGCACCCGTCAGTCGTCGTGGTCCGTCGGCGCGGCGCGTCGGGCGCTGTACCGAATCATGAAGATCGCCGCGGCAATACCTATTACCAGCAGCCCCAACGCACCCAACTCGAGCAGCAGGCGGTTGAGCTCCTTGTCCGAATGCACCTGCTCGGTTGCAGCTGTCACGATCAGGATCCGTCGCACGCAGGCAATCAAGCCGATAAAGAGGAAGGGTTCGGCGGCGATTTCGTGATAGAGCAGGACCGCCCGGAGCGTAGCGGCGATCTCCGCGACGATCAGAACCATCAACACCCGGTCGAGGACAAGCACACCGCCCTGCAGCGTGTTGACCTTGTGGGTCGCGGCCTGCACGACCGCCTCCACACCACCGATCACCACCAGAACCGCGGCCGACACCAGCAGCAGGAAGGCGATCGCGTAGATGATCGTTTCGAAGGTGTCGACCAGGCCGCCGACTCGATGACTCAACCTGGGGGAAGTGCTATCGCTTTTGGCGTCCATTGGTCAGCGATTCTATTGCCCCTCGGCCTTTTTGAGCGACCCCGGCGACCATGGTCCGTTCGTTGCCCAAGTACTCGCCGGGAAACACGCAGCCGGGTCGCCCGCTAAGTCGCTGAGCTAACGAACGTGCTGGTAGGCGGGCCGTGCGGGGTTCGCGAAGTCCACTGTGTCAGAGCCGTTTATTGACGGATGCGTAGGCAATCAGCATTTGCAGGGCCTTCCTGGCCGTAGCCGGCCAGCGCAAAGGATCGACAAGTACCATCTGGTCTATGCGAACGCCCCGTCGCCGGTTATCTCCGGACGACCGCCGCGCCGAGTTGCTGGCGTTAGGCGCGGAAGTCTTCGGCAAACGACCATACGATGAGGTCCGAATCGACGAGATCGCCGAGCGGGCCGGCGTGTCCCGGGCGTTGATGTATCACTACTTTCCGGACAAGAGGGCGTTCTTCGCCGCCGTGGTCAAGGGACAGGCCGACCAGCTGTTCGAGACCACCAACGCCCTGCCGTCACCAGGCCAGAACCTCTTCGAAGAGACTCGGGACGGCGTCCTTGCCTACATGCAGTATCACCAGGAGCACCCGCACGCGGCCTGGGCCGCATACGTGGGCCTCGGCCGCTCCGATCCGGTGTTACTCGGCATCGATGACGAGGCCAAAGATCGTCAGATGAAACACATCATGAACCGCATCATGGAGGTCGACGGCCCGGGTGCCGAGCTCTCTCCGGCCGTGGAACGCGACCTGCGCATCGTCATCCACGCCTGGCTGGCGTTGACTTTCGAGGTGTGCCGGCAGCGGATCATCCACCCCGAAACCGACGCCGATCACCTGAGCGAAACCTGCGCTCACGCGCTGCTGGACGCGATAACCCGGGTCAACGGGATTCCCGAACAACTGGCTAAGGCGGTCGGGCCCGACGGGCGTTGACGCCCGGCCGTCGGTGTTTGACCAGTTTGTCAGCGCCCGCTGGCACCATTGGCTAGGTGACCACCGCGCCCGCTGATCCACTCGCCCGGTTCAGCGCCGTCACCCGCGACTGGTTCGCCGGAACCTTCGCCGCACCGACCGCGGCCCAAGCCGACGCCTGGGCGGCGATCGCCGACGGCCATAACACGCTGGTCATCGCGCCGACCGGCTCGGGCAAGACACTGGCGGCGTTTCTGTGGGCGATAGACCGACTCGCCAGCTCGGCCGGCGCACCGGGCGACGAGCGGGCGCCCGGCGCACGGGTGTTGTATGTGTCACCGCTGAAGGCGCTGGCCGTCGATGTCGAGCGCAACCTACGAACCCCGCTGGCGGGAATGACCCGGATCGCCGAACGGCGGGGTTTACCCCCGCCGGAGATCACTGTCGGCGTGCGATCCGGCGACACCCCACCGGCACGCCGTCGACAGCTGATCGCCACGCCTCCCGACGTGTTGATCACCACGCCCGAGTCGCTGTTTTTGATGCTGACCTCCGCGGCGCGCCAGACCCTGGCCGCTGTGGAAACCGTGATCGTCGACGAGATCCACGCCATCGCCGGCACCAAGCGGGGCGCTCACCTGGCACTGTCGCTGGAACGGCTCGACGACATGTTGACAGCACCCGCGCAGCGCATCGGTTTGTCGGCGACCGTCCGTCCGGCCGAGGAGGTTGCCCGGTTCTTGTCGGGCGCATCACCCACCACCATCGTCGCCCCCGCGGCGGCCAAGACTTTCGAGCTGACCGTGCAGGTGCCGGTCCCGGATATGGCCAACCTGGTGGACAACACCATCTGGCCCGATGTCGAGGCGCGTCTGGTCGACCTCGTCGAAACGCACAACTCGACGATCGTGTTCGCCAACTCACGGCGACTGGCTGAGCGATTGACCTCTCGGCTCAACGAGATTCACGCCGAACGTTCGGGCAATCGCGCTCTGCCGTCCGCCATCAACCCGCTGGTTGCCGGCGGCGCCCCGGCCCAGCTGTTGGGCAGCGGTCAGACCTACGGCGCCCCGCCGGTACTGGCCCGCGCCCATCACGGCTCGGTCAGCAAGGAGCAGCGTGCCGCCGTCGAGGAGGACCTCAAAACCGGGCGACTGAAGGCGGTGGTGGCGACCTCGAGTCTGGAGCTGGGCATCGACATGGGAGCCGTCGACCTGGTGATCCAGGTGGAGGCACCGCCGTCGGTGGCCAGCGGTCTGCAGCGCATCGGGCGCGCCGGACACCAGGTCGGCGAGATCTCTCAAGGGGTGCTGTTCCCCAAACATCGCACCGACCTGATCGGCTGCGCGGTCGCCGTGCAGCGCATGCGCAACGGTCAGATCGAGACGATGCGGGTGCCCGCCAATCCGCTCGACATCCTCGCCCAGCACACCGTTGCCGCGGCGGCGCTAGAACCGCTCGACGTCGACCGCTGGTTCGACACCGTACGACGCAGCGCGCCGTTCGCGACACTGCCGCACAGCGCATTTGAGGCCACTCTGGATCTGCTTTCCGGCAAATACCCGTCGACCGAGTTCGCCGAGCTGCGGCCGCGGCTGGTCTACGACCGCGATACCGGCACCGTGACGGCACGGCCGGGTGCGCAGCGGCTGGCGGTCACCTCAGGCGGCGCGATCCCGGACCGCGGCTTGTTCACCGTCTACCTGGCGACGGATTCCGAAAAGCCCTCTCGTGTAGGAGAACTCGATGAGGAGATGGTCTACGAGTCCCGCCCGGGCGATGTCATCTCGTTGGGAGCCACCAGCTGGCGGATCACCGAAATCACGCACGACCGCGTGTTGGTGATCCCGGCACCCGGCCAACCGGCCAGGTTGCCGTTCTGGCGCGGCGACGACACCGGGCGCCCCGCCGAATTCGGCCGGGCAGTCGGCAAGTTCACCGGCGAGCTGGCCGACCTGGCGCGCGACTCATTCGAAAAGCGCTGTGCTGATTTAGGTTTAAACGAATACGCCACCGACAACCTTTGGCGGCTACTGGACGACCAACGCACCGCCACGACAGTGGTACCCACCGACGCCACCTTGCTGGTCGAACGGTTCCGCGACGAGCTGGGCGACTGGCGGGTGATCCTGCACTCGCCCTATGGACTACGGGTGCACGGCCCGCTCGCACTGGCGGTGAGCAGGCGACTACGCGACCGTTACGGCATCGACGAGAAACCGACCGCCTCGGACAACGGCATCGTGGTGCGGTTGCCGGACACATTCTCCGAGTCCGGGCCCGACGCTGCCGATAAGCCGCCGGGTGCTGAACTATTCGTCTTCGACGCCGACGAGATCGACCCGGTCGTCACCGCAGAGGTGGGTGGTTCGGCGCTGTTCGCATCCCGATTTAGGGAGTGCGCGGCCCGCGCCCTGCTGCTACCGCGGCGACATCCCGGCCGTCGATCACCGCTCTGGCACCAACGCCAACGCGCCGCGCAGCTTCTCGATGTGGCCCGCAAATATCCGGACTTCCCGATCGTGCTGGAGGCGGTCCGCGAATGCCTGCAGGACGTCTACGACGTGCCGACGCTGACGGAGTTGATGGCCGACATCGCGCAACGCAAGGTGCGCGTGCTGGAGACCGAGACCGCCACGCCGTCGCCGTTCGCGGCGTCGCTGCTGTTCGGCTATGTCGGGGCGTTCATGTACGAGGGCGACAGCCCGCTGGCCGAGCGCCGGGCGGCGGCCCTGTCGCTGGATGCCACACTCCTGGCCGAGCTGCTCGGCCGCGTCGAGCTGCGCGAGCTGCTCGACCCGGACGTCATCGGCGCGACCGGCCGCCAGCTGCAACATCTGACCGCCGACCGAGCGGCCCGTGACGCCGAATCGGTCGCCGACCTGTTGCGGCTGCTCGGCCCGTTGACCACCGAGGAAGTCGCCGCCCGCGCCGGTGGCGCCGACGTCGGTGGCTGGCTGGAAGGTCTGTGCGCCGCCAAACGCGTGTTGACGGTTTCATTTGCCGGACAGAGCTGGTGGGTCGCGATCGAAGACATCGGCCGACTGCGCGACGGCGTCGGGGTGGCGGTGCCGGTCGGCGTGCCGGCCAGCTTCACCGAAGAAGCCACCGATCCGCTGGGCGAGCTGCTGGGCCGGTATGCACGCACCCACGCGCCGTTCACCACCGCCGACGTTGCCGCCCGCTTCGGACTGGGACTGCGGGTCGCGGCCGACGTGCTGGGCCGGCTGGGCGCCGACGGGCGGCTGGTGCGCGGTGAGTTCTCCGCAGCGGCGGTCGGTGACCAGTGGTGTGATGCCGACGTCTTGCGGATCCTTCGCCGCAGATCGCTGGCGGCGCTGCGGGCGCAAGTCGAGCCGGTCAGCATCAGCGCCTACGCACGTTTCCTGCCGGGCTGGCATCAGGTCGGCTCGGCTGAGCATTCCAGCAACACCGGCCTCGGGGGGCTGGCGGCTGTCATCGATCAGCTGGCCGGCGTCCCGCTGCCCGCCTCGGCGATCGAGTCGCTCGTGCTGCCCCCGCGGGTACGCGACTACTCTCCCGCCATGCTCGACGAGCTACTGGCGTCCGGCGAGGTGGTCTGGTCGGGTGCCGGATCCATCTCGGCCGGCGACGGCTGGGTCGCGTTTCACCCGGCTGAAACGGCCGCATTGACCGTACGTGCCCCCGCCACCATCGAGCTGAGCGATGCCCACCGGGCCATCCAGGACACGCTGGCCGGCGGCGGGGCCTTCTTCTTCCGCCAGCTCGCGCAAGGCCTTACAGATGGTCAAATCGGCGAGCAAGCGCTCAAAGCGGCCCTGTGGGAACTCATCTGGGCCGGTCTGGTCACCGGCGACACGTTCGCGCCCGTCCGTGCGATGCTCGGCGGCGGGCCGGGTAGCCGCAGACGGTCGGCCCCGGCGCATCGGTTGGGTCGCGGAGCACGCCCGCCTCGTCTGAGCCGCTACAGCGTTGCGCACGCCCAGTCCCGCCCCAGCGACCCCACGGTGGCCGGCCGTTGGTCAGCCTTGCCCATGCCCGAGCCGGATTCAACGCTGCGAGCACACCACCAAGCCGAGCTGCTGCTGAGCCGCCATGGCGTGCTGACCAGGGGCGCGGTGGCGGCCGAAGGGCTGCCGGGCGGATTCGCGATGCTCTACAAGGTGCTGAGCACCTTCGAGGAGGCCGGCCGATGCCAGCGCGGCTATTTCGTCGAATCGCTGGGCGGTGCCCAGTTCGCGGTGGCATCGACGGTTGACAGGCTGCGCGGCTACCTCGATGAGCCCGGCTCTTTCGAAGATCCGACGCGACCCGAATACCGGGCGCTGGTATTAGCCGCCGCCGACCCGGCCAACCCGTACGGCGCCGCGCTCCCCTGGCCGTCCCGCGCGCCGGAGGAAGACGGCGGCGCCCGGCCGGGGCGCAAAGCCGGAGCGCTCGTGGTGCTGGTCAACGGCGACCTGGTCTGGTTTGTCGAGCGCGGCGGGCGTTCGCTGCTGAGCTTCCGCGACGATCCTGAGGTCAACCGCGCGGCCGGCGTGGCGCTGGCCGAGCTGGTAACGGCCGGGCGGGTCAGTTCGATCCTGGTTGAAAGGATCAACGGCGCCGCGGTACTGGGCCTCGACGTCTCCGCGCCGGCCGTGAGCGCGCTGTCCGACGCCGGGTTCGCCCGCACTCCACGCGGACTGCGGCTGCGATAACGCATGCCCGAGGGTGACACGGTCTGGCACACCGCAGAAACACTGCGGCAGGCACTGGCCGGTCGGACACTGACGCGATGCGATGTTCGGGTACCACGCTTTGCGACCGCTGACCTGACCGGTCAGGTTGTCGACGAGGTGTACAGCCGCGGGAAGCATTTGTTCATCCGCGTCGGACCTGCCAGCATCCACTCGCATCTGAAGATGGATGGCAGCTGGCGGGTGACTTCCCGGGCGGTGCGCAACGATCACCGGATTCGGATCATCTTGGCAGCCGGCGATATCCACGCCGTCGGCATCGACCTGGGCGTGCTGGAAATCCTCGACCGCGCCCACGACGGCGACGCGGTCGCACACCTGGGACCCGATCTGCTGGGGGCCGACTGGGACCCACAGCTCGCCGCGACCAACCTGACGGCGCGCCCAGATCGACCGATCGCCGAGGCGCTGCTGGACCAGCGGGTGCTGGCCGGGATCGGCAATGTCTACTGCAACGAACTGTGTTTCGTCAGCGGACGTCTGCCTACCGCGCCGGTAAGTGCGGTCGGCGACCCGCATCGGCTGGTGTCCCGCGCCCGCGACATGCTGTGGGCCAACCGCCACCGCTGGAACCGGTGCACCACCGGCGACACCCGGGCCGGCCGGCAATTGTGGGTCTATGGGCGAGCCGGGCAGAGTTGCCGTCGCTGCGGCACACGCATCGACTATGGCGACAGCGGCGAGCGGGTGGCGTACTGGTGCCCGGCCTGCCAACGTTGAACGCCCGGGGCGTGTCCGTTCGGTTAACGAGCGGGGATCGCGGGGTTTGGGCGGACCAAGAGTTTCGCCAGTCTGGCCAGGCATGCAATGATCGCAATGTCAGCGGCTTGGCTTGCCATCCGTAACAGTCTTGCTTCCCCGTAGCGGAGAGATTCAGGAATGACGACCACCCAATTGCGCTCGCCCATCGCTGCGCGATCACTGTTGGCCGGCCTCGTCCTGGCGGTTGCGCTGTTCAGCGCCGTGGGCCTGGTAGTCCCGACCGCGCATGCCGACGCGGTCGACGGCAACTTCATAAACGCGCTGGGTTCTAGAGGCATCACCTTCGCGAACCCGCAGGCAGCGATCGTCGCCGCTCACGAGGTCTGCGATGAACTCGACAGCGGTCGGGCCTCGAGCGACGTCGCGAATGACGTGATGCAACAAAGTAGTTTGGACGGCTACCACGCGGGTTTCTTCGTCGGAGTGAGCATCGCTGCGTTCTGCCCGCGGCATCAAGGGGCCTGACGCCCGTATACTGGGCTGACTACTGTTATGGAGAACCCTTAGTGATCAAAAAAGCATTGTTCGGCGCCGCGATTGCGCTCGCTGCTGCGGCGGGGGTGGCAGCACCGGCCAGCGCGGATCCCAGCCCGTTCGGCACCCTCGGCTGCACCTGCACATCGCCAGCCGCGGCTCCGGACGGCAAGGCCCCTGTCAAGGACCAGCTGGACCAAGGAATCAAGAACGGCCTTGGCTTTCTGAAAGCACCCCCGAACAACTCCTGAGTCGCTGCGCCGGATTGCTCATCCCGCCGATGGCGGTGGATCGACCACCTTCCCCTTGAGCTCGGCACCGATCGCAATATCTTCGTACTTTTGCTCCTTGCGCTTGCGCCAACCACTGCCTGGCGAAATCGGCGGCGGCATGAGCGGCGGCAGCATGGGAAGTCCGGATTCGCCCGCGGAGAGCGGCGATGCGGCCGAGGCGAGTTGCACCGGCACTTGCTGACCGGGCAGCAATCCCACCACGGCAGGCGGCGCGGTCAGCTTGCCAATCGACACGCCGACGCCGGTCGCCGCCGTCGTGGACGCTTGACCGAGTCCAGCGGCACCTAACGCACCCGGGCCCAACGCACCCAGCCCAGCCCGACCTAACCCACCTAACGCACCCCCTGCTCCCCCGCCGAGCGCCGACTCACCCTCCGATACACCCTGGCCAATCTGTGCGTTCACACCGGACAGGGCTTGGGCCGACTGGCTCTGCGCCAGATAGCTGAGCATGTTGATCGGAAAGCCGGACGAGACGAACTGGTTGATATACGTGTTCACTTCTCCAACAATGCCAACGCTGGGGTCGAAGCCAGGGGCCACGGCCGGAGCGGGAGTGGCCGCCGAGACCGTGGGCGACGACGAAGTGGTCGCCGCAGACACCGCGCTGGACTGCTTGGCCGTCCCCACAGGATTGGTAGTCGAGGATGGCGAGGAGAACTGCGGCAGCGTGCTGGCTTGTGCCGAGGCCGCCTGGTAGCGAGTCATCGCCGCCGAGTTGTTCGCCCACATGCTCTGGTATTCGGCTTCGGTTTCGGCGATAGCCGGAAGATTCCTCCCGAACCCGTTGGTGGCCAACAACTGCGCCAGGAGTGCACGGTTGGCGCTGACCTGCCCGAGAGGAACCACCGCCGCGCGGACGGAATTGACTGCGGTTGCGGCGGCCTGCGCTGACGACGCTATCTGCTGGACTTGTTGCGCGGTGGTACGCAACCAGTTCACATAGGGCTCGGCGGCCTGGACCATCGCCGTCGAGGACGGACCGTGCCACGCCTCAACCAGCGACGACAATGTGGCGCCATAGTTTTCAGCAGAGTCCTCCAGATTGGCGCCCAGCTGTTGCCACGCCTCGGAAGCCTCGATCAGCGATTCCGCACCGGGTCCCGTGTGGATCAGCGCCGAAGTGACTTCGGGAGGCAGGGTTGTGAACTCCATGACTCCAAAGATCGACTACTGTGGGAAAACTTTTGGAACTTTGGGTTGACTAGGGGGAAAAAGACCCTGAAACATTGAGCTTCGGACGTTACCGGCCAACAAGAGCTTAGATCACGAGATGGCGTCGATCGCGGTCAGTAACCGCGACTTGAACTCGGCCGGAATGGGGACATATCCGTGTTCGGTCAGGTCATTCTGGCCGGCGCCGATCGCGCTTTGCAGGAACGCCTTCACGGCCGTACCGACCTGGGAATCGTGGTACTTCGAACACACAATCTCATACGTTGCCAGCACAATAGGGTACGACCCGGTCTTGTTTGGCCGGTAGAACGAGATCGTGTCCAGGGCTAGGTCGTTGCCCTTCCTCATAAACCACGCGGACGAAATCGTCTTTCCCACCGTCTCCGCGCTGATGGCTACCGGTTCCGGACCCGCCGTCGTGACGATCTTGGCCATGTCCAGGTGTTGCCCTTGGGCGAACGACCATTCGATATAGGTGATTGCCCCCTCGGTGCTCTTGACGGCCGCGGCGGCGCCGTCGTTACCGCGGGCGCCCTCGCCGACACCGCCGTTGAACTTCTTTCCGGCGGCAAAGCCCCACGTGCCGGCGGAAGCGGTATCGAGATACTTCTGGAAATTGTCCGTGGTCCCGGAGTCATCGCTGCGGAAAACGACCCGAATCGGCTCAGCCGGCAGCTTGTTACCTAAGTTCAGCAGCTGGATCGCCGCATCGTTCCACATAGTGATCTGGCCGTTGAAGATCTGGGCCGCGACCGGACCGTTGAGGTTCAACGACGTCATGCCTTGGACGTTGTAGGCGATGGCAATGGGCCCAAACACCACCGGCAGATTCCACACCGGCGAGTCGCACCGCTGCGTCGCGTTGGCGTACTCGCCCCTGTTCAGCGGAGAGTCCGAGCCTCCGAAATCGGTTTGGCCGCCTATGAATTCGCTGATCCCAGCGCCGGAGCCATTGGGCGTGTAATTCACCGACTGGCCCGGGCAGGCTTGTTCGAACGCCTTGACAAAACGGGTCATTGCGTTCTCCTGGGCGGTGGAACCACTGGCCTTCAAAGTCGGCTGGCCGCCGCAGGTCACCTTCACCGGCGGCGCGGCGCTTCCTCCAGTGGCGTTGTTGTTACCGCCGCACGCCGACAAGATCACCGCACCAGCGGTCAAAATACTCAGTGCGGCGCCAAATCTCTTTAATTTCAATCTAATTCCTTCAAATGGAACGATGCGATGATCGACGCCCGCCTGGCCGCAGCCCGCCTAACTGCCGTCCTCCGCGCAGCCATGACG
>Ga0210386_10004352_pt1 | contig 11718 bp, 10 predicted proteins | sample IncBWH32OmetaG_FD_160091 | JGI IMG/M metagenome (GOLD analysis project Ga0210386, IMG submission 160091) | Forest soil microbial communities from Barre Woods Harvard Forest LTER site, Petersham, Massachusetts, United States - Inc-BW-H-32-O ... | reverse complement strand
CAGCGCGCGCGCGATATTCTCCAGCTGTAAAAGGAAACGTTGGCTCTACCACATCCAGTAAATGATGCGGTACGCCACCGCGCTCCTCAACCGTGGGCTTGGCTGTGCCGATATCAAAGCCGCGATGAACTTGCGTCGAATCACACGCCACCACTTCACCGTCTAGTTTGCGGGCAAGAGCGACTGCAAGCGTGGACTTGCCGGAGGCAGTGGGGCCAACAATGGCGACGAGCGGAAGCGAATCGCGCTCGGTTACTAAAGAAGATTCAGATGGCTCAGGCATTGATTTTGGTGCTGCACTCATTAAAGGTACTTCCAGTACCGGATTACCAGATAAAACAAGAGCAGTAGGCCGAGCAATAAGAACCCCGCCACTTGTGTACGGGAGGGCCTCACTGGGCTGTCTGCGAATTCAAGGGAATATTATACAGGAATATGAAGCGAAGCTCGATATAGGGTCCGCTAAAGGCACTGGGTAACGGTTCGAAGGGGGTAGATGCCCGGATGGACGACGCCGCCGCGCGATCCAGGGGCTCCTTGCCGGAACTGCCCATCATGACGGGCTCTGCGTCCGGCACCACACCATTCTTCATGATGCGAAATTGCAGAACGACCTTCCCCTGATCGCCGAGGCGAGCAGACTCGGGCATTACGGAGTACCAGTTACGCTTCACGCTGGCCAGCACTCGGGCAATGTAGGCATTAAAATCGACGCCTTCGGTCGGCGTAAGCATTTCCACCGCCCCGCCCAGATATCCCTGCCCTCCTCCACCGCCACCGCCTCCGCCCATTCCTGGCGAGGGACGACCCGTGGGACCACCAAACGTCTCAGTTTCCGTGCCTCCACCCTTCAGGGCTTCGTGCATGGAGTCCTGCAACGCTTTGCCGGGAGAAAATCTTGGCAAAGTCAGGCTCGGTGTCATGTCCGGAGGCGGCGTTTGCGGACGTATCGGGCTCTCAGCGGGATGCGGCTGAGACATGGGAGTCGTGGGCGCGGCCTTCTGCGGTGCGGGAGTTTCACGCGGCTGCTCGGGCGTTACGGGAGCCTGCGGCGCGGGCTGCTGCATGGCGCGCGGAGGAGCCAGTTGCCGCAGCAAACGTGGATCAATCTTCATCACCGGAGTTTTCGGCTGCGGCGGTGCCGGCGGCCGGTTAAGCCGGTTGAGGTCCGACGGCATATACAGGTCGGTCACGTTGCGCGCAACTTCAGCATTCGTGGGTGTTCGATCCGGAAAAATTTTAGGCGAAAGCAAAATCAGTAGAATCACCACAAAGTGCAGCGCGATAGAGGAAAAACGAGCAACGGCGTTCCAGGCGGAAGTGCTTTCCTCCACTGGCCGCGCCATAAAATTCACTTCGCCAGTGGTTAGAACGTCCGGATCCAGCACATCGGGCAAATCTTGAATGGCAACGAGTTGCTTCGGCTCAAGCTTGGCGGCGTGCGCGTCCTTGGGCACAGCGACACGCGAGTCCAGGATGGTTAGCGGCACATAGCTGGGCATTTTGCTTACGCCGTCGAGAGGCGTATTGGGCATGTCGCGCGGAACCACGACAGCAGAGCCCAGCACTTCCAACTTGAAATAAGAGGGGATCGAAGAGCGCGGATCGAGTTCGAATTTCGGCAGATCCGAAGGCACGAGCGTGCGCGCGTCGAGCTCGGAGCTCAGTCGCTTCGGAGGCGTGTCATCAGGCCCAGACACAATGGGCCGGGCATCTTTTGGAACAAGTATCCTGGGAATCATAGATTTGGCTGCGGGGCAGCAAAGGCTCCCAATTGGACGCGCCGGGCATGCTCTTGGATGCCTGCCATTACCTGGTCCGCAAGTGCCAAAGCGCGCCTGCCTGCAGCGCCATCCACGGAGGGCGCAGTACGTGAGCGCACGGAGTGCATGAACGCCCGAAGTTCCGCGCGAAGAGGTTCTTCGCGCTCGGCTGGGAGCGCTGCAAAATCAAACTTTGGCTGCGGACCCGGTTCGGCAACGCGAACGCGGAGGGCGTCCTGACGTGTAAAATCTACAGAAATATATTCGTGCTGCTGAAAAAATCTCATCTTGCGCACACGTTCGGTGGAAACGCGGCTGGCCGTGACATTGGCTACTGCCCCAGTAGCGAAATCGAGTCGGGCGTGTGCAATATCAACCTTGTCTGTGAGAACAGGAATGCCGATCGCCTTGATTTCCACCACGGGTGCATTGACCAGCGCGAGCAGGATGTCCAGATCATGAATCATTACGTCGTAGACCACATCAATATCGAGGCTGCGCGGAGTGAACACGCCGAGGCGGTGCACTTCAAAATAGAGCGGATGATTCAATACGGGCATCACGGCTGTGATCGCAGGATTGAAGCGCTCGAGATGGCCTACCTGTAAGATGCGGCCGTTCCGCAAAGCGGTGGAAAGCAAATCGTCGGCTTCCGCCAGCGACGCGGCCATCGGCTTTTCGACGAGCACGTCGATGCCAAGTTCGAGTAATCGGCAGCCAACACGCGCATGTTCCACGGTTGGCACCGCCAGGCTTACGGCATCCACGCGACCGGCAAGCGACTCGACGTCGGGAATGTAAGTAGTGGAGAATTCCGCAGCGATTTTCGCGCCGTGCTCCGCGCGCACATCCACGATACCGACAAATTCCACATCTGTAAGCTCGCGATACACGCGAGCATGATTGCGCCCAAATTCTCCTGCGCCGACAACCGCCACGCGCACTTTTTGGTCTGGTTGAATTCCCAAGTTCACAACTTCCTCTGTTTTGATGGACGAGGTACTACCCCGAACGCTTCCAACGGAAATGCCTCGATGGCGATACCGGCAGTGTCCGCCGCTTCTATCACATGCGGACGGTCAAACAGCAATGTGCGGCCCGCGTCCATCCCCAGCGCGGACACACGGCAACTCTTCATTACTTCGACGGTTTTCGGGCCTATAACGGGTACATCAAATCGCATATCCTGCCTTGGCTTGCTGACCTTCACCACCACGAGCGATCCGCTGTCCACAACGCGGGCAGCGCGCTCGATGGCCTCATCCGTCCCTTCCATGGCTTCCACCGCCACGCAGGCGCGGTCGCGAATCACAACTGTCTGCCCGAGATCGAGACCTGCAATGTGTCTGGCAATTTCCATGCCGTAGGCGATGTCCGCCGCTTCGCGCTCATCGGGCGCACGGCGCGTAAGCACGCCCGGAGCGGGGATCAGCGGTTTCAGGAACGAAGTCGAATCCACCAGCTGCACACCTTCCGATTCGAGCACGCGCGCTACGGCCCCGATCAGCGAATCGGTATTTTTCAGAGGCAGGGAGAAAAGAAGTTTCGCCAGCTTCCAATCCGGGCGAATTGAACTGAAAATTTTATTGTGCTTCACCTGCCCGGCCATTACGGCGTGCGTAACTCCTTCATCGTGCAGCAATTCCAGCGTGCGCGATAATTCGCCGAGGCTGACCCAATGCAGCCGCTTAGCTACTTTTTCGAGTTCGGGCGAGGCTTCTTCCTTGATGGCGATCACCGCCATTTCAATTCCCTGCTCCCGCGCCGCTTCCAGCACGAGAAATGGAAACTGGCCGTTGCCGGCAATCAATCCCCATCCGGCGGAATTGTGCGGCGCAGTCGTTTGAATAATTGGATTAGAAGAATTCACTTGTGAAGGCCGCGCTGCGCCGATTCGATAAATTCAACGAGTATGCGGACATCGGCCGAACCGTTCAGTTGGGCGCGAATTTGTTCCACGGCCTGTGTTGTGTTGAGCTTGGAACGCAGCAGCAGGCGAAAGGCGCGTTCAATTGCTTCGAGACGCGTGTCGTCAAATCCGCGCCGCTCGAGACCAATCTTGTTCACGCCGTAACATTTTGTCTCGCGCTCTGTGACAACGCGAGAAAAGGGCGGCACGTCCTGCGTGATGACCGTGCATGCGCCGATATAGGCGTAACGTCCCACGCGGCAAAATTGGTGCACGGGACTGAATGCGCCGACATTTACGTAATCTTCCACCGTCACATGGCCTGCGAGCGTCGCGCCGTTTGCAAAAACGGTGGAACTGCCAACGATGCAATCGTGGGCCACGTGCGAATAGGCCATGAAAAGATTATCGTTCCCGATGGTCGTGACCCCGCCTCCGCCCGTCGTGCCGCGGCTTACCGTGCTGAATTCGCGGAAGCGGTTGCCATCGCCGATGAGAACTTCCGTGTGCTCGCCGCTAAATTTCAGGTCCTGCGGATTGCCGCCCACGGAGCAGAACGAATCGAAAACGTTTTTGCGACCGATGCGCGCCGGGCCTCGCACCACGGCGTGAGGTTCGAGGACGCAATCATCGCCAAGCTCAACATCGTCGCCCACCACGGCAAATGCGCCTACGCGCACATCTTGCCCGAGACGTGCGCTCGGGGAAACGATGGCGCGGGAATCGACCTCACTCATCGCGCACACCAACCGTTGTGTCGGCAGGAGTGTCGCTTGCGTCAGGGTCAGGCTCGCGATCGACAAGCATGCAGCGCAGAACTGCCTCGGCGGCGATATCGCCGTTCACGATGGCCACGCCTTGTAGCTTGCAGAATTTTACTTTCCATTTCAGCACGGTTACTTCGATGCGCAATTGGTCCCCGGGGACAACCGGGCGGCGGAATCGCGCTTCGTCCACGGCAGCCAGATAAAACAGCTTCTTTTCTTTGTCGGGAATTTCCGAAAGCAACAGCAGCCCCCCTGTTTGTGCCATCATCTCAATGATCAGAACCCCGGGCAGGACCGGCTTCCCCGGAAAATGGCCCTGAAAATAGCCCTCGTTGATAGACACGTTTTTCAATGAAACGATGCGCTTGAGACGCTCAATTTCAATAACGGTATCCACAAGAAGAAAGGGATAGCGATGGGGCAGAATTTTTTGGATACCCACACTGTCAAGAATCATTTCATTTCCCCAATATGCGTCCGCATAGACATAAAAATTCCGGACGACGGTGACAAGAATTATATGCGAAATGCGCCAGCCAGCAAACGAAGTTGCCCCTTGTCTGACGCGTTGTTAGCATAGCACCGCGATGAAGGCTTCCAACGGCAAGTTATCCCCCATCGAATGGCTGAGATCTCGTGAAGCTGCGATGACGCAGCTGCTGGGTGAGTTTGTGGGCGCGGAGTCATCCAGCCTGGAAAAGGCTGCCGTTGATCGCTTTGGGAAGATTGTTGCCCGCGAGTGGCGGCGACGCGGCGCTGAGGTCACAATTTTACCCCAGCGCGAACGGGGAGACCACGTCCGTGCGGAATGGAATCCGTTGGGGAATCGCGCCAAGCGGCAAGTACTGGTTCTTGGCCACATGGACACGGTCTACGAGTTGGGGACGCTTGCGCGGATGCCGTTTCGATTATCGAAGGGGCGCGCCTATGGACCGGGCGCTTTCGACATGAAAGGCGGGTTAGTCATTGCCCTCTTCGCGGTCGATGCGTTGGTCGCAGCCGGCGTCATGCCTGAAAAGCGGATCGTCTTTTTGTGGACCAGCGATGAGGAGATCGGCAGTGGCACTTCACAAGCTGTGATCGAACGCGAAGCACGGCGCAGCGATGCCGTGCTGGTTCTGGAGCCTGCGTTGGGGCCCGATGGCCGGGTGAAAACCGGACGCAAGGGGCTGGGTGAAATCGAAATCATCGCCAAGGGCCGCACGGCGCATGCAGGATTGAATCCGGAGGATGGCATCAATGCTATTGAAGAAATCGCGCTGCAAATTGCGCGTGTGTCGGGCTGGAATCAGCCGCGCCGCGGAATCACCGTGAACGCGGGAGTGGTCGAGGGGGGAACGCGCACGAATGTAGTTCCCGAGCACGCGCGAGTGGTTATCGATGTCCGCGCAACCCGCGCTGCGGACATGCGCGCGCTTGAACGCAAGTTTCACGCGCTGCGCCCCATCCTGCGCGGCGCAAAGCTCGAAATTCGCGGTGGATTTAATCGTCCGCCCATGGAGCGAAAAATCGCCGCCGGTTTATATGCCAAAGCACGAACTTTGGCGAAAGAAATGGACATCAATCTTGGCGAGGCTTTCGTTGGGGGCGGTTCGGACGGAAATTTTACGGCTGCGCTGGGGGTCCCTACGCTCGATGGGCTCGGGGCAGTGGGCGAAGGCGCGCACAGCCCGGACGAAAATATTCTGATTCGCGCGCTGCCTGAACGCGCTGCGCTGCTCGCGGGTTTGCTTTCGACGATTTGAAGTAAACTTTTCCAATTGTAGAGGTTTGCCGTCACAGGTCCGAAATTAAACAGGAGAATATCGATGATCAATCCAACCGTTGCGTGTATCGGGCTCGGTCGCATGGGCTCCGGTATTGCCGGCAATATTCAGAAGCACGGTTTTCCCCTCACTGTCTACAACCGCACCTCCGAAAAATCCAATCCATTTGTGTCCGCAGGCGCACATGCTGCGCGAACACCGCGAGAAGCCGCGGCAAGCGCTGAAATCGTCGTAACAATTTTGATGGACGACGCTTCCGTTCTCGAGACGGTAACTGGTGAAAATGGCGTTCTGGCGGGGATGCGTCCGGATTCCATCCACATTGGCACCACCACCATTTCGCCAGCCCTCAGCTCGCGCCTGGCGGCACTGCACGAAGCGCATGGGAGCCATTACATCGCGGGACCCGTCGCAGGCCGCCCGGACGCAGCTGCCGCCGGGAAGTTATTTACATTTCTGGCAGGAAAGCCTGAGCCGATTGAGCGCAGCCGGCAAGTAATAAACAGCTATGCCGACCGAATCATTCCCATGGGAGAAGATCCAGCGGTCGCCATGAGCATGAAGCTTGTTGGAAATTTCATGGTGGCCAGCATCATCGAAATGATCGGGCAGGTTTATGTGTTCGCGGAAAAGCGCGGCGTTAACCCCTCGATTATCACGAATATGTTCAAGCAATTCATGCCCGCTATGTCCGAGTATGTGGAAAGGATCAGCTCACGCAATTTTGACAACGCGGGTTTCACTCTTGATGGTGGGTTAAAAGACGTCACGCTGATCCTTGCCGCTGCGGCAGAGGTCCAGGCTCCGCTGCCCTACGCAAGCATCATTCGCGACAAGTGCCTCGCCGCGCAGGCCCAAGGGAAGAGCCAGCTCGACTGGTCAGTGCTCACGGAGATATCGCGCCTTAACGCCGGGCAGAAGTAGCTACTTGGAGACCGAGAAGAAGGAAAATGTTTCGGGTTCGTGCAACCGCTTAAGAGCCTGAGTTATAGCCTCGATTCCTCATCGCAATTTGAAAAATTTATTCGTAAGCCTTACGCAGGAACTGCGCTGTGGAAAGCATCAACTCGGAATAATCCTCGTGGACTACGGAGCGAATGGCGTCCTCCGTGGAGGAACCGCCAGCGATGCGCTCCAAAATCCGCTCCATGTCATCCACACCATTTTCCGTCATGATCGTTTCGACAACGGCGAGCGACCACGCATAAGCGACAGTCGCCGTATCCTTCGGAAGATTCAGCCACGAGCTTTCGTAGGATAGAAGCGAAAACTCCATGTGGTGCTCAAATGCAGCAGACAGCGCCACCGCATTATTCCTGCTGCGCCTCCCTTCCATGAATTGTGCGAGGCCTTCCTGCAGCCAGACGGGGCAGCGACCTCCGGTTTTTTGCCCCACGAAGCTGTGGGTCAGTTCATGCTTGAGGACGCGAGCCAGTTCGTCGGTCATGCTGCTTAGGCCTGAGACCGGGACGCGGATGCGGCCATCGTTGAGAGCTCCGGACCAGCTTGGCGCGCGCGTGATGTCCATGAACGCCTGATTTGTGTACAAAATTACGCCAATCGGCTCGGGCGGACTGTAGTTCAGAGTTGCGGAAATTTCATCGAATTGCGCTTCCAGCGTTTTGAGAACATCGTGCGCAAGTTCAGGAGCGGCGTTTCCGTTGTATTTCAGGCGAAAATGCGTGGTTTCGCCTTCGTGGTATTCAGCTTCCTCGCGGGCATCGCGCTCCGCTTTTTCAAGAGCTTTTTTCGTCTCGTCATCCGGCTGCAATTCCATCGCGCGGCGCCATTGCGTAACGGCATCCGCGGCACGATTCAGGCCGTAATATGCCCAGCCGGATAATTTCGCCACTTCCGCTGAATCAGGATCGATGCGGCGGGCGTGGTCCAGAAGATCCGAGGCGGCAGTGTATTCGCTGCGTTTCAAATGAAGGTACGCGGCTTCCAGCAGCAGGCCCATGTTATCGGGATCGAATCGAAGCCCGACATTGTAATGATCGACAGCATGCTCAAAATCGCCTACGCTGATTTCAAATCTCGCCGCCGCGCTTTCCGCCGCAACAACGCGGGCTGTGACCGGTGTAGAAGGATTCGACGAGGCCTCTGATTCCAGTTTGGAAAGCAGATCGGTATTGATCGCACCATCGCGCACGGCTGCGCTCGCTGCGGGGTCCGTGGGCATCGCGGACATTTCGGCTGGCGCCGCCATAGGAAGATTTGCGGCGCGATCTCGAGGCGTTCCCGCCGTGGATATGGGCGAGGAATCGTCGTGCGTTACGTGGTCGACTATCGAAAGCGGGAAACTCAGACGGCCGGCGGAGGTTTCGTAACTCACTTCGCCGTTTTCCTGCGTGACATGCGTGGCGCTGATTTTTCGTCCGCTCTTCAGGTATATCGTGTCGGCGAACACACTCCCGGAGGCGGCTAAGGCCAGGCATAGAAGGGCGAAAAACTTGGTCAAATGCGCTGCGGGGGACCGCATATGCCTATTTTACCAAGAAGCTTACATATGGCCCGGCACGCTTTCCTGCCTGATGCCCAATCCGGCTATACCCGAATCCCAGTGATTGGAGACAAAACACGCTCATTGGCTATGAAATAAAAAAGGGCGGCCGATTGGGCCGCCCTGGAATTTCTGCTATCTTTCGAACCAAAATTAAGGAGTTGTGGGGCTGACCAGTGCGCGCCAGATAACGACGCCAGTCACGGCAGCGACCGCAGGTATCGCGATCCAGAGGAAACGGTTGCGCGCCGTCGGGTGTGGAGATTGCGGCATGGCCGGAGGATCTTCACTCTCGACTTCCATGCGGTACGAGTTTCCGGCTTCCAGCGTCTTCACTTCGTCACCCATGGTAACTTCCAGGGTTCCGCGAGTGGCGGTCAGAATCATTTCGTTCGAATTGATCATGCTGATTTGACCGGTAGTCGCTTGCGAGTTCGCCGGGCGAATCGTGGCGCCGTCCGCGATCAGTTGGAATGTCTTTCCTTCAGCGGAGGAAATAATCACGGAACCGGCGTTTAAATTGGCCGAGAACCCATTCGGGAACGAATGCACATCGGCAATTGTGTTCTGCCGCAAAACTATTTGACCCGAACCGAGCTTGACGCGAAGGGTCGAATTTTCCGGTGTCTGGAGATGATCACCGTCATAAATCGTGGCACCGCTTGTGGTAACCCCTGCACCCACATGAGCATTTTCGGAAGCAAGGACAACGCCCAGAGGTGCGGATGGCGAACTGGCGGGCGCGGCCATCACCGGCGCATGAATCAGCACGACACTCAATGTTGCAATCAGTGCAACCGTAAATAGTTTACGCAATGAAACCTCCCGAAATCTCGTGCGCTCATAGAGTAAGGAGTACCAGGACTGGTGTCAACATGTAATTGACTGTATGCGCCAAAAATATACCCCCTCCCCTGCCGCCTGGTTTCAGTCCGAAAGCGCTCAGAATCAACTGCTTCCCGGCACGACATTTTTTAAGGATTTGTGCCGCCGGCCTTCAGAGATGCATCGCGGATGGCCTTAAATTCGGCACCGGAATTCCATTCTGGCATGCGCGAATCGTTGGCAATGTGATATCCAACCAAAAAATAAAGTTGGCAATCCTCAATCGCTCCCTCCATGTTCCAATCCGCTTCAATCTTGTCTGCGGGTTTGTGGTACTTGCTGGCCGTATATTCTTTTCGCTTTTCGATTCCCCAGCCGTCGGGTCTACCCAGATAATCCACGCCGCTTTCAGGATCGAAGGCTGGAACGCCATTCTTGGCAAATTCAAAATGGTCCGAGCGGTAATAGAGTCCCTTTTCAGGCTCAGGGTCGACTTTCACGATGCGGCCCTGCTCTTTTGCCACGGCATCGATCACGCTGTCCAATGTGGAAACGCCGCGGCCAATTTGCACGATGTCATGCGTGCGGCCGTTTACATTCATCCCGTCCATGTTGATGTCGAGCGCGGTTTGCGCGAGCGGATACAAAGGATGCTCGGCGTAATATCGCGAGCCGAGCAGGCCTTGCTCTTCCGCTGTCACAGAAAGAAAAAGTATGGAGCGGCGCGGCGGCGTGCGCAGCGTTTTATAGGCGCGCGCCATTTCCAGAAGCGCGGAGGCGCCCGAGGCATTATCCACTGCGCCGTGATAAATTTTGTCGCCGTTTACTTCAGGACCGATACCGAAGTGATCCCAGTGAGCCGAGTAAATTACGTACGTATTTTTTAAAGTGGGATCGCTGCCGGTGAGTTTTGCAATCACATTGTGCGAATCGATGGTGCGCAGCGAATTGTGAATGTTGAGTTTCGCGCGCATGCCAAGCGGGACAGGCTTAAAATTGCGCGTGGCTGCCGACTTGATCAGTTGATCGAGATCCTGTCCCGCGGCGTGAAATAATTTTGTGGCGAAATCCGAAGTGATCCAGCTCTCCATGGCGAGACGCCCCATATCTTTGTCCGGCGTAGCCAGATCGAATTGCGTTCCGCTCCAGCTGTTACGCACTACTTCCCAAGGATATCCGGCGCGATCGGTCTGGTGAATGATGATGCATCCGGCGGCGCCCATCTGCGCGGCCTTTTCAAACTTGTAAGTCCAGCGCCCGTAATAGGTCATGGCCTCGCCGCCGAATATTTTTGGATCAAGCCTTGAGGAATCCGCGGGGTCGGGCACCGGCGGGTCATTGATCAGCTCGACTAGAATTTTTCCTTTTACGTCAGCGCCTTTGAAATCGTCCCACTGAAATTCAGGGGCCTGCACGCCGTAGCCAACAAAAATCAGGTCTGCGTCAACGGAAGAAGATTCCGTTACGCGCTTGGACCAGGCAATGAAGTCGTCCTGAAACTTCGGCTCGAGCGTTTTCCCGTGGCCCGTCAGCGTGAGTTTCATCGTTGGGTCCGGCGTGATTCCAACGAGCGGAACGTTTTGAAGATACGTGCCATCGGGATTGCCGGGTTCGAGGCCAGCGGAACGAAACTGGTCCTGCAAATATGTGATGGTGAGTTGCTCGCCCTTCGAGCCGGGGCCGCGTCCTTCATATTCGTCGGAAGAAAGCGTACGGATATGCGCAAGCAGACGCTCGCCTGAAAACGATGAGAGCGCCGGGAGTGGAGAAGCTGGCCCGGACGAACAACCGCACAGCGCGACAGCAGCCGCAAGAGCAAGAATTTGTGCAAAGCGGTGAAAGGATTGCATCGCCCTCATTGACCTCTCTGTAATGCCGCGAAGGGAAAAAGCAGTCGCATGGCTGGATAATATCCCGTGAAATTGGAAGTGACAAACATACAGTGCTCTTTGATTGGTTGCTTCGTCACTCTTTTTCCCCACACGTAACATCGATGCGCCGGGCTGGGTTAGAATATCTCAGCGCCGCGAAAATTCTGCGCACGAGGTTCCCTTGATCTATCGCCTGATTTTTCACAATGACCGCATCGTGCCCACTGAAGAGGCGCGACTTTCCCCCGGGCAAGCGGGACTCATGAATGGCTGGGGCTTGTTCACCACCATGCGTGTTTTTCAGGGCGAGCCAT
>Ga0210386_10004351_pt1 | contig 11725 bp, 9 predicted proteins | sample IncBWH32OmetaG_FD_160091 | JGI IMG/M metagenome (GOLD analysis project Ga0210386, IMG submission 160091) | Forest soil microbial communities from Barre Woods Harvard Forest LTER site, Petersham, Massachusetts, United States - Inc-BW-H-32-O ... | reverse complement strand
GTTTCTGGTCTCAGCGATGCACAACTTAGACAAATTGAGAAATCGTTGCCGGCGAGCAAGGCGCTGATCGATCTTCTCAATAGGGCAGAGCCGATGATCGAACAGGCACAAAAGCTTTACGCAGAAGCTGAGCCGCTGATCGATGAAGCAATGAAAGAGTTGCAGACTGTCGGCCCCGCGGCACAAATTTTGATCGATGTTATCGGGCATCATGTCAACAAAGGCGGTTCACCGGCAGAGGCTGCTGAGGCAGTCCGCGCAGCGCTTAACGGCTCAATCAAGAGCGTCGACCAGGATCATTCGACCGATCCGCAAATGAGCCGCGTAACCGTGTTTGGAGGAACTGGTTTTGCCGGCCGTCGCATCGTGCGCTATTTGTCCGAGTCCGGCGCCGCGGTGCGCGTCGCATCGCGGCATCCCAGGCAGGTTGAGGACGAACACGTCGAACAGATCGCCGCCGACGCACATGACGAACGTTCCGTAGAAGACGCCATTGCGGGTGCCGATGGCGTGGTCAATGCGATTAGCCTGTACGTCGAGCACGGAAGCGAAACATTCCATTCGGTACACGTCGAAGCGGCTGCCAGGATCGCGAGCCTCGCGCGACGGGTCGGGGCTAAACGGCTAGTTCACCTATCAGGAATCGGCGCCGACGCCGCCTCGCCTTCGCCATATATTCGCAGTCGTGGCGAGGGCGAAGCGGCCGTGCAGGCCGCATTCCCTGGTGTGATCACCATCCGCCCAGCGGTGATGTTTGCGTGGGACGACGGCTTTCTCACGGCAATTCTCAAGCTGCTTCGGGTCCTACCGGCCTATCCAATATTCGGCGACGGCAGAACGAGGCTTCAGCCGGCGTACGCGGACGATGTTGCTGCGGCGATTGCACAGGTTCTGCGGCAAAACAAAAAGCCGTATCCTATCTACGAATTGGCCGGCCCACGCGTCTATTCATACGAGGAATTGTTGCGGACCGTTGCCCGCGCCGCAGGTTTGCGGCCCGTGCTGATGCGGATGCCGTTCGCCTTGTGGGAGACACTTGCCGGCGTCGCTGAAATCCTGCCGCACCCACCCCTCACCCGCAATCAGGTCGAGCTTATGCAGATCGACACGACAGCCTCAGACAATTTGCCGGGGTTTCGAATGCTCGGCATTTCGCCGCGATCGCTCGAACAAGAGCTCGAAGCGATGCTCAAGCAAAGAAAATGAAGAAACTCAGTTTGGCGCGAGTGAGGTCAGCCATACCTCAACGACGAACATGGCGTGTGCACTTCGAATGTTATGGAACCATTATGCGCGTATCGTCCGCTCAGTCTTGGACAACGTCGTCGGAAAGCATCATCCCAAGCATTTAGTTTCGCTGCCCCAAAAGACGGCGGTTCGTCGAGCACACGCGGTAGACATCACCATCTAATCCTGCATATGCCGGAGCTCGTCGACGGCCCTATTTAGTCGCTCCCTCGTTCAACGCACGAAGCGCGCGGTCGTAATATGAGAGGTCTAGGTAGGACTGCGGATCTTGCGGTGGCTTGCCCTCGTAGGCCGCGCGCAGCGCAAGCACGTTCTTAAAACCCTCTATGTCGAATTTTCCATCGCGCGCAAACCCTTCGCTATCACTCGTAATGATCGCGTAGACGTCCTCCGCCACGTCGGGCGTGAGGGACAGGCGTCTTGCCAAGATCTCGGTCACCTTCGCTCTGTTGGCTTTGTCCAGCGTCCAACGCACCGCCTCGATGTAAGATTGGAGATAGTCCACGAGCGTGTCGCTGTGCTCGCGGGCCCATGAGCGACGCGCGTAGCCCGCCGGCCCCTGGTACGGGCCGATGAACGAGACAGTCGCTCCAAGATCGACGAGACCGGCCCGGACCGCCTGGACGGAGAAGGGTGGGTTTATCATCCCGGCCTTATTGTTCGGGTCGTTCAATAGAGCTTCAAGGCGTTTCGGCGTAGCACCGACGAGGTTGATGTTGTAGTCGCCTTTCTTCAGTCCGTACTTTTCCAGGATCGCGTAGATGACGTAAGCGTAACCAGTGTCCGCGCCGTCGAGGACAATGGTCTTGCCTTTGAGGTCGGCGAACGACTTGATATCTTTCTGGACGATAACGTGGTTATGCGCGTTGTCACCGCCAATGACTAGCGCAACGTCCAGCTTGTCGACGTCCACGATCTTGACCGCGTTATCTGACGTGCTGTGGATGATCTGCCACCGTCCATCAACCAGACCTTTCGGCAGTTCATCCGCGTTTGGCGCATTGATCAAATCGACCGACAAGCTGCGCTTCAGAAAGAACCCCTCCTCCTGCGCGACGAACAACGGAAGATTTTGGCCTCCTCGGTAAACCATCACACTTAGTCTGGTTTGTTGTGCCCAACCGTGCATCGTGCTGGCGAAAAGCAGAGCCAAAGGCAACAATGCATATCTAGCGAAACAGGCCATCGCGTACCTTCCATCGAAACAGCGCCTTATCGACCAGTTAGATTCCGCTTCAAAAGGTTGCTCGTCCTGCAAGGTGGGGCGCCCTCGGCAGGCTACTTCAAAATTGATCAGTCCGAAACGTCCGGCAGGACAACCCCGCGTCGGGACGAAACAGCAACCAGAATGCTTTGGGTCAAAAGCCCAAGTATGTCAGGGGCGAATAGCATGTCGGCTCTTGCCTTGCCGGCTCAACGGGTCGACGCGTCGGACATCAAGCGCAAGGTCGAAGCCGGGCTTACGTCGGCCGCAATAGCTGCCATCATCGTGAAGATGAGCCGAGGCGAGTACTATGCCTCGGGACGGCCGTGTGCATGCCCCGACGATACCGCTCGGAACGGCAGCTCTTGCGGTGGTCGCAGCGCATATTCGCGACCGGGTGGTGCCGCGCCGCTGTGCTATCCGAGCGACGTGCCGGCAGCGATGATTGAGTCCTATAGACAGAGGCAGGCCGCTCGATAGGCTTGCTCTAATTCCTTAACTTGCTTGAAACATCAGAGCAGCGGCTTTTGTCGGGCGATTACATCGCTAGTTACCCGTAACGATCAAGCGCCTTCATTAAGATGGCATTCGCAGCGTTGAAGTTATTGAGTTGTCCAGCGAGTTCGTATTGCCACTTCAGGCCGTGGAATAGATTGTTGCGGTATCGGTAGACGATAATGAGCGCCGTTGCCAGTCGATGCTGCGGATCGTTGTCGCTCCCATCAAGCACCGCACGAACCATCGGCGCACGATCGCTGCGTCCTAAGTGCAAGTTATCGAAGTGATACGTGAAGTCGTTGCCAGCGTAGTAGCGCGCTTTAAAGTATGCAAGTTCGTCATCGAAGAGAGCCGCATCAAGTGCGCCGGCGTTATTCCATTGAGCCACAGCGTCGCAAACCACGCGAGCACATCCATCGGAGGCAAGAACACGGCTTTCAAATAAACTCCACAGCAACGAAAAATCGGTGATTGCCTTTTGCTCATCTTGCGAAAGCTGATTGAAGCCGGGAGCTCTGGCTTTTAGCCACTCCGTTGCTTTTGACATATCCGTACCGCGCCATTTGCTTTTCTGCAGTATAGCGGATTCGCCCGGCAAGGCCCGATTGGCTGGGCAAGCCAGCTTTTTCCCGACTTCCCGCTTACAAAAAGCCGGGTAAGAGTTGTTCCATCTCGGTCTTTGCCTGAAGACCAAGTTTTGATTTGTGGGCAGCGCTGCTCCCAATCCAAAGCACTGATAAATGCGATAACCGTGCCCGACGTTCGCTAGGGACACTCCCGGGCGACGCTACGTGTGGTAAGTGCGCCGGGATTTAGGGAGACGACGAGATGAAAATCTCCCTTGAAGGCAATTGTATTGTGTAGCGCCACAGAATACAGCCGTAAGGTGCCGGCAGCTACTTGATTCGTGCCGCGCCGGCACCCGGATTTGGGGCTATTTCGATGACAAGACCAGAAGTGCTCCACCCGGGCGTGCGGATTAAGGCGGAGGTGATCCCGAGCGATATGTCAGTCACGAAGGCCGCCGGGCTAATGGGCGTAGGCCGCCCGGCGCTTTCCAACCTCCTGAACAGCAATGCAGCGCTTTCCGCCGAGATGGCCGCCCGGCTGGAGAAGGCGTTCAAGAAATTCACGCGCGCGCAGCTTTTGGAAATGCAGGCAGAGTATGACGCGGCGCAGGCGAAGCAAAAAAATGCCCCCACGAAGGCCACTCCTTATGTGCCGCCGTTCTTGTCCATCAAGGCGAACCAGATCGAAGAATGGGCTGATCACAACATAGGAGCGCGTCCACGCCTCGCCGTTTTTTTACGCACGTTGGTTCACTCGACGGGTATCGGTCTATCGAGAGTGGAGTTTCCGGGCAATGACGACGCTGAGCGTCAGGGTTGGGACGGCTTCATTGAGGCGTCGGACTCGACGCCTTGGATTCCCGAAGGACGCTCGGGCTGGGAATTTGGCGTCAACGAGGATGTCAAAAACAAAGCAGACAAAGATTTCAAAAAGAGCGTGAAGGCGATCGACGAGGCTGAGTGTAAAGAGACAGTGTTCATCTTCGTGACACCGCGCCGCTGGCCAGGCAAGAAGGATTGGGTGAAGAAAGCGAAAGCTGAAAGCCGCTGGAAAGACGTTCGTGCCTACGACTCCAGCGATCTCGAAGAGTGGGTCGAGCAATCGCTGGCGGGGCAGACTTGGTTCGCCAACGAAACGAACATTCCGGCGCAGGATGTTCGCTCCTTGGACAAGTGCTGGTTCGATTGGGCAAACGTGGCAACGCCGCCACTGTCTTCGTCATTGTTCAGCACTGCCATTGAAGCAACGAAACGCACGATGCTGTCGCTATTGTCGAAGGGTTCCGACGGGCCCACCGTAATTGCGGCAGACTCGACCGAAGAAGCGCTGGCGTTTCTTGCGCAGCTTTTCGGCGAGCGTGGCGGTCCTGAACTGGCTGACTTCCGTGACCGTGTGCTGATTTTTGATAAGCTTGGCGCTTTGCCGCGGCTGGCTCAAGGGGCACAGACGTTCATTCCGGTCGTGTACACGCGCGAAGTGGAGCGCGAACTCGCGCCGTATGCGAAGTCGATGAAGGCCATCGTCATCTATCCGCGCAACGCCACCACGACCGAGGCACACATCACTCTTGAACCGGCGAACTGGGAAACCTTCAACAAGGCGCTCGAAGAGATGGGCAAAGACCGAGACGCGGTAAACCGTCTCGCCGCAGAATCAGGCCGATCGCTCACTGTCTTGCGCCGACGTTTGGCGAGCGTCGAAGCGGTACGAACGCCGCACTGGGCGGCGGATCCCGAAACTGCCAAACGCCTTGTACCGTTCCTCTTTGTTGGCGCGTGGCAGAGCACGAACGAGGCGGATCGGCTCGGTCTTTCTCTGCTTGCTGGCGGTCGCCTTTACGACGAACTGGAAAAACAGCTCCAAGCGTTGGCGCAGCTCAACGACGCGCCTGTATGGTCGGTCGGCACGTATCGCGGCGTGATCTCGAAAATAGATCTGCTTTACGCAATCGCGCACGTCATCACACACGACGATATGACGCGTTACTTCTCGATGGCGCGAATGGTGCTCGGCGAGGACGATCCTTCGCTCGATCTCGAAGAGGACAAGCGCTGGGCGGCCTCAATTCATGGAAAAACCCGCGAATTTACCGGCGCGTTCCGTCAGGGCATTTCGGAAACACTAGTCTTGCTTGCGGCGAACGGACCGCATCTGTTCAAAAAACGAATCGGCATTGATCCAGAGGTGCAAGCGGCGCTGGTTGTCCGCGACCTGTTGCCGACACCGCTGACGCTCCGTGTCCTCGAAGCAAACGATCGAGATCTTCCGACGTATGCGGAAGCCGCACCGGATGAGTTTTTGTCAATCATCGAGCGTGACTTGAAAACCGATAATCCTGTGGCTCTCGGCCTTCTGCGTCCGGCAGGCGCGGGTGGAATCTTCGGTCACAGCCCAAGCCGCACAGGCATCCTTTGGGCGCTAGAGGGACTGGCGTGGAACCCGCAGACGCTTCCACGCGCTGCGCTCGTCCTTGCGCGCATGGCACGGGTCGAAATCAATGATAACTGGGTGAATAAGCCAGCCCATTCCTTGGAGTCGATTTTCCGTTCCTGGATGCCGCAGACGGCGGCGAACCATCAAGCGCGCGCCGATCTAATGAAGAAGCTGGCCGAGCGTTTTCCCGACGTCGCTTGGAAAATCTGCGTTGAGCAGTTTAGCAGCTTGAGCTCGGTCGGCGGCTACAGCCACAAGCCGCGCTGGCGTACGGACGGCTACGGGTTCGGCGAGCCGTTTCCGACGGTGGGGCCAATCATGAAGTTCCAAATCGAGATGGTTGAGATGGCTCTCAACTGGAAGGATCACTCGGTCGGCATGCTTGGGGATCTGGCGGACCGCCTTCAAGGCCTTGGAGAAGAATTTCAGGCCCGCGTGTGGTCACTGATCGAAGCGTGGGCGAGTTCGAAGGCGACCGATGTGGAGAAGTCAGAGCTACGCGAGAAAATTCGCGTTAGCACGATGTCGCGACGAGCCGCGCTTCAGGCGCGTGGGAATCCAACCATGGCGGCCTTGGCCGATAGGGCTAAGGCCGCCTACGCAGCCCTGGAGCCGAAGGATCTTCTGAACAAGCACGCGTGGCTTTTCCGCGAAGGCTGGGTCGAGGAATCCGCCGAAGAAATCGAGGACATCGACAAGATCGACTTTAAGAAGCGTGAAGAGCGCATTCAGAACCAGCGTGTCGAGGCCATGCGCGAAATTCAAAAAACGCGCAGCTTACCCGGCCTGCTCGAACTCGCCGAACGCGGCAATGCCGCTTGGTGGGTTGGCGTTCATGCCGCGCGCGACTTGTTATCAGAGATGGAACTTGTCGAATTGATGCAGCTCTGCATAAAAAAGGTGATCGACAATAAGGACCCGGTTTTTCCGGCCAAGAGCGTCATCGGCGGCGCCCTCCGGGCTGTTGCGGACGACAACACGCGTGAGCGCGTGCTGAGAGTGGTTGCGAAGGATTTGTCAGAAGATCAAGTCGCACAACTGCTTCTGTTAGCGTATTTCGGCAAGCAAACGTGGACGCTTGTTGATGAACTCGCCGAAACCGCGCAAGCGAGGTACTGGTCCGAGGTTGCACCGGATTGGTCCGGTCAGTCAGCGGCCGATTTGAACGAAAGCGTTGATCGTCTCCTTAAGGCGGAGCGTCCTCGCGCCGCGTTCGCGGTAGTGCGCCTTGAACCTCAGAAACTGGACCCACAGGTTCTCTTCCGGCTTTTGTCGGCGATGTCGACGGGCGGCAACGACAAGACCGGCACCTACCAACTCGAACATTGGAGCGTGGAGCAAGCGTTTAAGCATTTGGACGCAAGCAAGGTGCTTACTCGCGATCAGAAGGCAGGACTCGAGTTCGCGTATATCGAAGTTCTGGCACGACCGTGGGACAAGCGCGATGAAAGTTATGGCATTCCGAACCTCGAGCTCTACATCGAAGCGCACCCGGAGGTCTTTTTGCAGGCACTCGCTTGGGCTTACAAGCGTAAGGACGGTGAACCGGATCCCGCCGATTTTCAAGTGCCGGACGCTAACAAGAAGAACATGGCCGATCGCGGCTACAGGCTTCTCGAAGCGATCGAGCGCATTCCCGGCCACAACCACCTTGGTGAACTCAAGGCGGATCTGCTCGCGAAGTGGATTGGGGTCGTTCGTCAGGGTGCAGCCGACTTGAGCCGCGCTGACATCGCCGATGTTTGCATCGGTAAACTGCTGTCCAGCGCGCCCGTCGGCCAAGACGGGGTCTGGCCGTGCGAACCCGTCGTTCAAGTGATGGAGGACATTCAATCCGAACGGATGATGGAGGGGGCGCGAACGGGTATCTACAATTCGCGTGGCGTGCATTACCGCGGTGAAGGCGGCGATCAGGAGCGGGAGCTCGCGGAGAAGTACCGCAAGTGGGGCGAGGCTTTGCAGTTCTCGCATCCGTTCGTCGCGTCGAAATTGCTGATGGGCCTCGCGCGCACCTATGAGCATGAAGCGAACCGCGAAGATACTGAGGCCGGTATTCGCCGCCGGATGCGGTAATCCATGGTTCGGTGCAGGCGCAGAGGGACTTCTCCAAGCCCGGCCCGATCGCCCGTCAGCAATGAAAGGCGGCGACGCCCGCCTCTGACAGAGGCGGCTTTACATTGCCATCTCAACCTGGAGTATATCTTACCTTTTGAGGGTTGAAAATCATGGGCCGGGCGAAGCGACGGGACGTTGATATTCAGAAGTGTCTCGCCGAGCCTTCATCGGAAGAGAGGCGAATTTCCCGCGCGCGTATGGTCGCTCGCCAAGCCGCACGCGAAAGCTGACCTGTGTACATCTTCATCGACGAGACGGGCACCTTCACTGGAATTGGCAAGCCGCTCAGCATATCGATGATTGGGGCGCTAATCGTTCCTGACGCGCGCAAAAGCAGCCTTGAACGGGAGTATGCGAAGAACCATCGCGCGAAATGGTAATCTAGCTGAAGAATCCAGTTCATTAGCAGTATGTGCAGGCTCCCGTCCCGCCAGCCCCATCGTCACCGAGAAATGAGCAACAATCTTCCTCAGATTTGACTGGCACTCGGCTCCGAACCGAGCGTTGCTGTGGTGACATGGGGCGGCTTGGACCGCCCTCGGGGTCCGGCCCTGCCTGAGCATTTGCTTGGGCGGGGCTGAGGTGGTGCGGCGGATGGCGTCGCGCAAACCTCAGAGGATTCCATGACCAAGCTCAAATCCGAGCCGAAAGCTGCTGCCCGCCCCGCGCGAAGGACCGCCAAAGCCGGTTCGCGCAAGCGCTCACCTGCTGCATCGTCCAAACCAAAAGCAGGATCCAATACCAAGCATGCCCGCATCATTGCGATGCTTCGGATGCCTGCCGGTGCAACGATCACGACGATCATGAAAGTCACCGATTGGCAGCAACATTCAGTACGTGGCTTTCTCGCTGGTATCGTCCGCAAGAAGCTCGGGCTCAATCTTGTTTCTGAGCTGACCGATAAAGGTCGCGTCTATCGTATCAAGGATGGCAACGCGGCACCCTCCTCCGCGAGCCGGGCTAAGCAGGCGGCCTGATGTGATGCAGACGCAACGTCGTAACGGTCGTGGCACGGCCCAATCCTCCATCAAAGATGAGATCGCGCATCTGCGCGGTCTCGATCTCAAGAGCCTCCGATCACGATGGCAAGGTGTTTTCCAAACGCCCGCCCCTGCTCATTTGACCCAGCATCTATTGTTCGCCGTCATTGCCTATCGAATCCAGGCCGATCGCTTTGGTGACCTCGACCATGCGACCAAGCAGATGCTGGACAAGATGGCCGCGAAGGAAGCTGGACCGGCTCTATCCGTCCGCTTGGCCAGCTTTGATCAAAAGAGAGCCAAGCTTACTCCCGGTACTGTTTTGGTCCGGGAATGGGATCGGCAGTCACAGCGGGTAATGGTGCTGGCCGACGGCTTTGCTTGGAACGGTCAGACCTATGACAGCCTTTCCAAGGTCGCCTTCGCGATCACCGGAACCAAATGGAACGGTCCGCGCTTCTTCGGTCTCCGGGATAGGGACGATCGATCGAAGACGGAGGCCCAGCCATGAAAACCTCTTCGGTCAAATCGGTCCGTTGCGCGATCTACACCAGAGTCTCCACCGAGCAAGGGCTGGACCAGGATTTCAACTCGTTGGATGCTCAGTATGAAGCGGCCTCGGCTTATATAAAGAGTCAGGCCCACGCCGGCTGGACCCTGATCCGGTCGCGCTACGACGATGGCGGATATTCCGGTGGGTCCACCGATCGTCCCGACCTGCAGAGATTGCTGGACGATATCCGCGCCCGGAAGATTGACATCATTGTCGTCTACAAGGTCGATCGCCTGACGCGATCGCTGGCCGACTTTGCAAAGCTGGTCGAACTGTTCGATGCCCATAGAGTCTCGTTCGTCTCGGTCACTCAGCAGTTCAACACCACGACCTCGATGGGACGACTGACCCTTAATGTGCTGCTTTCCTTTGCCCAATTCGAGCGTGAGGTCACCTCGGAGCGAATCCGCGACAAGATCGCAGCCTCAAAACGGAAAGGCATATGGGTCGGCGGCAACCTTCCTCTGGGCTACGAGATGAAGGATGGCAAGATCGCCGTTGTCGAGGAAGAAGCCGAGCGGGTCAGATTCATCTTCCGGCGCTACCTCGAACTCGGCGGCGTCAACGAGTTGGCCCGGGATCTCGGAAAGCGCAACATCAACACCAAATTCAAGAAGCTGTCCACCGGCAAAACACGCGGCGGCATTCCTTTCGGCCGTGGCGCGCTCTACTACTTACTCAGCAACCACTTTTATATCGGCGAGGTCAAATACAAAGACGAGATACTCCCGGGCGAGCAGCCGCCGATCTTGGATCGAGCCCTGTTTGAAGCTGTCCGGCAAAAGGCACTTGCCCAATGGTCCCACCGTAACCACGCTCGCAGCAGGTCCGGTCATCTATTGGCGGGATTGCTCTTCGATGATGCCGGTCATCGTATGGCTTCAACCCACGCGACCAAAGCAGGCATCCGCTATCGCTACTACGTGTCGGCACCTGTCCTCCATGGCGACGCCAAGACCGCATTGGCTGGATCGATCTCCCGTGTTCCGGCTGCCGAGGTTGAAGAAGCGGTCGTCAGATCACTGAATGATCATCTGGCCGAACAACAAAAGGGGTCGGCGGCCAACGCCGCACGCTTTGACGATCGCGAAGCGATCGCTCAGCTCGTCGCCGAGATTACAATTTACAATGACAATCTCGTCGTTCGCCTCAAATCGAAGGCCCCGGAAGAAGCATCGGACAACCCGGACGATCGATCCATCAAAATACCATGGCAAAAGCCACCATCGAAAAGGCGTCGCCAAATCCTGCTTCCCAACAACAAGTCTCGCAGCGAAGTCCGGCCCCAACAGTTTGAGCGCCGCGCACAATTAGTCAGCGCGATCGCGCGAGGTCGTCAGTGGCTCGATGATGTCGTCTCAGGTCGGATGACCACCGTCGCAGAACTTTGCGCGCGAGAAAAGTGCAGCGCGCGGCAGGTCAACATGACCATCTCGCTCGCGTTCCTAGCGCCTAATCTGGTCAAAGCGGCCATCGAAGGTCGTCTGCCCCGCGGCATCGGCATCGAACGCCTCCGCGATCTGCCGCCCGAATGGAGCGCGCAGTTCGAGGTTCTCGGACTTAGTCCGGAATAGCCTCGGGGCCCAATCTGAAGACCCCCATCCAGTCATCGAACCGGTCTCCGCCTGGTGCCGGGAACGGAATTTCACGCTGCAGAGACGGAGCCGCAAATGCCGCCTTTTTGGGAGCAGAGACCGAATGCAGAGACGCCAACGAATGCAGAAAGCCGCCATTCCGGCGCAACAAGTCCGAGAAGGATGAACGGGTTTTGAACCCTGAGACTGCGTGGTGGAGGTTGTAGGGCACAAACTGGTGACCCACCACCCAGTCATCGAACCAGTCTCCGCTCAGTGCCGGGAACGGAATTTCAGACCGCAGAGACAAACCCGAAAATGCCGCCTATTCGCCAGCGGAGACCGGGGTCAGAGATTCGGAAAGATTCGAAAAACCCCTATTCCTGCGCGCTAAGTACGACCAGGGCGAACGGAGTTCGAGCCCTGGAGACTGCGTGGTGGGCGCACCAGGGCTCGAACCTGGGACCCGCTGATTAAGAGGCGTATGATTTGCTAGGAAAATCAACGCCCATTCCGACAACTGAGCCGTTAGACCTGCATTGAACCCTCA